>Ga0209591_10006328_pt1 | contig 13150 bp, 11 predicted proteins | sample MAT01_FD_187207 | JGI IMG/M metagenome (GOLD analysis project Ga0209591, IMG submission 187207) | Freshwater microbial communities from Lake Fryxell liftoff mats and glacier meltwater in Antarctica - MAT-01 (SPAdes) (version 2) | ecosystem: Environmental > Aquatic > Freshwater > Ice > Liftoff...
CAGGCTCCGCGCTCTCCGCGTCCTCCGCGTTAATGGTATTTTATCCCGATTCGCGGCGGAGTTGAGCTCACTCTAATTCCTCGGGATCAGGATGTCTGATCCTACGGGGAGCAAACACGCCCAGAGGTCGCGTGGTTGGTGGCGCGCTGGTTGCGCTAAGTTGCGAGGCGAGCTCGCATCCTACAGGGAGGAAACGCGCCCGGAGGCTCGTGGTTGGTGGCGCGCTGGTTGCGCTAAGTTGCGAGGCGAGCTCGCAACCTACGGGGAGGAAACGCGCCCGGAGGCTCGTGGTTGGTTGTGCTAAGTTGCGAGGCGAGCTCGCAACCTATGGGGAGGAAACACGCCCGGAGGCTCGTGGTTGGTTGTGCTAAGTTGCGAGGCGAGCTCGCAACCTACGGGGAGGAAACGCGCCCGGAGGCTGCGTTCCACCTTCCAGGTAATCTGCAGATAAGCTATCTACTGCTTCAGCGCGGCGCGCACTAAGCGATCATCGCCGTCGTTCGCGGCGGGCGTGAGGCCGAGCACGGCGCAGAGCAGATTGTAGACGTGGATGTTTTCGACGGCGGCGATTTCTTGGCTGCGCTGAAACGCCGGGCCACTCGCGAGGAAGAGCGCACCCATGTTCGGCGAAGCCGGATCGTAGCCGTGCGTGCCGCGTTCAAGGGTGAGCTTCTTTATCCGCATGAAATCACGGCTGATGATAAACCAACCGGGCGCGGCACTCAGCACGACGGGGGCGATGCGTCCGCTGGCGCGATAATGCAGGCGCTCAGGGACCTCGGTTCGGAGCCAAGCGTTGAGCTGGGGATGCTTGCCCTGAAATTTCGCCACGAGTTCTGCGGCGGTGCCCGTCTTGGGACGCAGACCGGCGTTCGCTCCGGCAAAATCGATCTCGATCAATTTCAGGTCCACATAATCGTCGAGGAAAATCAACTGGTCGGAGCCCACCGGTTCCATGCCGTGGTCGGACACGATGACGAGATTGGCCGACTCGCGCAGGCCGCGTTGATCGAGGCCGGCCAGCAGTCGGCCAATGGCTTCATCCACTTCTTTGACGGCTGCGGCGGTTTCAGGAGCTTCGGGTCCGAATCGGTGGCCGGCGGTATCCACGATATCAAAATAGAGCGTGCAAAAACGTGGGCGTTGAGCGGGAGGCAGATCGAGCCATGCGAGCAAACCATCGACGCGCTCGGCGCAGGTGAGGGATTTGTCGAATGGTTTATAGAGCGAGGGACGGGCACCGTGGATTTCCGCTTCGGAGCCGGGCCAGAAAAAGCAGGCGCTGCGCACGCCTTGTTTTTCCGCGGTGATCCACACCGGTTCGCCGGCGGCCCACCAACGGGGATCGACGGCTGACCCGTTGTTTTTGTAGGTAAACCGAGCCTTCAAAGCTGGATCGTAGAAAGTATTGGCGACGATGCCGTGGTGTTCGGGGTGCAGGCCGGTGACGATCGTGTAGTGATTGGGAAACGTGAGCGTGGGAAAACTCGGGATCAGTTTCCTGGCGTGGACGCCGTCGTGCGCGAGCTGGTTGAGATGGGGCGGGGCGAATTTCTCCAGGTAGTCCCAGCGAAAACCGTCGAGGGAGATCAGAATCAACGGGGCGTTGGCAGGTGCTTTGGTTTCCGGTGTAGCGGCGGCCGCGAGGAACCAGCCTGACATGAGCCCGAGCAGAATGAAAATAGGGAACGTCCTGAAATTGTCATTGCGAGGAGAGCCCACAGACTGGGCCGACGAAGCAATCCAGTTTGATCGCGACGAGTGTGTCAGCCTCGGCGGCCACGGCCCGCGTTGCGGGCCTCGCGATGACAAACCCGTTTGAAACCGTAACCTGATGAAGCGGAAATCCATGTTCTGGTCCCACGGTCGCATTGATGGAGCCAAAGGGAAAGATTATCTTGGCGTCCGGCACGGTCTTCGTGTGACATGCGGGTGATGAATGAAGCCGAACGCCTGACCCGACTCGAAGAGCGCTACGCCCACCTGCAAAAACATCTGACCGAGCAGGACAAAGCCATGCTCGCACTCGGCGATGAATTGAAGCGGGTGAAAAAAGAACTCGCACTGTTGCGGGCGCAGCAAACCTCGCAGCCCGAACCGGGCGAGACCCCGCAGGACGAACGTCCGCCGCATTATTGATTTGCCTGAAGGTGGAACCCGGCCTCCGGACAGGTTGGTGTAGCCACAGGCCTCCGTGCCTGTGGAATCGTCGGTTGCGAGCTTGCCTCGCAACGTAGCGCGACAAGCGCACTACCTACAACGGAGGCGGGGGTCGATCTCGGCAGGCAGGGACGCCTGCCGCTACGAGATCGCTCCCTCAAAACAGCGCGGTGATTTCCGTGTGGCGGCCGGGCTCGAGCGTGAGATCGCCGGTGAGTGCCGCCGTCTCGTCGTTCTTCAACAGTTTCACGCGCACGGGACCGACCGCGTCCTGCGTCGACCAACCCCACTTGCCGATGGAGACAAATTGCATGGGTGCGCCTTTGTCCCAGCTCAGACCCGGGCCGTCTCCGCGAATGAAAAGTTTATTGCCGATCCCGATGTACGCGGTGGCGAGCAAACGCGTGGCACCGTCGGAGGAGGTGGAGGATTCGATCTGATCGGCGCTCTCGTTGGCGGCCTCACCGTTCTCTGATTGGACGGATTCGATGGGCGCGGTCTCAATGGGGGCCACGACTTCAGGAGAGGCCGCTACCGGTGTCTCGGACATGGCCTTCAAGGTGTCTTCGGGCTTGGGCTTGCGGGGCGGGCGGGGCTTTTTGGCTTTCGGTGCTTCGCTGGCGGTGGGTGGGGTCGATAAGAAAGGGGCGACCGTGACGTCGTCGGTCAGCAAAGGGGTGGGTGCCTCCACGAGCGTCGGCGCGGCTGCTGGGACGACGGCTGGGGTGGGTTTGGTTTCTTCCACTGCGGCCGGGGCATCTTCCGCGACCGAGTCGGGCGCGGAGTAATTTTGCGGCGAGGCGGTGAGGGCGCGCAATTCGATTTGGGCGAGGGAGTTTTTCAGCAGGCCGTCAATTTTCGATGCAGCTTCCTGCGCGAGGGTGAGTTGTTTGCGGGTGGAATTTTCCAACGTGGTCCAATCGGTGGTGGCCTTGTGGATTTTGTCGGCGACGGTTTTGAGATTGCCGCTGTTAACGGAGCGCAGTTCTTCCAGCTCGAGTTCGAGGGCGGCGCGATCATCGTTTTCTTTTTCGGCGAGGGCTTCATTAAACTCCGCGAGTTTTTCCTGCATGCGGTAGGGCAGGGTTTCGGCGTCGCGGGCGGATTTGTGCACGGCCTCCTCGATGGCTTTGATCTGTGAGGCGGCGCGGGAGAGACTTTCGCTTGCGGCCTGCACGCGCTGGATCTGCTGCTCGAGTTCGTGGCTGAGGCGCGCGGTGGTCTCGCGGCAATCGGCGGCGTAGTCGGCGAGAAACGGCAGGAGCAGGGCAATGCCGCCGCCGAGAACGAGTACTACGATGACCACGAGGGGCCAGGGAGCGAAGGGATCCTTCACGAAGTAGCCGATGAGGGCGGCGGCTGCGAGACAGCCGAGATCGGTCAGGATAAACGGAAGTTTATTAAGGCGGGGTTCAGGTTGGTTCATAGGGTAGTGCCGCTCGCGATTCTACTTCGTCTGAGACGGTGAATTTCTCAAGGATAAACATCGTCGGATTTGGCAACCATGTTGGGCTTTGGTAGCGGCAATCGAGCGAGGGGCGAAAGTGCGGTCAGTGGATCGCCTCGGTGCAGCCACTGCCTCCGGGCCTGTGGGATGGCGATGATGGCGTAGGTTGCGAGCTTGTCTCGTTCTGCTGGTCAGCAGAATGGCGCGGCAAGCACGCCACCTGCCACAGAGCGAAAACCCAGACTCGGCCCAGCAAGCTTCTGCAAGCAGCGCTCGACCGCGTTTTCGCGGCGCTTCAACGCGGTTGCCTATTTCCCTAGCGCCCGAGCTGCCGCCAGAGCAGGCCGAGCAAAGAAAGCAGCATGCCGATGCGGATGGCGCCCTCGAAGGTCAGGATGACCAGGGTCCATTTCAAGCTGGTGGTGGAACGCAGCAGATAGCCAGTAAAGGTGATCGCGAGCAGGACGGCACCTTGCGCCCGGCCGACGGGATGGAGGAGCAGCGCGCCCATCCAAAGTCCGTACACGATCAGTCCGCCGGCCCAGAGTGGGGGCAGCCAGCGCGGCATCGGCAGCTCCCGCGGATCGGCGTTCACGCGGATTTGTTTAACGCCCAGGTAGCGTTCCCCGGCGTAGAGCTGGCCCAGCTCGAAGATAAAAAAGAGCGGAGCGAGTAGGGCGAAGGGATTCATGCGGATGAGCTGACTGCACTGATGCTAGCGGCGGAGAACTGAGAAACAAATGGAAATTTTGTGCAAACGGGGCACACTGGTTGCACAGCGGCGAGGCGTTGTTGCGCCTCGTCACCCCACTTCAATCCACGGAGGCAGCTATGACTACGACAATGTTTCTGATCAATTACCTGGTGACATCCTTGGTGGCGGGCGTGTTGGGCGGTCTTGCGATGGAGCTCGTCATGTGGCTCATCGCGCGCGCCGGTCTGGCGAAGGGTGACATGATTCTCGCGCTCGGCAGCCTGTTGACCAAATCGCGCGAGAATGCGTACCGCACCGGCTTGTACATTCATGTGACGGCGGCGCTGGGCTTCGCTCTGGTTTATACGCTGCTGCTCGTGACGATCGGCTACACGCAGCTGCCGTATTCGCTGGCGGTGGGGCTCGGGGTTGGGGTGTTGCACGGCATCGTCGTCAGTCTGATGTTGGTCTGGGTCGTGGCCGACCGGCATCCGCTGGAGGAATTCAAGGAGGCGGATTTGCTCGTGGGCCTGAGTCACTTTGCCGGACACATTGCGTATGGCGGCGTGGTCGGTGCGGTGGTCGGGCTGTCGCCGTATTTGTAGTCAGGCGATCATCGCGTGGCGAACTGCCGCGCCGAGGGCGACGCGTCTCCACCAAACGGTAGTCAGGCCTGAGCGCACCGGAGCCGCCGCGCCCTCGCTGCGGTTGACTAGTTCCGCAGTTTCACTTCCCGCCGTACCAGACGCTGCGGCGCCAGTTGTGGCGGTGGAGCTTTGCCAAGAGGGAGGCGGGCATGGCGGGGAGATCACTCACGCCACAATTCATCTCGGCTTGCGCGACGGTGCGCATGCCGGGAATCACGGTCGAGACGGCCGGGTGGGCGAGCACGAATTTCAGCGCCGCCTGCGCCAGGGTGTAGCCGGAGCCGGCCAGATCGGCGCGCACTGACTCGGCCTTGGCCACGGCCCGGCCCAGGCGGTCGCCTTGGAAATACCCGGCGCGAAAATCATCCGGGGCGAATTTGGTTTCGGTCGTGAACTTGCCGGTGAGCGCGCCTTCGTCGAAAGCGACGCGCACGATGAGGCCGACGCCGCATTCTTTCGCGACGTCGAGCAACTCGGCGGCGGGTTCCTGATCGAAAATGTTATAGATCACCTGCACAGAATCGACCCAGCCCCCGCGCATGAGATCGATCACGCAGTTTTGGTCAAACTCTGGCGTGGAGACGCCGATGAGGCCGAGCAGGCCTTCGCGTTGGAGCTGACGGAGAACTTTGAAGGGAGTCGGGTTGCGGTTCCAGGCGCGCGTCCACGTGTGGAGTTGGAGCAGATCGATTTTCTGCGTGCCGAGGTTGTCGAGCCGGGTGGCGATGTTTTCGCGCAGGTACTTTTCCGCGTAGCGCTCATCGGCTTTGCAATACGGCGAGGGCGGCCAGATGCCGTCGGCGGGAGGCGTCTTGGTGGCGACGAAAACTTGATCTTTCTTCCCGGCGGCGGCGCGTTCGCGGAGCACTTGGCCGATCAGGCGTTCGCTGTGGCCGTTGCCGTAGCCGGCGGCGGTGTCGATGAAGTTGACGCCGCCGTCGAGCGCGGCGTGCAGGGTGGCGAGCGAGTCGGTGTCGGCCTGCGTGCCCCAAGAGCCGCCGATGGCCCAGGCACCGAAGCCGATTTCCGAGCAGTTGAAAGGATGTTTGCCGAAGGGACGGAATTTCATGGGGAGCAAGTTAGTCAACACCGGCTCGGGTGCAACTCAGGGTTGAACTGAAAAATTATTCTCCTTCTCCTGCTCGTTCTCCTTCTCGGATCGGTCTGGGCAGAACGAGTACGAGAACGAGAACGATGAGGAGAACGAAAACGATGACTCGAAGCATACGATTAAGACTCGCGTGCAATTTTGCCGGGATCGTTTCGTGGTAGGTAGCGCGCTTGCCGCGCTATTCTGCTGGCCAGCAGAACGAGACCAGCGCGCAACCTACAGGTCAATCCAGGCACGTCAGTCTAATGTGTCGGTTGGCGGGAGAGAACGATGAGGAGTCGGAGAACGCGAATGATTGGAAGAGCCGCGATGCCAGAGGGCATCCCAAAATTTCGTCAGCAGATTGCCCACCTCGGACAGCCGTTTCTGGATGATTAAGTCCATGCCTTGTTATCGGCACAAAGTGACCGCACCTGTGGTAAGATTGGTGTCAGGATTTGGCGGAAGGGATCGATCGAATATTTTTTTTGACCACAGGCAGCCGAGTCAATGCCGAGATTTGAGTTTGGATTTCGTCGCCATCATTCCCCTTGATCGTGGACTTGGTAGACGGGCTGATGGCCGCTACAGTTTTTCCAGCGACGCGATGATCGGGGCGAGTGCGGCGCGCAGGCGTTTCGTTTCGGCGGCTTGCCACGCTCGGAGTAAGGGCAGCCAGGTTTTATCCGCAACCTGACTGACCAGTTTGACCAGTAGTAGCAATGTGTCGTGGTTGCGCTGGGGCAAATTTGACTGGAGGAAAGGGAGTTCCAAGGCGGCTCCGGTCGCGAATGATTGAACGCGGGCGCGCACTATATCGAGCCACTCTTCTGCGGTGTAACGGACGGCGCGGGTCAAGCCTTGCTCGGTGTAGCCGAGCAGGGGGAAGCCATCGTGATACCGGATGCATAATAGTTTTTCCGTGATCAGCGCGTCGATTCGCGCCATGACTTCGGCTTCGGGCACGCCGGCGTGGTGGCCGTAGCCGCGCGCCTGTTCGACCTTGAAGCGCAGGATGCGTTGGGCGCGGCTGCCGCGCAGGGCCATCATGAGTGTGGTGCGACCGGCCACGCCGAGTAATTGATCGCAGACGCCGATGATTGCGCGGCGGTCCGCATCGGTGAGCGCGGGTAACAGCGTTGCAGGTGCTGGATGGTGGTCAGCAGGTGCGGATTCACGGAGGCGTGAGGATGGATTCATCACGGTGGGCAGAGTGAAAATGAGCGCAGGCAAAACATTTTCAAGACTGCTTTGTTTCGTCAGGTCACTTCGAACGCTGCGTCAAAAAATGACCGATCGAGGCAAGCCTCCGCAAGCGAAGACCCTACCGTTCGATCATCAAGCTGGGCCTGCTCACACTGGCCAGGCGGAGCCGGGCGGACCGAAGCGGGTGCCGGCAGGGAAGTTTAAATCGAAATGTTCCGCGAGGAGCGCGAGGAGTTCTTCGGGGGAGGCGATGTTGCGGGTTTCGGCGCGGCCGTCGGGGTAACGATAGGTGAAGTCGCTGTTGAAGATGATCACGCGGCGGTCCGGTGCGGTGCGCGTGACTACGAGGTTGTTCCTGAAATACGCCTGCGGGTTGGTGCAGCTATACCAGTTGCCCATTTCGAAATCGATCGGCTGGGGCACGGTGGAAGCGATTTCGTACACATCCAACCAATTCGCGCCGGAGCGCAGTTGATGCAGGACGGTGTCGTCTTTTTTGAGCAGCCGACGGGGTTCGTGGGGCGTGGCTTGTTCGGCTTCGGTGCCGAAGGCGAGCGGGGCGGTGGGGCCGATCGCGCCCATGCCGACGTCTACCATCCAGGCCCGGCCTTCGAGCTCCACGCGCAGCACCATGTGCGTGAGCCCGGTGGAAATATCGACGGGTACTTGCCAGCGGACGCGGGCGAGCAGCGGCGTGACTGTGAAGCCCAGGGCGTGGAGCGCCGCGTGGAAAATCGTATTGTGCTCAAAACAGTAGCCCCCACGCCGCTCGCGGATGAGTTTTCGTTCGAGGTCAGCCAGCTCAATGCTGATGCGTCGGTCGAGCAACACATCGAGATTTTCGGTCGGGATCGTCAGCATATGCTGCAGGTGCAGCGCGCGGAGTACGGCGAGGGTGGGCTCACGTGGACCGGTGTAGCCGATGCGGGCAAAGTAGGCGGCGAGATCGAGTGTGGGCGAGGCTGACATGGGGGGGGACGTTGAGGGATTTCGCCGCACGGCGCGATCAGGAGATAAACTGAGAGTGAAAATTTATGCGGCTCTGTGTGGAGTGTTCACGAAGGGGCCCCGTTTTCGGGCTGCGCCCTCAAACGCGGCTACCCCGATATCGCGGCTACCCCGAATAGAGACAATCATCCTTAAAAATTTCCGCGGATGGCGCGGATAAACGCGGATAAAACACCTTCCTCTCAGTGCCTGCCATCTCTGAATCCGCGCTCATTTGCGCTATCCGCGGCGGTACGGATTTCATCTTCAAGGTTCGCTGAGCATCTTGATCAATTCGCGATGGTCGGTCTTGCCGGTGCCGAGTTTGGGGATCGACTGCACGACTTTGAGTTCGCGCGGGGCGCAGAGATTGCTCAGGCCTTTCGCGCGGACGGCGGCGCGGACGTCGGTGAGCTGGAGCTTGGGTTCGTTGGTGACGGCGATGAGCTTCTCCCCTTTGTCCTCGTCGGGTTGCGCGATCACCGCGATCGCGCAACGCAGGCCGAATTGCGGGAAAGCTCCGGCCAAGGCGTCTTCGACGGCGGTGAGACTGACCATCTCGCCGCTGACTTTGGCGAAACGTTTCATGCGGCCGCGGATGTGGAGAAAGCCGTCGCCGTCGACGTGGACGATGTCGCCGGTGTCGTACCAGCCGCCGAGTTCGATAAACTTTTTGTTCACCTCGGGGTTGAGGTAACCCTTCATGACGTTGGGGCCGCGCACGAAAAGCCGGCCGCCTTCCTCGACGCCGGGAACGGTTTCCAATTTGTACTCCAACCCGGGCACGAGGCGGCCCGCCGAACCGATGGAGGAGGCCATGCGGGTGTTGATGCTGATGATCGGGCTGCATTCGGTGGCGCCGTAGCCTTCGAGAATGCGGACACCGAATTTGCGCGCCCAGGTGTCGAGCGTGGTGCTCTGCACTTTTTCCGCGCCGGCGAAGAGGTAGCGGACGGAGGTGAAATCGTAAGGGTGGGCTTTGCGGGCGTAGCCGTTGAGAAAGGTGTTCGTGCCCATGAGGACGGTGCAGACCTTGTCGTACACGAGCATGGGCACGATGCGGTAGTGCAGGGGCGACGGGTAGAGAAACGTGTAGCAGCCGCGGATGAGCGGGAAAAGCATGCCGCCCATCAGGCCGAAACTGTGGAAGAGCGGCAGGGCGTTGAAGAACCGGTCGTCATCCGTCAGGTCGATGACGGCGATGGCCTGCCGGACATTCGCGAGCAGGTTGCGGTGGGTGAGCTCGACGCCTTTGGGCATGCCCTCGGAGCCGCTGGTGAATAAAATCACGGCGGTGTCGTCGAGGCGCAGCGGACTGTCGCGGAGACCGGAGCCGGTCGAAAAGGTGTGGCGGAGTAGCGCGGTGAACTTGGCGAAACCGGAAATCTGCGGAGCGACATCCTCGAGGTAGAGGAGGGTGATGCCGGCGGCTTCCAGTGGGGCGAGGTTGAGCTTGGCCTTGGTCAGAAACTGGCGTGAGGTGACGAGGTGTTTGATGCGGGCGAGGTGCGCGCACAGCAGCATGGTGGGAATGCCGGTGGAAAAATTCAGCATGGCCGGGATTTTCTGCGCGGCCCAGAGACCGAGCAGCGTGGTGGGCAGGCTGTTCACGTTGGGCAGGAGCACGCCCACGGACTCGCCGGGAGTCGGGCCGAGCCGGCGGCGCCATTCGCGGGCGAGCAGATCGGCACCGATCATCAGCCGGCGGTAGGGCAATTCCTTGAAGGAGACATCTTCAAACGCGATGCGACGGGGAATATGGGCAGCGGTCTCCGCGACGGCGGCCAGGACGTTGGTCGGGCCAAACGTCATCTCGGCTTCAAATTGCTGGGCGACCATCTGTTCACGCAGCCAGTTGGTGATTTTCTGCCGGGCATCCGTGTGGGAGATGTGCTCAAAACTGGGGGCGTGCAGGACGGTGCTGAAGTGGGCGGTGACCGTGGGGAACCACCGGTGCCAGCCACCGTGGCGGACGAAGCGCACGCGGCTCGCGCCGCGCAGGTAACAGGTGATGACCTTGGCATTGGTTTTGCGGATGAGGAAACCGGTGCCGTCGAAAATTTTCATGAGGCTGCCGGTGCGGGTGATCCGGCCCTCGGCGAAGAGGACGAGGCGGCCGCCTTTTTCGAGATACTCCGCCATGTCGCGCACCGCGTAGGGGGAGGTGTTGTCGACGGGAAAGGTGCGTTTGTTCACCATCATTTTGCGGTGAAACCAGCTCGTCTCGGCGACCGTGGCGGAGGCGACGAACTTCCACGAATCATCGAGCACGGCGACGAGGAAAAGCCAGTCGAGCCACGAGACGTGATTGGGCACGAGGAGGACGGGGCCGGGCGTGTTGAGCGCCTCGGTGTTGTAGGCGCGAAAGCGAAAAAAGATCCGGCAGAGCAGATGGAAAAAGAATCTCATGCGGGTTTAACGGGCTTAGGATTTTTGGAGGACCGCTGCTTGCGGCGGCCTCGGCGCGGCGCCAAGCGCCGGCCCTACAGATAATAGACAAGGATGTTTCGTTTTCAAGTGGAATCGGGGTCGGTTTTTTCAGCCGGCATACGCAGGGCGAGCGAGATGAGGGCGAGGGCGACGGGCAGGGCGAGGAAGACTTGGAGGGAGGAGAAACCGAATTTGGTGAGCACGCCGAGGAACCCGGCCCCGATCAGCATGGCAAGGTAGTCGACGAAATTTTGGATGGCGATGGTTTTGCCCAGCTTGGTTTGATCGCTCTCGTGTTGCAGGGTGGCGTTGAACGGAACGATGAGCAGTCCGGCAAAAACGCCGGTGGCAATGAGCGCGACGACGACCGGGATGAGACCGAACTGACCGCCGAGCAGGCCGAGAAAAAGCACAGCGAGCGACATCAGGAAGCCGTAGCGGCGCGACCAGCTCAGGTCGCCGATCTTGTGGAGCTGGCCGGCGAGCATGCTGCCGGCGACAATGCCGAGGACCAAGCCCACGAGCAGCAGTTTCAGTTTCAGATTGGTGACTCCGGTAATGCCCGCTTGGTGGAAAACTTCGAGGCCCCAAGCTTGGAGATTGTTGCGCAGGGTGGCGCCGGCGAACCAGAAGAGACCGCAACCGAGCAACACGCGGCCCAGCCGCGGATGGGCCAGCAGGTGGCGCAGGCTGCCGCCGAATTCCCCGAGGCTGTGACGAAAGGAACTGGCGGGATTGCAGGGCGTGCGATCCATCAGGAAGTTCAACACGAAGGCGACGGCGTAGAGCGCCAGCGAGGCGGCATAGCAGGCGGTCAGCGAACGGGTCTGGTCATACAGGACGGCACCGCCACCGTAGCCGCCAAGGATGGCAACGAGCGTCAGCATTTCCACCGTACCATTGGCCTTCACGAGGCGCTCGGCGGGGAGAATCTCGGGGAGGATGCCGTACTTGGCGGGAGAATAGACGCAGGCGCCGATCGCGACGACGGCGTAGCCGGCGAGCTGCCATTCGCGGCTGGCATGGAAGTCGCCCGCGTGTTGCCAGAGGCCGAAGAGGCCGACACAGGTGCCGAGAAATTTCAGAGCGTTGCCGCGGCGGAGCCACTGGTTTTTTGGCAGGCGGTCATTCAGCCAGCCCGCGAGCGGGGCGAGGAAGATAAACGGAATGAAAAACACCGCACTGAAGACCACGTTCTGCTGGTTGATGAACTGCTCGGTGATGGTGCCGGCGTTGAGCTGGTACGTGAGTGGCCCGAGGATGGCCGCGAGCAGGAAATTGTCGCCGAACGCGCCGAGAAACTGCCCGGCGAGCAGGAGGTGATAATTGCGCGTGGATTTCAAGGGTGGGAGAGAAGGCAATCAGCGGGGGCAAAACGGGGTGCAGAAGAAGGGAACCAAGGAGTTTATCGGGAGCGACTGAAAAATTCAGGGCGTGGGACGAACTGGCGGGCCGCGAGCAAGAGAGTGAGCAGCGCGGCGAACCAGCCTTCGATTGACCCCGCGCCGCGGTAGCCAGGTTTGTGCTCGATGTGGACAGACTCGGGCTCTTCCTTGGCGCGGACTTTGAAGGCATCGAGTTCGCGCTGGAGATTGGTGGTGAGGTCCTGGGCCGCGATGGTGTAGCCGGCGGAGGAGTCGGCGTGGAGATCGCTCTCGTTGCTGATGAGGGTCGCGTGATTTTTAACGGTGCTCACCCCGGGCGCGCGGAAGAGAAGGCTGCGGCTGGGGATATCGTAGACGACGGCTTCCATCAGTGTGTGCGTGGCGTTTTTCTGCGCGGGCACGACATAAGCCCCGACGATCGTCCAGTAGGCGAAGCTCCAGCCAGTGTCGTTCGTGCTCTGCGCCTGATCGTAGGAGATGAGCGCGATGACATCCATGCCCAGCATGGCGCGCAACTGGTCGAGATTTTCAAAACTGCCGCCGGGCCGGAGATAGGTGGTCGGCACGAGTTCGATGGACTGGACGAAGGGGAGGGCTTTGAATTGCGCGGCGACGTCGCGCATGAGGCCGGTTTTCTGCGCCTCGGAAAAGGTGTCGTTAAGGCCACGGTAGTTGCCTTGGGCGCCGGTTGATGGAACGAGTGCCACGCCGACGCGCAGGGGCAGGCGCAGGGTGGGAATGCGCGGCTGCACGAAAGGTTGGTCTTTGCCCGGAAAAAGAAATTGGACGACGCTGCTGGATTGGTGGCGGTGGCGTTGCCAGAGTGAGGTGCAGCCGCACAAGGCGAGGGTGCAGACGGCAGTGAGAAGGAGCGGGAGCAGTTTCGGGGATGAAGAGAATTTCATCCCGGTAGCTTACTGGAAGCAGAGCGGGTGCCGTTAATTGATAAACTTGATGCGGGCCATCGGTGGAGCTGATGGGGCGAGGCGGTGGAGCGGAAATTCGGGCGACTCTAGCGCCCGGATGCCAAGGCAACCATGATCGCCCTCAAAACCAGAACTATTTTTGCGCGCACCTTATTGGTGGCGGCGGTAGTTTGTCTGG
>Ga0209591_10006336_pt1 | contig 13142 bp, 12 predicted proteins | sample MAT01_FD_187207 | JGI IMG/M metagenome (GOLD analysis project Ga0209591, IMG submission 187207) | Freshwater microbial communities from Lake Fryxell liftoff mats and glacier meltwater in Antarctica - MAT-01 (SPAdes) (version 2) | ecosystem: Environmental > Aquatic > Freshwater > Ice > Liftoff...
TGCTCAAGACTAGGGTTCCCGCGCAGCTGAGCGACTGTTGGAACGCGGAGGAATGCTCGTTGCCCGCGCAGGATTTCACCGCGCATGCCGATTCCATCCCGTTCGCGTAGGCGACGTCCAGGAAATGGAAGTCGAGCGCCGTTCGAGCCGTCCAAATGCGCGTCGGCGAGCTCGAGAGTACGTGTAGGCGTGCTGCTTTAGGGTGCGCGCGAGGCAGCTACGAACTCTGGCCACCTTGTCGCGCGCAGCCACAGAGCTGAAGCTGCATGAGCGTGGCGAACGTCACGCTCCATCCTCTCGGCATCCAGGAGTCCCTCATGCGACCGAAGCCATTCGCTCAGTTCACCGTTCCGCTCCTGCTCGCCTCGGCCGCGGTCGCGCAGGTGCCGCGCTACAGCGTCGAGTTCCTCGGCGCCGGTTCGTCGGCCAGCGCGCTGAACGAACTCGGCGTCGCCGTCGGCTCGATGAAGCTCCCCGGCGACGTGACGTGCGCCGCGATCAGCTATCCGGGTCAGCCGTTCACGCCGCTGCCGCTGCCCGCGGGCTATCTGAGCTCGACTGCTTACGACGTCAACGACTCGGGGCTCGTCGTCGGCGTGGTCAGCACGTCCACCGTGCCGAACACGTCCGCGCACGCCGTGGCCTGGCGTCCGACGTCGGGTGGATACGTCGTCGACGTCCTCGGCGAACCGGCCGGCGATCTCTACAGCTACGCGACCGGCGTCAACAACCTGGGTGACATCGTCGGATCGTCGGGGACGGTGCCCTGGGCGTACGTGACGCACGGCGTGCACTACATGAGCACGGGGCCGGTGATCCTGCAGGGGCTCTCGAGCGAGGTGGCCGACGTCAACGACAACCGTAAGGTGCTGTCGCGGAACGAGCTCTTCGACCTGAACACCGGGCAGATACAGTTCATCGCGTTGCCGACCGGAGTCTGGCAGGGATTCGGAGGCGCCGCGATGAACGAGCTGGACGGAATCTGCGGCTACATCCAGGGCAACTCCTCGACCTGCCCGAGCTTTCCGATGCGCTACGGCCCGAGCGACGGATGGTTGACGGTCGGCGGTTGCGCGCAGATCACCTCCGCGACGGCGATCAACGATCTCGGCGACGTGCTGACGTACGTGTACTTCGGCAGTGCGCGCGTGCGCTTCGAAGGGATCGGCGACTTCCCCATCGGTCAGCTGATCGATCCGGCTCAAGGCGCCTGGCTGGTGCAGTGGTACGGCGCGTCTGACATCAACAACCGTCGTCAGATGCTGTGCGCGGTGAGGGACCCGGCGACGATGCTGATCGGCGCCGCGCGCCTCACGAACATGGATCCTGCGACGCTCTTCTGCGCCGGCGACGGTGGGGGAACGGCTTGCCCGTGCGGGAACGACAGCGCTACTGGCGCGAACGCGGGCTGTCTCCATTCGCTCGGAACCGGCGGAGCCTTGCGTGCGAGCGGGACGCCGAGCATCACCGCCGACTCGCTGGTGCTGCAAGGCATGGATATGCCGAACTCGTCCGCACTCTACTTCCAGGGAACGACGCGTGCCGGCAGCGGCGCCGGCGTCGCGTTCGGCGACGGCCTGCGCTGCGCAAGCGGGTCGACCATCCGGCTGGGTACGAAGGCCAACGCGGCCGGCACGTCGCAGTATCCGAACGCGGGCGACCCGTCCGTCTCGATCCGCGGAGCGAACAGTGCGGGCGTCGTGCGCACCTACCAGGTCTGGTACCGCAACGTCGCCGCGTACTGCACGACGAGCACGTTCAATCTGACCAACGGAGCCGAGCTCGTCTGGGCGCTGTGAGTGCGAGCAGAGTTGGCTGGCAGTATGCAACAGACGGCGCTGACGAACCCGTCGCACCACGTCGAGTGACTGCACGAAGAGTTTCGCCGCACGCGCAAGAACGGTGCACGGGGGGTGGACGGCCAAACGTGGAGCGACTCCCTACTCACCGCTGAGGTCGACGTTGCGTGCGGCGAGAACGGCGAAGGAGAGCCTGACTCCGTATTCCGCAGACGCTGAACGAAGCGGACCGCCCGCGGTGTGCAATCCCGCCGGCGGCCCGATTCAACCGAGTCTCACGGGCCGAATCGGCCCACGGATGTCACATGCCGTCGACCGTGAACGGGAACGTCATGTAGACGTAGCCACTCGGGTCGAGGTACGTCGAAACGCTCTGCTGGATGCCGTTCACCGTGTCGAACAGGTCACCTTGCACCAGTAAGCCCGGCAGGACCGTGATGCGCAGACGCTGCGACCACTGCGACGGATTCGCGGGGAAGTCCGTCGGGTTGTACATGACGGTCTGCATGGAGAAGTTCAGTTGCCCCGAAGTGAGGTTCGGGACGCGCAGGCTGGGGCGGTCGGTCATCGTGACCGGCCAAGACTGACGAATCGATGTCAAGTGCGTCGCGTACTGGTGACCGAACAAGGTGATGTTCGAGCCCTGACCGCCGCGCCCGATCAACTGGTGGCACTCGGCCGCGTTCAAGCACACGGTGAGCGCCGAGCTGGCAGGCGGCATGAAGTCGTCCGTGGCGACGAACACGAGGTTGGTGATCCCCGTCTGCCCCACGTCCGGCGTGATCGTGCACGTGATCGAGGCCGGGTTGCCCGGCGTCGGCACGCAGACCACGTTCGGAGTGTTCGTCGTCTCGATGATGTTCACCGTCTGGCCGGCCTCGGGACCGATCGACTGCACCGTGAACTGGAACGGCACGCCGACGGAGACGTTCAAGCAACCCGTGGGCGAGTTGATGAAGATCGGCGGCGTGTTGTCGAACGTGCCCGTGAGGAAGCACTGGCGCGTGTTGTCGAGGAAGTCGACGCCGTCCGAGGTCCCGCCCGGACCGTCGTAGGCATTGCCCGTCTGGTCGAAGCGACCGAGCTGGAAGAAGTTCACGCCGTCACCGGCATTGATGCCCACGGTCGCGGGCGTGCCGCCGAAACCGCCGACGCCGCTCGATGCATCTCCCGTCGTCCAGTCCATGTCGCCGTAACAGAAGCAGACGTTTTGCCCGAGTCCGACCAACGGATCCGTTCCATCGCTGATGATGACTTGGAACGTCGAGACGCGATCCGCCATCGAGTTGTAGTAGCCCACGTGATCCCACGTGACCGTCAGTCGATTCGCCTCGAGCTTGTAGTAGACGACGCCGCTGAGCGGATTGCGCGTGTCCACGTCGGCCCAGAACGGCGCGATCATCGGGAAGTTGTTGATCGGGAAGCCCGTCGACGTGAACGTCGTGAACGCGGCGCCGAACGAGATGTTCCCGTTGTTGTTGATGAACACACTGTTCTGCGGCGTGCCGAACAGGTCGAACGTGAACGGAAGTGCGATCGCCGTCGTCGTGTCGTCGTCGTTGCGTTGACACGGATCGAGGGGATTCGCCGGTCCGCTGCCGCCGGGACCGTCGAAGTTCACGACGGTGTGCGTTCCGTCGACGGGGATGCACAGGTTGGCGGTGTTGCCGGGATTGCAGCTGCCTTCGGCGATGGGAAGCGGCCCTTCGAAAGGCTTGTCTCCCTGCGCGAGAAGTGCAGGAGACAAGGCGAGGAACGTGAGGAGATGCAGTGAGCGATGCATGTCGAGACCTCGTTGCGAGAAGTTCAGGGCAAGAACTGTCCGCCGCAGGTTGCGGGCGAGGGGGGCAGTGAATCACCTATTCCCTACCTCGTACTCCGATCGCGCAAGAGCGGTCCCCCGATGAAAACCCTGTGAAGCTCGCGCGCTCCGCGTCCGTTCTCTGCACGGCTCGTCCTGAGCCCGACCCCCGGACCTCGATCCCGTGTCGATCTCCGTCGGCCTTTTCGATCGTGCAATCCCGTCCACGGCGACGCGTGGAATCCGACCGATCACGCAAGCCCTTGTGAGCGGGTGAGACGCAAGGGCGCGGGCACGTCGACGCGTCCCGCGTGCGCGCGTGAGTCGAACGGCGGGTCGGGTGTCCCGGATTCGGAAGTGCGCTCGATCCGATCCGGGAGCCGATCGTGACGTGAGTTTCCCCTCAGCGTGCTCGTCCTGGGGCTCTCCACGGCGATCGAGGCCATCGCCTTTCGACGCACGTGACCCACGCACTGCTGTCGCGGAGCGGCAGTTCACAGCACTCCTCGCTGGAGCTGTTGCTGCCGTCGCCGAAGCCGACGACGCAGAGGAACTCGCAGCCTCGCACGCGCACGAATCTGGCGTTCGCGCGCAGCCACAGCCCGACGCCGGCGTCGTTCGAGGGAGATTTCGACGTCAGCCCGCCGACGTTGAGTCCCGACAGGACGACGACTTGACCAGCCGCGAGATTCTTCACGATCGGGGTGGCACCCGTGTCCGCGAAGAGCGTGAGCGATTTGCCGTCGACGGTGACCGGCGCGTAGTTGCCGGATCCGACGAGGATCACGTTGCCCACGTTCGCGACAAGTACGACGTCCTGGACCTGGAAGTACGGACCGGCGACGGGTTGACGACCAGCACGACGACCAGCACGACGGCGTGCGCGACGGCGTGAGACGCGGCGAGCAGCACGCAGGCCGCGAGCGTCGTTCGGCGGAGAGAAGTCGGAGTACGGAGCCAGGTGAACTCGTACGGGGTTGCAGCAATACGCTGGCGATGTGCTTCGGCGCTGATTCAACCCCGTACGAATTCACCTCAGTACGGCAGTACGGAGCCAGGTGAACTCGTACGGGGTTGCAGCAATACGCGGGCGATGTGCTTCGGCGCTGAATCAACCCCGTACGAATTCACCTCAGTACGGAGCCAGGTGAAGTAGTACGGGGTTGCAGCAATACGCTGGCGATGTGCTTCGGCGCTGATTCAACCCCGTACGAATTCACCTGGCTCCGTAGATTGATCGCCGCGCTCGATCGAAACGGACGCCGAGCCAACACGCAGCGCACGATCTGAAGTTCGAAGATCCCTTTCTGTCGATTCGCTCGCTGTCCACATTGGGCCCGTTCGCATGGTGCGCACGCCGCAGTGCCCAAGTTTTCGGCCTAGCGGGCCCCCGGCTCAGGCCTGCCGCGTTACCCTCGGAAGTGATTCCCTCGGCGTGTCGAGTGCGCCGACTTCCTCGACCCCTCAACCGGAGAGCCCCTGATGAGCCGTTCCCAAGTCCGAATCGCTGTCGTGATCGCAGCCTGCGCCGGAAGCGTGTCCTCCCTTCACGCGCAAACCGCCACCGCGCTCCTTCACGAAGGCGATGCCCTGCCCGGGGCGCCCGGGTTCACCGTGACCACGATCGGAGAGTGCGCAGCCAATAACGTCGGCGGCTTCGCCAACCAGATCAACACCTTCGACGGCGTCACGACGATTTCACGCTCTTGGGGCAATGCGATCGAAGCTCCGGGTGCGTTGCTCTGGAGCGAGCAGACGGGCATCGCGGGGTACGACCAGACGGCCTGGGAAGCGTTCTTCGGCGTCGACAACACCGGCCGGACCGGGTACAGCCCCACCTGCAACGCCATCGGTGGCGCGACGGGCCTCGATTGCGCCTGGGTCGACGGGACGCCGATCGCGGTCGAGGACCAGCCGATCCTGACGATCCCGGGGAAGGTGTTCCGCTTCAACAGCCGCGTCGGCATCACCGCCAGCGGCGATCCGTATTGGATCGGCGGCATCAACGACGGCACGACCGGCGCCAGCCAAGGCGAAGGCCTCTTCTACGGAGCGGGTCAGATCCCCGTCCTCAAGACGGGCGATCCTTCTCCCGCTCCGTTGGCCTCGACGATCAGCACGGCCGACTTCGACGTGCGCTACTCGGCGAACGGATCGCACTGGATCATGAACGTGGACACTACGGACCTGACCGCGTCCGACGAGTGGCTACTGATCGACGGCGCCATCGCGACGTGCGCTGGCGGCGGCCTGGTGGGCGAGGGTCAAGTCATCCCCGTCGCGGCCGGTGGCAACGGCGTCGAGACGTGGACCGCGACCTTCGGCTCCCTGGGCATCAACGAAGCCGGAGACCACTGCTACGAGGCAGACACGAGCGGTGCGACGACCAGCGACGGCGTGATCGTCTACAACGGCGTCATCCGCTGGCGAGAAGGCGACGTCCTGGGCGGCCGGACCCTGACCGGCGCTCCCCTCGGCCTCTCGCTGAACGAGAGCGGAGACGTCGTGCACACGTGGTCGACGACCGGCTCCGTCGAGGCGATCTTCCTGAACGACACCCTGATGGTGAAGGAAGGCGACGAAGTCGACTGGACCGGTGACGGCGTCGTCGACACCGGATTCGTGATCACCGACATCACCGGTACGACGGCGGTCGTGCTGGGTTCGAACGGCGCGATCTACTTCGCGGCCGACGTCAACACGAACGGCGGCGGCGTGCTCGAAGGCTTCTTCCGCATCGGCGGCAACTCGCCCGGCTCGCCGTTCTGCGCGGGCGACGGTTCCGGTACGGCCTGTCCGTGCGCGAACAACAGCACGCCCGGCCTCGACGAGGGCTGCCTGAACTCCTTCGGTATGGGCGGCAAGCTCATCGCCTCGGGCACGGCCAGCCTCTCGAGCGACACGATCGTCCTGCAGGGCACGCAGATGCCGAACAGCTCGGCGCTCTACTTCCAGGGCACGAGCCAGTTGGCCGGAGGGCTGGGCTCGGTCTTCGGAGACGGTCTGCGCTGCGCCAGCGGAACGATCGTGCGCTTGAAGACCGTCTCGAACAGCGGCGGCGCGTCGCAGTTCCCGCAAGCGGGCGATCCCTCCGTCTCCGTACGCGGCCTCGTGATGGCACCCGGCATGCGCACGTACCAAGTCTGGTACCGCAACGCGGCGGCGTTCTGCAATCCCGAGACGTTCAACCTGACGAACGGTTGGACTGTCGACTGGACGTTGTGAGAGTTGAAATGGGTGGACCCGTCGACTGCCGTTGACAGTTTCATCCATGTCAGTTCACCCACACTCGACGCTGAGGCCGTTCGAGAGGTCGAAAGCGTGGGGTGAGCACAAAGTCGGATCGGCGTTGCGGTACCAGCACTGGCAGATCCGCGCCGTCGGTCCGCCGATGATCCCGCCGCGCACATAGATCAGGGCGTGTGCAGGCATGGGAACCTCGGCCGCATCGGCCGCCGCCGCGGAGCGCGTCCTTTCCGACGCGCTCCGCGGTCTCATTCCGTCCGCTCGCGCGGAGGCTGCCTGCCGTCACGGCATCGGAGAACGCGCACGCCCCTCGAGATGTTCACCGTCGCCGCGGTGCAGAAGTTCTGCCGCGTTGCGGTTGCTCACCTGGTGGAAGCGCTGCGCATCGGGGAGCGGGACATTGCCCGTCACCAAGATGTCCGCTTCGATGCCCGCGGGCCACGTGGCGTAGCATTCGCGTCGGCCAACTGCGTGCGGATGCGCACGACGGAGCCGGTCAAGCAGCGCAGGCCCTCGTTGAAAGCGAACGGCGTCGTCGCGCTGCTCGGGCGTTGTAAGAGCGCGTGCACGTGACCTTCGGCCACACGCACTCGACCTCCTCGCTGAGCGTGTCGCCCACGCCCGTTTGCGCGGTGTCCCAGGGCCAGAGCCCGAACCCGATCACGACCGCCGAGTGGGCGCAACCGCGCCCGACGCACCGTTGTTCCCGCACGGGCACGCGGGGAGCAAGCCGTCGCCGGGGTGAGCCTGAAGCACGCAGCCAAAATCGGCCTGACTGCGACTTCGTGGCTATGCGCGCTGACGACGCGGGTTCGCTGCATCCCTCGGAGGAGGCGCAACGACGTCAGGGAGGCGTGGGCGACCCGACTTTACTGTAGCTGCGTACTTCACGCTCGACGGTCGAAACGGACACGCCGAGAATCTTCGCGACATCGACTCGCTCGACGCCGCCGAAGGAGCGCAGCTCGACGATACGCGACGCTTGGTTCGATACACGCGACGGGCGCTACAGTGCCTCGTCCAGGGCCAACAGATCGAATGCGCTTTCCTCGAACGGGATCAGGATCGCGTCGAGTGACCGGCGAGAATCAAGCGCGACCCGCGGTGGGGCGCCGGACATCCAACGCCGGTGCCTTTATCGACTCCGCGGGCCATAGGAAAGTGCGGCCATTTCTTCTCTCTCCGAGGGACGGGCTGGGAGCTCGGCTCGTGATGCTGATGGCGTCGTAAGCCAGTAGAATCCTGGCAGATCCCTCTAGAGCGCCCAATCGACGACGAGCGCATTCGTCAGATTGAAGTTCGCGGATGTGCAGTACGCCGGCGCAGTGCGGTAGAGGACCTGATACGCGTACGTGCCGGGCGCCGCGATGCCGCCGAGCAAGGAAACGGACGGTCCGATCGCTTCTGGAAAGTGCGAAGCCCCCGCGACGATCGATCTCGCCCCCAGGCGGGTCACGTGGCCGCCTGCGCAAATGAGGCCGTCTCCAAAGACGCTGGCGGTGTGCGCTGAACCCTGGAAGTAGACCGCAGTACCGTCTGGCATCTGGGACCCGGTCAATCGGAATGTGTCGCCGGAGAGGCTCGTGAGGTCCAGACCTTCGAGCTTTCCGCCGACCCCGAGCTGACTGAGGCAACCTTCGCGCTCACCAGGAGCGCTGTCGTTGCCGCACGGGCATGCGAGAGTCGCGCCGTCACCGAAGCAGGACGATGTCACCCAGGGATCGACCTTCACGACGAGACCCTCGGGCCAAGCGCCCGTCGGCTCGAATCCGCCGCCGCAGGAGATCGTCTGGTCGGGTGCGAGCGCTATGGCAGTGAAGTAGTCCGTCGTCCCCGATACGAGGTTGGGGGGCGCTTCCCATACGATGCTTCCGAATCGGTCATATCGCGTCAGCGTCGGAAACCAGACCATGGAGTTGGATGGAGAGCGGCCGGCCGCGACCGTGACCTTGCCGTCCGTATCGACAACCAGGCCAGGACCGCGGAAAAAAAGGTTCGGCCCGGGACCCAGTCGATCCCAGAGGAGTGCACCGGCCGCATCGTACTTGCGTACGCGGAAACGCTTGTAGCAAGCCGCTACCGGCTCGATATCCGAAGGGCTCGAGGCGTCGCCACAGCGGGATCCCCAGCGATCGAAGGACGGCCAGAGCGGGCGCGCGTCCAGGCGGTCGACGGTCGCCGCAAGATTCTTCGGGCTCGGGGGCTTGCGGCGATCGCGGTCGGCTGTCAAACTGTCGTTTCAAACACATGTTGGACAGGGCTCACAGCGCGACGCCGGACGACCTCGACACGCGGCAGCGACTCCTCGAAGTCGCTGCCGTCGTCTTCGCTGAACTCGGTTTTCGAGGCGCCACGGTTCGCGACATCTGCCAGCGCGCGAACGCGAACGTCGCCTCGATCCACTACCACTTCGGCGACAAGGAGGGGCTGTACCGCGCGCTCCTCACGAGCGCGATCGACGCCGCCGAGGTTGCGCGCCCTCACGCCGCACCGGATCGATTCGAAAGCCCGGAGGATGAACTCGCCGCCTTCCTGCGCGTTTTCCTCGGGCGTCTCTACGGAGGGGGGGTGCCCGCGTGGCTGATGAAGATCCTGTCGCGGGAGATGTTCGAGCCGACGAGCGCGCTCGAGCAGCTCGTGCGCGCTGTCCATCGTCCGACGGCCGAGCATCTGCGCGGCATCGTGATGCGCGTCGGCCGAGGACGCATCGGTGAGCCCGACGCCGTGCGCTGCGCGCAGTCGATCATCGCGCAATGCGTGTTCTACAAGCACGCGCAAGCCGTGCTGCGCTTGATGGGGCACGCCCAGCCCGCGACTCCGGCCGAGATCGAGGTTCTCGCCATCCATGTGACGCGCTTCTCGATCGCGGGGATTCACTCGTCCGCCACGGACTCGGAGGAGGTCCGATGAACTTCGTCGCGCTGAAAATGCTCATAGGCGACCGTGCCAAATACATCGGCATCATCGTCGGGATCACGTTCGCGTCACTCTTGATCACGCAGCAGCTGGCGATCTTCACGGGGATCATGACACGGACCTACGGGTCGATCTCCGACCTGGGTCAGCCCGATGTTTGGGTCATGGATCCGAAGGTCCAGTTCATCGACGACATCAAGCCTTTGCAGGACACCGAGCTCTACCGCGTGCGCGGCGTGGACGGAGTGGAGTGGGCGGTACCGCTCTACAAAGGCCTGCTCAAAGCACGACTTTCCAACGGGAATTTCCAGACGTGCAACGTGTTCGGGCTCGACGACGCCACGTTGATCGGCGGGCCTCCGGAGATGGTCGAAGGGCGCGTCGAGGACTTGCGCCGCGCCGACGGGGTCATAGTCGACGAGTACGCAGCGGTCGGAAAGTTGGCGAACCCGCCCGCTTTCGAGGGCGGACCGAGCACGCCGCTCCAGATCGGCGACGTGATCGAGTTGAACGACCATCGAGCCATCGTAGTCGGCATCTGCCGCGTGCAGCGTACGTTCCAGTCGCAACCGGTGGTCTACACGACCTATTCGAGAGCCACCCGATTCGCGCCGCGCGAGCGCAAGCTCCTGTCGTTCGTGCTCGTCGCCGCGAAGTCGGGCGTCGATCCGCACGAACTCTGCGCGCGGATCGAGGCCACCACCGGGCTCGCCGCGGAAACGCGCGAGGACTTCAAGTGGAAGACCGTCCTGTACTTCATGAAATACACGGGCATACCGATCAATTTTGGCATCGCCGTGCTGCTCGGATTTCTGGTGGGGACCGCGATCGCCGGGCAAACCTTCTACAACTTCACGCTCGACAACTTGAAACAGTTCGGCGCGCTCAAAGCGATGGGGGCCGGGAACGGGACGCTGCTGCGCATGATCCTGCTGCAAGCGCTGCTCGTCGGGATCATCGGCTACGGGCTGGGCGTCGGGGCCGCCGCGATGTTCGGCCACTTGTCGAGGAACTCGGAGCTCGCGTTTCGCCTGCCTTGGCAGATCTTGGCCGTGACCGCCGCTTCGGTGACGTTGATCTGCATGCTCGCGGCGCTGATCAGCATCCACAAAGTCGTCAAGCTCGAACCCGCGATCGTGTTCAAGGGCTGACCATGACTTCAGTCGATGAAGCAGCCGTCGTCTGTCGCGGGGTGACCAAGGTCTACGGCGAAGGTGGATCCGTGGTCCACGCCTTGCGTGGCGTCGACCTCGACGTACGCGCCGGAGAGCTCTTGATGCTCGTCGGGCCGTCCGGATGCGGGAAGACGACCCTGATCTCGGTAGTCGCCGGGATCCTCGATCCGAGCGCCGGTCGGTGCATCGTCTTCGGCGAGGACCTGGCCGCGCTCCCGCAGCGCAAACGCACGGCGTTCCGCGGGAAATCGATCGGCTTCGTCTTCCAGGCCTACAACCTCCTGCCGGCGCTCACCGCGGCGGAAAACGTCGCGGTACCGCTGCTGATCCTCGGCGAGAAGCGGGCTCACGCGCTGGAGCGCGCGCACGCGGCTCTCGAACGCGTCGCTTTGTCGGATCGCGCGAAATCTCGACCGGCGCAACTTTCCGGCGGACAGCAGCAGCGCGTCGCGATCGCGCGCGCGCTCGTTCATGACCCGCGGCTCGTCGTCTGCGACGAACCGACGAGCGCGCTCGACGCCGACACGGGCCAGCGCGTGATGTCGCTCCTGCGCGAAGTTGCGATCGCCCCCGGTCGCGCGCTCGTCATCGTCACGCACGACTCGCGCACTTTTCACTTCGCCGACCGCATCGCGCGGATGAACGACGGTCGCATCGAGAGCATCCTGGACAACGTCGCGGAGACGACCACCGCGAAAGGCCGCACATGATCCTGAAGTTCGCACTGCCGCTGCTCGCCATCCTGGGTTTCGCTTTCGCCGTGCGCACCGTCACGCAAGGCTCGAAGCCCGTCGTCGCCGCCAAGCCCGTCGCCGAACCGGCGCGTTCGCCGTACGCGAACGTGATCGCAGGCGCCGGCATCGTCGAAGCGCGGTCGCAGAACATCGCCGTCGGAACTCCAGTCGCCGGCGTGGTCGTCGCGGTCGACATCTCGGTCGGTGACGTGGTGGAAGCCGGTGCGCCGCTTTTTCGCGTCGACGACCGCGAACGTGCTGCGCAGCTCGGCGTGAAAGCAGCGCTGCTCGCGCAAGCGGCCGCGGACCTCGAGCGCCTCGAGGCACTGCCGCGAGCCGAAGACGTTCCGGTCGCGGAAGCGCGTGTCACGGAAACCGAAACCCTGCTGGCCGACGCGACGAAGCAGCTCGGACTGGCGGATTCGCTCGAGGACAAGCGCGCCTTGTCCGTCCAAGAGTGGGATCGTCGTCGCTTCGCCGTCGCGGCCGCGGAAGCGCGCGCCGCGGCCGCTCGTTCCGAACTCGCGAAACTTCGCGCGGGAACGTGGGGGCCGGAACTCGCAGTGTCGAAAGCGCGTGTCGCCGCCGCACAGGCCGAGGTGGATGCCGCGCGCGTCGAAGTCGAACGCTTGATCGTGCGCGCGCCCGTCGCCGGCACCATTCTGCAAGTGAACGTGCGCAAGGGCGAGTTCGCGCCGGCCGGAGTGCTCGCGACTCCGCTCATGCTGCTCGGCGACATTTCGGTCCTGCACGTGCGCGTGGACGTGGACGAGAACGACGTGTGGCGGCTTCGTTCGGGCGCGGCAGCGGAAGCGTGCGTGCGCGGGAACAGCGATCTCTCGACGAAGCTCGAGTTCGTGCGTATCGATCCTTACGTCGTCCCGAAGCGCTCGCTCACTGGCGAGAGCACCGAACGCGTCGACACCCGCGTCCTGCAGGTACTCTTCCGCTTCGATCCGGCTCGATTGCCGGTCTACGTCGGTCAGCAGATGGACGTCTTCATCGAAGTTCCGAGCGCCGCCAGCGGAGGTGTGCGTTGAAAGACGGTCGAGTCGCGTGCGTCCTCATGATCCTCGCGTGCCTGGCCGGATGTCGGGTCGGGCCGAGCCACGAAGTTCCGGAGCTCGATCTCCCCGCCGGTTTCGTCGGGCGCGGTGATGCGTCCGGCTCGGCTCCGGAGCTCCGCTGGTGGCGCAGTTTCGGCGACGCCGTGCTGAACGATCTCGTCGAACGCGCCATCGCGGGCAACGTCGACCTCGCGATCGCGCGCGAGCGCGTGCTCGAAGCGCGCGCCTTGCGCGATTCAGCGGTCGGCACGACTCTGCCCTCGGTCGACGCGCGCGCGGCGATCTCGCGGAACGGCCCGAGCGAGAACAGCGCGTTCATTCGCGGCGACGATTACACGTTGCTCGAGGCCGGGTTCGACGCCTCTTGGGAGGCGGACCTGTTCGGCCGACTCGGCGCGCGCGCC
>Ga0209591_10006341_pt1 | contig 13138 bp, 15 predicted proteins | sample MAT01_FD_187207 | JGI IMG/M metagenome (GOLD analysis project Ga0209591, IMG submission 187207) | Freshwater microbial communities from Lake Fryxell liftoff mats and glacier meltwater in Antarctica - MAT-01 (SPAdes) (version 2) | ecosystem: Environmental > Aquatic > Freshwater > Ice > Liftoff...
AATCCCGGAAGTGTCTTTTTTAGCAAAGCAGCGATCGCATCGTAAGTAGTATCTCGCGGCGCAATGCCCGTCCCACCATTGAGAATAATCGCGTCTAAATTTGCGATCGCAGCCAACTTATACATCTGGTCACGAATCTCGTCGGGTTCATCTTTGACTAGTGTGTAGTAATCAAGTATGTGTCCTGCATTAGTCATTGACTGTTTGATAAAGTTGCCACTTTTGTCGGTTTCGGGCGTGCGCGTATCGCTGACGGTAATCACCGCAAAGTGAACTTGATAAGACGGCGGATCAGGACAAGGATTTTGAGAAGGTTGCATATTTTTGGTTTGTTGATAATAAATATCGTAGAGGTAAAGGCATTCCCACATATCGTATGTTCTTATGATGGGACTGCCTAATCTTTGACGGGGTAAAATATAGATATTGAAAAATATACAACTAGGTTTTCATGGATTTAGAGATTATCTCAACAGCAAATAATATTAACTTGATTGAAGTTGGGACAGATTTATCTAAATCTGAACGCATTGATCGCTTTTTAGCATATTCCCTCGTAGACTTATCGCGATCGCGAATTCAAGTATTAATCGATGAAGGCTATGTCACCGTTAATGATGTGATCTGTAACAACAAAAAAGATTTAATCAAGGCAGGCGATCGTATTCAATTAATTACTCCAGCCGCAACGCCCCTTGATTTAATCGCTCAAGAAATCCCCTTAGATATCCTGTACGAAGACGAGCATTTAATCGTCATCAATAAACCTGCGGGACTAGTCGTGCATCCTGCGGTAGGGCATAGCGATGGAACCTTAGTAAATGCGCTCTTAGCTCATTGCACCGAGCTTTCGGGAATAAATGGAACTCAACGGCCAGGGATAGTACATCGTTTGGACAAAGACACTAGTGGCGCGATGGTGGTGGCTAAAAACGATCGCGCTCATCAAAATTTACAGGCGCAGATCCAAGCAAAAACGGCAAGGCGTGAATATTTAGGTGTTGTGCGTGGCGTTCCTAAAAGTGAATCAGGCGTGGTTGATGCCGCACTCGCTAGACACAAGAGCGATCGCAAAAAGATGGCAGTAATCGAAGACGGACGCAAAGCGATTACCCATTGGCAAATTAGCGAACGTTTAGGAAATTACACCTTAGTTAAGTTCGATCTACAAACAGGACGCACCCATCAAATTCGTGTCCATGCAGCATATATGGGCTGGGCGATCGCAGGTGATCCCATATATGGATATCCCAACAAGGAAGTTTCGCAATATTTATCAGGGCAAGCCCTCCACGCATGGCGACTCACCTTTACGCATCCAGTTTCAGGCGAGTTAATTGAAAATACTGCCCCACTGCCTGAAGGGTTTGAAAAGTTACTGGTATTTTTACGGCGCAGAAAATAAATAAAACCCAAAAAGATGTCTTGAACGCTGCGCGTTCAAGACATCTTTTTGGGTTTTATGAAAGACAAGGATGCTCAAGCATCCTTGTTTATAGCGCCAGCGCTAGCTGATAAACTTGGCGACGTGGTAAATCGGCGAGTTCAGCTAATTGGCGGCTAGCTTCCGATCGCGAAATTCCTGAATCAATTAAATTTTGTAACTCTCTTAAAATTATCTCTTCTGTCCATACAGGTTTTTCACTAGACTCTGCGCCTTCTAAAACTAGGGTAAATTCACCTTTAGGCGCATGAGCCGTAAAATAGCCGATCGCACCTTCGATCGAGCCACGCCAAAATTCTTCGTGGAGCTTGGTGATTTCCCTTGCGATCGCAATTCGTCTTTCCTTTCCTAAACTTGCTGCCAAATCATCAAGAGTTCGCAACAATCGATGGGGCGCTTCATACAAGATCATCGTCCGTGTTTCTAAACGTAAAATTTCTAGGCGATCGCGGCGCTCTTTTTTATCAGTGGGCAGAAATCCATCAAACCCAAAATGCTCTGTGGCAAAACCTGAAGCAGTTAGCGCCGCAATCCCTGCGGTAACAACGGGAATGGGGATCACTTTTACACCCGCAGCAATACAACCCTGCACCAGTTCCACCCCTGGATCAGAAATTGCAGGCATTCCTGCATCGGTAACTAAGGCGATCGTCATACCTTGCAACAACTTCTCGACTAGCTCAGGTACACGCTTGAACGCATTATGTTCATGATAACTAGTTTGAGGTGTATCAATACCAAAATGATGTAACAGCTTACCTGTATGCCTTGTATCCTCAGCAGCGATTAAATCTACCTTTTTAAGCGTGGCGATCGCCCGAAAAGTCATATCCTCCAAATTACCAATTGGCGTTCCTACCAAATACAGAATTCCTGAATCATCCATTAATTAATATCCATAATTAACATCCATAAAATTAGCGCCACTGTTTATTTTCTAATTCTCGAAGCTGACGCTCTAAGCGATCGATCCGTCCACGCAATTCATCCATTTCATTTTGACGTGGTACACCCAAATCCTGCATCACATTGCGAATTTGGCGCTGGATTAAATTGTCTAGATTGCCTTGTTCCGACTTAAGACGGCTAGCAATATCATTGAGAATTTCCGAAGCCTGTTCAGGATCGATCTTGCCATCTTTGACCCAATCTTCACTGGCTTCTTTGATTTTTTCTAACACAATGGATGTCGTACCAACACCAAGCATTAGCAACTGCTTCAGCAAATTATTGCTATCCATAAATCTATATGCTCCTCAAAGCCGATCTGTATCCATCATACCCCTCAAATTGAACAAGGGGCTTAAGCCCCTTGCAAACCCCAAAATCGGTTTTTTGAAAGAGCCGCCGTAGGCGGCTCTTTCAAAAAACCGATTTTTATAATCAGAATTGCTGTTGCCAATGTCGCTAGATTCTGCGATCGCTATTCTTTTCTATACTTTTAAGGTTACAGACATTTGCCACAGCGATTGTTATACTTTAAGCTGCTTTAAATTTGCAAAAAACTTTCAGGTAAATTGATTTATGATCCGTGCCGTAATCGAAACCGCAAAAGGAACAATTCGTGCTGAGTTTGATGACCAACACGCCCCAATTACTGTCAAAAATTTCGTAGACCTAGCCAAGCACGGTTTTTATGACGGGCTAACTTTTCACCGTGTCGAGCCAGGTTTTGTAATCCAAGGTGGCGATCCTCTTGGTAACGGTACTGGTGGATCGGGCGATCGCATCAAGCTGGAAATCTGGGCTGATGGTGACACCGAAGCTACTATTGGCAACATTCTAACTGGTGGTAAGAAACCAGTGCTTAAGCACAATAAAGCAGGCGTATTTTCGATGGCGCGTACTAATGACCCGAATAGTGCCACCAGTCAATTTTTTATTACCCTTGGTGATGCATCGTTTTTGGATGGTCAATACGCAGCTTTTGGTCATACCGCAGACACCGAAGTAGCCCAAGCCATCCGTCGCGGCGACAAAATTCTCTCAATCAAAATCGAAGACTAAAATTAGGACTTACGCAATTGAGACGAAAACCCTTGATTTTTCGTTAAGAACTCAACTCTGAAATATCGATGTTTCGTCAAAATGCGTAAGTCCTAATAATTTACAGTCATTGAGAATTCAATTATTCATATATTACTTCCACAATATTTGGATTGGATAATCATTAAATAATTGATCGCAACCAACAATAGTTAAGTTGTTACTGATTGCTTGAGAAATTATCATTCGATCAAATGGGTCGCCATGATGTAGAGGCAGATTTTTATAGATTTGGGTATCTACAAATGTGATTGGTAAAATTTCAATATTCAATGAATTTAGAACATCTAACAAATTATCATATTCATTTTGCATAGAAAGCTTATTTTTGCCCGTTTTAATTGCAATTTCCCAAAGGCTAATAATGCTTAAATAGACATTATCCGCAGAAAATTCAATGGTTTCTTTAGCTTTCTCAGTAAGGCTTGTATTTCCTTCAATATACCAAATGAATGTATGTGTATCTAACAGTACATTCATATTTACATATACTCCTCAAATTCTTCCAATGGCGCATTGAAATCTCCTGACATCGAAATCTTTCCTTGCCAAATGCCAAAACCATCGCGCTTTTTAGGTTGTTTTACCTCTAAATCTTCTGTGCGATTTGGTTCATCAAGAGATTGAGTAACAGTAGTATTACTTTGCTTCGCATAATTGCTCTTGAGAAATTCAATATAATGAAATACTTCAACCTGTAAAGAATGAGGTAGTTGTTTTAAGCTTTCTTCAATATTTTGAAAGGTTGATGTTTTTAGCATAGTTATTTCTCTTTTCATAAAAAAGAATGGTGCTTTGCACCATTCTTTTTTATGAAGATACTAAACTCTGAATAACGGATTGTAAGTCAGTGAGAACTTGCGATGAATTATTACCATTTGACATAACCCCTAAATCTTGGATTGCCGACTCTAACTGGGGTCGCAATGTATCGACAATATCCTGTACAGGACGTAAAAGCTGCTCTTGAGCAATAATTTGCCCTAATAACTCAGCTAATACTTTAATGCGATCTTGCTGTTGTACTTCGGCTGTCCGAATAGCTTGCTCTTGTTGTAAATGCTCCTGAGTTTGCTTACTGAGTACTTCTTGCTGTTGTTGAGTATAATTTCTTACAGCCTCGATTTGGCTTTCCATTTTCCGCAGTTCTTGTTCTTGACGATTTTTTTGAGCTTCAATTTGTGATAGCAAAGGCAATAAACTCTGCACAGGGCTTTCTTCAACGGTAAGCCCTTTACGACGATCTAGAACTGCTTTTTGTTGATTTAGCACCGATAGGCGCTCCTGCATACTGCGTCTCATCCCTGAAACGCTCTCTTCAAGAAGTTTATATTGTTCCTCGGCAAATTCTTTATTGCTTTCTAGCTCAATGCGTCCAAACTGATCAGCGGTTTCCACCTCACTTTGTAAGTCGGCAATTTCGCCTTCCAATCCCGCTAACTCATCTTCTTGAGCACTGACATAATTTACTAACTTATCAAAATCAGCTTGAAGAGCCTTAATCGTTGACTCTAGATCTTCAATAGACATTGACTGTAAGCGGCTTTCCTCTTCTGGACTAAGTACCTCCATGCTACCTGGCCCCCCAAAGGCTTCGATCGCATTGGAAGTCTGCTCATAAAGATCGACTTGGGCATCAAGTTGGACCCTAGACATCGCCATATTATTTTCTTGCAACTTTAAGATGCCGCGCTGAGCTTTAAGCTCAGCTTGGGCATCAGCTAAAGCAATTTGCGTTTGCTGCCATTGACTTTTACGGATATTAAGTTCTTCTGTAGACTTACTGAGAATACTTTTTTGTTTCTCGGATTCATTTTTAAGCCCATCCAAACTTTGCCAAAATCCTGTCAGTATTTCTTGACGCTGGTTGAGTAGATCGACAGCGCTGTGGATTTTATCCCTGAGAGAATCTGGATTTGTAAAACTTGTTGATAATTGGCTGATCAGCGTCTTGATATGCTCAGCCTGATCAACTGTTAGAGCCGCCGCTTTAGCTTCAAACTGTCCCCGTTCTGCTTCAATATTGTTGCGTAACTGTTCGATTTCACTACGCTCTTTGGCAAATTTAGATTCTAAATCCTCGATCTCTAGCTTTCTCGCGTCAAGATGTTCTAGTTCTAGTTCTTTGTGCTCTAATTCCTGCTCACGACGATGTAACTCTTGGCTTTGAAAGTTGAGAGATTGTTTCCACTGTTCAACTTCTTCTTCGGCGGACTTATACTTATCTTGCGATCGCGAAAAAGCCTGCAAAATATTGACAATTTTTTTAGATGCATCTTGGATACTTTGCACTTGATTACTGCTTGTAATTTCAGCAATAACCATTTGACCATCTTTAAAATCTTTCGCCTGACTCGAATCTTGAACCGATAAGACCTGCTCATTAGTAATCGACTGCCAAATATTTTCACCCGTATTACGTGCTAATAGACGGACTGACGAGTTACCACCTAATCCAAAAGCTGCTTGAGTTTTTTGAAGTTCCGCTAAGTACTGCACGCTGAATATACTCCTATTTTGCTAATGCTAGCTTACAGATTGACATGACGAAAGAGCGAAAACCCGTCACAGACAATACAAAATAGCCTAAATCCTAGTCTCATACTACCTAATTGCATAGGCATTTTGGCGATATATTTTTTAAAAGTCTATTGCCTAACGTTTTTGGGGTCAAGCGCATCGCGTAAGCTATCACCCAAGAGATTAAATGATAGCACCGTCAACACAATCGCTAATGCAGGAACCCACACTAGCCAAGGTTGCAAAATTACAATCGAAGCATTTGTAGACACAGACAGCATGTTACCCCAAGATGGGTCAGGAGGCTGAATGCCAAGTCCTACTAGGCTCAAAACCGCCTCTACAACTATAAATCGAGGGATATCGAGTGTTGCAGAAATAATAATAAATGTGATGGTTTGCGGTAAGACGTGATTGACAATGATCCGTAATGGGCTTGCTCCTGATGCACGCGCTGCCAAAATAAAGGTTTGTTGTTTGATTGATAGTACTTGCCCTCGAATAATTCTTGCTAGCCCAGCCCATGAGACAAAAGAGATAATTGCAATAATTAATGCGAATCGCTGAGTATTACTGATTTGAGGCGGCAAAATTGCAGCTAATGCTACTAACAAATAAATTGAAGGAACTGACATCAAAACTTCAACAAAACGCATCAAGACTACATCAAGCCAGCCACCAATATAGCCAGAAATACCACCAACGAGGCAACCAACCGTGTAGGAAATGATTGTCCCGATAAAGCCAATTAAGAGGCTAATTCTGCCACCATGTAGTAAACGGGTTAACTGATCTCGTCCTTGCTCGTCGGTTCCGAGTAGGTTTAGTTGAGCAGAGCTGGTAGTGCCAAACAAATGCCCACCATAAAAGAGTTGAATTTGTGAGGGTTTTGTATAGTCGATCAGCAGGGCGCGATCGCCCGTTTCCATATCGACTTTGCCCTGAGTCGTTGGGTAGACATGAGCGCCGATATATTGCCCTTGGCGATCGTGCCAATGAATTTGAGTGGGTGGCAATAATGCGCCGTTTTTCGCCGATTCGTTAACACCATAAGGAGCCACAAAGTCAGCAAATATGGCAGATGCATAGAAAGTCGTTAAGATAACAATGCCAATCCAAGCGAGAGGATTGGCTCTGAGTCGTTTCCACCAAGTCATTAGGAGCCTTTCAGTGCTTTAACAAAATTTTTGCGATAGTTACCGTTCATGACGAACAAGACTGGCCAGAGCAAAGCTAGTCCGATCTGATTTCCCGAAAAGTCGGTACGGCGAAAACCTTGCAAAAATTTCACTACGCCAAATACATAGCCAACTAGTACCAAAACCACAATAAATTTCATATATCAATCTTTGTTGAGTTAGTTATCTAATTTAGCATCAAAAACTCCAGCCCATTCTGCCCACAGCCGATCACCTATTACCTTACCTTTGGTAAAAATTTCCTGATTGTGTTGATCTGGATTTGCAATTTCACCTAAATAAGCAGCCGATATCGCCCCTGATTGAACTGTAATTTGCTGATGATTGCTTAGCCACGACCTTTGGGCGCGATCGCTGATGACGCTCCAATTATGGGGCGTACTGAGGAAATAATACAAACTGCTTGCGATCGCATCGGATAATCCCCTATCTGATCTATGGGCAGTGATCGCACTGGCTCCTTGATCGACAAATTCTTGAGCTAGTTGTAATTGATCTAAGCAATGTTGTTGAGATTGGTGATCATGGCTCAAAGCTCTTCTTTTACGAAAGTCATGACAAATTTGACTAACAAATGATCGTGGATTTAATTCATCACGACAGGCTAAGGCGATCGCATAAGCTAGCACCAATTCTTGGATGTCAGCATTGCTATGGGACTGTAATCCTAATATTCGCGATCGCACTTCTTGTAAGTCCTGATGCCAATATGCACCGATTGCGATCGCTACGATGCTTAGGTCTATTTCGTTTGCTAAATCCAAATTATAAAGCGAGTCAGTAGTTACGCAATTAATCAAGGATTCTAAGTGATCAATAAAATTTGGTGGCACTGTTAGCAAAATGCTGGTAAAAATAGCGCAAAATTGACTTTTTAAAGATATCTGTGTCAAAAACATAAACTTTATGGATAGCTATTGCCAGTGTAATCATAATTGCTGGCTTTTTTATTGGGATATCAAATAAATAAAAGCTGCGATCGCAAGTCCTATCAACAAAATATAAATAGTCACCCGTCCCCACACCGCGACAAACAAACACAATAAACCCCAAAAAGTTACTCTGGTTGTACCATTCCAAGCAGGACGAAATCGGATGATTTCTGCTTTTTCATAGGAGTGGATCTGATTAATCGTCAAAACCTTGTAATGCAATCTACCAAATGGATGTAAAAGTTTGAATTGTTGATAGCGATGATGCGCTGTTTTCCAGCGATTACGGAGATTTTTTGCTTTGCCAACATACAACACAATCCATAGCGCCGTAATGTAGTACACGCCTGCATCTTGGGGTAATTCTTTTAGCTTTGCAACAGGTTTAGATGGTAGCCAAAAAATACGAAGCCATTCAGTCATAAGTAATTTACTATCTTAGATTGTCTATTCCTAGGTATTTGCCTACTTTTGGGCAATTGTCATAAAAGTTAGGCTACGATCAATCTGCTTTACTCAAATAATCTAGTTAGGTTTCGCCCATATGACAGATTTTAATCGCGGCATCATGAAGTTTAAAAATGCCGATAGCCCTTTGTCAATTGCGCTTTCTAGCATTGTCGTTTTGAGTGCGATCGGTTTCCTACTCTGGTGGGGATTCCAGACTGCTTACGTCTAAGATTAAATAAAAGGCGGTGCAATGCACCGCCTTTTATTTGCTAAGTTAAGCTAAAGCTCATAGTTTAACAAGTTACCGAATTAATGACCGTCACTATTTCTCAAGATGAATCACTCGGATCAGCGATCGGCGCTATCCCCAGTGGGCTATTTATTGTTACTTCTCAACAAAATGGCAAAACTGCCTCCATGCTTGCCTCATGGGTACAACAATCTGGGTTTACTCCTCCTTCGGTGACAATTATTGTTGCTAAAGGTAGACCAATTGAGTCTTTTTTGACTGTTGGCAATCCTGTGGTTGTAAACATTGCTGAAAAAGGTCAGGCAAAAATTGTCGGACATTTTGCTAAAGGGTTTGCTGCTGATGTTGATCCTTTTGAGGGCATTGGCACAGCAATTGCTCCCAGTGGTCAGCCCTATCTAACCGATGCGATCGCGTATCTTGACGCAACTGTAACTGGCACACTTGATGCTGGAGATCACACGGTCATTTTGGCAAGTATCACCGCAGGTGATCGCCTCCGTGAAGGCGAACCTGCAACCCATACGCGCAAAAATGGCTTCAAGTATTAAAAACTAAAAAGCAGGTGGCAGCGTTTTACGCTACCACCTGCTTTTTAGTTTTCATTAAGTAGAATCTACTTAATGAAAAGCATTTCTTGGTATGTAGGCAATGGCCATAAATCATCAGCGACTTCGCCTTCCAGAGCATCTACATAGCCACGAATGCCATCCATTAGAGGACGAACAGTACCAGAAAGGAACTGCATATGTTCTTCAACAGATGCGAAGTCATGTTTCGACAAAGCATCAGCAAGCTTGCTAACTCCATCGCTCGCAAGCTTAGTCAAAGAAGCAACTTTCTCAATGCTTTCCTTATCGAAGTCAACACCAATCTCCTTCAAGCTGAGCGATGTATTGCTGAGGTCAGCAAGATAGCGAGTAGCCGCAGGGTAAATCAAAGTTTTTACCATGCTAACAACGAGCTTCGCTTCAACTTCGATTGAAAGAATGTACTGCTCAGCATAGGTCTCAAAGCGACTAGCTAGCTCAACAGGAGACAAAACTCCCATCTTGCTGAACAATTCTTCGATGTAAGATTCCTTGAGAACGGGCAAAGCATCGGCAGTGGTACGCAGGTTAGCTAAACCACGCTCGGCTGCGAGTTTGTGCCATTCTTCAGAATAGCCATTACCATTGAAGATTACCGCGCCATGCACTTCCATCACTTCTTTGAGGATTTTGGAAATAGCATCACTTAAACTCAGCCCTTTAGCCATTTCCGCTTCGAGCTGTTCTGCCATCCACCCCAGTGAATCAGCCAAAATGGTGTTCATTGCCACTAGAGGACCAGCTACCGACTGACCAGAACCAACAGCACGGAACTCAAAACGGTTGCCTGTGAATGCAAAGGGCGAAGTACGATTGCGATCGCCTGGGTCTGTTGGCAAGATTGGCAATGTATCTACACCAATATTCATCAAGCCCTTGCCCGTAGAACTCTTGAGATCTCCTTGACGAATTTGCTCAAATACATCCTCAAGTTGAGAACCTAAGTACATCGAGATGATCGCAGGAGGAGCTTCATTTGCACCCAAACGGTGATCGTTGCTAGCAGTTGCCACGACTGAACGCAAAAGTGGACCATACTTATGCACACCACGAATGATTGCGCCACAGAAAACCAAGAACTGAGCGTTAGAGTGGGGAGTATCGCCTGGATCGAGCAAGTTACCTTGAGTAGCATTACCGACAGACCAGTTGACGTGCTTACCAGATCCGTTGATGCCTGCAAAGGGTTTTTCGTGAAATAAGCAGACAAATCCATGCTTCTTGGCAGTGGAGCGGAAGAGAGTCATCAGCATTTGCTGGTGATCGGTGGCGACGTTAGCTGCTTCAAAGTTTGGAGCGATTTCAAATTGACCAGGAGCAACTTCGTTGTGACGAGTCTTGGCAGGAATGCCGAGGCGGTAGAGGCGCTCCTCAACATCTTGCATGAAGACTTGCACACGTTCAGGGATTGCCCCGAAGTAATGGTCATCAAATTGCTGACCCTTGGGCGAGGGCTTCCCAAACAGGGTGCGACCTGCTAATAGCAAGTCTGGGCGAGAATTTGCAAAGTTAGAATCGACCAAGAAATATTCTTGTTCAGCACCGCAGCTAGAGTTGACAGGAGCAACATCTTTTTCGCCCATCAGCTTCAACACTTTGGTTGCAGCTTTGTTCATTGCAGCGATCGATCGCAATAATGGGGTTTTCTTGTCTAGGGCTTCACCAGTCCAAGACACGAAAACTGTAGGAATGCAAAGGGTAGAACCGTTGTCGGTTTCTAGGATGTAAGCAGGGCTAGTAACGTCCCATGCTGTGTAGCCGCGTGCTTCAAAAGTAGAGCGGATACCACCGTTGGGGAACGAAGAACCGTCTGGTTCACCTTGGACTAATAATTTGCCAGCAAATTCTGAAATTGCCGTGCCATCGCTTTGGACTGAGATAAAGCCATCATGCTTTTCGGCTGTAGCGTTGGTCAAAGGATAAAAGACGTGGGCGTAGTATAGTGCGCCTTTGGAGATTGCCCAATCTTTCATCGCTAATGCGATCGCATCAGCTACTGAGCCATCAAGAACTTCACCAGTTTGAATCGTTTTCTTGATCGATTTGAAAACTGTCTTGGGAAGACATTCTTGCATCTTGCTCAGAGTAAACACATCGGTCGCCCATATTTCTTCCAAGCGCTTCGGTGCTTTTTTGGGCATCGGCTCACGATTGGTGATTTGATAAATAGCTTGAATGCGTGACTCGTTTCCGCTCATGATTGTTTTTATACAAATTGTACATTTTGCATAATCATACTTAAGATGTATTTATCAAATAGCTAAAAAAGATACCGAATCGATCGCACTTGATTGGTATAAACGCACACAAAATTTTGAGGGGGCTTACGTCTAGCTGCAATTCTCAATTCCAAAACTAATTTTGGGACTTGATGCATAATTAAACCCAAAAAGGTGTGGCGCACGCGCAGCATGCGCCATACCTTTTTTTGGGTTTAATTATGCAGGACGCACAAACCATAAGCTCCGTTTGCCATCATGGGAAATACAATCCAGAATTAGATCTTTGATCTTGATTGGTAAGCGACCATTCCTACGCGATCGCCGTAAGCTACTGGGAGAATATTCTAAAATTTTGGCGATTTCTGACGTTGTCCATAGTCGAGTAAACAAATCATCTGGGAACGAGGACATACTCTGAGCTAATTCTTTCCAAGCCTGAACATAAATTTCAGTTGCATCAGTATGTTGAATTATCGTTTCGCTGTCATTTTTGCTATTTGACTCAACTAGAGCTGGAGGTCGAGAATCTAACTCACCAAAAATATCTGTATCAATATAAACTTGAACGTTAAAGATATCTTCCCAGCTTTTAAGAAATTCCTCTTCATTTTCTTCTTCTAAATCATTTAGATCGTTTACCAAAGACTGATCTTTCAAAAAAGATTTATCTGTAACTCTCTTTAATGAAAAAATCAGCGTTTCTAGTGATTCGATTATATTTTTTTGGCTATGATTTTCATAGAGATTAATGATCTCTTGAATAGATGGGGCAAGCACTTTTGGTACGGCTAGCAACTCTATATCTGATGGCTGTTTTGGCGGTAAGGGATCGACCACAGGAGAGACCCAAGTAAAATTGCTGTGGAACTATGAAATATTTCAAACAAATCCACGATTTCAAAAGTATACCCCTAGTCTCTATGGAGACAACAACTATTCACCGACTTGTCGATCAGCAAAAGCACGTATGTTTTCAAACACCTTTTCAATCTCCTCAAAATCTAACAATAAATTCCCGATAATTTATTCTGATAGTTTTTTGAATCATGACACTGGGCTTTATCATCCCGAAAAAGCTGGTCGGCTTATAGCGATAGTCGAGACTCTCAAAAATTCGCCGATCGCATCGCAATTAGTTTGGCAAGAACCAACTGCGATCGCAGAGCGAAAACAAGATATCTTGCAAGAAGTACGCCGTTTTCATACATCAGAATATATCCAAGCCTTACAAGCACTTGCCGATCGCGGTGGTGGCTTCATTGATGGCGACACAATCGCCTCGGCGCAAACTTACGATGTTGCCCTGTTAGCAGTTAGTGCATGGCTTGATGGTGTCGATATTGTCCTTGAGTCGGGTCGTCCTGCCTTTGTGTTAGCCCGTCCACCGGGGCATCATGCCCGCGCCCACTCAGGTATGGGTTTTTGCATTTTTGGGAATGCGGCGATCGCGGCGATGTCAGCTTGCGATCGCTTAAATCTTGATCG
>Ga0209591_10006344_pt1 | contig 13135 bp, 11 predicted proteins | sample MAT01_FD_187207 | JGI IMG/M metagenome (GOLD analysis project Ga0209591, IMG submission 187207) | Freshwater microbial communities from Lake Fryxell liftoff mats and glacier meltwater in Antarctica - MAT-01 (SPAdes) (version 2) | ecosystem: Environmental > Aquatic > Freshwater > Ice > Liftoff...
AGCCTACTTCCATATGGTCTTCGAAAACTACTTTTTTTGAATCATGTCTCATGCTTGCATTTACTGACATTCCGTGTTGTCTCAGCAATTTTATTCTGTTATAATATTCTTCATTCGATGTCGTAATCATTCCTCCTTCACCAGTGGTAATTACTTTTCTCGGATGAAAAGAAAAACAAACTATCTCAGAATGTGAGCCGATTTTTTTCCCTTTGTAAGAAGAACCTGTTGCACATGCCGCATCTTCGATTAATTTTAAATTGTATTTGTCACATAACTTTTTAAATGCATCTATATCAGCAGGCAGACCAATCTGATGAACTATTAAAATTGCTTTTGTTTTTTCTGTAATTAATTTTTCAGTATGAGATAAATCTAAATTATAAGTTAGAGGATTTACTTCCGCAAATACCGGCGTAGCACCAACATATTTTATACAATTGGCTGTTGCAATGTAACTCATTGAAGGACAAATTACTTCATCACCTTCTTTTATTCCTGAGACAATCATTGACAAGTGCAATGCTGTTGTGCAATTTGAAATTGCAACAGCAAACTTCGCTCCTGTATACTCACAGAATTTTTTTTCAAATTCTTCTACTCTCGGTCCCTGTGTTACCCATCCTGTTAAGATAGTATCAAAAGCACTTTGAGCATCGTCCTGAGTAAGATATGGTTTTGCGATTGGTATCATTTAATATTTATTGTAGTTGCAGTATTATTTATTTGAAAAATAAGTTTATTTTAATGTTGATGTTATAGATTTCACAACATCAGATGGACAATTTGTTTTTTTTAAAGTTTTATCTTCCCATTCTACCAAAAGAATTGTACCTTCACCGCATAGAACTTCTATACCTTCATTATAAATTCCTGCAACTCTGCCCGGAATTTTACCAGCAAATTTCTTTTCGTTATTTCTACCTAATTCAGCTTTGCGTATATGAAAACACTGGTCTTTGTAAAAACAAAATGCTCCGGGATAAGGAAATGCAAGAGCTCTTATTAAATTATAAATTTCAATTGAAGATTTACTCCATTCAATCTTTCCGTCTTCAGGTGTTCTTTTACAGGTATAAGTAGCTTTTGATTTATCTTGCTCAAAATATTTTATCTTTCCGTTTTCAAATTTTTCAAAATATTCGAGATACAACTCTATTGCACATTTTATATTTTTTAAATCAACGTCATATGCATAGTCATTGAAATTTATTTCAACTTTCCTTTGCGCAAATACTTTTCCGGAATCTGTATCACCTTCTTCTATTTTAAATAAAGTTACTCCGGTTACTTTTTCACCGTTAATGATTGCCCATTGTGTCGGCGCAAAACCCCTGTATTCCGGAAGGAGTGAATAATGTGAGGCAATAATTCCTTCTTTGATATATTTATTTATATCTGTATCAATTAATGTCCGCCAACCTGAGACAATTACAAAATCAAGTCCGGATTCTTTAATTACTTTATAATCATCATCATCTAATTTCTTTTTTACAGAGAAAGGAATATTGTTGTTTTTTAAAAGTTCGGATAACAAAATAGAATATTTCTCTTCTTCATGCTCATCTTCTTTTAATATCACTGCATAAACCGGGATTCTATTTTGGTCTAACAATTCCTTAAGAAGTAAATATCCCCGGATTGTGCCGCCAATGAAAGCATATTTAGTCATGAATTTCTCTAATTATTATAAATTATAATAAATTATAATATAACTTCTTTGCATTTATTTTTAATAGAAGTCTGTGATGCTTCAAGAATTTTAATTACTTCAATTCCTGATTCAAAATCTGATAAAGGTTTACTTCCGTTTTTTATTGCAGAAATAAAATCTAATGCCATTCCTTTAAGTGCTTCAGTTGTATCAAGTTTTGGTGTGTAAATATCTCCAACTCTGTAATCAATAAGAATATTTTTTCTGTCTTCGTCGTTATAAACTTCATAACCGGTATCATAAACTTTTATTTTTTCTGTAGGCTCAACATCATTAAATACAATCATTTTTTTGTCACCGCCTATAAGCATCATACGAATTTTAACAGGTGATGTCCACGAACAGCTAAAGTGAGCAATGAATCCGGAATTATAATTTACGGTTATGTATGCAATATTTTCAATTCCGTTCTTTGTATGTGAAACTCCGCTTGCGTTTACGCTGTATGGTTTTTCATTTACAAGATAATTTAAAATCGAAATATCATGCGGAGCCAGATCCCACAATACATTTACATCATGCTGAAATAGCCCGAGATTAATTCTCGTAGAATCAAAATATTTTATATTTCCAATTTCACCATTATCAATTAATGATTTCATTTTCTGAACTGCGCCGGTATACAAAAAAGTATGATCAACCATTAAAACAAGATTTTTCTTTAACGAAAGTTCGATTAACTCAGAAGCTTCTTTTGTAGTTGAAGTCATCGGCTTCTCAATTAATACATGCTTTCCGTTTTGCAGAGCTTTTTTGGCAAGTTCATAATGTTTAAAAACAGGAGTGGCAATTACAACAGCAACTATATCCGGATCATTTAATATTTCATCAGCTGAAGTAGTAAATTTAACGGATGGATGCATTTTCAAAGAAAATATTTCACGCTCAGATCTGCTGTCAGCAATTGTTTTCAATGCAACTCCATCCATTCCTGCAAAATTCCTAGCAAGATTTGTACCCCAGTATCCGAATCCTATTAAGCCAATATTCATTTTTGTATAATTCTTATTTTTTTTGAGATAAAATCATATAATTGTAATTTTAAGAAATGCAATAATACGAAATGATAAACAGTAAAGATTGATTAATTAATGTTTCAAATATATGAAAACTCTTAAATAAATTATGTGTAAAAACATTAGCAGAGCGTTTAACCAATACCGGTTAAAATATAAATTATAAATCTTTAGGCAGATTAACTAAATTTTTTCAGTTTAAAAATTTTCACTTCATTAATAATTTATTTTCAGTAAATTTGTATACAAAAAAACTTAACTCAGCATAAAAATCTTTCTGACTTTTCGGTTAACCGGACATTTCAACAGATCATTTCAAATATAGACTGAGCAAAAGAATTAATTATTCACAGAGCAATATAGTGAAACATACATAAATTTTTCAATAATTTAAAATGTAGGAATTAATTTATATGAAGTTAAAAGCAATAGTCATGATTTGCATTATGTTTTCATTATTATCTTTTGAGAATGGAATATCTTCCGTGAAGTTTTACCAAGAAAGTAAAATTGAAAGTGACGGAACAATCAACATATCAATAACATACAGTGCTAAGACAGAGGAAATTGAAAAGAATAATAATAAGATCGGGAATCTTCCTTTCACAGAAGAAGAAGTAAAGCTGTTTTTCTCATCACCGGAATCAGAATTATTAAAAAGTCTTGTTTATGAAGACCCTTCTGATAACACAATAAAAGGTGTGACGGTAAATATTTCGGCAAAAGACATCAATCAATTAACAGGAATAAAAGCTTTCAATGAATTTAAAATTTACGCAGTCAGTCGTGATACAGGGGTAGTTTTCAGCTGGATAGTTCCGGCATCGTTTGTTCAGAACAATTCTATCGATACTTATCTTTTTATATTAAATTCAGAAAGCGAAATCAAATCTACAAACGGTCTTAAAAATGAAAATAAAATTAACTGGTTTGTATCCGCTGACAAAATAAATCCGGCTGGAGCTTTTTTTATAGCGACTTTAAAAGCATCATTCGGAAGCAAAACTGAAATTAAATCAAATGAAAATATTTCCGAAAATAATGTAAAAGGAAGTTCCGAACCGGTTGATGAAATCAGCACCGGAGAGAAAAAGAAAACCTGCAGTATATTTGGATTTGAATTTCCTGTGATTGTACTTGTTGGAATGATTATAACTAAAAAGAAAAAGAATTTGAGTAAAAAAAATATAATTCTATAATTGCAGGCGAATGAATGTAAAAAAGTTTATTTACAATTTATGCAATGAAATTCAATGATGATGTATATAATTTTTAAAAACTATAATACTAAATATGATTTTTTCACTCGAGAAAAATAATTAATTCTTTTAATTATTTTTTAGTACCGTAAGCTGCGACGTTTACCATAAACTTACCAAGTTTCTTTTCAGTTTTTTTATCTATTTTGTACAACATAGAATTTAAAGAAGGCACTAGAAATGGAAAAAGATGAATTCCTTTAAAATCATTAATTTCAATATTATTTTTAATTAAGAAATCTTTTAATTCATCATAATGAACCCAATTTTCAAATCCCTGATAATCTCTTAATTTAAAAGTATTTGCAATTTTTACTGAAAAGTACCAAAAAGTTCTGTTCGGAACAGTAATACAAATTTTCCCACCGGGTTTTAATACTCTTATCAGTTCTTTTACAGCTTCAAGAGGATCTGGAGTATGCTCTATTACATCTGAAGATATCACATAATCAAAAGTATTGCTTTCAAAAGGTAAATCCAATAATGAACCTTCAACTCCAATAGCAGTTGGACATTTTCTCTTTGTAACTTCAACTAATTTTGGGGCAATATCAAGAGAAGTTACTTTTGCTTTTCTCTCAATAGCTTTTTTTGTAAACCAACCGGTTCCGCAACCTCCGTCAAGAAGAGTTTTATCTGTTAAATTTTCCTTTCCTAAAAAATCATCAAATATTACCTCTATTCGTCTGTTTGTATCATACATATTCATTATAGAATCAAAATCATCTGCAATTGTATCATAAAAATTTTCTTTACTCATTACTTATATTTGTTTTTTTAATTAAAAAATATGGTCGCTTTTTACTCTGAATATACAGCTTTCCAATATATTCACCTATAATTCCCAGTAGTATCATATTTATTCCACCGATAAAAAGAACACTTATAAGAAGAGATGGCCAGCCTTTAAGTGCTTCATCAGTAAACACCGCCATTCCCAGAACATATATTCCATATATTGCGGAAATAAATGATAATATCATTCCCAATAGAATTGCTAACTTTAATGGTCTGATTGAAAATGATGTTATTCCGTCAATTGCAAAATTAATCATCTTAGAAATGGAATACTTTGTTTCTCCAGAATGTCTTTTATTCGGAATATATTCAATAAAAGTTTGTTTGTATCCAATCCAGCTAACCAATCCTCTGTAAAACAAGTGGTATTCGGAAATATCATCTACCAGTATTCTGACAATTTTTTTATCGAGTAGGCGAAAGTCTGCAGCACCGGGTTTTATCTCTATATCAGATAAGTTATTTATTAATTTGTAGAACACATTTGCTGTGATTTTTTTAAAATTTGATACATTTTCGACATCTTTTCTTATTGTATAAACTATATCATAACCTTCTTTCCATTTATCTATCATTGACTGAAGCAATTCCGGAGGATGCTGAAGATCACCGTCCATACTTATTACACAATCTCCTGTAGAATATTCTAAACCGGCTCTTAAAGCGCTCTGATGACCGAAATTTCTTGAAAAAGAAACATATTTTACATTCAAATCTTTTTGCGATAGAACTTCAAGAATGTTTAAAGTTTTGTCATTACTATTGTCATCAACAAATATAAATTCTATCAAAGTACCCGGAAGGGATTCTTTAATCTTCTGATACAAAAGCTCAACATTTCCTTCTTCGTTATGACATGGGATTACAATGCTTATTTTAGGTTTTGAGCTGAAAGTCTCTATTTTTTGTGATTCAGAAATTGTATAAAAGGATTTAATTAATTAAAACTTGCGGAATATACTTATGGAATTTAATAATTTTTGTAAATATAACACTTTAGTATTTTAAATACACTTCATTTCAATAATTCAAACAATTAATCAGCATTTCTCAAATCAATTTCTGTAGGAAGTATAATTTTTTAAAATCAATATTTTAAAAATAAATTCATATTAAAATTTGTTTCAAATTACTAACTTGTCAAACGATTTTCGAAAATTAAAAATAATAATAAAACACCTTAAGATTTTTTCTGCAAAATACGTATTAGTGAATTATAAATATTTGTTTTGTGTAAAAAAATTCAGTTTTGAACAGAATTTCTGTTGTGAATTTCGCATTCATTTCTTATTATTACTTTATTTTCTTGCAATTTGAGCTTGTTTTTCAAATTAAATTAAACTAATAAATAACTTACAACAAATTTAATGGATTATAAAAAGTTTTTTAAAAATGATATTTTTGTTTTCTTTTTATTTCTTCTGATATTTTATGGGATTTTCAGATATTCAGAGTCATTTAATAAAGGATATAATATTGTTGAAGATAATATTTTAATAGAAACAAACAAATCTCTTGAAACAACATCTTTTATAAGTGTTTGGGATAATCAGATGAAAACCGAACTGTATTCATGGAATAGATTTCGCCCACTATGGGTTATTTATCTCATAACTACTGTAGAAATGTTTGGATTTAATTTATTATTAATAAATATTTTTACTGCTTTACTTTGCATATTGACTACTTTTTTGTTATTTAAATTTTGTTTTAATATCGGATTTAATTTTTCTCAGTCTTTTCTATTTGCTTTACTTACAATTATCGGTCCTGCAACAATTCTTTGGACCCGAAATATTGATGCAGAAATAATTGGGATGTTAATGCTGTCCTTTATGTTATTTTTTCTATCTAAGAGCATTTATTCAGAAAGACATCATTTTTTTTACAAATTCTGCTTTATATTTTTTTTAATTTTAACTTCTTTAAGTAAAGAGAGCTTTCTAATTGTAGTGCCTGCAGTTTTGTTTCTATATTTGTTTATTTATAGCCAGAAAAATGATATAACAATATTAAAAGCAATAAAAAATAATTATTTAATTATAATAATAGGATCTATTCTTTTTATAATATTTATTGCTTCTCTGATTAAAATTGTTGGAATAAATCATGAGCATAGGTATTCTGGTGTAGATTTAAAATTGTTCTCATCTAAAACAATTTCAGATTTCACAATTAATATTTTTAGCAAAAATTTGTTTTTGCTTTCATTGTTCGCAATATTTATTATTCTGGAAAATGGATTTACTAAGAAGTATAAGTTTCCTTCAAAAAGTTTAAAGATTGTAATATCCCTATTGTTTTTTATGTTTATAGTGATTGTTCCTCAATTTATTATATATTACAAAACTGGGATTTATGAAAGATATTATTTACCATATTTATTTGGAATGTCATTTACGTTAATTTATCTTTTAAAACAAGTTTCCGAGATATCAATTTTCTTAAAATATTTTTTCACTACAACGGTTGTTGTATTCTTATTATTAGAAACCTTTACAGTAACAATTCCATTAATCACTAATTATTCGAATGAATGTAAAGCTACAACTGATGTTGTTAATTTAATTGAAACAAACCCAGGTAAAAAGCTATTGTTTGTAATGGATCCTGTTCAAAATTTTTGGGATGCCTATAAATTAAAAATTTACATCGATTTTACTGAAAAAGACGTCATTTATTTTTATGATTTTATAAAAAGAGATTATCTTCATAAAAATTTCGCTGATACCGTATATTACAATGATTTATCCAGGCAGTCTAAACGATTAAGTGGCAAAAATCTGATTGATTCATTATCTGATTTTTCAGATTTAAATGAAATACTTGTTTTATGGAGTTTGGAAAGTAAATTTAAAAATGAAAATAAGAAGTGGTTTAACGAAAGCGAATTTAAAAAGAAAAAATTTGGAAATTACACTTTGTATTTAAAATCACAAAATTAATGTTAATAATTTAGATGTATTTAAGAATTAAATTCACCATACCATTTGACTGCTACTTCTCTAAAAGGTATTATTTATCTGCGTTTTCAAATGTTATAGAATAAACAACTATCGGAATATTGTTTTCTAGTTAATCAGTTTAGTTATATATCAAATTTTTTGAAATGCCAGATTCAATTTAGTTAATAATTTTGTAAGTGTAATACTGTAAATCATTTTTTTGAATTAATATTAATATCTTTAAAAATCTGATTATTTCGTTTTTTTGATTTTAAAATAATGTACCTTAATTAATTTTCCGGCACCTTTCCTAAATCCATATTATAAAATTTAAAATTTAGAAGAGAATAGAAAATTATATCTGTAAGCCATTAAAAATTGAAATTGAAATTGAATTTGAAATTCTAGAATGGTATATTTGTAAAAAAAGGAGAAAAATGTTTTATAGTAAAAAAAAGTATATTTACCTTTCAATAACCCTGTTGTTCTTGATAATTCCAATGGCTGCAGGAGCGGTTAATTTCAATCAAAACTTTACTTTAAAAGAAGATGGATCAGGGAGTGTGAACATTTTATATGTTGAACAGGATTCTTTCATAAAGGGTAAGAATTTTTTAATAGGTAATCTTCCTTTTAACAAAGAAAAGATTACAGAATATTTTAGTTCAGCAGGAACAAAAATTTTTTCATCTTCAATAGAAAAAAGTCCAAAAGATAATAATTCAACACAGGTTATAGTAACATTGGTTTTTAATAGTGTAAACGATTTAAATAATTTAAAAGGTTTGACAAAAAGTCAGTATAGCATGACGAATACCGACTCAGGAATGGTTCTTAGATGTTCATTTTCTCCTGAATTTGTTAGTTCAAATTCAATTAGTCAAATTTACTGCACACTTACTTCTAAATCTGAAATAAAATCTTCTAATGGTACAATTAAAGATAATGCTGTTTCTTTTTTTAGGGGAAAGGAATATCTTGACTCTAAAAATGGCAACAATTTTGATGTTACTTTTAAATCCGGTGATAAAACTACAACAACAAAAAAAGAAGGTAGCGATGAGAAAGGAAAATCATGCGGATTATTCGGAATTGAATTACCAATTGTTTTTTTATTAGGATCAGTTTTAATGTATTCTAACAGAAAAAGAAATAAAAAAAATTAAATTATCTTTAAAACATATTAAAACCCTGTTCATTTTTTTGAGCAGGGTTTTTTTTATTCTCAATATATGATTAATTATCTAAAGAGTATTATAAAAAAAATGTTTAAAAATTTTGGTTACGATATTCAAAAATGGAAACCGGTAATTAAATCCGATAAAACCATAAGAAAATTAATTCAACAATTTGATTTCAAACCAACTTCACAAAACCGTCCTATCGGAGATTTGAATACTTTTCTAAACGATATAAAGGCAAGGGGATTTAATTGTAACATAGTGCTGGATATAGGTTCTAACATAGGTGAATGGAGCATGAGTGTAAAAAAGATTTTTCCTCAGGCTATATTCTATTTAATAGATCCTATTATTGAAATGAAAGAATACCTTGAGGAATTTTGCAGAAAACAGCCCGGCTCAAAATATTTTCTTGTCGGAATCGGTTCAAAAAATGAAAAAGTATTTCTTACGACCTTCGGAGAAACTTATGAAGGATCAACCATGATGTTTGGAGATGTACCTGCATTTAAAAATCAGAATAAACAGAGGGAAGTAGATGTAGTAACAATTGATTCACTTTTACAGAATTCATTGATTCAGGTTCCGGATATTGTAAAAATAGATGTACAGGGATTTGAACTTGAAGTTTTAAAAGGTGCTGATTGTTTATTCGGAAAGACTGAATTATTTATTATTGAGGTTTCTTTGTTTAAGTTTAATGATCACACACCTGAAATAGCGCAAATTATTAAATTCATGTCAGCTGAAAATTATGTTATTTATGATATTCCGGGTTATTTAAGAAGACCATTTGATGGAGCGCTTGCTCAAATTGACATTTGTTTTGTTAAAAGTGACAGCTTTCTGAAAGGCACTATTGACTGGGATAAAAGATAATTTTTGAAATTATTAATTTACAAAATACAAAAGTTAATCCACTCTCATTTTCCATTAAGACTTTAAGTTTAGACATAATAAGATTTTTCTTAAATCGTATATGTTTTAGTAAAAAATTCTGCAACTAATATTACATTATACAATATTTGCACTTTCAACTGAATTTAAATCTGTTGAATTTAAATCTGGGCTTGCATCTTTTTGCTGCGGGATTTCAATTTCTGTATTTTTGATTTCTACTTCACTTATTTCATTAGAAATAATTTCAGGTTTTCTCCATAAAAAATTATATGAAAAAGGTGTTCCAAATTCCTGAAAAGGTTTACCTGTAGTATTTTGCCAGTTTTCAGAATAGTATTTTTCTGTCATATGATACAAATCTTGGTCTTCAATTACTTTGTTAAAGGGAATAAACTCATTTATTAATTTCTCGTTTTTATAAAAATATGGCATGATTTCATTTGTCCAAACTGTATCTGGTTTAATCCAGACGACATCTATACAATGAACTGAATATCCACCCGGTTTTAATACACGATTTATATCTTTAAGTATATTTGCATAAGATTCATAATCATCTAAAGGTACATGCTCTAATGTAGAAATAGAAAAGACAATGTCAAAATAATCATTTGGAAGTTCTTTATTAAAATTACCCATATAGTCACTCACAAGTCTGTAACCTTCTCTGTCAAACTGATCATCAACAGGTCCGTTACCAACACCTTCAAGTTTATCTATATTCCAGCACTCCATTTCATTTGCAAAATACTTCAAAATTCTTGAAGCTCCGCCTCCAACATCCAGCATCTTAGATCCCGGTAAAATATTTTGTTTGACATATGCTAACATCAGCATATCCTGATATACTTTTAAATCACAATAATCTGGATCAATGTCTCTACCAAATAATTCTTCATCGTATTTATTTTCTTTGAAAAGATCGAAATGTCTTTTTTTAGAATATGTGTAATCTTTAAAAAAAGTCGGGGAAATAAACTTTGGAGTTTTAATATGTTCCATAATTATTAATTATTAATAAATAAACATTGATTTTGAAAATAGTATCAAATCTTTTTACAATTTTTTCTTTAGCAATACACCTGTCTGAAATCCGTAAGCTTCAGGAGTTATAGAAGCAACCTCAAAAATGTTACTTATTGATTTTTTAAAATAATCTATATCATAGAAAACCTGAGATTCCGGACCTCTTAAACCAACAAACACATCATAATTTTTTTGGTTTTCAAGAAACAATGGGTTTTCATTTATATACTTGGATAACCAGCTATCTTTCCAAACCGGAACAGTATTCAGCAAATCAATTGAATGCTGATCATGAATGGTGATAAAGATTCTTCCGGTATCTGTTAAAATTCTTTTTAATTCCAAAAGCCATGAATCAGCAAGATCATCAATATGAGTGAAAACCGAACCTGCATAAATGAAATCAAAATATCTGTCTTCAAAAGGTAAATGCGGGATTGTAGTTGTTGTAGCAAAGTTAAAAGGTGGTTTCAAATATTTATTTGCCCAGTAAATATGCTCTGAACTAATATCCGTTCCCCAAACTTCACTTTTATCTGTATATTGTTTAAACCATCTTAGCATTCTTCCTGCACCGCAGCCAAGCTCTAAAATTCTTTTCTTACCGCCAAAATCAAAGCCTGAAGCTTCAACTATTCCAATCATATTTGTAACCTGATGTTTTGCCCATCCAAGATATTCACTGCTTTCTTTTCCATATCCAAGCCAGAGATTTTGCGGAGGAATTGGTAATCCTTGTTCGCATTTTCCGTTATCCTCCATCTTTTTTGGGATTACATAAGAATCTGAATCCGGTTTATATGGAAAATAAATTGTCATTTCATTGCTTTTATCTTTACTCATATTTATATTATTATAGTATTATAGTTTATTCTTTGATTTAAGATTTTAAGTTTTATTTTTAATTTATTTTCTCAAGCAACACTGCCGTCTGATAACCATATGCTTCTTCATGAACAGAAGCAACCTTAAATATTGATTTTACTAATTCACAAAAATAATCCAGATCATAAAATACCTGCGAATCCACTCCTCTTCCATTTACAAAAACAGAAAATTTATCTTTGTTTTCATTGAAAAGAATGTCAGAATTAATACGCTTTGTCAATTTGCTGTCTTTCCATGAATTATGTTCATTCAATAGCTTAATTGAATGCATATCATGAATTGTCAGATAAATAATTCCTTTATCCGATAATATTCTCTTTAATTCTAAAAGCCATGAAATTGCAAGATCATCAATATGCGTAAAAACTGAACCGGCATAAATAACATCAAAATATCTGTCTTCAAAAGGCAAATAAGGAATCGTAGTTGTTGTTGCAAAATTAAAAGGAGGATTTAAATATTTATTTGCCCAGTAAATATGCTCAGAACTAATATCCGTTCCCCAAATTTCTTTACCTTCAGAATATGGCTCAAGCCATCTTATCATTCTTCCTGAACTACATCCTAATTCCAGTATTTTTTTACTTTTGTAAAAATTAAAACCTGTCTCATTTATCAATTCCAACATTTTAGTAATCTGCTCATTGCCTGAATAAAGATAATCAGCACTATTACTACCATAGCCCAGCCATAAATTTTTAGGCGGAACAGGAAGATCGTTTTCACATCTTTCCAATTCATCCTTTTCTTTTAATATGACGTAAGAATCTGAATTATTTAAATAAGGATAGTATAATAATTTTGTAGGATTTATTTTTTTTTCATTTCCGGAATCATTTTCTTTGTAAATATAATCTAATTTTTGCTTAACCCATTTTTTGAATGGATTAGTAAAATGTTTCCGAATCATCAGTAAAATTTGTTGGATAATATGAGTATAAATTTTTAAATCTTCAATTCATTATGGACACAATAATAACTTTTTTAGGCACATCTATTCAAAAAGTTTAATCTTAAAAACATTTCTTTAACCACTCGCCTCGCTACGCTTGTCGGAGCGGACAGATTCACCTGCCTCGCTTTGCTTTGGCAAGGCGGGCAGATTTTAAAAATGCATCAATCTTTGCAATGAAAAATGAGAATATCTGTGAATCCGTTTCGGCGGAGTGTTAATTTTTTGATTTAATTTTTATAATTTTCTGTATGGATGTTTTTTATATAAAATAAAAAGAGTCTGAAATTTGCTGAATAAACAAAAAATTTGGAAAAATATTTTATTTTGGACAATATTTTAACAAATTTAATCTTGCAAAAATACATTCATTGTAAAAAGAGAATAGAAATCTTATCTTTAAGTAATCAAAAAAAAATCATTTTAATTAATCAAAGTGTAAGTTTTAGAGTAAAA
>Ga0209591_10006345_pt1 | contig 13133 bp, 6 predicted proteins | sample MAT01_FD_187207 | JGI IMG/M metagenome (GOLD analysis project Ga0209591, IMG submission 187207) | Freshwater microbial communities from Lake Fryxell liftoff mats and glacier meltwater in Antarctica - MAT-01 (SPAdes) (version 2) | ecosystem: Environmental > Aquatic > Freshwater > Ice > Liftoff...
TAGGACTTTCGCTCACGCATTTACCCCACCCCTAAATCCCCTCCCCATTGCATGGAGAGGGGACTTCAAGATGCGTTTTTCTCCCCCTCTCCAAGTATTGGAGAGGGAGCCGGGGGGTGAGGTAAGTGAAAGTCCTGGAATTCAAAAACCATATCATAATCAGCTTGAGGCCACAGCCCCCTAGAATAGAGGTGGTTTAATTTCGTTTTGGCGTGACTTTCTCCACTTCTTCGCCCAACTCTTCTTTGCGACTCCTTGCGTTCTTTGCACCTAAATCTTTTTTTATCCCCTCTTTGCAAATCCTCCGGCGATTTTCAGCCTGTAACCTCCTTCATCCTATGCTACGATAGACCCCCTAACTGAAATTCGTAAAGACACGGCCTGATATGGTAAAAATAGGCTTTAACAATGCCGTGACCTTTCGTGATTTGAGGGTTTTATATTCATGAGTCACCATGCAAATAGGATGCGTTTTGATGCACTTGCATGGCAAAAGCATGAGTTTTTAAAGGAAGTCGTATGACTGGTAAATCCAATCGCAACACACTGGCACGTACCCCGATTGCAATTGTGGGTATGTCGTCTGTTTTCCCGATGGCGAAAAATCTGCGCGAGTTTTGGGATAATATCGTCAACAAAGTGGACTGTATCACCGATGTCCCTGCCTCGCGCTGGAACGTCAATGATTATTATGACCCCGACCCCACTACGCCCGATAAAACCTATTGTAAGCGCGGCGGTTTTTTGCCCGATCTTGATTTCGATCCGCTGGAATTTGGCCTCCCCCCGAATATCTTAGAAGTAACCGATGTTTCGCAATTAATCGCTTTGATGGTAGCGCGGGATGCGCTGTCTGACGCGGGTTATCTGGAAACGACTGCCGAAATCCGCGAAAAAACCGGTGTGGTGCTGGGCGCGACAGGCGGCCTCAAGCTGCTCTCGCCGCTGACCTCGCGCCTGCAATATCCGATCTGGGAACGGGCGCTCAAAAGCTGCGGTCTGAACGATGCCGATACGTCGGTCATCGTCGAAAAAATTAAACTGGCTTACGTGAAGTGGGAAGAAAACAGCTTCCCCGGCCTGCTGCCGAATGTCATTTCCGGGCGCGTGGCGAATCGTCTTGATCTGGGCGGGATGAACTGCACCGTTGACGCGGCCTGTGCGTCTTCAATGGGAGCGATGAAGCTGGCGATCAGCGATTTGATCGAAGGCCGCGCCGATATGATGCTCACGGGCGGCGTGGATACGGATAATTCCATCTTCGCCTATATCTGCTTCAGCAAAACCCCCGCGTTCAGCAAAGGCCAGCGTCCCCGTCCATTTGATGAAGAATCCGACGGCATGATGGTAGGCGAAGGCGTAAGCATGATGGTGCTTAAGCGGCTGGAAGATGCCGAGCGAGACAATGATCGCATTTACGCCGTGATTCGCGGCATCGGCACATCAAGCGACGGACGCTATAAGAGTATCTATGCGCCGCGTGGCGAAGGCCAAGAACTGGCGCTGGAACGCGCTTTTGAAGATGCCGAACTTTCCCCGATGGATATTCAATTGATCGAGGCACATGGTACTGGCACTGTCGCTGGCGACCAGACCGAAACCAGCACGATTGTGCGCTTCTTTAATAAATACAGCACCGAGCGCGGCAAGGTCGCCGTCGGCAGCGTAAAATCACAAATCGGTCACGCTAAAGGCGCGGCGGGTGTGGCAGGTGTCGTCAAGGCGGCGCTGGCACTGCATCACAAAATCCTCCCTGCGACCATCAACGTCACCAACCCTAATCCTAAAATGGGCATCGACGACTCGCCGCTGTATATCAACAGCGAGACGCGCCCCTGGATTATGTCCGACCCGAACCAAAAGCGTCGGGCGGGGGTGTCATCCTTCGGCTTCGGCGGGACGAACTTCCACTTTATCCTCGAAGAATATGGCGGCGACCAAAAAGGCGCGTATCGCCTGCACAACGCGGCACAGCTTATTCTGTTGAATGGCGCTACACCGCAAGCACTGCTGACTCGCGCCAACGAAGCCCTGATCGGTTTGCAATCAGAAGAAGCCGAACAGTATTTCCTCAACCTGATTCGCGCCTCGCGCACGCTGCAAATCCCGCAGAATGATGCGCGTCTCGGTTTCGCAGCAACTTCTGTGACGGAAGCGATGGATCTGCTGACGGCGACGGTGAAACTGCTGACCGAAAAGGCCAGCGCTGAGGAATGGAATCATCCCAAAGGCGTGTATTATCGCCGCGCCGGATTGAATTTGACCGGGCGTGTGGTGGCACTGTTCAGCGGACAAGGCTCGCAGTATGTCGAGATGGGGCGCGAATTGGCACTGAACTTCCCGGCGATGCGCGAGAGTTACGCCCAAATCGATAATCTTTTCCAGAAAGATGGCCTCACGCCGATTTCAGAAGTGGTCTTCCCTGCTCCGGCCTATACTCAGGTCGCTAAAGACGCGCAAGCCGCGATGCTCCAGCGGACGGATTATGTGCAGCCGTCAATTGGGGCTTTCAGCGCTGGCTTATTCAAGATGTTCCAGGCGGCAGGCTTCCAACCAGATTTCGCCGCTGGTCACAGTTTCGGTGAACTCACCGCGCTCTGGGCGGCAGGCGCAGTGAGCGATGCCGATTATTATGCGCTCGTCAAGGCGCGAGGATTAGCGATGGCTCCGCCTGCTGATCCGAACTTCGATGCCGGGACGATGATGGCCGTTACAGGCGACGTGACCAACCTACAAAATGACATCGCCGGAATGCAGGGTGTTTATGCCGCCAACATTAATTCGCCCAAACAGGTCGTGATCGCAGGCGCAAAAAATGCGCTGGAAGCCGCCAGACCGCAGCTTGTGGCGAAAGGTTACACCGTCACGCCGCTTTCGGTATCGGCAGCCTTCCATACCCCGCTGGTCGGTCACGCCCAGAAGCCCTTCGCGCGAGCAGTCCAGAACGCGACGTTTAACAAGACGCGCATTCCGGTGTTCTCCAACGCCAGCGGACAGGCTTATCCGGCTGAACCCGCCGACATGCGCCAGACGCTTTCCGACCATATCTTAAATTCGGTGCATTTCCGGCAGGAAGTCGAAAATATTCACGCGGCAGGCGGCTATCTCTTCATCGAATTTGGCCCGCGCAACGTCCTGACCAATCTCGTAAAAGAAATTTTGGGCGATAAGCCGCATGTCGCCATCGCGCTCAACGGCAGTCGCCAGAAAGATAGTGACCGTCAACTGCGCGAGGCGCTGGCGCATCTGCGTGTCGTCGGCTTGAATGTGGGCGATATTGACCCGTATGTCGTCGAACAGACTCCGGTTTCCGCCGGAGGCCGCAAGAAAGGCATGTCGGTCAAGATCAGCGGCAATGCTTACGTCAGCGAAAAGACGCGCCAAGCATGGCGTGATGCGCTGAATGATGGCTATCAATTGACGAGCCTACGCGCCGACATCTATTCGCCAAATCCGCTGCCAGCGCCACAGCCCGACATTATCCTGCCGCCGCGTCCTATGACACCCGAAATTCAGCCGCCGCATCCTACCCAGCCGGAAATTCAACCGCCTGCGCCGGATATGCCGGAACTCCCGAATCCGCAGCCCAGTGAGCCTGATATTACGCCTCCCGCGCCGCCGGAAATTATCCCGCCCACGCCGGATATTCAAATGCCGCCGCGTCGTGACGGTGAAGCCCTTCTGCCGCAGGTGATGGCGCAGTTCACACAAAATCAGACCGATACGCTCCATGCTCACGCGCAGTATTTGGCGAATCAGGCTGAATACATCAAGACCTTTACCCAGCTTGCGACGCTGCCAACGGACAACGCCGCAAGCCTCACCGCGTTCCATGCTCATCAAGCGGAAACGCTGCGAGTGCATGAGGATTATCTGCGCCAGCAAAGCGCGTATATGCAGTCGTTGATTGGGCTAATGCAGGGAAAAACGTCTGTAACCCCACCTCCTACCCCCCTCCCTGTGACAAATGTAGGGGCGCAATATATTGCGCCCGCCCAAACGGAATCCCCTACGCCCGTTGTCACGCGACCTGTGGCGATTGCACCTGCGGTTGTTCCTACACCCGCGCCAACGCCTGCACCTGCCGCACCCGCCATTCCCGGCTTAGACACAGCCACCCTTTCCGCCGCCATGCTCGATATTGTGGCGGATAAGACGGGCTATCCGGTGGAAATGCTCGAACTCGGCATGGATATTGAAGCCGATCTCGGCGTAGACAGCATCAAGCGCGTAGAAATCCTCGGCGCGATGCGGGATCGCTTCCCGGCGCTGCCGCAACTCAAACCCGAAGAATTGGCTGAACTGCGGACGCTTGAGCAAATTGTCGATTACATGCGCGATCATTCCGGCGGCGTAACCCCACCCCCTAGCCCCCTCCCCATGACAAATGTAGGGGCGCAATATATTGCGCCCGTCCAAACGGAATCACCTGCACCTGTTGTTATGCAACCCGTGACGGCTGTAACACCTGCCGCCGCGCCATCCGGCTTAGACACCGCGACCCTTTCCGCTGCGATGCTCGATATTGTGGCAGACAAAACAGGCTATCCGGTGGAAATGCTGGAACTCGGCATGGATATTGAGGCCGATCTCGGCGTAGACAGCATCAAGCGCGTAGAAATCCTCGGCGCGATGCGGGATCGCTTCCCGGCGCTGCCGCAGTTGAAGCCGGAAGAACTCGCCGAACTGCGGACGCTGGAACAAATTGTCGATTACATGCGCGATCATTCCGGCGGCGTAACCCCACCCCCTAGCCCCCTCCCCGTCCACAGTGAGGGGGGACAAAACGCGTCCGCCGTTATTTCAACACCTGCACCCGTTGTTATGCAACCCGTGACGGCTGTAACACCTGCCGCCGCGCCATCCGGCTTAGACACCGCGACCCTTTCCGCTGCGATGCTCGATATTGTGGCGGATAAGACGGGCTATCCGGTGGAAATGCTCGAACTCGGCATGGATATTGAGGCCGATCTCGGCGTAGACAGCATCAAGCGCGTGGAGATTCTCGGCGCGATGCGGGATCGCTTCCCGGCACTGCCTCAACTCAAGCCGGAAGAACTCGCTGAACTGCGGACGCTGGAACAAATCGTCGGTTACATGCGCGATCATTCCGGCGGTGTAACCCCACCCCCTAGCCCCCTCCCCATGACAAATGTAGGGGCGCAATATATTGCGCCCACCCAAACGGAATCACCTGCACCCGTTGTTATGCAACCCGTGACGGCTGTAACACCTGCCGCCGCGCCATCCGGCCTCGACACGGCGACACTTTCGGCTGCGATGCTCGATATTGTGGCGGATAAGACGGGCTATCCGGTGGAAATGCTCGAACTCGGCATGGATATTGAGGCCGATCTCGGCGTGGACAGCATCAAGCGCGTGGAGATTCTCGGCGCGATGCGTGATCGCTTCCCGGCGCTGCCTCAACTCAAGCCGGAAGAATTGGCTGAACTGCGGACGCTGGAACAAATCGTCAGTTACATGCGCGATCATTCCGGCGGTGTGACTGTCACCTCTAACGGAGGGGCGGCTAACGGCGGAACACCTGTCCCTTTCGTTGAAAGCGCCGTGACCAGCGCCGCGAATGGTCACAAACAACTGCCGACATTGCAGCATAACATTCTCGTTGCTCCGGCGCGGCTTCATTATCTGCCAAGGCCGGATGCGCTGGAAATTCATCTACCCGAAGGCAGTGTATGCGTTCTGACAGACGACGGCACCGCCTTAACGGGCGAAGTCGCCACTCAATTAACGGCGATGGGCTGGCGCGTGGTCGTGCTGGCTTTCCCGCAGGAGATGGTACCCGTCACTAACGCCCCCAACGGCGTGTCGCGGATTGCACTGATTGATAATACCGAGACGCACCTCCAAGCCGCGTTGGAAAATATCGCCGCGCAGCACGGACGGATCGCCGCAGTAGTGCATTTGAATCCGCCTGCGAAGGTCACAAATGGCTTGTTTATCGAGCGCGAGAAGGCGATTTTGAAACACGTCTTCCTGCTGGCGAAACATCTCAAAAAGCCGATTACCGAATCTGCGCTGGATGGCTTTGCCTGTTTTGTGACGATTGCTCGCTTAGACGGTGCATTCGGCACGACAGTTGGCGCGACTCAAGGCGCACATTATGGCGCGATTGCGGGTGGATTGTTTGGGCTGGCGAAAACACTCAACTTAGAATGGCCGGATGTGTTTTGTCGGGGAGTCGATATTGCAGCGACAACCTCCGATGCACAAGCAGCGACACAAATCGTCGCCGAGTTACGCGACCCGAATCGCTTGCTGGCGGAAGTCGCTTGCGGCGCACAAGGCCGCACAACACTGATCGCGGAAACATCCGTTATCGTGGGTTAGTGCTTTAAACCGCAAAGGCGCGAAGAACGCGAAGACACGCAAAGAGCTTTTTCTTTGCGATTCCTTGCCCCTTTGCGTCTTTGCGTTTTATTTTTAGAAGTTACGCAGTTCATAGTTATTAGGCATGAGTTCATGCTCAAAATGTAGAGTCTCGAAAGAAATTGGAAAAAGATTGAACCACGGAGGACACAAACATTCAAGCTCAAAATCTTGGTGTTCTTGGTGACTTGGTGGTTCAAAACATTCAAATCCCTTTCTATATTCTTCATATAGCTTTTTTCTAAAAACTAATCACTAAAAACGCATGACTCAAGTCTCTGTTAATATGCTTCAACTGCGTAAGTCCTAATTTTGTCACAATTTTGGAGAAGTCATTGCTTATGCCCATCACATCCTCATCGGTCTTTGTCGTCAGCGGCGGCGCACGCGGAATCACCGCCCGTTGTGTCGAGCGCATGGCGGCACATTACGGCTGTAAGTTTATTTTGCTCGGACGTTCTGTCCTCAAAGATGAACCCGCGTGGGCAATGGGCGCAAAAGATGAACCTGCGCTCAAATCCGCCGCGATGGGCGACCTCAAAGTGCGAGGGGAAAAACCGACCCCCGCCGCTGTTCAGCAGATGACCAACAGCGTCATCGCACAGCGTGAGATCAACGAAACGCTTGCCGAGATTCAGCGTGTGGGCGGCGCAGCAGAATACGTCAGCACCGATATTACCGATGGCGCGGCGGTCAAAGCGGCGATTGCGGCTTCTTCTGCGCGGATGGGCGCGATCACGGGCATCATTCATGGCGCGGGTGTGCTGGCGGATAAGCTGATCGAGAACAAGACGCAAAAGGATTTTGAAGCCGTCTATGCTGCCAAAGTGCAGGGGCTGGAAAATCTGTTGGCGGCGGTTGATCCGGCACAGTTGCATTATCTCGTTTTGTTCTCGTCCGTCGCGGGCTTTTATGGCAATGTCGGGCAGGCCGATTACGCCATCGCCAACGAAATCCTGAACAAAGCGGCCTATTTTTATCGCCAGCAGAATCCGCACTGCCGCGTGATTTCGATCAATTGGGGGCCGTGGGATGCAGGCATGGTCACACCGCAGCTCAAAGCCTATTTCGAGCAGAATCACATCAGCGTGATTCCGGTTGAGGTCGGCGCACATATTTTGATCGAAGAACTGGAATCCACACGCGGCGACGAAACGCAAGTTGTGGTCGGCGGCGGCTTAGTGTCTGCAAAAATCGAGGCCAAAGGTGCGCTCAAAACCTATCGCCTGCATCGCAAACTTGAACTGAAGGCCAATCCGTTTTTGCAGGATCATGTCGTGGATGGTCACGCCGTCATGCCGATGGTCAGCGCCATGTCGTGGATGTGCAGTTCGGCGCAGAGCTTGTATCCGGGCTATCGCGCCTTTTCCTTTGATGACTATAAAGTCTTAAAAGGCATCGTCTTTGACGAGACACTCGCTGATGAATATGTCTTGGAACTCAAGGAAATCAGCAAAGATGCTGAACAAGTCATGGTGGATGCGAAGGTCAGCAGCAAAACGCATGATGGCAAGCCGCGCTTTCATTACAGCACCCGCATTATCCTGACGACGCAACATCTAGCGCGACCAGTTTACAACAATATGGATTTAACCGTGCGGGAAAATATCCCCGGCGCGAACTTTTACGATGATTACACCTTGTTTCATGGCTTTGCATTTAAAGGCGTAGAGCGCGTCCTCAACATCAGTCATGACAAAGTGACGATGGAATGTCGCTTGCCGATTGTGCCTCCGTCTTATCAAGGCCAGTTTCCGGTGCTGTCGTTTAATTATTTCATGACCGACATCGGCTTCCAAAGCATGGGCATTTACGCCAAATATTTTTATGGCGCTGGCAGTTTGCCGCTGCGGGCGGGCGGTGGCGAGTATTATGTCGATGTGGCGTGGGGTGAGCGCTTTTATGTGTCGCTAGAGATTCATCAAGCGTCAGAAACAGGTCTGGTGACGACGATGTATATTCACGACGCAGACGGCAACCTCTATATGAAGGTCATGGGCGGCGAAATCACCATCAGCACGCGCTTGAATGTGCTGTTTACGCGTAACAAGCTGCCGGAAGCGTTAGGGTAAAGAAGTGACGAGCGATGAGTGCTGAGTGATGTGTTTAGGCTACAATAGAAGCACTAAGCAGCGGCGAGGATGTTTGCGATGATTAAATATGAAGTGCCTGTGGTCATTACAAAAAACGGCGAGATGCAATTTGATCTCCCAGAAAATATACAACTCGAAGATGTAAAATCACCCAAACTCGTATTCGAGATAGAAGAAATACAGGCTCACAATGACGAATCATGGGGGAGGCAATTTGTTGCCCTTCTAAACTCGCTTGACATGAGTGATTGGGAAGTGATGGATATCTCTGATAGCGTAACTTGGATAAAAGAAATTCAGAGTAAGGAATGGGCATCGCGTTGGGGAGAATCATGACAGTGGGATTTGTTGACGCAACTGTCTTAACACACATGTTCCGTAAACACCCAGATGCTATCATTTGGTTTAAGAGCCAAACAAAGCGCTTATCTATCACGCCTATTCAATGGTTAGAATTAATGGTTGGCGCTCCTGGCAAGCGCGGTCAAGAAACCTGTTTGCAATTGTTGGCACAATTTGAAATGGTTCACTTGACCCCAGAAGATCAAACTTGGACAATGAATCAGATGCATACTTATCGTTTAAGTCATGGTGTTTCAATACCTGATTGTCTAATCGCGTCGGTAGCTTTTCGGTTACAAGTGCCACTTTACACCCATGACGTGAAGCACATGCAGGTCATTTTGAATCCAAATTTAGTGATTAAACCTTACGACTCACCCTAAAAACAGGCAGCAGAAGTACAAAAGGCATGACACATGGAAAAGATTAAATTGCGCGGGCGCATTACCGCATCAGGCCAGCTCGAAGTGGATTTGCCAGAAGGCTTACCTGCGGTTGAAGTCAATGTCGAAATCGAAATTCCAATAAGCGAGAGCTTACCCAAGCAGCCGAAGCGCTCCCTTAATGGATTATTGACTGATCTTGGCCCCGCACCTTCGGCAGAAGATATTGACGAAGCACGACGCGAAATGTGGGGCAATTTCCCACGCGAAGATAGTGAGCAGGAGAATAGATCGTGGTGACGATTGAACTCGAAGGAAGAATCACTGAAAACGGCAAATTGGAGGCTGAACTACCAGCAGATGTCCAGCCCAACAAGGTCAAATCTGTGAAAGTCACGATAGAGGTTGAAAAATCGCCTGATGAGTTCTCTTGGGAAGAACGCCCTTGGACATCAGAAGAAATTGAGCAATTGATGAAACGTAGCGAACCGAAAACGGGGGCTGAAATTGCTGCGATGATTGAGTCCGGTGCGCTTAAAACAACAACTTGGGCGGAAATGGAAATTGATGATGTTGTTGAATAGTCCGTCACATCTCGGTTGCAAGTGCCGCTCTACACCCATAATGTTAAAGATATGACCATTTTGCTTCCTTCGGCCTTAGTTGTTAAGCCTTACGCTTCACCCTGAGTATTTTATGGATAAATTCGCCATTATCGGCATCGCATGTTTGTTCCCCGGCGCGGAAACGCCCGATCAATTTTGGCAAAACCTGATCGCCGGACGCAATACCACTTCACTGGCGACAGAGCGCAAATTCGGCGCGGATCCCGCCTATTTTTACGATCCTCACCGCGACGAATTGGACAGCACCTACTTTTTGCGTGGGGGGTTTATCCACCAAACAGGGACGATGCTCGATTGGGCGCTGTATGTGGCGCGGGAAGCGCTGATCGACAGCCGTTATCTGGATCGGCACGAATGGCTGGCGCGAACTGGCTTGATCTTGGGCAACTTATCATTCCCAACACTAGAGTCGAATCGGTTGTTTCAAACGGTCTATGACGGGATGTTGGAAACGGCGTTGGGTGATTTGTTGTCGCATGAGATTCACGTAGGGGCGAGTCAAGATACGTCCTCATCCGACCATGCCCTTTCCTCCGGTTATCCGGCGGCGATGGTCGCGCATACGCTCGGCCTCGGTGAGCAATATTTCGCGCTGGATGCAGCCTGTGCCTCATCGCTGTATGCCGTTGCGCTCGCGTGTAAATATCTAGCAGCGGGCAAGGCCGATTTGATGCTGGCGGGTGCCGTCAGCGCAGCAGATGCGCTGTTCGTCAATCTCGGATTCGCGCATTTGGGTGGTTATCCCGAAAAAGGCGGCGACAGCCTGCCGCTGGACGCTGATTCGGATGGCCTTGTTTCCGGCGAAGGCGCGGGAATGCTCGTCCTCAAGCGTCATGCCGATGCGGTGCGCGATGGCGACAAAATTTATGCCGTAATCAGCGGCATCGGCCTCTCCAATGATGGACGCGGCAAACACGTCCTCACGCCCAACAGCAAAGGGCAGGTCTTGGCCTTTGAACGGGCTTATACCAGCGCCGGACTGCATCGTGCCGAGGTGGAGTATGTGGAATGTCATGCCAGCGGCACACCGTTGGGCGATAAGACCGAATTAAATTCGATGGAGCAGTTTTTCGGCACACCCAATGCTACATCATTACCCATGATCGGCAGCGTGAAGGCCAACGTCGGGCATTTGCTGACGGCGGCAGGGATGGCAAGTCTGCTCAAAGTCGTTTTGAGTATGACGCACGATCAAATCCCCGCCACGCCGGGCGTTCAACATCCGCTTACGTCGCAGGGCGGCGTGTTTTCTGGCGGAAACATCGTCACGCAGAATGCCGCATGGCAGGGTGAGCATAAAACGGCTGGCGTAAATGCGTTTGGCTTTGGCGGGGTAAGCGCCCATTTAATTTTGGAAAATTCAGCAACCCCACCCCCCGACCCCCTCATACACATGGAGGGGGAGAAAATCAGCGACCCGTATAAAAAAGCGGTGGGGTTCGCATTATCGGAGCAGAACTCAATGGAAGCATCAAACAAAAAATCAGTGCGGATGGCAATCATCGGCATGGACGCGCATTTTGGGTCCTTAGACGGACTCGATGCCTATGCCCGTGCGCTTTATGACGGCGAACCGGCCTTTATCCCGCTGCCGGAAAACCGCTGGAAGGGTTTGCAGCATCAGCCCGAACTGCTGGCGCGGTTTGGTCTGCCAGAAGGCAAAGCCCCACAGGGCGCGTATATCGAGTCGTTTGATCTGGACTTTATGCACTATAAAATCCCGCCCAATCCCGCCGATGAGCCGATCCCACAGCAGCTTCTATTGCTCAAAGTCGCCGATAATGCCATTCGGGATGCGGGACTGCGCGAAGGCGCGAATGTCGCTGTTTTGGTGGCGCTTGGCACGGAACTTTCGCTTCATCAACTACGCGGGCGCGTTGACCTCAACTGGCAGATCAAACAGGCGCTTGCCGACGCGGGGATTCAACTTTCCGCCGAACAAACCGCCGAATTAGAGCGAATCAGCAAAGACGCGCTGCTGAATCCGGCGCAGGCTAATCATTATGTGAGCTATATCGGCAACATCACCGCCAGCCGTGTTTCGGGATTGTGGGATTTTACCGGGCCGACATTCACGATTTCCGCCGAAGAAAACAGCGTGTTTAAAGCGCTGGAAGTCGCGCAAATGCTGCTGGCGGATGGCGATGTGGAAGCAGTAGTCGTCGGCGCGGTTGACCTAGCAGGCGGGATGGAAAACGTGCTGATGCGAAACGGACGTGCGCCCATCGGGACAAAATTCACGGCAGGCATTGAGAGAGATTCCAATGGCTGGCTCGTCGGTGAAGGCGCAGGCGCGGTGGTGCTGGTGAAATCCTCACCCCAAACCCCTCTCCACACTGTAGAGAGGGGCTTAAATCCTAAAAATGCTTCTTCTCCCCCTCGCTATGGAATGGAGAGGGGGCTGGGGGGTGAGGAAAATAAGGTTTACGCCACCATCGACGCGCTGGCCTTCGCACCCACCCTAGCGCAAGCCGCGCATCATGCTTTATCCGAGGCAAAAATCACGCCTACCCAAATCGGCTATCTCGAACTCCATGCCAGCGGCATCGCGGAAGAAGATTCCGCCGAAATTGACGGCATCACGGCAGTCTATCACGGCGATGATATGGTGACAGCCATTGGCAGTGCGAAAGCCACGATTGGGCATACCTATGCCGCGTCTGGGATCGCAAGTCTGATTAAAACCGCGTTGGCATTATCCGGGCGATTTATTCCCGCTGTGCCGAATTGGAGTGCGCCAGAACTGCCCGAAATATGGCAAGGAACAGCGCTTTGGGCGGCGACACAATCGCGGACGTGGTACGGTGAACAGCGTCACGCGGCGATCAATGGCTTAAGCGCGGATGGGTCGGCGGCACATGTGATTCTTTCGTCAAACGACTTGGTAGGGGCGACTCGCGAGTTGCCCCTACCCTACGGTTCGCCCTATTTGTTCCTGCTTTCCGGCGATGATCTGGCGGCGATTCACGCCAAATTGGATGCGTTGAAAAACGCTTTAACCCCCTCCACCAATTTAGAAAAGGGGTTGGGGGGTGAGGTTTTAATGCGAATAGCCGCCCAATTTTACGCTACGTATTCACCTGATGCCCGTTACGCCTTAGCCATCGTCGGGCGGAACGCGAAGGAAATCGCGCAAGAAATCGAGCGAGCGCGGTACGGAGTGCGCGATGCGCTGGCTTCCGGCGGCGATTATTCGACTCCATCAGGCAGCACTTTTACAGCCCGTCCAGTCGGGCAGTCGGGCGGTGTGGCGTTTGTCTACCCCGGCGCATTCAACAGCTATCCCAAACTCGGCTATA
>Ga0209591_10006346_pt1 | contig 13132 bp, 9 predicted proteins | sample MAT01_FD_187207 | JGI IMG/M metagenome (GOLD analysis project Ga0209591, IMG submission 187207) | Freshwater microbial communities from Lake Fryxell liftoff mats and glacier meltwater in Antarctica - MAT-01 (SPAdes) (version 2) | ecosystem: Environmental > Aquatic > Freshwater > Ice > Liftoff...
CGGGTGTGTGGCGCCTCGCTGCGGTCTTTCCGTCGACCCGGGCGCGTATCGCCGCGCTGTTGGTGTATGCCCTGAGCCCGCTGGTGAGCGGTGCGATGTCGAGCGGACGGCTCACCGTGCTCGTGGTCTACGCCGCCACCCCGTGGGTGTTACATCTCGTCCGCCGTGCGTCCGGCGTCGAGACCGCCGACCCGCTCGCTGCCGGTAGCGACCTCGCCGACGGGGTCATCGACCTCGCGCTTTTCGAGCGGATCAGGCGCACCGTCGCAGCGGCTCTCGTCCTCGCAGTTGCTGTTGCGTTCGCTCCGGTGATGCTGCTCATTGCCGTGTCGGTGTCGCTGGTGTTCGCGCTCGGCACGCTCTTGGCCCGAGGATCCACCGCCACCGCTGCGTGGTCGCTCGTCACCGGCCTCGGCGCAGCTCTCGGCGCCGCGTTGTTGAATCTGCCGTGGATCACGTCGTGGACCTGGCAGGGCATCGTTGGTGCTCCGCCAGTCGGCGAGGCCGGACTCGGGATGGTCAAGCTCGCATCGTTCGAGATCGGGCGTACCGACTTCGCTGCCCTCGCCCTCGCGCTGTTCCTGCCGGTCATTGCTGCAGTGCTGCTCGCTCGGGCATGGCGCCTCACCTGGGCCGTCCGTTCGGCGCTGATGGTGCTCGTGTTCGGTTTCCTTGCGGTGCTCGCCGACCGTGGTTCGCTGCCGATCGACGCGCCCGAGGCGGGGGTGCTGCTCGTGCCGGTCGCCGTCGGACTCGCGATCTCCGCCGCCGCCGCGCTCGCAGCGTTCGATCTCGACGTTCGCGGTGGCAACTTCGGCTGGCGACAGCCGCTCGGCATCTTGTCGTCGATCGCAGTCGTGGTCGGGTTGGCACCCGGGCTCGGCGCACTCGCCGACGGCTCGTTCCAGGCGCCGACCACCCCGCTGGCCCGGCTGCTCGATGCGTCGCTGCCCGACGCGTCGTCTGCTGGTGACTACAACGTCTTGTTGATCGGTGATCCCCGGTTGCTCCCGGTCCCGTCCACGGAGTACCGCGACGGTGTCGGCTGGGCGATCATCGACGACGGCCCACTCGACGTGCGCGATCGCTGGATGCCACCATCCAATGCCGCAGCCGAGCTGATCACCACCGCGCTCGACGAGATGGCGGCCACGTCCACCCTGCGAGCGGGACGGTTGCTGGCGCCGCTGTCGATCCGGTTCGTCGTGGTGCCCGAGTTCGACGGCGTCGCCTCCACGGTGAACGATCCGCTCCCACTTCCAGAAGGTCTGGTCGCGTCGCTCGAGGATCAACTCGATCTCATCGCATTGCGACCCGGCCTCCCCACGCTCGAAGCCTTCGAGAACCGGGCCTGGCTCCCGACGTTTGCGCAACTCGACGAGGCGGGTGTGGCAGCGAGCGGTTCCGCTGGCGCCGAGGTGTTGGTCCGTACGGACCTGGCGACGTCCGCGCCCGTGTTCGTCGGCGCCGACCAGCTCGCGACGGCGACCGGTGAGGTGACCGCCGGCGTGGTGCACCTCGGTCTCCCCTTCGATGCATCGTGGTCGCTGTCGGTCGGCGGGACGATGATCGAACCCCGACGTGCGTTCGGCGAGACGACGGCCTTCGACGTGCCGACTGCCGGGCTCGGCGAGCTCCGCTACGACACCTCCACCATGCGTTGGTTGGCCGTCCTCGCCCAGATCGCGCTCTGGTTGGCTGCCATCGTGGTCGCCGGCCGAGTGCGCGTGTCGGTGGGCCGGCGTGAGCCGCTGCTCGTCGCCGACGAGACGCTGATCGACCTCACCGACTCCGCTGTGCCGGCGTTCGTCGACCCCGGCCTCGCCGGCGACCCGATGCCGGTTCGCGACTCGGATGCCCCACCGGGCGATCCGGACGCCGACCCGGTGGGCGCTCCCCAGCAGGAAAACGAGGCGTCGTCGTGAACCGTCGAGCGATACCTGCGTTGATCGTCGTTTCGGTCGGCTTCGCTGCCCTGATCGCCGTCGGGCGTGAGCAGCCGACGGTCGCCGAACCCTTCTTCGCCTCGCCGCCGAGGGCGTGGATGCCTGCGGTCGACGACAACCTGGCGTTGACCGGCAGCTGGTTCTGTCCCGGCGTGCCGGCCACCGGTGAGGGCGGCGTCGGTGGCGAGGTCGTGGTCGCCAACCGAGACGACGAGCAACTGATCGGGCGATTCACGATCCTCACACCGGACGGCGTCGGCGCGAGCGACACGTTGGTCGTCGAGCCGTGGTCACGTACCACGATCGACGTCGATGCGTTCGTGACCGCCCCGTTCGCCAGTGTCGTCGTCGAGATCGACGGAGGTCGCGGGTTCGTCGAACAGCGTTCGCAGCATCCGGCTGGTGATTCGGTGGCCGCTTGTGCCGACAACACCTCCGACGAGTGGTACTTCGCCGATGGTTTCACCGTCGACGGCAGCATCGAGACGCTCATCCTCACCAACCCCTATGACGACGCTGCGGTGGTCGACCTGGCGTTCGCCACCGAGGCGGGGGAGGCCACCCCAGCTGCGTTCCAGGGATTCACGATCCTGCCACAGTCGGTCGAGATCATTCCGATTGCCGATCTCGGCGCCCGTGACGAACCGGTGATCGCCGTCAAGGTCGCCGCTGAACGTGGACGATTGGTGGTCGGTCGGGCCCAGCACTATCTCGGCGGCGGTCGGCTCGGCCATGGCGTCACGCTTGCTGCACCGGCGCCTCGCGAGCAGTGGTGGTTCGCCGACGGCGAAACCGGCGAGGGGATCACCGAGACATTCGCGATCTACAACCCGACCGACGACGACGTCCAGGTCGACGTGGTGTTCCTGGGGATCCCGATCGACGTGGAATACGTCGACATCACCATCGACGTTCCGGCGCATCAGGTCGTCGTCTATGACCCGTCAGCCGACGATCGGGTGACGCTGCCGCCGGGTCGTCACGGATCGGTGTTCGCGACGCTCTCGGAGCCGTCGGTGGTCGTCGAGCGCATCCTCACCCGGCAGGCGGGCGAGTCGGTGGCCACCTCCGTCGTGATGGGCGCGCCGCCGCGGGTCGACGGCTATGTGGCATCGCGGTGGCATCTCGGCATCGGCCCGTCGACTCCGGCCCCGGCAGCACTCGTGGTCTACAACGTGGACAACGTCGACGGCACCGTCACGATCGAGGCGGTCGGCCCGGGTGGACCCTCGGCGGTGCCGAGCCTCACCGAGGTCCCACTCGGAGCAGGGCAGGTGATCACCATCGATCTCGTCGACCCCACCGTGCTCGATCGTGAGCTGATCGTGCAGTCGACCAACCGCGTGTTCGTCGAGCGGGCGCTGCCTCGCGGCGGTGAACTCGGCGGCACATCGGGTTCGTGGACGTTGCCCGCCTCCGGGAACTGACGCTCTGGCAACTCGTTAGCCTCACCGGCCTATGGAACGGTTGATCGTCGCTCTGGTCATCGTGGTGATCGTCGTTGTGGTGGCCATCGTCGCGCGGCGTCGTCGCGTGCCCGACGCACCTACGCAGCGGAGGTTCGCCGCACCGGATCAACTCGACCGCAACGATTTCCCCCGGCCCGACACCCCCTGGCTGGTCGCCGTGTTCTCGTCGGCGACGTGCGACGTGTGCGCCCAAGTGGTCGCCAAGGCGAAGGTGCTCGAATGCGGCGACGTCGCCGTCGTCGACGTGGAGTACGGCGCAGATCTGGCACTGCACCAGCGGTACTCGATCGATGCGGTGCCCACCCTCGTGGTGGCCGACAGCCAGGGTGTCGTCGTGGCTTCGTTCCTGGGGCCGATGACCGCGACCGACCTGTGGGCGGCCGTCGCCGAAGCTCGAGAACCGGGCTCCACCCCGAGCGGAGGCAGTTGCCACCGCGAGTGAGTGTCAGCGGGCGACGATGTCCTCGGCGGGTTGGCCGGTTTCGGCCATGCCCTGTTGGATGAGCTTGGCCACTTCGGGCCCGTTGATGGTTTCGTGCTCGAGCAGCGCCTCGGCGATCAGCTCGAGGCCTCGGCGGTGGCGGCTGAGCACCTCGCGGGCCCGGCTCTCCTGGGTGGTGAGGATGCGGGCGATCTCCTCGTCGAGCAGTTTCGCCGTGTCATCGGAGTACTCGCGTTGCGACGACATCAGGTCCTCGCCGAGGAACACCGCTTGCTGGCTGCTCCACGCCATGGGGCCGACTCGCTCGGACATGCCCCATTCGCGCACCATGCGCCGGGCGATACCGGTGGCCTGTTCGAGGTCGTTGGCGGCACCGGAGTTGAGATTGCCGAACACGATCATCTCGGCGACGCGCCCACCCATTGCCTTGCAGATGGTGTCCTCGAAGAACTCCTTGGAGTAGGTGTGACGCTCCTGGGGGAGTGACCACGTGACACCGAGCGCCATCCCGCGAGGCAGGATCGTCACCTTGTGCAGCGGATCGCCGTGGGGCAGCACAGTGGCCAGCAGGGCGTGGCCGCCCTCGTGATAGGCGGTCGCCCGCTTCTCCTCGACGGACAGGATCATCGATTCGCGGGTGGCGCCGAGCACCACGCGGTCACGGGCGTTCTCGAAGTCGATTCGTTCGATCTGCTTGGAATTGCGCCGCACCGCGACGAGCGCTGCTTCGTTGACGAGGTTGGCGAGGTCGGCACCGGACATCCCGGGTGTGGCGGCGGCCATGGTCTCCATGTCGACATCGGGGCCCATGCGCTTGTCGCGGCTGTGCACCTCGAGGATCGCCCTGCGCTCGGTGGACTCGGGCAGGGGCACCACGATCTGTCGGTCGAAACGCCCGGGGCGCAGCAGCGCCGGGTCGAGGACGTCGGGCCGGTTGGTGGCCGCCATGACCACGATGCCCTCGGAGGGCTCGAATCCGTCCATCTCGGCGAGCAACTGGTTGAGGGTCTGCTCACGTTCGTCGTGGCCGCCACCGAGGCCGGCGCCGCGCTTGCGGCCGATCGAGTCGATCTCGTCGACGAAGATGATGGCCTTGCCCATGCGGCGGGCCTGCTGGAAGAGGTCGCGGACGCGGCTGGCGCCGACCCCGACGAACATCTCCATGAAGTCGGAGCCGGTGACGCTGAAGAACCCGACACCGGCCTCGCCGGCGACAGCGCGGGCGAGCAGGGTCTTGCCGGTACCGGGAGGACCGACGAGCAGGATGCCCTTGGGCACCCGGGCGCCGATTTCGCGGAAGCGCTCGGGCATCCGCAGGAAGTCGACGACCTCGGTGATCTCCTGCTTGACCCCGGCGTAGCCGGCGATGTCGTCGAAGGTGGTCGAGGGGCGGTCGGCGTCGTAGGCCTTGGCCTTGCTCTTGCCGATCGACATCACCCCGCCCATCTGGCCCTGGGCGCGTCGTTGCATCCACACGAAGAACGCGATGATCAGCATCACCGGCAGGAAGAGCACCAAGACGCTGCCGAGCCAGTTGCTGCTCGCTGCGGTGAACCTGAACTTGACGCCTTGGTCGTTCAGGAGCTGCTCGTCGGCGTCGGAGACGCCACGCGGGCCGCCGCCCGTGGTGGTGTACTTGTCGCCGTCGGTGAACTCGCCGGTGATCTTGCCCGAGGCGTTGATGTCGGCGGTGGCGATCTTGCCCTCGATCACCTGCGTGCGCCAGTCGGAATACTCGAGCGCCTCACCGTTGTCGCTGGGCAGCAGGGTGGGTACCAGGAGCGCTGCTGCGAGCACGCCCAGCACGACGAAGATGGTCCAACGCGGCCAGCTGCCGGGTCCGCGGCTCGACGACGGTGTCCCATCGGCGTTGACTTCGTTGCCCTTGCCCTTGCCCTTGCCCTTGTTCTGGGTGGCCGGCGTTCGCTCGCCGTGGCGACGGTCGGCGTCGTTGTCGTCGGGACGCTTCGATCCGCGCCCGCGACCCGGGGGTGGCGGCGGCGGCGGAGGCGGCAGTTTGTCCATGGAGCCATGCTACGCACGATCACGCTCGATGCCAGGTCGTGCTCACGGAGCAATCCCACGACCATCCACCTGTCGCAGCCGATCCGCGATCTACCGTTACGTCATGTACGGGATCGAACGGGTCGGGGTCCGCCAGTGTTCGCGCACCGGGTGTTCGGAACGGGCAGCGGTCACACTGACGTACCACTACGGGCGCTCGCAGGTCTGGCTCGACGATCTCACCGCCGAGCGCGATCCGCACGCCTACGACCTGTGTGCACGCCACGCCGAACGCCTCTCGGTGCCCACGGGTTGGTACCTCGACGACCGTCGGTTCGGCCAGCACACGCTCATCGCGGTCTGAGCATCGCCGTCTGTGAGCAGTAGGGCGCGGGCCCGGCATCTTCGTCGGCCGGTAGCGTCGTCGAACGTGACCCGAGATCGCGCTCGTACCGAACTCGGGTTCTCCGGTGGTTTTCTCCCGTCGGCGTCTCCACGGCCGATCGATGCCTCCACTGCGGTCTTCACGTTCCTTGGCGCGTGGATCGTCGCTCAGGTGGTCTCGTCGCTGATCCTGCTCGCGCTCGGCAACGGCGATGCTGCGACCGAGGTGTCGTTCGGTGTGCTCGCCGTGGCGCTGCTCGGGGCCTGGGCGTCGTACCTGGTCGGCATGTGGATCGCATCTCAGCGCGCCGGCTCGGGCAACATGATCGCCGACTACGGGATCACGTTCCGATGGATCGATCTTTCCGGATTGGCGATCGGTGTCGGAGCCCAGCTCGTGGTGATCCGTGTCGTGTACCTGCCGCTCGAAGCGCTGTGGCCCGACACCTTCACCCAGGACCGTCTCACCGAGAACGCCCAGGACCTCGTCGATCGCGCCGGCGGGGGGTCGACGCTGTTGCTGGTGGCCATCGTGGTGATCGGCGCTCCGGTGGTCGAGGAACTGTTCTATCGCGGGCTGCTGCACCGTTCGCTCGCCGCTCGCTTCAACGAGGGCGCTGTGCTGGTGGCCGTGGCCGCGATCTTCGCTGCAGTCCACTTCCGACCGATCGAGTTCCCCGGGTTGTTCGTGTTCGGGTTGATCCTCGGCTGGGCGGCGTTGCGGACGAACCGTCTCGGAATGGCGATCACGATCCACGTCGGGTTCAACCTGACGGGCATGTTGCTCGTCTTGTGACGGCTCGACCAGGCTGGGTTTTGCCATGATGGTCCACCTGATGGCGACCACCAGTTTCGAGGGCGATCGATGACCGATGACACGCGCCGCACGGACGCGCCGCAGGAGATCCCCGACGGCGCCGAATTCGACGACGGGTTCGACGACGGGTTCGAGTTCATCGATGATGTGCCAGCCGATCCGGAATGGGACGATGCAGTGTCGGCCGACGCAGAGCACGGTCTGGTCGCAGCATCCCCGCCGCTCGCGCGACGGATGACCGCCCGGGTGTTCCGGCGACCGGTCGCCTGGTGGCAGCGGTCGTGGAGCACCGACCGGATCGTGCGGGTGCTCGTCACCTCGGCCACCTTGGTCACCACCACCGTGGTGATGATGATGGTCGTCCATCTCAACCCGCTCTCGCCAGGGCGCGACCTGATCTTCGACGTCACCACGCCCACCGGCGGCGACATGGGCGCCCACGTGTGGGCACCCGCGTTCCTGCGTGACCACCTCCTCTCGAACTTCCAGCTGTCCGGATGGAGCATGGACTGGTACGGCGGGCTCCCGCTGTACCGCTTCTACATGGTGATCCCAGCGCTCGCCATCGTGGCGCTCGACGTGGTCGTGCCGTATGGCGTGGCATTCAAGTTGGTCGCGGTGTCGGGGCTGGTGCTGTTCCCGTTGGCGTGCTGGGCGTTCGGCCGTCTCGCCGACTTCCGCCATCCGATCCCAGAGCTCTTCGCGGTGGCGGCGTTGTGCTTCCTGCTCGACGAGAGTTTCTCTATCTACGGCGGCAACGTGAAGTCCACGATGGCGGGCGAGTACTCGTTCTCGATCGCGCTCACGCTGGCCATGCTCGGCCTGGGACTGCTCGCGCACGGTCTGCGATCGGGCCGGTTCCGGATCTGGTCGGCTGTTCTGTTGTCGCTGGCTGCGGTGTCGCACGGCATCGTGCTGATCTTCGTCGCGGTCAGCGCCATCATCATCTGCCTGGTGTGGCTCGACCGTTTGCGGCTGGTGTTCGCGGTCACCACCGGCATCACCACCCTGTTGCTGTCGGCGTGGTGGGTCGGGCCGTTCTTGTTCGGCCACGAGTTCATGACCGACATGAAGTACGGGTTCCGTCCCGAGGGTGATGCCGATTCGTTCTGGGACATGTTCTTCCCGCTGGCCGCACCGCTCGACTCCATCATCACGGCGCTGGCGATCATCGGGTTCCTTGCGCTGGTGATGCGCCGTCACCTGACCGGCACGGCGATCGGATTGATCTGTCTGACGTTCGTCGCGCTCGTCTATCTGACTCGCGACAGCCTGCCGCTGATCGGATTGCTGTGGAATCCGCGCCTGCTGCCGTTCGTCTACCTCCTCCGGTATCTCTTGATGGTGATCGGTGCGCTCGAGCTGATCACGTGGCTCGTCAACGCGGCCAGGGATCGCCGGGCATCCGAGCAGATCTCGGTGATCGAGGGTGCCGTCGCCGTAGGGGCGATCACGCTGTCGTGTCTGTTGGTGTTCGGCTGGATGTACGACACGCTGCCGGGCGGTGGACGAGTCACCGACGGTGAAGCGTCGGTGTACGCCTGGGGGCCGTTGCGAAAGGGCCCCGATTCGGGTCGTGCGGTCGCCGACGGTTGGGCCCGATACAACATGCTCGGCTACGAGGGGCGTCCGAAGTACCCCGAGTACAACGAACTCGTCACCACCATGGGTGACATCGGCAACGAGCGCGGCTGCGGGCGGGCGCTGTGGGAGAACAGCGGCGACAACGGCGAGTACGGCACCACCATGTCGCTCATGCTGCTGCCGCACTGGACCGATGGCTGCATCGGCTCGATGGAAGGGCTGTTCTTCGAAGCGTCGGGCACCACGGCGTACCACTTCCTCACCGCGGCGGCGATGTCGAAGCAGTCGTCGAATCCCGTGCGTCAACTCCGCTACGTCGACAACGACGCCACCGCTGGCGTCCAGCACATGCACGACCTCGGCGTGCGCTACCTGATGGTGCGCACCCCCGAGGCCAAGGCCGGAGCCCAGGCCCAGGACGACCTCGAACTGGTCACGACCTCGGGCCCGTGGGAGATCTACGAACTGCGCACGGCCGGCATCGTCGAGGCGCTCACGGTGCAGCCGGTGGTGATCGAGGAACGCAGCGGCGACCAGCGCGAACGAAATCTCGAAGTGGGCACCAGTTGGTTCCAGCGTCAGGACGACTGGGCGGCGATGCCCGCCAACGATGGCCCCGACGAGTGGCAGCGGGTGGCGGTCGACGTCGACCTCGACGTACGGGTCGGCGAACCTGGCGACCGCAGCCGCAACGTCGACTATGTCCTGCCGACCGAGCCGATCGAGGCGGTCGAACTGCCTCGGGTCACCGTCAGCAACGTCGACATCCAGCAGCAGTCGATCGCCTTCGAGGTCGACGAGATCGGCGTGCCGGTGCTGGTGCGTGTCAGCTATTTCCCGACGTGGAAGGTCGAGGGTGCCGACGGCCCGTACCGGGTGGCACCGAATTTCATGGTGGTCATCCCCACCGACAACGAGGTGAAGCTCACCTACTCCAAGACCACACTCGACTGGTTCTTCTACGCGCTCACCGCGTTGGGCATGGCCCTGTGCGTCTTCTGGCGCCGCCGGGGCGACATGGTCTTCGCCAGCGAACGTCCGGCCTGGGGACCCATGCCCGTCACAACTGTCGGCGCGCACGAGGTGTCCGACACCCGCTGGGTTTCTGACACCACCGCCAGTTCGGTCACCACCGCCAGTTCGGTCACCACCGCCAGTTCGGTCACCGACGAAGCGACACCCATGGCCGACCCGTGGTCCGACGACGAGGTGCCGGTCGCCGACCCGTGGTCCGACGACGAGGTGTCGGCAGCGTTGCCGCCACCTTCCGAGCCCGACCGATAGCCTCTCGGCGGTCATGTCTGTCCTCGATTCCATCGTCAAGGCGTACGACATCCGCGGCACGGTTCCCGATCAACTCGGCGTTGACGTGGCCCACGCCCTCGGAGTCGGTTTCGCCACCTTCGTCGGCTCCGACCAGGTCGTGATCGGTCGCGACATGCGACCGTCCGGTCCGGCGCTGGTCGAGGCGTTCGCCCGCGGTGTGATGGAGCAGGGCGTCGATGTCGTCGACATCGGGCTCGCATCGACCGACCTCGTGTACTACGCCGCGGGCGTGCTCGACATGCCTGGCGCCATGTTCACCGCATCGCACAACCCGGCCGGCTACAACGGCATCAAGCTGTGCCTGGCAGGTGCCCGTCCGATCGGCATCGACACCGGACTCGCCGACGTGCAGTCCGTGGCGCAGCAGGTGCTCGACGGTGGCGGCCCGCGCCAGGCAGCAACGTGCGGCAAGCGCACCGAGCGCGAGTTGCTCGGCGACTTCGTCGATCACGTCCTGAGCTTCGTCGATCCGACCGAGATCGGTTCGATGAAGGTGGTGGCCGACACCGCCAACGGCATGGGTGGCCTCGTGGTGCCGGCCGTGTTCGAGCGGCTTGCCGGTGTCGAACTCGAGGTGATGTTCGGCGAACTCGACGGCACGTTCCCGAACCATCCGGCCGACCCGCTGCAACCGGCCAATCAGCGCGACCTGCGCGCCCGTGTGGTGTCCGGTGGTTTCGATCTCGGTCTCGCCTTCGACGGCGACGCCGACCGCGTGTTCGTGGTCGACGAGACCGGCCACGGGCTGAGCGGGTCGACCACCACAGCGATCCTGGCGGCCGCAACCCTGCGCCAGCACCCTGGCGGCACGATCCTGCACAACCTGATCTGCTCGAAAACGGTGCCCGAGGTCGTCAGCGAACTCGGCGGCACACCGATTCGCACCAAGGTCGGTCATTCGTTCATCAAGCAGATCATGGCCGACACCGGCGCCCTGTTCGGCGGCGAGCACTCGGCGCATTACTACTTCGCTCGCAACTTCAACGCCGACAGTGGCCTGATCGCCTCGCTGATGGTCATGGCCGAGCTCGGCCGGTCCGGCCAACCGCTGTCGGTGGTGCGCAAGCCGTACGAGCGCTATGCGGCGAGCGGAGAGATCAACACCCAGGTCGACGATGCCGCTGCGGTCATCGAACGCATCAGCGAGCAGTACGCCGAGTGCGGTCAGGACCGTCTCGACGGCCTCACCGTCGACTGCGGCTCGTGGTGGTTCAACCTGCGACCATCCAATACCGAACCCCTGCTCCGCTTGAACCTCGAAGCGGCCGATCGCGCGTCGTGTGACGACGCCGTCGGCGCGCTGCTCGCCCAGATCACCAGCTGAAACGAACCCTGGAGAACCAACATGTCACTGTCACCCGCACTGCTCGAGATTCTCGCTTGTCCCGAAGACAAGGGCCCGCTGTACTACATCGAGGCGGAATCGCTGCTGTACAACCCTCGTCTGCACCGTCGTTACGACGTTCGAGACGACATCCCGGTGATGCTGATCCCCGAAGCGACCACGGTCGACGACGGCGAGCACGACCGGTTGATGGCGCTGATCGATGCGACCTCGATCTCGCCGACTTTCGATGCCGACTCAAGCAGCAGCTGAGTCCGGCCGACACCAAGGTGTGTGCGCGCGGCCACGGCGCGTGATCAGAAAGGTACTGTTGGAACAATGAACGCACAGCGCTGGATCCGCCGAGTCGTCGTCGTCGCTCTCGTCGGCGTGTCATCGGTCGCCGTTGCCGCAACGTCGTCGCCCGCCGACACGGTCGACGCCCAGGCCACCGGACTCGGCGCCGGCGGTGAATTCCACCCGCTCACGCCGTACCGGGCATTCGACTCGCGCCCCGAGTCTCCGATCAACGTCACGACGCCCGGCCCGCGGCGTATCGACCCGGCTGCCGAGTTCGACGTGAAGCTCGCCGGCACCGGCACGTTGCCAGCGTCGTCTGCCGACGTGCTGGCCGTCGTCGCCACGGTCACCGTGGTCGACCCGACGGTCGGTGGCTGGCTCGCAGTGCGCCCCACCGGCACCACCGGCACGTCGTCGCTCGTCAACTTCAACGCGGGTCGTAACGTGCCGAACCTTGCCATCGTCGGCCTCGGCCCCGATGGCGCCGTCACGATCACCATGGGTCCTGCACAGACTGGGAACGCCAACGTGATCATCGACGTGGTCGGGTTCCTGTCGAAGTCGTCGTATGCCGGAGGTTCCGGCGCACGCCTCACACCGGTGGGGCCGGCACGCCTCATCGACACCCGTGAGACCGGCGCACCGCTGCGTGCCGCCGAGGTCCGCCCGGTGCAGATTCGCGGGGCCAATTCCTACCTGCCGGCCATCACGCCGGCGGTGCCGAACCGGCCGACCGTCACCGCTGCGCTCGTCAACATCGCCGCGGTCAACAATCGTCCGGGAAGCGCCTCCACCTTCCTGACCGCAGCCCCGACACCGCCGGTGCCGCCGGTTGCAACCTCGAACGTCAACGTGGTGCGCGGCCAGATCAAGACGGCGCTCGCCGTGGTCCCCGTGGTCGACGGCAACATCTACGTGTACAACCACGGGGGTGAGACCGACCTCATCGTCGACATCTTCGGCTACTTCGAGACGGGCGCCGACGCGGCAACCACCACGGGCCGAATCGTCCCACTCGCGGCGCCGTTCCGTGCCTTCGACACTCGCGAGCCCGCCTTCGGCAACCTCCCGATCGGCACCGGCACCGTCGAGGACTGGAGCTTCGAAGCGTTCGCCGGGTCGGTCCTCTTGAATGGCGCACCCATCGGAACGCAGTCGGCATTGATCGGCAACCTGACCGGCACCGACCTCACCAGGCTGTTTCCGACGGTTGCGGCGGAGACCTACATCACCAGCTTCCCCGGCGACGTCGGCAAACCCCTCGTGGCGAACCTCAACGTGGCCCAAGGTGAGGTCGTGCCGAACATGTCGCTGATCCCGTATCCGAAGACGGGGTCGCCGAACGTGGTCAAGATGTACAACCACTATGGCAGCATCGACTACCTGCTCGACGTCTACGCCGTCGTATTGAGTTAGCTCCTGGACGCGATGCCCGTGCGTCGCCCCGCAGACGCCCGCTGCGTCGGTACACTCCCCGTCACCGAATCGCCGGGCTGATTCGATCGGTGCCTGAAGGCCCCTGCCCGGTTCCCACGA
>Ga0209591_10006347_pt1 | contig 13131 bp, 13 predicted proteins | sample MAT01_FD_187207 | JGI IMG/M metagenome (GOLD analysis project Ga0209591, IMG submission 187207) | Freshwater microbial communities from Lake Fryxell liftoff mats and glacier meltwater in Antarctica - MAT-01 (SPAdes) (version 2) | ecosystem: Environmental > Aquatic > Freshwater > Ice > Liftoff...
TTCATTCCTGCTTACACCAATATGGGGTGTACTTGGAGATAAGTTCGGGAAAAAAAATATGGTGCTCAGAGCTATTTTCGGACTGGCAATATCGCAATTATTAATAGGATTTGCCGGTAATGTAGAGCAGTTATTTTTTTTCAGAATGGTACAGGGTGCAATCAGCGGTTTCATAGCGTCATCACTGGCACTTGTTTCTTCAGGTACTCCCAAAGAAAAATCCGGTTATGCAATTGGTTTGTTGCAAACTTCAATATCCTCAGGAACTGTAATAGGTCCGTTTATAGGTGGCTTCATCGCCGATCTTACTTCATACAGAACAGTTTTTTTTGTTACCTCCTTAATTTGTTTTATCAGCGGAATCTTTGTTATCATAAATGTAAAAGAACCGGCTGAAGTAGAATTCAAAAAAATATATTCAGTTTTTCAAAACTATAAATATGTTTTTTCAAATTCAAAATTACTGATCGCAATGATTTCAATAACACTTATTCAGATTTCTATTACTGTTGCACAACCGGTCTTTGCTTTATTTGTTGAATCAATGACAAAAGGAACAGAGTATATTTCAACACTTACCGGTGCAATATTTGGCACACTCGGTATTTTCAGTGTTATCTCTTCTCCCTGGTGGGGAAGAAGAAATGACACAAAAAGTTTTAAGAAAAATATTATTATTGCAATCACAGGTGCCGGAATTGCCTATATGATTCATACATTCATTTTAAATCCATACTGGCTGTTTCCTGTAAGAGCGTTTTTGGGATTATGTATAGGCGGAATTATTCCGGTAATTTATGCTTACATCAGTAAAAGCATTGAAGATAACAGAAAAAGCGGTGTTATGGGAATTGCTTCAAGTTTCACTTTATTCGGAAATCTTGTAGGTCCGTTACTTTGTACTTTATTCTTATATATAATTGAAATAAAATATATTTTTTTTATAACAGGAATTATGCTTCTGGGAAATGCAGTTTTAATTTATTACAAAGTAAAGGAGAGCAGGGAAAGTATAAAATCAAGAGAGGAAATAATTGCAAAAAACAGCATTATTGCAAAAGAGTAATGTAAAAATTATATTTAAACATTTTAAAATAAAAAATACAAATAAAAATTGAATCAGCCAAAAAAAATTAAAAAGACCGAAAATAATTCTTTGCAGATTATCTGGTCAGATGAAAATATTTCCGAAATTTTATTGGAAGAATTAAGAGATAAATGTCCCTGTGTAAGCTGTCAGGGTGAAACAGTATTGTTCAGCTCTTACATACCTATAAAATCTCCTTTTAAAGCTGCAGGTTTTTATGAAATACAAAAAATAGAGCCGATAGGGAATTATGCCGTTCAGATTACATGGAAAGACGGGCATAACACAGGTATTTATTCATGGGATTTGTTAATGGAAATAGGAAAGAAAAGTTAAATCAATTGTCAAACTCTTCAGTTACATCTCTCTGAAGTTTTTTAGAATAAAATCTGAAATCATTGAATGAAAGATTTTCATCCTCTTCAAGCTGTACCATTAAATAATATTTTAATCTTAACTTGGTAAGTTTACTGTAAAATCCTGAATTAAGATAACTTTTTACAAATGGATTAACCGTTAATACAAGACTCATTCCGTTGTTTCCGCCTTTATATCTTGTAATCCATCTTTCAATTTTATTTATGAATGTAGATTTTGACTGAACGTGACCTGAGCCTTTACACATCGGGCAAAAATCAGAAACAGTGTGAATTATATTTTGTCTTATCCTTTGTCGTGTAATTTCAACAAGTCCGAATTCACTTACAGGTAATATTGTAACTTTTGCTCTGTCATTTTTAAATTCTCTTTTTATATCTTCATATAATCTTCGTCTGTTTTTCTCATCATACAAGTCAATGAAATCTATAACTATAATTCCGCCAATATCTCTTAATCTTATCTGACGAACAATTTCTTTTGCAGATTCCAGATTTGTATTAAGAGAATTTATTTCCTGATCTCTGTGCTTTGCATACTTACCGCTGTTAACATCCACTACAGTCATTGCTTCGGTTGGTTCGATAATTATGTAACCCCCGTTTTTAAGCCAGACCTTTCTTTCAATTGATTCTTCTATCTGCTTTTCAATATTGTATACATCAAATAACGGCTGGTCACCCGAATAAAACTCCATCTTTTTTGAAAATTCCGGAGATGTTTCGTCAACATAAGTCTTTATATCCTTGAAATGTTTTTTGGAGTCTACTATAACTTTTGAAATGTCTTCTTTAAAAAGATCTCTGATTACTGAAGATGTTGTTGACACGTCCTTGTGAAGTAATAATGGTGCATTGGCTGTTTTCAGTTTTGACTGAATATCATTCCATATCTGAATAAGATTATTTAGATCATCAAGAATCAGACTTTCCTCCTGTGCCGCCGCAACCGTCCGTATAATAATTCCAAAACCTTTCGGAAGTATCGATTTCACAATACTTCGGAGACGCTTCTTTTCTTTAGGACTATAAATTTTTCTTGAAAGACCGATTTTTTTTTCGAATGGAATTAAAACAAGATATCTTCCGGGAATTGAAATCTTGGAAGTAACACGAAATCCTTTGTTAGAGACAGGCTCCTTTGTAATCTGTACAATTATGTCCTGACCTCTTTCAAGATTGGGAAGCTTGTAAGATTCTTTATTGCTGATAAAATTTGTCTGACCATCTTCGTCTTCATCATCTTCTTCAATATCAGAATCATCACCGATTATTGCAGAATATTCCTCTAAAGTATTTCCAATATCTGAAAAATGAAGAAACGCATCCTGTTTAAATCCAAGATCAATAAATGCAGCCCTTATACCGGGAATTACTTTACCAACCTTCCCAAGATAAATGTCACCTACATGTCTTTCTTTATCAGGTGTATCCAAAAAAAACTCCGCAAGCTTACCGTCTTCGGTTATTGCAATTCGAACTTCTTCTGCTATCGAATTAATTAGTATAACTTTTTTCATGTTAGCTTTTGTATAATCGGAAATACTATGAATTCATCGAAGCTAAAAACTCTTTGTTTGACTTTGTTCCTCTCATTTTTTCCAATAAGAATTCCATTGCCTCTATAGAGTTGTAATCTGAAAGAAGTTTTCTGAGCAACCATACTCTGGTAATTGTTTCGTTTGTTAATAACAGCTCTTCTTTTCTTGTTCCGGATTTATTTAAATCAATCGCAGGGAATACTCTTCTGTCAGAAATTCTTCTGTCAAGTACAATCTCTGAATTTCCTGTGCCTTTAAATTCTTCAAATATAACTTCATCCATTCTGCTTCCTGTTTCAATAAGTGCTGTCGCTATAATAGTCAGACTTCCGCCTTCATCTATATTTCTTGCTGCTCCGAAAAATCTCTTTGGTTTGTGTAATGCATTTGCATCCACACCTCCGGATAGTATTTTTCCGCTGTGAGGAATAACTGTGTTATGTGCTCTCGCAAGACGGGTAATACTGTCAAGTAATATTACGACGTCTTTCTTGGCTTCAACTAATCTTTTTGCCTTTTGCAGTACAATTTCTGATACCTGTACATGTCTTTCAGGCGGCTCGTCAAAAGTCGAACTGATTACTTCCGCATTCACATTTCTTTCCATATCTGTTACTTCTTCAGGACGTTCGTCTATTAATAATACTATCAAATGTACTTCAGGATGGTTTCTTGTTATACTGTTTGCCATTGTCTGCAATAAAATTGTTTTACCGCTTTTTGGCGGAGAAACAATCAAGCCTCTTTGACCTTTTCCAACAGGTGTAAACAAATCCATAATTCTCATTCCGAATTCCGAAGGTGTTGTTTCTAAGTTAAATCTCTCATGCGGATACAATGGAGTCAGATTATCAAATAATATTCTGTCTCTTATTGTATCAGGATTTTCAAAATTTACGGCTTCAACTTTTAATAATGCAAAAAATCTTTCACCTTCTTTTGGTGGTCTTACCTGCCCGCTGACTGTATCTCCCGTTCTCAGTAAAAACTTTTTTATCTGTGACGGCGAGACATAAATGTCATCCGGTGATGGTAAATAGTTATAATCAACAGAGCGTAGAAATCCGTATCCGTCCGGCAGAACTTCCAAAACACCTACCGCATAAGCAAATCCGTCTTTCTTTGTCTGTGCTTCAATGATTTTAAAAATTAATTCCTGCTTTTTTAAATCACTGTAACCTGTGACTTCCAGATCTTTTGCAAGTTGCATCAGCTCTGAAACTTTCTTTGTCTTTAAATCAACAACATTCTTTGAATCTGCAAATGAAGTTGGTTTTGATGTGTTGTTGTTTTTTGGTTCCATTTTTTTGATCCTTTCCGGAGAGGGATAAACCTGAGGGTATGTTTTAATTTGTTTTAAATATATTTAATTATTAAATGTAAAGATGATTAATTAGATTTCAATAATTTCCTTAGAAGTTTTATTTAAGGTGTGTTATTTGATGTGGCTAAAACTATTGTTTATATTAAATATTATCAAGTTATAAATTATAAATATAATAAATTTCAATTATTCGTTTTTTATAAGAAAAACTAAATTTTTCTGATAATTGCTTCTGCTTCTATTTCAACAAGCATTTTCAAATCTACAAATGAAATATTTCCTACCATTGTTGATACAGGTTTTATTTCTCTGAAAAATTCTCCATGTGCTTTGCCTACTTCTTCCCATTTTGAAATATCTTTTACATAAATTCTCGTTCTTACTACTTCTTCCATTGTTGCTCCTGCTTCTTTCAATACTTTTTCTATTTTTGTTAATATTGTCTTTGTCTGAATATAATAATCATCAATTCCTGTAACTTCTCCATCAACTATTGCAGTTGTTCCCGAAACCAAAATTCTGTCTCCGATTTTAATTGCTCTGCTGTATCCAACTATATCTTCCCATTTTACTCCCGTTGAATATTTAATCCGATCTTCCATATTTAATTTTAATATAATTTTTTATGTATTTTGTGATAAAGACTTTTTATAATCTGAAAAGAAGTAAATGAATATACAAGACCTGCATAAATATCAATTGTGTAATGTGCTTTCTGTAAAATTACACTTATACCAACCGTAATAGTCGCAATTAAAAAGTATGCTTTCAGATATTTGTTTTTTGTAACCTGAAATAATAAAAATGCTGTAGATGTATGTCCGGAAAAAAATAAATCTTTTATAATTTTCTGACCGGTGCCGAATATGAAAACAACCGGATCCGCAAGATCTATTGACCCTTGAGGCGGTTCTAACGGAACCAGATACATTGATGACATTCTGAATAATATAAGCAAAGTATATGTCTGAAATGCTACCATCATCTGCTCAGGATTAAAACTGAAATAAATTAACCCCATTAGTAAAGATGAATATATTGCTATGAATATTAATGTATTCAGATCGATTGCACTGAAATGTCTTAAAATCGGGTCGTCTAAAACCGCTCCCTCCCTTCCTTCATTGAACAATAAATATCTGCTGAATGAATAAACTGTAATTACTAATAAGAAAATTGTAACAGGAAATTCAATTTTTGAAGAAGGATATTTAAAATAACTTTTCCATCTTGAAATGAAACCGGGATTTAACAAATTTTTATGAGAGGTTTTTGATTAATTAAAAAAGTTTTAAAACATTTTCTTTCCTGCTCTTGATGCGAGCACACTCAATTGTCCGCCATGATACATCTGATGAAGCTGCCACGCCATTATTACTTTTCCTTTTGTTGTAAAATAACTTCCCATCCCTCCAGAAAGATTTTCAGGAATTTCATCAAGTTCATTATCATTTAAGTTTTCATAAATCTTCTTATTCTTTTCAAAAACTTCTTTCCATTGCTCCTTTAACTTTGAAACATCAGGATACTTGTCCGGAGATTGTAATTTACTTCCCTGACCAAACAGCTCCTGATATTCCGGAAAAAGAAAATCTCCCTTTCCCATGTAATGCGAGAAATCATCTTCACTCGTAATCAAATGTCCGAGAATCCATTTTCCGTGATTCTTTCCCGGTGATAACTCCATTTCAAATTCTTTGTCGCTAAGTGGGTTAATATAATTATTTACCCATTCTACCATCATTATATATTGCTCGAGAAATTTCTTTACAATTTTATTTTCCATTTTGAATTATGACTCCATTGTAATATTTTCAGTCGGAAGTAAATCAAGAAAATGCCAGATGTTACAGTAAAAATCTCCGGGACCGAAATAATCTTTTGCAACTCTTATTATACTTCCATCTTCTTTTTTTTCAAAGACAGAAACGCCCGGCCAGTAATTATGCTTTCCTTCTTTTATAAAATCATATCCCATGTCAAAAATAAAATCTGTGCCGCTTGCAGACAAAGTTTTATATCCCCAGCCATTTGCTTCAGCGAACTCCTTATGAACTTCTGGTTTATCCGGGCTTACCAAAACAAACGAAGCTTTCTTTTCGATTTCTTTATATGTGTCTTTGAAACCGTCTGCCCACATTGTACAGTATGAGCAACCCTTTCCCATATTGTGTATCAGAATTAAATGATTCTTGTCACCGAACATTTCCGAAAGCTTAGCATCTTTTCCATCTCTGTCTTTTAATGTATATTCTTTCACATCCATGCTTGCAAGTATAGAATTTAGTTCGATTCTCTTCTTGCGCATTTCTTCAATTTTTTTTTCAATTTCCTGTAATTCTTTTTCAATATTTTCTTTCTCTTCAGGTTGTAAATTTTTTGTGCTCATACTATTTTATATTTTAATTTTAAAAATAAATTTTTTATGTATTTGATAATTCTTTCATTCTATCAAGTCTGTCTTTTGCATTTTCGGAAAGCCATTCATCCTTTGACAGCATTTCATATGCAATTCCGAAGTTTTTCTGAGATTCTGTTTTATTTCCTGAAATTAAATAACATTCTCCAAGTTCTTCAAAAATAAATCCGTCTTCCGATAATTTTTTTTCTTCTATTTCTGATAATAAAGATTTCTGAATTTTAATTGCTTCTTCAATTCTGCCAAGAGACCGCAAAGTCCTTGCTACACACCATTTAGCAATGATGAGTCTGTCTCCCGATTTTTTTTCTGTATGCCAGATTACATTTTTTTCAAATACATTAAGTGCCTTTTCAAATTCATTTTTATCGTGATATGTCCATCCGATATTATTGTAAAATGATCCAACCCACCCTTTTGCCTTTTCATCTTTCGAATCTTCTGCAAGTTTCATTCCTGTTTCGTTCCACTTTAAACCTTCCTCCGGCGGCTCGACAATTCCCAACATATGTGCGGCATCTATTTTGTAAAAATCAGTTTCAGTTTCGTTGCAAAGTTCATATGCTTCCAGAAATAATTCACGTGCTTTTTCTTTCTGCTTTGATGAATTAAAAGTTCTGCCTCTCTCAAGAAGATATCTGATTTTTACAATTTTAATATCATTATTTAATATCTGAGATTCTACTTCATCTAAAATTTTATTTGCTTCATCATATTTTCTCTGGAGACCCTGAGTTCTGGCAAGTTGTGTTAAAAGTTGTAAGTAAGCAGACTTGTTTCCTGAATCTTTGACTTCATCTAAAATTTCTCTGAATTTCTTTTCGGTTTCATCGGGTTTGTTATAATTCCATAGTTTATCAAATTCTAAAACATTATTAATTTTCCGCGAATCCGTCATAAGACAAAATTATTTTGTATTAAAAATTGATAATAATATAATTTAACTGATTTTAATTTTCAATTATTTATTTTAATTTTTTAACTAAGATTTCATGATATAATGATTTCTATGATGATTTTGTAAATACTATCTTTGATTCTGAGTTTTTTTAAAAGATACTTAATTATTCTTTTAATGAATTTTTCTTGAAATATTTATAAAGTATATTTGCTCGTTAAAAAAATCATATTATGAAAATAGGAATTACCTGTTATCCGACATATGGAGGAAGCGGAGTAGTCGCTACCGAACTCGGAAAAGCACTCGCACTCAGAGGTCATGAAATCCATTTTATTTCTTATGCAATGCCGACACGTCTGAACGGATTTGTCGATAATATTATTTATCATGAAGTTGAAATAAATAATTATCCGTTGTTTGAATTTCCTTTGTACAGTATTGCACTTGCAAGTAAGATGGTTGAAGTTACAAGATTTTACGAACTTGATCTTCTTCATGCCCATTATGCAATTCCTCATGCTACAAGCGCTTATCTTGCACGTGAAATATTAAAATCCGAAACAGAAAATTCGATTGATATAAAATTTATAACAACTCTTCACGGAACTGATATAACACTTACGGGACTTGAACCGAGTTTTCTTCCAACGATGAAATTCAGCATTGAAAAATCTGACGGCGTGACGGCTGTGTCAAAATTTCTCAAAGATAAAACTCAGCAGCAATATAAAATTAATAAAGACATTGAAGTCATTCCAAACTTCATTGATATAAATAAATATAAACGCGAAGACGACGAAAAGACACAATGTTTTAAAAAGAATTTTGCTCCGAACGGTGAAAAGATTCTTGTTCATACATCTAATTTCAGAGCACTGAAGAGAGTTCAGGATGTGATAAAAATTTTTGATGAAGTAAAAAAGAAAGTTGATTCAAAATTAATTTTAATTGGTGACGGACCTGACAGAAGTGATTGCGAAAGATTGAGTCGTGAACTTGGAATTTTTGAAGATATAAAATTTATGGGAAAACAGGATGCATTAGTTGAGCTGCTTTCTGTATCAGATGTATTTCTGATTCCGTCTCAGTCAGAAAGTTTCGGACTCTCAGCACTTGAAGCAATGGCTTGCGGAGTTCCGGTGATTTCATCAAGTGTCGGAGGATTACCGGAATTAAATCTTCACGGTGAGACAGGTTATATTGCAGAAATAGGTGACGTAGAGCGTATGGCAAAATACACAATTGAAATACTGCAGAACCAAAAAAGATATGATTTACTTTCTGCGAATGCACGAAAAAGAGCAGAATATTTTAGTGAAGATAATATTGTGCCGATGTATGAGAAGTTTTATGAGAAGATAATTGGCAATTAGCTATTTAAAAATTAAAATGTTCATCAATTTCAAACGCTTTACACCTATACAAGTGCCACATCTCTAAAATGTGGCACAATTTTCTCTATGTTTTTGAAGTATTTTTGGACAATATCATCATTCAATATTTGATTTGAATAATTATAAAAATCTTTCAAATCAATATTTAGTAACTTCACAGCCAAATCAACATTACACAAACTTTCACTTCTATGCCCCCAATATTCCTTGAAAGAACTGAATTCCCAGTCCTCTAATCTATTTACCAATTCCATTCTCAAGGGACTCTGATGAATAAAATTCACACAATATTCAGCATTACTATAATTTAAATCCACAAATCTGCTCTTTGTATTTTGAGTAAAAAGTGAACCCGTTCTATGCTCCTGCCTGTTGATTCCCTTTGTATAAGAACTTAAAAGCAACCGTAACCCTTCACTGAATTTATTTCTTTCATTAAAGTCAGATGGTGCAGTATTGTCATTTGCATAAATCAACAACTGAAATTGGTTCGGAATCAGGGAATAGGAAAGTATTTCACAATTTGGTTTTAGATATTTTCTTACTTTATCTAAGAAGTATAAATAATTCTCGTGTTTAAAAAATATTGTCTGGAAGTTAATTCCATGATTATAAATGTGATAAATATTACCTTCTTTAAAATTCATAATTTTATATAAATTTATTTAGATAATTTATCACATTACTTATTTCAAAAAACTGTAAAATGTTATGTAAGACAGAATTTTACCTGATTTATTCAGACAATCTTTGAAACCTTTCCCCTCTTCACAAACTTGCCATTAACCTTTTGCATAAAATGTTTTATGAAAGATTAATTGCTAAGAATTAATTATTTTAATTAATATTTATTCTATTTATTTTAAATAAAAAATCTTATGTCAGAATTAAAAATTAAAATCAGAAATAATCTTGTAGAAAAATTTTATAAGATTTCAGAAAATTCAAAAAAAACATTTTCATATCATATAAACGAAGCTTTAAAAAATTATATAGAAGATCAAAGTGAGTTGGAAGTTGCTTTGAAAAGGTTTAGTGATAAAAGTGATAAAGTAATTTCTTCTAAAGATTTAAGAAAACGACTTGATCTTTGAAATAAAATATAAATCATCCGTTGAAAAAGATTTAAATAGAATTGGAAAAACAGATATTAAAAAATATTAAATGAAATTGAAAAGACTCTTCCTCATGAAGCTTAAAATTTCCAACGTTAAAGGGAAAATTCAAAGGGTTATGAAAATTCTGAGTTGGTAACTACAGAGTAATTTATACAATTTAAAAACTGATGTGATAGTTTTGAAAATTGGTCACAGGAAAGATGTTTATGATTAAAGATTTTTAATTTTAGTTTTTTGCTATCAAACTACCTTACTAACCTTCCCCCTCTTAACAAATTTACCGTAACCTTTCTTAATCTTTTCCTTTCCTTTATCAATTGCAATATTGCCACGAAGTAAAACGGTTTCAACTTTTCCTGTAACATCCCAACCTTCATAAGCCGAATAATCTACATTCATATGATGTGTCTTCGCTGATAAAGTATGCTTCTTTTTCGGATCAAAAATTATAATATCTGCATCACTGTCAATACCTATCGTTCCTTTCTGAGGGAACATACCGAAAATCTTTGCAGAGTTTGTTGACGTAACTTCTACAAATTTATTCAAACTAATCTTTCCTTTTTCCACGCCTTCTGAATAAAGTAATTCAATTCTGTGTTCGATCGCAGGATGACCATTCGGAATTTTCGAAAAATCTTTTTCTCCCATAAGTTTCTTTTTCCATTCAAAAGGACAGTGATCAGTTCCTACTACCTGTACCAATCCCTGATTAATTCCTGCCCAAAGTGCTGCCTGATCTTTCTTCTCACGCAGAGGAGGACTCATCACCCATTTTGCGCCTTCAAAATTTTTTTCATAAAGTGATGCATCGAGAATTAAATACTGAATGCATGTTTCGACAAATACTTTTTGATTTCTGTGTGTCGCATCACGAATCTGATTCAACGCACCTTCACATGTCATGTGCACAATATAAGCCGGGACATTCGTGTGATAAGCCATATCTGCAAACCTTCCTGAAGCTTCAGACTCTGTAATTTCCGGTTGAGATAAATAATGATAAAGCGGCGAGAGTTTTCCTTCTGCTCTGTGCTTAGCAATTAAAAAATCTATCATATCGCCGTTCGTCGCATGCACTGTCACGAGCCCGCCTCTGTCTCTGACTTCATTCATCAAGCCAACCATCTGACGGTCATCTATCATCAGCGCTCCTTTATATGCCATGAAAGTTTTGAAAGATGTGATTCCTTCTTTGTCAATTAAATCTTTGATTTCTTTTTTCGTCTCATCATTAAAATCTGTTACTGCTATGTGAAATGAATAATCTCCGTAACAATTATTATCTGACCTGCTTCTCCATTCATCCAAAGCTGAGTGTAAAGACTTTCCCTGCGTTTGCAAAATAAAATCTATGACCATAGTCGTCCCGCCGTGAAGTGCTGCGAGTGTTCCGGTTTCATAATTGTCACTCGAGAATGTTCCCATGAAAGGCATATCGAGATGAACGTGCGGGTCGATTCCTCCGGGGAAAATTAATTTTCCGGATGCATCGATTTCTTCATCTGCTTTTACTTTTAAATTTTTTCCTATTGCAGAAATTTTTTCACCTTCAATAAAAATATCTGCTGTGTAATCTTCTGATGCTGTAATTACACGACCGTTTTTGATTAAGATTGACATAAAGACTTTAAGTTAAATTTTTAAAAATTATTTTACCAAAGGGGCAAATGCACTGACGTTAAATGTTTCATTTGACTTAATTACTCAACACAATTATATTGACATTTAAAAATTCAAAATAAAACGACATATTCACTAACCTTCATAAATATATATGAATTAAGCATATCAAAAAATGGAAAATTATCCTCATATAAGTTTCAATATAATTGGGTTTTATCAGAAAGCACTTGGTATAAATTAGGACAATATAAATCAATTGTTATAACAATTTCGAATGCTCCAATCCAACCAGACTACAGGAAAAAATTATTAGAAATATCATTGAGAAAAGGTGCTCAGGCAACAACTGCAATAGAAGGAAATACATTGTCCATTGAAGAGATTCAGGATATTCAAGAAGGAAAAAAACTTCAACCAAGTAAGGAGTATCAGGAGATTGAAGTAAAAAATATTCTAGACTCATATTATGAATTGCTAAAGGAAGTAACTCTTCAAAAAAGGGATGAAATAATTTCTGATAATTTGATAAGAAGATTTCACTTAATGGTGGGTAAAAACTTAGGTGATGCACTTGAAGCCATTCCAGGAAAATTTAGACAAAACAATGTTACAGTTGGTTCATATCGACCACCTGATAATCAGAGTGTTGAAGACCTTATTCAAAAACTTTGTGAGTGGCTTAAGGATAATTTCAAGTATTCTTCAGGAAAAGAATCTTTCAGTGATTCTGTTATTGAAGCGATAGTTGCTCATGTATACATAGCTTGGATTCATCCATTTGGTGACGGTAATGGAAGAACTGCAAGATTATTGGAGTTTTATATTTTATTAAGAGGGGGACTTCCAGATATTGCTTCACATGTACTATCCAATTTTTATAATAATACTAGAACTGAATATTATAGGCAACTTGACAAAGCAACTAAAAAAAGAAATTTATCTGGTTTTATTGAATATGCGGTCAGGGGATTTAGAGATGAATTATTAAATGTATTAAATGCTATTCAAGTAAACCATTTTGAAATTATGTGGAAAAACAATATTTATGATACATTTAAAGATATTAAATATGGAAGTGTCGAAGTTTTTAAAAGAAGAAGGGAATTAATATTAAAATTTCCAATAAATAAATTGTTAACAACTAATGAAATTATCGAATCTCATACAGATTTAATGAGAAAATATTTAAGAAAATCGAACCTTACATTAATTCGAGATTTAGATGAATTGATAAAATTAAGTTTAGTAATTAAAGACAATAATAAATATAAAGCAAACACTAATCTATTATTAAGCTCTATCCCATTAAAAAAATAAAATTTAGAACTGTAAAATTTAATCACC
>Ga0209591_10006351_pt1 | contig 13129 bp, 7 predicted proteins | sample MAT01_FD_187207 | JGI IMG/M metagenome (GOLD analysis project Ga0209591, IMG submission 187207) | Freshwater microbial communities from Lake Fryxell liftoff mats and glacier meltwater in Antarctica - MAT-01 (SPAdes) (version 2) | ecosystem: Environmental > Aquatic > Freshwater > Ice > Liftoff...
TGTAATTAATTTAACTTTCTGGAATTTAACTTTCTTTTGAAACTAAATTTAACCTGTTATTTGAAAAATTTACAACTTGTAACAAAATTACCACTTGTCTAGTGCGCTGGTTTTGGCTTCCCAATGCAAACCCTGTGTTTGTTTGAGTTGGTAGGCTGTCTGTCGGCGATATTTGCGCCTAGTTGCGATGCCAGCAAGTTTAACTGCAATTACCCCCTGTGTACTTGTAGCATCCCCGACAATGGAAAAAATCGGCAATTAATGGTTTTAAGTATCTATGATAACACTCAAATATCTCGTGTTGGGATTGACTTACTTGGGTTTCGGTTTGGGATATTTGCCGGGGCTGCGGATGAACCGGGCGGCGATCGCAATTGTTGGGTCAGCTTTGGTGGTAACTTTGGGGATACTCGACCTGAAAACTGCTTGGCGGGCGATCGCCCCTGGTACGATCGTTTTGTGTTGAGAATGACGATCGTGAATATAGTTAATTAAACTGTTTAATAAATATTTGTAATAATTAAGTTAAGTAAATCTTATAATGTACAATCGACCACGGGCTTTAGTCCTATAGTTTATACTTAATCTTGTGCAGCAAACGCTAAGGAGGTAAAGAAGAGTGACTACCCTAAAACCCGTTGCTAAACCCAGACTTAATTCTGCGTTCAAACAATTGATGTCCTTACACTGGGTGATGTCAGCTTGCTATTTAGTGCTGTTTATTGGCGGTACGTTTATGGCTCAATTGCCGAGAGAATTGTTGATTCGAGGCCCCCTTTACGATTTTCACAAATCTGTAGGAGTGCTGACAATGGCTTTGCTGACTTTGCGGATTTTGACTCTGCTGCGAGTAGGGTGGAAAAAGTATACGAAACGCCTGCCAAAGTTTACGAAGGAGTGGTACAAAAATCTTGCTCTGCACGGGACTCTTTACGTTTTTATGTGGCTAGTTCCGGTTGCTGGTTTCTTTTTTTCTAACTCTTTCAAAAGTAACAATGTGAAATTTTTGGGAATTGTTTTGCCGGATGTGTTTCCGCAGAATTCCGCAATGGTTGAGGTGGGAAGAAGTTTGCATTTTTGGCTGGCGTACAGTTTTTTAGCATTCGCGATTTTGCATATTTTAGCTCAGAAGAAAGTTGTGAGAGCTAATTGGCGCAGGTTAACAAATTTTGTTCGCACTAAGTTCGCAAAGTCTCAAAAGGTTGGATAAATTTGCGATGAGGTACTATATCTCAATTGGTATTGATAAATTTACTGCAAAACTAGCTATTTTCCACGGTGATATTCTGAAACCTTTCCCATTGTCTGACTTCTGGGGTAAATTTATGGGTTGTTCTAATAAATTGACAGGCTGACTAATCGCCAAACCCAAATCGCTCTTTAATTCCAACTTAGCCTCTTCACCGTGACACTCGTAACACCGCAAAATCCACATATTAGCATCATCTTCCGACTGTTTGAATGCCATCAACACTAAATTTTCGGCGGACAAATCCAAAAACTTGCCAACTGCCGGCAGAGTCTTATTTCTGGTTTCCTGTAACTGCGGTAGTACCTTTACCAGCAGCGGCAAATTCAACTCGTACCCGCGCCGAAATGTGCCCGCATCCTGCCAATTTCCAGCGTGGGGATAGACTGCACAAGTAAATTCCGAAACTCCTTGATCTGCTTGTTCATCCGGCCAAGTCGAACCCCGGAGTAAAGTCAGCCGGATTTGATTTGGTTGAATGTCGCAACCGTATTTACAATCGTTGAGCAAACTCACCCCAAAACCGTTATTGCTGATATCTACCCAGCGCAAAATCGGTACTTCCCATTTAGCTTTTTCGGCGGGTGTCTGCGGTTTGGTTGTGCGTGCGATCGCGCCGCCGGGAATTTCGCAAGTTGCAAAATCTGCTTCGACATTTAACCCGAAGGCTGCTTTGACTAAAACGTGAGTTTCTTGCCAATCTACAACTGTCTTGATTTTCAGCAGTGGGGAACCTTTTTCTACTATATAATCTTGGCAAAACTCGGATTTGCCAATTTGCATAACTACGCGCAAACTCTGCCGCAATTCTCCGCGCTCTACCCAAGAAATTTCTTTGAGTATCGGCGCGGGTAAAGGATGTTTTTGATAATTCGGATCGATGTTCCAAGCATCCCAATATTGACCGCTATCTTGAAAGGCTTGCAGTTGATTGCCTCCGGCTGCATTCAACACTTCTCTATGATTTACTTTATCCCAAATGCTGGATAAATTACCAGTTTCTTGGTCTATTTTTGCCAGAATAAGTTCATTTTCTAAGATGATTTGTGGGGCAGCAAAATGCGTTTCTTGACAAAGTGCGTTTTTTTGTGTTATACCGTATGTAAGTTTCGATAAATCTGTCTTTTTTTCGGTGGCTGGGTTCGCGGACGGATGATTTAGGGTTTGAGAGTCTTGACGGCACAGCCAAAACACGCGGTAGCCGATCGCCGGAACATCCTCTGCACAAAATAACATGATAAATTGCGATGGCGGTCGATCGCCCTTAACAATCTGCTTCATCAGCCGCTGTCCCGACAAATCGTAAATTTGCCAAGCTGTATCGGAGGAATCGGGAAGAGTTACAGCGACAACCTCAGATCGCGACCAATTGAGAGTATTGAAAATCAGAATCGGTTGAGCGTCCGGCTGCGGGGGAGAAGGCAGAGAAATTTGAGCAGCGATCGCATCTAAAGATTGTAACAGGATTTGGTGGCAAGTGCGATCGGCCTCCGCAAAGGCTAGATTAGCATCCGCGTACACTTGGGCGATCGCAGAACCGGGCAAAATATCGTGAAACTGGTTAAACAACACTTGTTTCCAAGCCGATTCTAACTCAGATTTCGGATAAACCGCACCAGTGCAGATTGTTGCGATCGAAGACAACAACTCCGCTTGATAGAGCAAATCTTCACAGCGGCGGTTTTGGCGTTTTTGGTCAGCGCGAGTCGTGTAACAACCCCGGTGGAATTCCAGGTAAAGTTCGTCTTGCCAAATCGGGAGAGTGCGGAGATTTTTGAGTTGTGAGACAGAAAGATTTGCATCCGAAATTCTCGACAAACTGGAAAATTCTAGCGCCCGCAAATTCCCGACAGTTTCGCCAACTTGCAAATTCTCCTGATTGTCCGATTCTGGAACATCATTTTCGGACAAAGTTGCCGCAACTTCCGGCAAAAACTGACTTTCAATCAAACCCAAATAATCAACCGCCTTCGCAAACTCCAACCTGGGGAAAAAAGGCGACAATTTCCAGCGTTTCGCCACTTCAAGCATATCACGAGTTGGGCCGCCGCCGTGGTCGCCAACTCCCGGCAACCAAAGAGCATCTGGCAAATTAGTTTTAACTTGCCAGTCAAAAGCATGACTTGCCATTTTGACAGATTGTATACTTTCGCCGATCGCACCAGACATCATGCTAAATATTTTAGTACCATCCAACCCTTCCCAGGCAAACACACCGTGGGGAAATTCCGTCGAATCATTCCAGCGCAACTTCTGCGTCACAAAATAGTCAACTCCACCGTCGCGCAAAATCTGAGGTAATTGCCAACCAAAACCAAAAGTATCCGGTAGCCAAGCCACCCGCATCAATTCCCCAAACTTTTCCTTTGCATAACGCTGTCCGTAAACAACTTGTCGCACCATTGATTCAGCCGAAATCAAGTTTAAATCCGGTTCAACCCACATCCCGCCAACAACTTCCCAACGTCCGACAGCCACCTGTTTTTGAATCGCAGTAAATAAGTCCGGGCGGTGTTCTTCCATCCAAGCATAAAGCGCTGGAGTTGAATGGCAGAAAATCAAATCGGGAAACTCCGATTGTAATTTCAATACTGACTCAAACGTTCGCTCTGCCGCTTGCCAAGTTTCCGGGACAGACCACAGCCAAGCTAAGTCTAAATGAGCGTGACCGACCAAATAGATTTTACTTGTATATATAGATTTCGTGCCGCCATTTTCTCCTATATATATAGATGTACTGTGCTGATTTTCTCCAACCTGAGAAACTGCATCTCTTCTTCCTCCCTCTGTGTTCTCTGTGGCCTCTGCGGTTAAATCATCTAACTCCGCAGAAAAAGATATCGCGCTGCCATTTTCACCTATATATATAGATGTACTGTTTTGATTTTCTCCAACCTGAGAAACTGCATCTCTTCTTCCTCCCTCTGTGTTCTCTGTGGCCTCTGCGGTTAAATCATCTAACTCCCCAGAAAAAGATGTCCCCTCAGCAGTTTCCCCTATATATATAGATGTAGCATTACGATTTTCTCCCACCTCAAAAACTCGATCTCTTCTTCTCTCTGTGTTCTCTGTGGCCTCTGCGGTTAAATCATCTAACTCCCCAGAAAAAGATGTCCCCTCAGCAGTCTCCCCTATATATATAGATGTACTGTGCTGATTTTCTCCAACCTGAGAAACTGCATCTCTTCTTCCTCCCTCTGTGTTCTCTGTGGCCTCTGCGGTTAAATCATCTAACTCCCCAGAAAAAGATGTCCCCTCAGCAGTTTCCCCTATATATATAGATGTAGCATTACGATTATCTCCCACATCAAAAACTCGATCTCTTCCTCCCTCTGTGGCCTCTGTGGCCTCTGCGGTTAAATCATCTAACTCCCCAGAAAAAGCTCGGAGATATCCCAGTAAATTGTGCCGCAAAACAGAGAGAGAGCGATCGAACTTAGCGCGATTCGGCAAAGCAGACCAATCAATCAAATTAACCGCCAAATCAATCTCAGATTTCAGCGTTTTCCCCTTGACAAACCTGGGGTCATTTGCTATAATTTCGGTGGGGAGGTATTGGGAATTTTTATTTTCCGAATTACCAGCTAGGGATTTTTGCAAAATCTCTAATTCATCTGCCACAAAACCCGGATCGAAACAAGCAGAGTCTGCCGCTTCGTACAAGCAAATCGATCGCACTAAAGCACCATTATCGTGCCCCGGACTTACCAAGCGCAAAACAACTAAAAATTCATCACCGGGATTGACCGACGCACTCAACAAAACTCGATCGGCACAATCGAATAAATCACCTTGTCCGACTAACTCACCGCCCACAAAAATAGTCGCATCTTGGGCCCACCAAGTCAAGCCCAGCAGCAACCGCAAACCCACCACAGGATAGCCGTGCAAATTGTCAGGAACTACAAAGTGCTGTCCTAAATAAATAACTTGCTTCCCAGAGGGCCAAGCAATATGTCCTTTCCCGTTAAGTTCCGCAACCTGCTTGTTAGAAATACCTACCGAATCGACAACAGCCGAGTCAGCATCGCAGTACCTCCAACCAGACTGAACCTCCACTTGACTGAGGCGGCGCAACTTCTCTACTACTTCAGAAATATTATTGCTAGCGGGTGTCACAGAAGTGTTCATTTTTAGCTAAAATAGGAATTGCGTAGGAATCAGGATCGGAATCGAACCGCGAAGGCGCAAAGGACGCGAAGAAATAAGGGTTTCAGAGGTTTTGAAACTGCGATTAATATCTCGGTTTGATTTTACAGCAAAATTTAGCAATTCCGGCGCGAATCTAAAAATCAAAATTCAATAATTAAACTTATGTCTAACGGTTACTCTGGCCCATACCAAAGCCGACTATTAAATTTTATATCCAAACAGTCCCGCCAAGTCGCCGATAATTGCGATCGCACTTGGCGACAAATTAAACAAACAACCCTCAACAGCACCCAAATTCTACTTTATCCAGCTTACTTGCTGGTGCAAAGTTCCCGAATGTTGACCAGACAGTTGCGGGAATCAAGTCCCCAAGTAGATTTACCCGAATTACAAAAAGATGTCGGGGACGAAAATCCCGATTTGCTAAAAAATTGGGACGAGGGGGAAATGTCGGAAAGTGCGATCGGCAAAATCCTGCACTTAGCCGAAAATTTGCTAAACTCGTCGCAAACTGCCAAAACTTTAGCTAGCTTCCCGCTGTTAATAAATCAGACAAATCCAGCAACGCAGAAACCCACTAGCGGTTTGCATCCAATCTACTCAAACGGACAAACCGCAAAGCATCAAACAACTTCCGCCTTAGAACATCCGCTGACCAAAACTCAATTAGACAGCAAACCCAAAGTTAGCGCAATCGCGACTTTCATTCCGGCGCGCACTTTAGTTTTGGTGGGAATAGAAAATCAGGTCTTAGATATTTTGACACCCCAACAGCAGGAACTGCTGGAAAATCGGATAACTTGGGAAGTCGCCAACAACGGGCCGGAACGGCGGGAAGTTGCTCAAAAAGAATTAAAATTTAATCTCGGTTTGGAGTCGGCTGCTAAAAAATCCCAGTTAGCGCCGGTGCGTCGTTTTTGGGAATTGATGGCCTGGCTCCAGTCGAGTCCGGTTGCGGTGAAAAGAAATCAGTTTGGAGAATCAATTTTCGCAGTCAAAAAATCGATCGACCGCAACGCTATTTTACTCCAAAAAGCCGCAGCGCAGATGGCTGCTGCGACAACCGCACCGCAGTCGATTGCTCAATTAAATTCCACTGACGGCAATATCCCAAAATTAGAAACTAATTTTAACAGCAAGCCCGATCGCACCAGCAATCCTCTCTCCTTTGTCACCTTACTCGATCGCGCCGCCGTCAACCTCGAAGAATTTACCGTCCCCCCAGTCGCCCAAACCACCGCCGCCAATTCCGAAGTCAAAATTGATACATCAGCCACAGAAACCAATTTAGGTCTTACCGCCCGCGAAATCCTGGAAAAATACGCTCAAAACATCGAAAAAATGATTTGGTCGTCCGTAGACAACCTGCTGGGCAAAGAAACAGCAGCCAGTGATAATACCGAGAAGGCCGTTGCAATTCAGTATTATTTGAAACAGCGACAAGAGCAAGAAAAAACGCAAAATAGCCCAGAGGTCGATCGACCTTGGTTGAATTGGCAAGACTTATTCGGGGAACCAGCGCCGCAGCAGTCGATCGAGGGAAGTTCCGAACCCGACGGCGCAACAGATGAAAGCTCTATATCACAAAATAGCTCAAAAGTCAAGCAGGAAATTATAGAAGTGGCAGAAGGTCGATCGACCGCCGTCTCAATATCGCCCTACCCCAAATCAATTCACCGCCTGCTAGCCGGACTCAAGCAGAGTTTGCTCGCACCAGAGTCAAAAAGTCAACCCCCAAAAGCCTCAAATTTAGCAGTAACTCAAAAAAATAGCTCTGCACCCGCAACAGCATCAACCCCAGGGGGGACAAAGGAAACCCAAGTGCCAAAATACACAAACCCCAACACCGCACACAACAGGCAATCCCCAGCAGCAATCACCCAGCAAACCAGCAAATATACCCCAGCAGCGACAGCCGCCCAACCAAAAAATCACAGCGCCAGCGTCCCGCCCGCAGACGAATACTTAGAAACAAAATCCGAATCAATGGGTTACATTAAACACCCGCTAGAACAAGTGCTCGAATGGCTCGACATACTCATGGTGCGACTAGAAAACATTCTAGAGCAACTCTGGAACTGGGCAAAAACTAATTTGCCAACAATGCTCAAAACTAAAGATAAAATTGACTAATCTTTAGCCTATGATGAAAAAAGTTGCACTCGCAGCAATCAGCTCAGTATTAAACCATCTTTGGAGTCTCCCTAGCGTGCTAACCCTCAAAATCGTAGTTAATGTAGTTGTCCTATTTTTTGTTTCCCTGTTCGTATTTGGATTTTTGTCCAATGACCCAGCCCGGAACCCCAACCGCAGAGACATGGAATAAGCCAGCTATCTGGGCCGCTAGTTCGGGGACCCGACACCGCAGCCCCCGAACCAGGGCGCGAAGCCACAAAAATGACTCAATCCAAACTTGACCTCGCACCACCAGCGAGGTTATCTTGTGGCAAAATAAACCTCGTTGCTAGGAAATATTCGCTGATGGCCGCGAAACATCTAGCAAGCAACAAAGTTTCTAAGGATGAGCCAGCTAACAACTCCGCGCACCCAAAAAATTCAGGTTAACTTTGAAAAGTTGCCTGTTAAGTGCGAAAATTTGGACGATCAATTCTCAGTTATAAAAAAACCTCTAAAATCTAAAATCTAAAATCTAAAATCTAAAATCGGATGACTCACCTATTGTAACTATGCCATATCCGGTACCGCCGCCCGAACCACCTGCCATCATCTACATCGCGAAACCAAAGAAAGCAGCCCTAACTGTCGCAGCCAGTGACGGAGACACCGCCAGCAACTCCGCAGAAACACCGGAACCAAGCCCAGAAATCGTTCAGCCACCCCAGCAACCGGCCCAAGTAGAAGAAGCAGCAGCACTCCTCGATACCACCCCAGCCACCAACCAACAGCCTCCAGAAATCGCAGACCCCCTAGCCACAGTGGAAAGTGGCGACGCAGTAGTGGGATTTCAGCGCCCGGTTGCTGCGGAAAAACCCGAAACTGTAGAAGCTCAGCAAGATTCCTCATTTACTGCTTACCAGTTGGGTTCGGTAGAAAATGCTGTGGCAGCTCGAAATAGACAAAAAACAGCAGGGGAGCAGAGAAAAGACGATAAGAATGCACTAAAACCGCAAGAAAGTTGGTATCATGCCCAAGGCCGACAGCTAGAAGAGAACGCTCCCCTACCAACAGAGATTCCCGTTCCAGAACCCGCGCCAGAACAGCCTCCCACCGAGCAGCAACAGTTCGAGATTCCCGCACCAGGAACCGCCCCCGCACCAAGAACCGCCCCCACACCCACAACGCCAAGAGCGCCCACACCAAAGCCCAAACCAGCCGCGCCGGGAGTCCGCACCGCGCCTTCTCAGCGGACGGTGCCTTTTCCGGTGAGTCCGGCCGATACGATCGAAATTAAGGCCGATCGCCAAGAATTTGACGACAAGCAGCAAATTGTCACGGCGGTTGGTAGAGTTGTCGTGCGGTTCCGGCAAACTGTGATTGATGCCGATCGCGCGATCGTCAACTTAGTCACCCGCCAAGTGATAGCATCCGGTAACGTCGCCTATACCCGCGGGCAACAAGTAGTCCGTGGCCGGCAGATGGAATTCAATCTCGGTCTCAACTCCGGCGCAGTCGAACAAGCCAGTGGCGAAATATTCCTCCCCGCCGCCAGCACCGAATTGACGCCCACACTACCGACAGATATTAGTGCTGGAACCATTCTCGAACAGCCCCTGAGCGATCGAATTACCAGCCAGCAGCCCCTACGCGGAGTCAGATCCCCTGGCGCGGCTACTATTACCATCGGCGGCGGTGGACAGCTAGCAGCCCCCCAAGTTATCGGCGCCGTCAACCGCGTCCGCTTTGAAGCAGAACGCCTCGAACTACTGCCAAACGGCGTGAGAGTAGCAACCAACATTCGGATTACTAACGACCCGTTTTCGCCACCAGAACTCGAATACAGAGCCCGGAGGGCAACGATTACCAGGATTTCGCCCACAGCAGAGGAATTAGTCACAAATTCCCCTCGCTTGGTGTTTGACAACCGCGTCAAAATACCCGTGTATCCCCGCAGACAAGTGTTTGACAGCCGGCAGCAGAACGGCCCTTGTTTGACTTTCGGCTACGACGGAGGCGATAGGGGCGGTTTGTTCGCTGAGTGCGGTTATGAGGTGTTGCAAAACGGGCCCGTGCGCCTGACTCTAACGCCCCAAATTTACCTCCAGCGAATCGTGGAAAAGCACGGCGGTAGTCCGTTTTCCCCGGACAGCTACGGGCTGAAAGCGAAGTTGCGCGCGAGTTTGGGCCCGCGCACTATCCTCGACGGATCGGCCTTATTTCTGAATTTTGATAATTTCCCGAATTTAGCTGAAAACGCTTTTCGGGGCAATTTGCGTCTCCGACAGTCGATCGGCAATCACAATCTAGCCGCAGAATATAGTTATCGCGATCGATTGTTTAACGGTTCCCTAGGCTTTCAAACCGTCAACAGCAGCCTCGGGGCCGTCCTCACCTCCCCACAGATGCAAATCGGCAACACTGGTATTAATTTCAGCTACCAAGCCGGGTATCAATTTATCAATGCTGACACCGATCGAGCAGATTTGCTCGAACCAGTGAGAGAAAACAACCGCATTGATTTGGGCCGCGCCCAAGTTAGCGTCGCCCTTAGCCGCGGCTTCAACCTGTGGCAAGGTCAACCGCTGCCCCGCACTCCCACCCAGGGTTTGAAGTACACGCGCACACCGGTGGTTCCTTTCTTACAACTAGCCTTGGGAGTCCGGGGAGTTGGCTCTTATTACAGTAGTGGTGACAGACAAAATTCGATCGCTAGCAGTATCGGCATTCAAGGGCAGTTCGGTCATTTCTCCCGCCCTTTCCTCGACTACACTGGATTTAACGTGACTTACACTCAGGTGGCGCGGGACGGTGTATCGCCTTATTTGTTCGATCGGCTAGTAGATTTGAAAGTTCTGTCTTTTGGACTTGTCCAGCAAGTTTACGGAGGATTTCGAGTCGGATTTCAAAGTGCTATTAATTTAGATAGCAAGGAAACAATCAGCACGAACTACACTTTAGAATACAGCCGCCGCAGCTACGCAATTATTTTGCGTTTTAATCCTGAGCGTCAAGTCGGCAGCCTGACATTTAGAGTTAGCGACTTCAACTGGAATGGCACACCCCAACCTTTTTACGGGGACGTGCGAACTGTAGAAGGAGGCGTGCGTTTATCCGATTAATTCAATTGGGGGTAATGGGTAATGAGTAATGGGTAATTGGTAATAGGTAATTGGTAATCGGTAATTGGTAATAGGTAATTGGTAATCGGTAATTGGTAATAGGTAATTGGTAATCGGTAATTGGTAATAACGAAGCAAAAAAAATCACCAATTCCCAATTCTTCAATTCCCAATGCTCCAATTCCCAATTCCCAAGCCCTACTGACAACTGACTACTGACAACTGACAACTGACAACTAACTACTGACAACTGACAACTGACAACTGACTACTAACTACTGACAACTGACAACTGACAACTGACAACTGACTACTAACTACTGACTACTAACTACTGACAACTGACAACTGACAACTGACTAATTACCAATTCCCATGACAGATGGACGTACAATATCTGCACAAGCAGCGGCTCTGCTGGTTCACTACGGTTTTGACCTAGGTGGCAAAAAAGCAGAAAAATTGGCTGGTGAATGGCTGACCAAGTATCCCGGCTATTGGCTGCGTTTAGCAGTGGTTGAAGCGCTTTATCAAGGGCGCTACAAAGCTGTTTCTGTCGGACAGCTATTGAGTATGTGGCACCGGATAGGGCAACCACTCTATCATTTTAATCGCGAGTTTGAACGCTTAGTCTGCAACAATTTTCCTCAAGATTTAGCCTTGGAAAGTTATGCTAAACCGCCGCAGGAAGAGATACTTTTATCGAACCCGGAATCGGAAGTCGGTGTCGCAGAATTAGATGTAATTGAGCACTCAGAAGCAGAACTCGATCGCACTCCAGATGCAGAAGTCCCGAATACAGAGGCCCAGGAAACAGAAAAACCGCGCGTCGCGGACGATCGCACAAAAGAAAATACAGAAGTTGTAGTATATGAAGATGTGGATGTTACCGCCCTGGCCGATCGAGCCGAACCAGAGCGCCAATTAATAGACAAACCTGTAACAAAATCATTCCCAGTTGCCAAACACACTGATTTTCACACCAAACTAAAAGCCGTTGCCCGAGAAGGCCGTAGAAAGAAAGGAGAAAGCATCAACAAGAAATAAGCTGTGAACTTTGGGAATGAGATAGTTGTTTGTTACTATTAACTTTTCGGACTTGCGCCCATCCGAATTTCCGAACAAAAAGATGCTTGTTTCGTACCGTTAGCTTGCTTAACAACGCTAGTCCGCAGTCGCAGATTCGGAATGAGATACCATAGCCTTTCTTCGGCATGGACGGTATCTGATTCTGTAATCAATGTCAGCACATCATCGCCGCCCATCACATAGCGGCTGTTTCCCTTGTCTTGCAATACTTGGCCTTCGCTGGGATTGTCAGGATTGGGTACGATCGCTAATATTGTAGAACCAATTTGTTTAGCTTGGTTGCGATCGGGAACACCATCCCAAGAAATCCGAACGCCCTTTAGCCCAGTTGAGTCCGGGTTAATCGAGTGCTGTTGGCAAAGTTTGACGACTGCTGCATCGTTAGCTGTCAGCATTTCTATTTTGAGGTCAGATTTACCTGCTTGCAATTCCCCAGAATTGAGATTGTGTACGGTGCGCTGAGAAAACCATTTGCCTGTACTTAATTCAAAAAACTCGATAACATCCATGAAATTTGTCTCTAAACTTAAATACTTCTTTATTTTCGATCGCGACTTGCGCGCTATCGAGTCAGAAACCCGGTTTCTTCCTGAGTAGCTAGTGGCCAAACCAATGATTTTAGCTAGAAACCCGGTTTAAGAGTGCAAGTCCTGTTTTCTATTTTAAAGGAACCGGGCGCGCCTGCAAAGCTTTCCGGGAGGTTTGAACCCAGCAGGTTGCAGGTGCGGTTGAGGTGCGAAACCCAAGCAGGCGGACATCTGCCGCGCCGATGCAGCCCCATTGACCGAAAATTAAAGCATTCAGCATCGTATTTCGCTAAAAAGTCTTGTTCGCGCATCAAAGCAGGATTGCCACACATCAAAAATTTTAGCTTAACTGTGTTGAGCGATCGACAATCATTATCCAAAGACCAGCTATATTAAGAAAAACAAAGATATATGTCAGATAGTTGTCGATCGGCAGATTTGGGGCTGTTGAGTTGAATTATCTTGGTGACGGTTGATAGTAATCGCAGGCATTGAAAATTCTCAAACCAGACTCAGACTAAAAAACCAGCGATTCATCGACGCATCACCAAACCGAGGGCAGCAGCCCGGTAGCAAATAGCCTTCAAATATGCCATGCTAAGTAAACGAGCAAAGTAGGCGAGAAAAGTTTCTCGATCGGGTTTTGGACAAGGTGCAGCTAGCGATCGCATACATTTAAAAAAGACATCCACAAATTTATGAGCGAGTTTACACAAGGACTGGATAAAATGCAGCCCGCAGAACAGACGCACTGTTTGGGAATCCTGCCAAATCAGCTAGCAGCGACATCAGACTCAGACAAATTATACAGCTTACTAACAGATTACAATTTTATTGAAGCCAAACTGTCAGCATCGGGAGTACAAGCGCTAATA
>Ga0209591_10006354_pt1 | contig 13128 bp, 10 predicted proteins | sample MAT01_FD_187207 | JGI IMG/M metagenome (GOLD analysis project Ga0209591, IMG submission 187207) | Freshwater microbial communities from Lake Fryxell liftoff mats and glacier meltwater in Antarctica - MAT-01 (SPAdes) (version 2) | ecosystem: Environmental > Aquatic > Freshwater > Ice > Liftoff...
ACCACTCGGGTATCGACTACGTGACCCCGCAGCAGGCCCACCAGGGTTTGCGGCAGCGGATCGTGGAAGAACGCCGGGCAAAAATCACCTCCCAGCGCCGCCGGCGCCGGGAGCAAAATCAAAAGCAAAAATCCGGCGTGCAAAAAGCCAACAACAACCAAACATTGACCGCCTGCCTCGTAGCGTAATCAACCGCCCTCTGAGGTCATTGATTCAAAAACGCGCCGCCATGACATACTGGCCAGTTTAGACAACCTTTGAGCAGGACTGATTGAATAGCTTTATGAGGCACAGACGAACAATCACCTTCACCACCCTGACGCTGTTTGTCTTGGGGCAACACTTCTGCCCTGTCCTCGCCCAAGAGAACACTTCAGCGCCACCGGTCGCGATGATTGCCCGGCTCCCCGTCACCACTGGATGGCTGGGCAACACGCTCCTGCGCGGTGGGCAGGCGGACTGGTCGGACAAGTCGCAGACCTATCTTCAGCTTTACACGAGCGACATGGCGGTGAGCGAGGACGGGAGGGTGTTTTGCTCGACGACGTGGGAGGAAGGGGGACGGGCGCCGGGGATTTATCACGAGGGCGATGCGCTGGCCCATATTCCCTCGCTCGGCATTTCGTCGGGCGAGTCAGTGGCGGTGAGCCGCCGTTGGCTGGCGTATGGGCAGGAGGGGAAGATCGCAGTTTTCTCCAGAAATACGGCCGGCGAACACGAGGTCGGGTCGGGCCGACACTTCACGTTTGCGACGGGCAAAGACGCGCCGATGGTCACGGGTCTGGCGATTGATGAAGGGAAGGACCGGCTCTATGCGGCGGACAAGTCGGGGCAGGTGCGCGTGTTCACCATGAGCACGAAAAAGCCGATCGAGGGGGCGGGATTTCGCGCGGAGCGGCCTGGCCAGATGCGCCTCGATGCCGAAGGCAATCTCTGGCTGATCGAGAAGCCGCTGGAGTCAGAGTTTGAAGTCATCGCGGCCGTCCCGTTTGGCAGCGAGCCAGCAGAGGTGCGCGGCAAATTGCGTGTGGCCGCGGATGCAGTGGCGGTGGCGGGTGAGGAAACGTATTTTCAAGCGAAGGGGCCGGAGGGTTTCATCGGTTTGGAATTTCCCAGCGCCGAGCCGTTGCGGTTGCTGCGTTTTTCTGGCGCGGGTTGGGGGAGTGAAATGGCTGGTGCTCGCGTGCAGGGTTCGACCGAGGGACGCGACGGGCCGTGGACGGACCTGAACAAGATCGCGGTCGAGCCGCGCGGCTGGCCGGAGACGTGGCTCCAGTTGGATGGCCGGGCGTGGCGGGCCGTCCGCATCGTGGGCGGCAAGATCGGCTTGCGCGGCCTCAACGCTTCCCGCCGCACGGAACCGCAGCCAGGGCGCGTCTTGAGATTCAGCCCCGAGGGGAAATTGCTCGCGACGATCACCGATGTGGCTGAACCGCTTGGGCTGGCGTGCGATTTGAAAAACAACCGCGTGCTCATTGTCGACAACGGCCCGGCGCAACAGGTTGTCGCGTTCTGCGAGCAGGCGGGCGCATGGAAACTCGATGCGAGGTTTGGCAAGAACGGAAGCCTCGGGCAGGCCGGCGGATTAGCCGCGGCAAAGGGTGAACTGGGTCCGTTGCGTTTTGAATTGGCACGTGGTCTGGGCTTGGATGCCAGCGGCAATCTCTACGTCTTCAACGTCGGGGCCAGCGGGCACAGCCAGAGCCGCCTCGAATCCTATGAGTCCGACGGCACACTGCGTTGGCGCATGAACGGCATGGCGTTCCTCGACTCAGCGGACCTCGATCCCGCCATGCCCGAGGAAGCGTGGAGCAACACGATGCGCTATCGGCGCGACCTCCAAGGCACAGACGGAGATGGCTGGCGGGCCGTGGCGACGACCATTGATAAGGCGCGTTTCCCCGATGATCCGCGCCTGCACGACATGGCGGGTCAGGTGCTCGGCGTGCGGCGCATCGACGGCAAACGGTTCCTCTTCACCACCACGCAAGGTGGCGATCCGGTGAGCGTCTTTCGTTTTGAAAATGACGCCTCAAATACGGCCATCCCCTGCGCGTTTCTCGCAGGGCGTCATCAGACTAAAGCGTGGCCACCTCATCAACCTGCCGGTGGTGGCGCGTGGTTGTGGCGCGATGGAAATGGTGACGGACAATTTGACGCGTCGGAGTTTGAGAAAGTTGCCGAACTCACGATGTCGCCCTTCACGGTCAACGCTCGTGGTGATTTGTGGTCTGCCGCCAATGGACAGATTCAGTGCCTATCCGCCGAAGAAAAACTCGATACTCACGGCATCCCGGTGTGGTCTTTGGCTAAACGCGCGAACTACAAAGTGCCGGCCCTCTTCGCCGACGGTGGTGAGGTGCGGCGTTTGGCCCCTGCACCGGATGGAGAGACGGTCTTTGCGTTCGGTTTCACGCGCGACTTGACAAATCGCGTCGGGCACAACCATCCGCTCGGCGCAGTAGCGGTGCGACTGCGCCGTGAAGGTGATCAGTGGGTGGAAACACATCGCGCTCTGCTCCCCTACGATGTCGATCTCGCCGGTGCGGCCCACGACCAGGCCTACGTCGCGACCGCTGCCGGGAACTATGTCTTCATCGGCTACGAACAGCGCATGACCGTGCTCGTGTTGCGCGCCGCGGACCTCGGCGTAGTGGGCCGCATCGACATCGGTCCGCAAAGTCAGACGCCCATTTTCGATGGCCCGCCCGAGCTGATCGTCGCCCGTCGCGGCGAGGACTATGAGCTCTTCATGCCGCAATACACCGGCAACGCGACCACGGTGCTGACATGGAAACCCGCCGACAAGATCTGGCTGCCGCCACCCGCCGACGTGCAAGCCAAGCGGGTCGAGAAAGTCGTCGAGCTTTCCTGGAAGGCCGCGACTGGAACCACTGGCTGGAACATCGAACGACGGACTCTCGAACTCACGGGCTGGAGCGCCTGGAAAAACCTGAAGAGTTGTGAAGCATCGACCTCCACCTGGCGCGACTCCTCACCATCCGCCAGAGCCGCCGCTTACCGCGTCCGTGCGCTGGGGCTGAATAAGTCCGTTTCCGATTGGTCGAAAACCATCTATGTCCGCTAGACTTCGCGAGTGAAATCCAACCGACTCCATACTATGAAGACAGCATCTTTTTCGCTGAAAACTCTTCGTGTTGCGTCGTGGCTGCTGCAAGGCGCAGCATTGGCTGCTCCGGTGCAGATGGAGCCAGCGGATTCGCCGGCGGGTAATCCCATGAAGGGACTGGTGCTGTATGCGGGGAAATCAGCGGAGTGTTTCCCGCACAGTTTGGAGTTTAGTTATCTACCGCTGGCGAAACTGCTGACGGGGCCGGGGCAATACACCTGGCATCCGCTCGATGACAAACTGGGGGCGATCTCCGGGCGCTCATGTCAGGCGGTCTTCCGAATCTGGCTAGAATTTCCGGGCCAAGCGTCTGAACTCCCGGATTATCCGGCGGCTCCGGAGAATTCCGGGCTGGCAGGGACGGCGCACCGGGCCTTCGGCTCGGGCACGTTCGAAACCTGACGCAAGGATGACTTCTGGTTCTACCTGACGGCGCTGAAAGCTGCCGGCCGACTGGCGATGGAACGGTAGTTTCGAAATGGGTCAGTTCTATATCTTTGAAAATTGTTTGACCAGGCCAGCCACATACGACGCTTTCCCGCGATCTCCCGGATACTGACTCCAGAAGCGGCGGATTCCTTGGGCGGCGGCGGCGAAGTTCAATCCAGGCACGTCTCGCGTCACTTCGATCACGCGCCATCCCAGGTGGCGCGTGGCGACGGCCAGCAATCCGTCCCGTCCCCAGTCACCGTAGGTGGTCGTCATCTCCTGCCACCCCCGCCCCAAGAGCTTCTCGGATGTGGAACTCAGACTGGAACCGCCCTGGGAACACATGCCCCCACCGCTGGTGCCGCCCAGTTGCCCCGCCCCGCATAACTCACCTGCAGCCACCGGGTGGCCTCGCTCAGGTTCGCCTCCCAGCACCGCAGCCGCAGGTGATAATGGTTGTCCATCAGCACAAAGGCATGGATCTTAACGGAGAACCGGCCACCCAGTTCCGACACCATTCCGAGGAACCGTCGCCGGTCCGTGTCATCCCGGAAGATCTTCTCCCCGCCATTCCCACGGCGGCAGACGTGGTACCAGGATTCCGGAGAGTTCACCCCCAACGGTCGTGCCATCCGCTAAAAATCCATCTTCTGATTATATACTTATCAGTATATTTATTACCCTAACGCTTTCCACGATAGGCCGGACCCCGGATCGTTCGGGGGTACGCGACCCCGCCGAACTGGCCCGTCTCGTCAATGGCAGAAATTTGTTTTGAGCCTCGCGGAGAATGCCGTGGGCGTGGTTCTCGCACTGACCGGAGTGAAGCTGTGCAGCTTCTTGGCAGGCATGGCCGAAAAGGTTGCGTATTTCGCGGAAAAAATGCCGTCTTACCCCCTTCGCAATGCGAATATTTTGTCACGGCCATGATTCTCGACGCCACCTGCCACATTTCTTTCACCGCGGAGGCTTCCGTTCCTGCGATCATGATGCTGCGTCCGCGCAGCGGCTACGCCCAGTGGATCACGCGCGAGGAATGTGCATTCATTCCACATGCGCCCGTGGTGGAATACGCCGACCACTTCGGGAACCTCTGCCAGCGGGTGCTGATTCCCAGAGGAAAATTCGACGTGCATTGCAGTTGCCGTGCGCACACGGCGGACACGATTGACGTGGACCCGTACGCGGCTTTTGTCCCGGTTCATCAGCTTCCCGGGAGTGCCCTGCAGTTCCTGTTGCCGAGCCGTTTCAGCCAGTCCGACATGGTGCACGATCTCGCCACTTCGATAGTGGGCCAACGACCGGCGGGTTACGCGCAGGTAGCGGCCATCGAGCAATGGCTCCGGGATGAAATGAAATACGTCCGTGGGGCGAGCAACGAGCACACCTCTGCCGTGGACACTGCGAAGACGAAAACCGGTGTCTGCCGCGACTATGCCCACCTCGGAGTCGCGCTCACACGCAGCCTCAATATCCCCGCGCGCATGGTCGTCGGCTACCAATACAAGCTGGAGCCGATGGACCTTCACGCGTGGTTTGAAGCTTTCGTCGGCGGTCGCTGGTTCACCTTCGATGGCGCCCAGAATCAGTGCTGTGGCAATCGCATCATGATTGGCTACGGGCGCGATGCCGCGGACGTGGCGCTTGCGTCCAACTACGGAGCGCTGCAACTCAACACACTGAAAGTAATCGTGGAAAAAGCGCCCTCGAGCGAAAGTCATTCTAGCCTATGAACTGGTTACGCATCATCCACGAGACCACTTACCGGTATCGGACGGATGTCCGGTTCGGCCCTCACCGACTGATCCTGCGACCGCGCGAAGGACACGACGTGCAGGTGAAGGACATGCGTCTGGAAATTGCGCCGGAGTTCGAACTGGAATGGAGCCGCGATCTTTTCGGCAACTCCGTCGCAACCGCGTATTTTCTGACCCCAGCGGATCACTTGCTCATTCGCAGCGAAGTCATTCTCCAACACACGGCGCCTTTCCCTTTGCGCTCCGGGCGGCCAGCCACGCCGGTGCCATTTCCCGTGAAGTTTTCCGAACTGGAATCCGCAGTCGCCGCCGCCTACCAGGTCACGACCTTCCCCAGCGATGTTGAGCGAGTGAAGCAATGGGTCGGCAAGGCGATCGATCTCAGCACGGTGAACGGCGCCGAGGATGCCGTAGCCGCGGTTGCCCGCGTCATCCGCGACACCATCCAATACCGGCGACGTGACGCGAAGGGCGTTCAGACGCCGACCGAAACGCTTGAGCAAAGGTCCGGGTCCTGCCGCGACATGGCGACCCTCATGCTGGAAGCCCTGCGCGCGATCGGCCTTCCCGCCCGCTTTGCCAGCGGATATCTCGACTGTCCGGCGTCGGAGGCCGGTCGTGCTTCGACCCACGCCTGGGCCGAGGCGTATTTGCCGGAAGTTGGCTGGACTGGTTATGACCCTACGCTCGGCGAGGCGACCTCGGGCAAACACGTCGTGACCGGCGTCAGCAACCACCCGCGCGGAGTCATGCCGATCAGCGGCACATTTTTCGACCAGCAAGGCTCCTATCTCGGAATGACCGTGACCGTACAAACCGAGCGCCTCGCCCATGCACCGGATCTCGCAGCGCCCGCAAAAACTGAAAAGCAGCCCGCGGAGGACGAACGGGCTTGAGTTGCCGCGGAGGGGATAGGAGTCGCTACCAGGTCCGGCATCACTTCAACGGTTCACCCGAGCTGAAGGCCGATCCGAAGGGGACGATTGAGACCCTGGAGAACGGAGCGTTGTACGGACTGACGATCCACTCCCAGACGAACAACTTTTCCACCTTTCACCGCCTCTCGGTCCTTCCTTCCCCGTCGGCTTGAGCCACTGGAAAAATGAGATTGGCAGGGCGAAGTACCCGAACCCCTGACCGCCTCGGCAGTGCGAGTGAAATCACCCTCAGTGAGGTTGGGCGTATCGAACGGGGGAGAGCATCCCGCGCTGCCCGATGGAGTCCGCTGGAATCGTTGTGGGAGAATCGGGACTTGCGAAGTGCGTCCTTCCCGGAGTGGACGGAACTTAGGGTTGCACTCCAGGCCAGTCCGGCGGCTGGTTGGCCGGGCCGTTCAGCCCCGGATGCGGATTGCGAATTGACCTGCGAAACGGAACGGCCTTCCCATGTGGCATGCGGTTTTGGGAGAGCGGCAGGGAGTGCGGTCGCACCGGTTCACAGAACCGGTCCCGGTGGCTGTGGCTGTGGCTGGTGCTCCTGTTCATGCCGGACCTGATCGGTGCCGAGACCGCTTCCACCCATGGCAATCCGCACTGGGCCTTTACCGCCCCGGCAGCGGCCAGCCCACCGGCCGGGTCCGCCTCCGCGGGTGGCAATGCCGTGGACGCGTTCCTTGATGCGGCCCTGCAACGGCGTGGCATTCAACCCGTCGCTGCCGCCAGCCGGGCGGAACTCCTCCGGAGGGCCACCTACGATCTCACCGGACTCCTGCCCACACCCGCCGAGGTGGAATCCTTCCGGCGTGACGTGTCTCCCGGATCCTACGATCGGGTCGTAGATCGCCTTCTGGCAGCGCCCACGTTGGGCGAACGCTGGGCCCAGCACTGGCTGGATCTCGCGCACTACGCCGATTCTAACGGCTTCGAACTCGATGCCGACCGACCCGACGCCTGGCGTTACCGCGACTGGGTGATCCGGGCCTTCAATGAGGACCTGCCCTACGACCGGTTCGTCCAGATGCAGGTCGCCGGCGACGAACTGGCCCCGGGCGATCCCGCTGCGTTGATCGCGGCCGGTTTTGCCCGCGCCGGCCCGCGCGAGGTGGTGTCGGGAAACATCGACCCGGAGGTGCGGCGGCAAAACGAACTCAGTGAGGCGACCGGCACCGTGGGCAGCGTGTTCCTCGGACTGACCCTCGGCTGCGCCCGGTGTCACGATCACAAATTCGATCCGCTGCCGGCCACCGACTACTACGGGCTGCAGGCCTTCTTTGCCGGCGCACAGCTCACCGAGGTGCGCATCCACGATGACGCGGAGCAGGAACGGTTTGAACGCGAGACCCAGCGCATTGCCGGGCGGATCAAGCCCCTGGAAACGGAGTTTAAAAAACTCGAGGAACCCTACCGCGCCCGTCTTGGCCGGGCTAAAGAGGAGGGCCTCACCGGGGCCGAGCGAGCCCTGCGGGACAAACCCAAGGAATCCCGAACGCCCGAAGAGGTGCGGCTCGTTGAGGGCATCGGCACCGCCCTTCAGGTGAAGTGGGAGGAAGTGGCCGAGGCGGTCGCGGCCAACACCGCCCAACCCGCCGATTTCGCCGCACGCGAGGCGCTGAAGCGCCAGATTTACGACCTCCAGCGCCAACTGCCGCCACCGCCGGCCCGCGCGATGTCGCTGACCGAAACGTGCGAGCCAATTCCGGAGACACGACTGCTCGGACGAGGGGACGTGAAAAACAAACGCGCCGTCGTCGAGCCGCATCCGCCGAGCGTTCTGTTCGCGGGGACATCCGCTGACCCGTCCGCTGGTGGGGGATTTGCACTCCCACTGACGCCGCTCGACGACACCCATTCCGGCCGGCGTCTGGCACTCGCGCGCTGGCTTACCTCGCCCGGCAATCCGCTCACCGCCCGGGTGATTGTGAACCGGCTCTGGCAGCATCACTTTGGTCGCGGCCTGGTGGGGACTCCCTCCGATTTCGGCACCCTCGGCGATCCGCCCGTGAACCAGGAATTGCTGGACTGGCTGGCTCTGGAGTTGATGCGCAACGGCTGGCACCTCAAACCGCTGCACCGGCTGATGGTCACCTCCCGGGCCTACCAGCGTTCGTCTGCAGACAGCAGCGATGTCTCCAACGGGGCGGAATTGGATCCGTCCAACCGGCTGCTCTGGCGGATGAACCGTCGCCGCATGGAGGCGGAGGGACTGCGCGATTCCGTGCTGGCGGTCGCCGGCATCCTGAACCGCCACGGCGGCGGGCCGGGGGCGCACATCTACCTGGAGCCCGAGGTGGAGTCGCTGATTTTCACCGAAGCGGAGGTGGTCGAACTGTGGCCGGTGGAGGCCGATCCCGCCGCGGAATGGCGCCGGTCGGCCTACCTCCACCGAAAGCGTAATGTGCACTATCCGATCTTCGACGCCTTCGACGTACCGGACGCCCAACCCCCCTGTCCGCAGCGCTCGGTCAGCACCCACGCTCCGCAGGCGCTGGTGATGCTCAACAGCCGCTTTGCCCAGAACTCGGCGCGGGCCTTCGCGACGTCGCTGCTCCGGGAAACGACCGGGGATCTGGACCGGATCCAAGAGGCATTTCTCCGCTGCCAGGCGCGTCCGCCCACGCCGGCCGAGCTGAGGCTGACCTTAGACTTCCTGGACGGCCCGCCGGACTCGCGCACCGAGCGCTGGACCGATTTCGCCCTCGCCCTCCTCAACAGCAACGAATTCATCCATGTCCCCTGAGCCCCGCCCGCCGCTGAGTTGTCCCGGGGCGATCCTGCCATCCGCCAAACTGTCGCGACGGCAGTTCCTACAGCGCGCTGGCCACGGATTTGGTGGACTGGCGCTGGCCCAGATGGTCGCGGCGGAACAACGCGAACCGGGCAGCGCGGCCCGGTTCCAGCCGCATTTTCCGCCGCGGGCGAAGCGCTGCATTTTTCTCTTCATGGTCGGTGGCCCGAGCCAGATGGATCTCTTCGATCCCAAGCCGGTGCTCGACCGCCTACACGGCCAGCCGCTGCCACCGAGCTTCGGGCGCATCAACAGCCAGTTCCTGGAGAACGACCCCCTCTGTCTCCGCACCACGCGGCAGTGGGGACGCCATGGGCAGTCGGGCATGGATCTGTCGGACCTCATCCCGGGAATGCACGCCCATGCGGATACCATCGCCCTGGTGCGGTCGTGCGCCGTGGACAGCGTGATTCACGCCCCGGCGCACTATCAGATGAACTCCGGCCGGATGTTCATGGGTCACCCCAGTCTGGGGAGTTGGGTTACCTACGGACTGGGCACCGAGGGTGAGAACCTGCCGGCCTTTGTGGTGATGTCCCAACCGCAGGGCACCCCGGAGGGCGGTGCCCCCTGTTGGGGTCCTGGATTCCTACCCGCCTCTCACCAAGGCACGCTGTTTGGGCCGGGGGCGAACCCCATCGTCAACCTCGCGCCCGACGATCCCACTTTCGGGGGAGCGCGGCAGCGGCGAATGCTCGATTACCTCCAGCAGCTCAACCGGGCTCAACTCACGCCCGACGACAGCGACCTGGAGGCTCGCATCAATAGCTACGAACTCGCCTTCCGTATGCAGTCCGAAGCACCGGACGCCGTGGACCTCACCCGCGAATCCGCCGAGACGCGCGCCCTCTATGGACTCGACCGGCCCCAGACCGCAGACTTCGGCACGCGCTGCTTGATCGCGCGCCGCCTGGTCGAACGTGGCGTCCGATTTGTCCAGCTCTATTCCGGCGGCGGGCCGGTGGCTTGGCAATGGGACGCGCATGATGACGTCAACGCCAACCACGAGAAAATGTGCGGTGCCACGGATCAACCGGTGGCGGCACTGCTCACCGATCTGAAACGGCGCGGCCTGCTCGACGACACCCTGGTGGTCTGGGGGGGCGAATTCGGCCGCACTCCCGTCAGTCAGCGCGGCAGCCGGGGCCGCGATCACAATGCGACGGGCTTCACCATGTGGTTCGCCGGCGGTGGCATCCGTGGCGGGACAGTATACGGATCGACCGACGAGATCGGACTGAATGCCGTTGAGGGGCGGGCCCATGTCAACGACCTGCACGCCACCCTTCTGCACCTGATGGGGCTCGATCACACCCGCCTCACCTTCCGTCACAGCGGCCGTGACGAACGCCTCACCGACGTCGCCGGAAACGTGATCCATCCCATTATTCAGGGCTGAGTGGGGAGGCGCACATTTACCGAAGCCGATCCAATCCCCCCCGCAACCGCGGAAGCTCCAAGCGATCACCCTGGAAACCGCAGTTGAAACGTACCACAGAAGCACAGAGTACCCACGGAGAACCGCCCACCCAGTTCCGACACCAGTCCGAGGAACCGTCGCCGGTCCGTGTCATCCCGGAAGATCTTCTCCCCGCCATTCCCGCGGCTGACGACGTGGCACCAGGATTCCGGAAGGTTCACCGGCAACGGTCGTGCCATCCGGTATATCTCTCGATTCTCGTTAGATAGTAAAGATTCATTGAGCTCGGTCGGACTGGGCGTGGGGGACACTTCGAAGTTCCAAACAAAACGGCCGGGGACTCTGCAAGCAGACTTCCCCGGCCGGCATGTTGAATTACATGAATCTAATCAGGGCTGCATCACCAGAGTCGGATCACCGTAAAGAACGCGATAAACGTTACCAATGCTGCCGCTCACGGTCTGGCGCCAGACCTCTCCCAGGGTGGCTCCCGAGTAAATTCCATCCAAATTCCAACGGCTCCAGCTGTAGCAACCGGTCGCGAGAGCGCCGGACATGAGCGGATTGGTGAGTCGCGTCGTTCCAAAATCAATCTGGTAGCTGCCGAAGTAGAGGTCGAGAACCGCCCATTGATTCGTCCGGCCGGTCCAACAAATTCCGGTCGACGGAACGACCTTGAAATCAATCACGACTCCGAACGAAGCAAACTGCTCGACCGAGTAGGTCTGTGTCTTGGTCGTCGTATAGGTCCGGAAGAACTGATAATTTTCGGCACCCACGGTGTTTTCGGCCCATTCACTGATGCCCGACCAGGGCAGTCCATTATAGGCCATATGAGCCACCTTCGTCTGGGGCCTCCAAGCGCCGGTACGATAACCATGCAAGCGGACGAAATAGTTCTGATACCGATCGATCAAAAACTCATCTGAGGACAACGTACTGTTGAAGGTTCTAGGGTTCCCAAAACTAAGGTCGAGGAAACCCACAGAAGCTAACGCATCCCCTCCAATTTCCCGGCCGTAGCTGTCGCGAAATCCAGGGGCCGTATCTTGGTCGAATTTCCCGTCACCCGGACGATTGATCATGTTCGGTTTCACCGCGAACGAGGAATTGTCTTTGACGTCCGTCCATCCCTCGGAAGGTAAAGCATAGTACAGCGTGGAGGCATAGGCGCCTTTGGTATCCCAGTGCCCGTCCGGATGCGTCGCATATCCGGACCGCGGCATCGGAACTCTTCCGATGAGGAACACATGCAGATTGGTGGTGGCGCGGATCCTCGGCCAAATCTCATTCTGCGCCAATTGGACATGTTGAAACGGCTTCGCCGGGTCCCGACGCGCCGTATAGATGGTCTCCACTTCCCAACCCTCGGCCCGAAGATCGGCTTCATGCTGAGCGAGCGAACCCGTCAACGCGACGGGCATGGTTGCCTCGATCACTCGAAGTACTCGGCGGGCGGCCGGGCCGGCGGCACCGACTTGTGGAGCAGATTTTCCGTTCAGAATAGCCGCCCCGGACGTAAAGTCCGAGGAGCGCGACGACGTCACCTCAGGACGAGTTCCGAAACCGTCCTCGCTGACATTCACAACGGATTGCTGGGTGTGGGTGAGCCCGTTGTTATCCGTCACTGTCAATACGGATATGTACTCACCCGCCTCGGTGTACGTATGCGGCACTACCGCACCCGTCGCTTCCGTACCGTCCCCGAAATACCAATCATACTTCGCGATGATGCCATCGGTGTCGAACGATTGACTGGCTTCGAAGAGGACGGCGAGAGGGGCGTTCCCTGCGCTGAAATTGACCGTGGCCACGGCCACAGGCGGAACGCCTGAAGGGGGGCTGACGATCGTGCCGTCGATGACATACGATCCCCTCACTGCCCCATTCCCTCCGGAAATCATCAAGAAATATCGGCCGGCCGGAACATCGAGATTGAGCGCCGAAGTCGAGGATACCACCTCGTCTCCCGCCTCGTTCCGTAACTCCGTACGCAGTTCGAATCCGTTCTCGGAGGTAATGGCAAAACTCACCGAACCCGTGGCGGTGCTAAAGGCAAAGACATCGACATCCGCGGCGCTCTCGAGAATTCCCGCGGCATTCAGGATCGGACCGGCGGCAAAGTAACTGGCGGTGGCTGCCGTATCTCCGTGATCGTCGACGACTGCGGAATATACTGGGGCGGCGAGCATTAGTCCGACTAAGAGCGAGAGAGATCCCAGACGGAAGATGAGAGACAACCGACGATTCGAAACCGCGCCAGTGGTTCCGCACAAACGCGAACGTCCGCCCGAGCTTTTCGTGCCACTCTTAGTTCCCAGAATCAGCAACGGTTTTCTTCGCACGAAATAAACGTCGCAGGTTCACATTTCGTGCACATTGGCAGCATTCCCGCGAATTGTTAGGCAATCTCCCTATAGATTATTCCTAAGCCCTATCCCAGCAATTCTCGGATGAACCTAGGATATTTCCCTAGAGGCGTCTGAAAAGGGCAGGAAAGTATGCTCAATCTTGAGAAATTGCCACTGTCTCAGTATGAGCGTGTCGCGACTCTTTGAAAATGTCCTCATGGCGACTCGATAGAAATGTCCCCTTTTGTGGATGAGGGATCGGAAGCTCGGGTCACCAAATGGAGACCCTGATAATGAGTCGAGCTGAGCGGAAACGGA
>Ga0209591_10006356_pt1 | contig 13127 bp, 9 predicted proteins | sample MAT01_FD_187207 | JGI IMG/M metagenome (GOLD analysis project Ga0209591, IMG submission 187207) | Freshwater microbial communities from Lake Fryxell liftoff mats and glacier meltwater in Antarctica - MAT-01 (SPAdes) (version 2) | ecosystem: Environmental > Aquatic > Freshwater > Ice > Liftoff...
CTGGTTCCCGACGGCGTTCGCACTGCCCGTTCCGATAGCGGCCGAACCACCGCCGAAGAGCACCGCGGGGTCGAGGCCGAACAGCGCGGCGATGAGACCTTCGATCATCGTCCGCTGTGCGTCGGGAATGCCGTTCATGGCACTGAGGGCCGTGTTCCCACCCGAGTTCGCGAGGGCGAGACCGAAGTTGATGATCACGGCCCGCTGGGTGACGGTGATCGATCCGTCGTCGTTCGCGGTGACGGTCACGATCTGCATGATGAGCGAGCCGGAGTTGTCGCCGACCGCGTTGGTGTTGCCGGTGCCGATCGTGGCCGACCCGTTGCCGGGTGCGCCGCCCGCGGCGATCTCTTGCTGACCGCCGCCGAGCACCGAACCGGTCGCGTAGTTGAGGCCGGTGTTGCCGACGCCGATGCCGATGTTCACGACGGTGACGCTCTGGTCGTTGGCGCTGCCACCGACGACGGTGACGCCCTGGACGATCTGGGTGTTGCCGAGGAGGCCGGTGACGTTGGCGTTGCCGGTGCCGATCCCGGCCTGGCCGGCGACCCCGAGCGAGGGGCCGCCCGCCGCACCGGCCACGTTGGCGCCGGAGTCGGAGATGCCGACGCCGATGTTGATGATCAACGCAACCTGGAGAACATCGACCTGACCGTTGCCGGTGGCCGCGATGTTCGTGATCTGCGCGATCCCGCCGGTCGAGTTGGTGCCCTGCGAGGTCGCGCCGCCGCTCGTGACGCCGGCGGTGCCGGTCGGTGTGCTCGTGCAGATGAGTGCGATCTGGGTGCCGCTCGTGGGGCACGGGTCGGCTTGGACGCCCCCGGCGTTGCCGATCGCGGTGTTGCCGCCGCTGTTGCCGACACCGGTGCCGGTCGAGTCGACGGTCGCCGTCTGGTCGGTCTGGGTGGTGGGAGCCGGTTCCGTGGTCGGCAACGAGACCGCCGGTGCGGGATCGGGGGCCGGCGTGTCGACAACGGCTTCCGGGGCCGGCGACGCAGGGATCCAGAGCGACTCGCCGGCGGGATCGGGGGTGGGTGCCGGGGCGGTCTCGGGTGCGACGTCGTCGGCGGCCTGCGCGGTGCCACTCAGCAGCAGCACGCCGGCCGCGAAGGCGGCGGACCCGACCGCGGCCTTGGCCGCGCGGCGGACGCCGGTGCGCGAGGCCCGATGGTCGGTGCTGCGCTCCCCGGTCGGCGGGGCCTCCGTGTTCCTCGGGCTCATCGTGTGTGCTCCTTGTGCGGGACGCTCGCTCCCGGCTGGCCTGTCCCCCGTGCCGGACTGCCGAGAGGTGTTCGGGATCGTGCACATCCGTGTGCGTCACCCCGGAGCGGCGGGAGAGGGATCCGGGTGGGGAGGCTGACGCCTCCCCACCCGGGATTCCCTCATCGCCGTTGTGCCGGTCGAGACCGGCACGCAGTCGATCAGTCGTCGATGTCGGACTGGTCGACCGTCTGGCTGGAGCTCGCACCACCGCTGTTCGTCTGGGTGACGGACGTGGTGGACGAGTTGCTCGAGGTAGCTGCGCCCGTCGTGACGGATGCGGTGCTGTTCCCCGTGTTGGCCGACGTGGAGCCCTGGGTGTTGGAACCACCCGTGTTCCCGGCAGTCGAACCGGCAGCGTCGACGCCGCCGATGTTCCCGCCGGAGGCCGCCGCGTTGGCGTACTGCCCCGTGCCGTTGTAGCCACCGACGCTCGAGTACGCGCCGTTGCCGCCAGTGTTGGCCCATGCCGTCTGGCTGGTGCCGACGGATGCGCCCTGGGTGACCGTGAGGATCGCCGACGACGAGTTGTAGAGGTTGCCTGCGCCGTCGATGTCTGCCTGGGTCACGCCCTGGGTGGAGCTGGCTCCACCGCTGTTGTCCTGACCGACGGTGGTCGCGGCCGTGTTGGTCGCGCTGGCCGGACCGGTCGAGATGGTCGCGGCGCTGGTGCCGTCGTTCGTGGAGCTGGACGTCTGGTCGTTGGTCCCACCGGCGTTGCCGGCGATCGCGTCGTCAGCGTCCTCGGCCGAGATGTTGCCCTCGGATGCCGATGCATCGGCGTCCTGCTCGGTCTCGTTCTCTCCGTAGACACCAGACTCGGCGCTGTTGTCGCCGGTGTTGGCCTGTGCGTCCTGGATCGTCGACACATCAGTCCACTGGTCGACATACGCGTCGGCAGTGCTGGTGTTGTCGATCTCTGCGCTGGCGAACGCGGTACCCGCGAACAGCCCCAGCGGAAGTCCCGCTGCAAACAGGATCGCTCCGACCTTGCCCATGTTCTTCTTGCTTGCCAATGGGCCTCCCCTCATCGCTTGGCCGGCGTCCTGCCCATTGGCGAGTCATGACGCCGTGCGCTCACTGAAGTGCGCGAGTCGCCCGCGAACTAGAGCAAATGACACCGGGCGCGTAGAAGGGCAAGCCGCCTCCACTTACCGGACAGTTCAGGTTCATTATGTGATCATGTGAATTCCTGCGGCGCTTCACCGCTGGTTCCAGGACGGCGGAGACGACCGAAACCCATGCGGACACTCAGGTCTCGTCGATGTCGACGAGCTCGACGACCGGGTGCAGTCGGTGTGCGAATCGTCGTAAGCTACGCAGGATCGGAATCCCCAGAATCAGGACGAGCAGGGCGTTCGCAAGCGCGGTTGCCGCGTCCCAACCCAGCGACGTCGCGACGTAGAACGACCAGTAGCGGTGCAGTGTGTCGGCGAATCCGAGCCCCGGATACCACGAGAGCGAGCCGCCGCGCTGGAACGGCCAGAACCACAGATTCATGATCGCGCCGTACAAGAAACCCCACACCCACGCATAACCCGCCAGCGCGACCACCTCGGCGCGTGCGTCGGAACGCGCCGTCGCGCGCGAGAGCAGTCCGGCACCCGCGCCCATCCAACCGAGCGCGAGCATCTGGAACGGGAGCCAGGGGCCGATGCCGCCGGTGATGAACGCCGACACGGCCATCGTGCACATGCCGAGGAGCAGCCCGAACCGCGCGCCGAACGCGGCGCCGCCGAGCACGACGAGGAAGAGCATCCCTGCGTTGTTGCCCGGCAGGTCGAGCAGCCGTCCGAGACCTGCGAACGCCGACAACACACCGAGTATTGCCACGGTCGCCCCGTTCATCGTCCCGCGGCGGACCTCGAGCGAGATCGCGGCGACGACGAGCGCGCCGACCAGTGCGGCGACGAGCGGCGCGTCGCCCGCGTGGGCCGAGCTCGGGAGCGACTCGCCCGGGATCCAGAAGGGGTACAGGAACGCGGCGGTGCCGAGGATCGTGGTGAGCACGTAGACCGCCAGCGGTCGGGCCCGGCGCCCACCGGGCCGGTCGGAGCCGCCGGGGATCCGTCGCAGGAGCGCGGCGGTGTCGACGCTCACGGCTCGACCCGGCCGGCGGGAGCCGCGGGGACACCCTGTGCCCGGGCGACCTCGTCGACGGTGAGGAACGGCGGCAGCACCCGGAGCACCTGCGGCGCGAACAGCGATCCGGCGAGCACCGTCCGCGCCGGGCCCGACGCGACGACGTCGCCGTCGCCGAGCACGACAACCCGGCCGGCGCTGCGGGCCGCGAGCTCGACGTCGTGGGTGGCGAGCACGACGGCGCCGCCCGCCTCGGCGTGCGCCCGCAAGGCCCGTTCGAGGCCCGCGCGTGACGGTGCGTCCATCCCGCGCGTCGGTTCGTCGAGGAGCAGCACGTCGGCGCCGCCGACCGCGACGGCCGCGACCGCGACCCGTTGGCGCTCACCACCGGCGAGCGAACGGGGATGCCGGCCGGCGAGGTGGGTGAGGTCGAGCGCGGCGAGCCAGTGGTCGACGTCGCCGTGGTCACGGCGCCCCAGGAGGTGGAGGGTCTGTTCGAGCTCGGCGCGCACCGTGGCCGCGAAGAGCAGGGTGTTGGGGTCCTGGGGCACGTAGGCGACGGTCCCGGGACCCTCGATGGAACCGGCGCGGGCGGTGAGCAGGCGACCGAGCACCCGGAGGAGGGTGGTCTTGCCGGCGCCGTTGCGGCCGAGCAGCGCGATGACCTCACCCTGCCGGGCCGACACGGAGACGTCGGCCAGCACGGTGCGGCCACCGAGCTCGACGTGCACCCCGGTGGCATCGAGGAGCAGTTCGCCCGGCGCCTCACCCTGCGCCTCACCCGGCGCGTCGGGCGGCGGCGGCTTGCACCCGTCGAGCCCATTGGACCCGTCGGAACGGTCGCTCCGGTCGGACCGGTTGGCCCTGCCGGCTTCGACCGCGAGGCGGCGGGCGTCGCGGACCGTGAGCGGGAGCGGTTCCCAGCCGAGGAGCCGCGCGAGATGCGTGACGGGAGGGGCTCCGGCGTAGCCGGCGAGCACCGCGGCGGGGGGGCCCGGCGACGCGACGATGGAGCCGGCTTCGAAGATCACGGCGCGGTCGGCGAGCGGCGCGGCGCGTTCGAGACGGTGTTCGGCGAGGAGCACGGTCGTGCCGAGGTCGGCGTTGAGACGGCCGATGGCGGCGAGGACGTCGTCGGCGCCCTGCGGATCGAGCTGCGAGGTGGGCTCGTCGAGCACGAGCGCGGCCGGTGCCGCCGCGAGCGCACCGGCGATCGCGCACCGCTGCCGTTCCCCGCTGGAGAGCGAGGTGGGCGCCCGTTCGCGGAGCTGGGCGATGCCGAGGGCGTCGAGCACCTCCTCGACCCGGCGCCGCATCGCCTGGGGCTCGTGGCCGAGGTTCTCGAGCACGAAGGCGAGGTCGCGCTCGACGTGGTCGACGACGAACTGGGCCTCGGGATCCTGGTGGACGAACCCCACGACATCGGCGAGCTCGCGTGGTCGATGCGTGCGAGTGGATCGGCCGAACGCAAGCACGTTTCCGCTGAACTGTCCGCCGCTGGTGTGCGGGACGAGTCCGTTCGCGGCTCGCAACAGCGTGGACTTCCCCGACCCGGAGCCGCCGGCGACGAGGAGGATCTCACCGCCCTCGACTTCGAGGTCGACGTCGCGGAGGGCGATGCCGGGAGAATCGGGATAGCGGAACGAGACGCGGCTGTACGTGAGCCCGCGGGCCGGTTGGTTCACTTCGCTGCGCTTCCTCGGTCGCTCACGAGTTCTCGTCGTCCGGCGGTGTCCGGAGGCTCCGCTGCGTTCACGGGCGGGACGCGGATCATGGGTGCGAGCAGCGCGGTGAGCGCGATCACGGGCAGCGCCGCGAACGCGGGCCAGTGCAGTGGGCTCGCGGCCCACGTGAGCGTCGATTCACCCCAGGCCGACAGCGCGGCGATCCCGATCGGCGCGAGCATCGCGATCCCGGCCATCGCGCCGTCGGCCGTCGTGAAGTGACGGGGCCGGTACCGGCTCCGGTGCCGGGCCGCCGACGCGGCCCACACCGCCACGAGGAGCAGGCCGACACCCGCCGCGCCGAGCGCCAGCGCGACCGTCGACGCGCGCCCGACCAGCGCCACGAACGCACCGCCGAGCGCGAGGAGCGACGCGAAGCCGGCCCACCCCGCGACGCGGTCGAGCGGCGAGGCACCTCCGTACGCGAAGCCGCGGGCGTCCATCGACTCGGCGAGGTTCACCGCGCGTTCCATCCCGCTCTCGAGCACCGGGATCGCCTGGCGGATCAACCGGCCCCGGCGCACGACCCGACCGCCGGTGCGGGCCCGGTCGGCCTCACGGACCGCGACGACGGCCTGGATCGTCGACGGAACGAACGCGAGTGCGACGGTGACCACGAGCCCCAGCTCGTAGAAGGCGCGCGGCGTCGACTGCACGAGCTCGTAGTGCGACACCACCGCGTTGAACGCGCCGAACACGGCCATCACCCCGACCACCACGAACCCCTCCGCCGCGGCCTGGAACAGGACCTCGGCCTCGACCGGCCCACCGACCGTGAACCCTCCGAGGAGTTGGGGCAGGGTGAACGACGGGGTGGTGAACAGCTCGGTGCCGATGCCCGTGTGGGTGGTCGCGGCGGTGAGCGCGACCCGGATGACCATGAACACCACACCCAGCGTGAGCAACACCGGGAACGCGCGCGCGAACGGGCCGTCGCTGCCGTGCACCTGCACCACCAGCGTGGCGATGCCGATCACGACGGCGACGTAGAGCGGGTTGGGGGCGAGCTGGAGGGAGATCGCGGCGGCGAGCGCCCAGATCAGCCACGCGAGCGCGTGGAAGCGGCTGGTCATCGCCCGACAGCTTGCCAGTGCCCACGCATCTCTCTACTGTGCGTGATCGACAGGCGGTGGGGGAAGTCCGGTGTGAATCCGGCGCTGACCCGCAACTGTGACCGACGACGCGAACCTACCGGCCGGATCGGCCGGACCGGCTGGGGAGTGTCGCGGGAGCCAGAACGCCCGCTCCTGTTCGCCGGAGCTCCATCCGGCGCCACCATCGGGACCGCCCCAGAGCGGTACGTATCGGCCCTCGTGGAACGGGGCCGCCGGAGGACCAGCCCCATGTCACGCGCGCCTGCTGTTCGTCGTGTCGTCGTGTCGTTCGCCGCGTGCTTCACGCTCGTCGCGCTCTTCGCGGGTCTCGGCATCGTCGAGCGTTCGACTCCCGCCGGCGCGGCCGGCCCGAACCACGCCGCGATGATCATCGAGACTCCCACCGATGTGTACAGGGTCGTGATCAGCTTCGACGCCGACTCGATCGACGGGCTCCAGGCTCTCCAACTGGTCCCGGGCGCGAATCCGTCGGCCCTGGGCTTCTCGGGCCTCGGCGGGGCGGTGTGTGGCCTGTTCGGGGTCGGCCACCCGGCGACCAGCTCGACGTGCCTCGGCGAGCCGAGCGATCCGCGGTACTGGGCCTACTGGCACGTCCCCGCCGGCCAGAGCGGCTTCAGCGACTCGACGTACTCCCGCGCCGGCGCCGGATCGGTCACCGTGCGCAACGGCGACACTCAGGGCTGGCGGTACGGGACCGGTGAACCGCCGACGTTCGTGCAGCTCGAGTTCCCGGCTCCGGTGACCCCCGCGACCGCCCCGCCGGCCGCACCGGAACCCGAGCCGTCGGTCATCGGCCCAGGAGGTTCCGCCGGTGGTGAGATGGGTCTGCCCTCGAGGGGGAGCACGACCACGACGGTCGCGCCGACGCCGGAACAGGCCGCTGCTGACGCTGCTGCAGCTGCCGCAGCCGCGGGCGGGTCGTCGACGACGTCGAACACCCGGGAGGGAGCAACGACCGAGGTCGCGGCCGAACGGGCGAGCGCGAATCGCGATGCCGACGGCGGTGGAGGGAGTCCGCTCTTGTCGATCCTCGGGTTCGCGGCCGTGATGGTGGTCCTCGCCGCCGGGATCTTCTTCGCCCGGCGGGCCCGAGTCGGGAATCGGCCCTCGGCCCCGTAGCCTGAGGGAGGTGCTGGCCGAGATCTCGCAGCAGAACGTCAACGTCCTCATCGCCTTCGGGGGCGGGATCGTGTCGTTCCTGTCGCCGTGCGTGCTGCCGATCGTCCCCGCGTACCTCAGCCTCGTGACCGGCCTCTCCGTCGGCGAGCTCACCGAGACCGGTCGCGACGGCGATCAGGTCCGACGGATCGTGATCGACACGAGCCTGTTCGTGGCCGGGTTCACCACCGTGTTCGTGCTGCTCGGCCTGCTCTCCACCACCCTCGGTCAGACCGTGCTGCGCAACCAGGAGACCCTCACCCGGGTGTCGGGCGTGCTCGTCATCGCGATGGCGCTGTACCTCGCGGGTTCGCAGCTGCTCATGGCGCCGCGCCTCTACGGCGAAGCCCGGTTCCATCCGCACCTCGACCGGTTCGGTCCGTTCGCGGCACCGGTCGCGGGCGCCGCGTTCGGGCTGGGCTGGACACCGTGCATCGGCCCGGTGCTGGCCGCGGTGCTCGGCGTGGCCGCGCAGTCGGGCGACGAGGTGCGCGGCGTCGCGCTGCTCGTCGCGTATTCCGTCGGCCTCGGCATCCCGTTCCTGCTCGTCGGCCTCGGCCTCGGCCGCTTCGCCGGTGCGCTCGGTTGGGTACAGCGTCATTCGAAGGCGATCACCCTCGTGTCGGCCGCGTTCCTCTTCGCGTTCGGTGTGCTCCTGGTGACCGGCCGGTTCGAGCTGCTCACCGCAAGGCTCACCGACGTGCTCGACGCGTTGGGGCTGCGTCGCCTCGTCACCCTCGGGTGAGGAGACTGCTCCGCGCTCGCTAGTGTCCGCGCCGTGGAACCAGGCGAGTTCGGCGGGGAGATCGGGCGCTACCACTGGGAGTCGACACCGTGGTGGCCGGAGCCGAAGGCCCCACCGGCGGGCGCGCCGAACGTGCTCCTCGTCGTGCTCGACGACGTCGGCTTCGCGCAGCTCGGGTGCTTCGGCTCCGAGATCGACACCCCGGTCATCGACGGCCTCGCCGCGAACGGAGTGCGCTACCGGAACTTCCACACCACCGCGCTGTGTTCACCGACGCGGTCGTGTCTGCTGACGGGCCGGAACCACCATTCGAACGGGATGGGGCGGATCACCGACCTCGCCACCGGGTTCCCCGGCTACGACGCCCGCATCCCGCGGGCGAACGGCTTCCTCTCGGAGATGCTCGTCGACCGGGGCTACGCGGCGTGGGCGGTGGGGAAGTGGCATCTCGTCCCCGAAGAGGAGACGCATCTGGCCGCGCCTCGGGCCCGCTGGCCGCTCGGCCGCGGCTTCGAACGGTTCTACGGCTTCCACGGCGGCGAGACGCACCAGTTCGCGCCGTGGCTCGTCGACGACAACCACTTCGTGGACCAACCCCGCTCGATCGCCGACGGCTACCACCTCACCGCGGATCTCGTCGATCACGCGATCGCAAACGTGTACGACCTGCGTGCCGCAGATCCGGAGAAGCCGTTCTTCCTCTACTTCGCAACCGGTGCGTGCCACTCACCGCATCAGGCGCCGCCGGAGTGGATCGAACAGCATCGCGGTCGGTTCGACCGTGGGTGGGACGTCGCCCGCGAGGAGATCCTCGACCGGCAGAAGGCGATGGGGCTCCTCCCGCCGCAGACCGAGCTGTCGCCGCGCCCGGAGTGGGTTCCGGCCTGGGATTCGCTCTCGACCGACGAGCAGCGGTTGTACGCGCGCTACATGGAGGCGTTCGCCGGGTTTCTCTCGCACACCGACCAGCAACTCGGCCGGCTGCTCGACGCGCTGGCCGAGACGGGCGACCTCGACAACACGATCGTGATGCTCGTCTCCGACAACGGCGCGTCGTCGGAAGGTGGAGAGACCGGTTCGGTCAACGACGTTCGCCCGTGGAACCTCGCGAGCCGGCCGGTGCACGAGGCGCTCGAACGCATCGACGAGATCGGCGGCCCGCGTCTGCACAACAACTATCCGTGGGGTTGGACGATCGCGGGGAACACGCCGTTCAAGCGGTGGAAGCGCGAGGTGCACGAAGGTGGCGTGGCCGATCCGCTCATCGTCCACTGGCCGCGCGGGATCGCGGCGCGCGGTGAGGTCAGAGACCAGTACGTGCATGCGATCGACCTCGTTCCCACCGTGCTCGACGTGCTCGGGTTCGATCCGCCGACGCACCTCGCCGAGGTCGCGCAGAAGCCGATCGAAGGCGCGAGCTTCGCGGCGACGTTCGACGCGCCCGACGCGCCGAGTGGCCGCGACACCCAGTACTTCGAGATGTTCGGGTGCCGGGCGCTCTACCACGACGGCTGGAAAGCCGTGACCTTCCACCCGATGATGGTCGGGGAGCCCGGGCTCGACCAGGTCGAGTGGGAGCTTTACCACGTGGCCGAGGATCCGTCGGAGTGCCACGACCTCGCGGCGGTCGAGCCGGAACGCCTGGCCGCGATGATCGACCGCTGGTGGGCAGAGGCCGAGCAGCACCAGGTGTTGCCGATCGACAACCGGCCGTTCTCCGAGTTCACCGTCGACCGGCCGGGCGCGCCGGCGGTGGGCGCGTCGCGAGTCACCTTCCGCCCCGGCACCGGCATGGTGCCGGAGGAGGCGGTCATCAGCCTGCACGACCGGTCCCACACGTTCACCGCCGACGTCGTCGTGCCCGAGGGTGGTGCCGAGGGTGTGCTCCTCGCGCTCGGCAGCCTCCAGGGTGGCTTCACCTTCTTCGTACAAGGCGGTCGGCTCGCCTACGTGCACAACTTCGTGGGGCGGGAGTGGACGCGCGTCCACTCCGACGTCGTGGTTCCGTCGGGTGAGCGCCGGCTCGGGTTCCGGTTCACGCGCACCGACCGCAACCGTGGTGACGCGGCGTTGCTGGTCGACGGCGAAATCGTGGGTGAGGGGGAGATCACCCGGTTCACCCCGATGCGATGGAACCTTGTCGGTGCCGGGCTCTGGTGCGGCGCCGACCCGGGCCTTCCCGTGTGTGACGACTACGAATCGCCGTTCCGCTTCACCGGCACCCTTCACCGCGTCGTCGTCGAGGTCACGGGTGCGCCGCAGTCTGACCCCAAGGGCCTGGCCGACATCGCGGCGGCGCGGCAGTGAGCAACGACGTGCTCCACCAGCAGGCTCGCGTGCTCCGCGACCGGATCGAGCCCCTCGTGGGGCAGGTGTACTTCTCGACCGAGTGCCACGCCGGCTACGCCGCGCTCGGGTTCGCCGGGAGCCCGGTCACGATCGGCGACGTCGCGATGCCCGACGGCGCGGCCTACTTCTCCAGTCGCGGCTCGCTCATGGGTCAGGTCCCGGGTGAGGTCGTCGCCGCGGCGTTCGCAGTGTTCAACCCGGCGGTGGTCGTGCCGGCAGTTGCGTACGGCTGGTCGCTCACCGACGCGCCCACGATCTACGCGGCGCGCCACACGGGCGCGTGCGCGCAGCTGGCCCGGGTCCTCGGCGACGCACCCGATGGCATCGACGATGCCGTCGCACTCCTGCGGCGCGCGTGTGAGCCCCTCGAACCCGCAGGGAAGCCGCTCTTCGCCGGCGTGCTGTCGCAGGACTGGCCGGGAGATCCCATCGGCGATCTCTTCCACGCCGGCGACCTGCTGCGGGAGTACCGCGGCGACGCCCACACCGCGGCCTGGACCGCGCGAGAGGTCGACGCAACCGAGATCGGCTTGCTCACCGAGCTGTACTGGGGTGTCCCGCCGCGGACCTACATCCGCACCCGCGCCTGGAGTGAGGAACAGCTCGACGCGGCCGAGGCCCGGCTCGTCGAACGGGGCTGGCTCGCCGACGGCGCGTTCACCGATGCCGGCCGGGCAGCCCGAGAGGAGATCGAAGCCGCCACCGACGCGCAGACCGCGGTGGCGCTCCGCGCACTCGACGACGACGTCGACACGCTGTTCGGACTCCTCGAACCCTGGGGCGCCGCGGTCATCGCAGCCGGCGGCTACCCCGGCGTCGGCGGCCTTCTCGGCCGCGGCGAGAAGAAGTAGCGGAGCCGGCGGACGGACGTCACGGGTCGTGGATCGGTGAGCGGTCGAGCGGGCGCAGCGGATTCGACCATGAGAAGAAGTAGCGGAGCCGGCGGACGGACCTCACGGGTCGTGGATCGGTGAGCGGTCGAGCGGGCGCAGCGGATTCGACCAGGAAGGCGTTCAGTCTTCCGTGCCTCGGCGGGAATCGGGGAGCTGGGTGGGGGCATCGGCACGGTCGCCGAGGGTCACGTCGGCGGTCTTGGTCTCACCGTCACGCGTGTAGGTGATCGTCACCTTGTCGCCGGAGTCCTTCGCGCTGATCACCTGCACGAGCTCGGCCGGGCTGGTGATCTCGGTGTCGTCGACCTTGGTGATCACGTCGCCCGCTTCGAAGCCGGCGTCGTCGGCCGGGCTGTCGGCGACGACCTGGGCGATCTCGGCACCGGTGACGTCGCCCGAGGTGGGAGCGGCCGACACACCGAGGAACGCCCCGCTGGCCCGGATGCCACCGTCGTTCCCGCTGCCGTTGCCGTCGTTGTTGCTGCCGCCGCCGCTGTTGCCGTTCCCGTTTCCGTTGTTGCCCGAGAACGGACCGTTCTCACCGAACGGGTTGCCGTTGGCGAACGGTGGGCCCGACGCCGCGGGCCTGCTGCTCGACTCGGAATCGGGCTTCGCGACCCACCCGACACCGAAACCGATCGCCGCGAGCGCGACACCGACGACGCCGTAGACGACCCACTTCGGCATCATCACGTGGCTGCTGGGCGCGGCAGCAGTCGCGACGGGCGCGGCTGTCGCGGCGGCGACCGGCTCCACGGCCGGGGTGGACTCGGTCGACGTCGCTGCCGCCGGCGTTCCCTCGGTGGGGGTCGCCTCGACCGGAAGGGTCTCGAGGTCTTCGTTCACGATCGGTTCCACCGGCGGGACGGAGCCCTCGGTGGGGTTCGACGGCGGGGTCTCTTCGCTCATGGTCTCTCCTGGAGGCGCGCGGGAGGCGGGAAGGTCTCGGTCGTCTGCCGGCCCCAGGATCGCCCATCGGGCGGGTCAGCGGACCGCGGCCACTGAGAACCCGCTGAGACCCGCCGCCCCGCATCAGCACCCGCACCCGTTCCCGAAGGCCCGTTGGTGCGATTGCGCGCCCCATGGGGTGGAGAATCGCACCAACGCTGGTTCGGGAACTACCAGCTGCCGCCGCCACCGCCGCCGGAACCGCCGCCCGCGCCGCCTCCACCCCCGCCGAAGCCGGAGCTCGACGACGATGCGGGTGGGCTCCACAGCGACCCCGCGGTGAACCCGATGAAGGCCGCGTTGAGAGGCGACGACGACTGGAACCAGTCCGACGTGTCGGGCGCGTCGAACGCGGCGACCCACTCGGTCACGTGGCCGAACACGATCGCGTACCCCATGTACTGACGGAGCAGGCCCTGGTCGGCGGCGGCGCGGGCGTGAGTCGCCTCGCTCGAGACGAAGAACTTGTCGAAGCCGCGGACCCGCCACACCGCGGCGAGGCCGCTCGGTGTCAGTCCCCGGCCTGCGAGCGAGATCACGATCCAGGCGCCGAGCAGGAGGAGGAGCGCGACCACGATCACCTGGGCGACGAGTGCGACCGACCGGTTCCCGGTGATCGTGACCGTCAGCCAGTGGACGCCGGCTCCGACGAGCACAGAGGAGACGCCGAGGGCGAGGACCCACCATTGACCGGGGCGGGTGTTCAACCCGGCGGCGTCGGTGCCGAGCATCGCGAGGCCCCGGTCTTCGAGGTCGTCGACGAGGTTCTCGGCGAGCTCACCCGCGAGCGTGCCCATCTCCGAGCCGCGGTCGTCGAGGGTCGTGGTCTCGGCGCCGCCGAAGAGCCCGTCGA
>Ga0209591_10006361_pt1 | contig 13123 bp, 6 predicted proteins | sample MAT01_FD_187207 | JGI IMG/M metagenome (GOLD analysis project Ga0209591, IMG submission 187207) | Freshwater microbial communities from Lake Fryxell liftoff mats and glacier meltwater in Antarctica - MAT-01 (SPAdes) (version 2) | ecosystem: Environmental > Aquatic > Freshwater > Ice > Liftoff...
GATCTCATCAGCGAAGGCGAGCGCTCTGTCCGTCGTGTTTTGGGCACGGTGATGCGGCAGTTGTCGGAGGCTCCGGATGAACGTCTGCGTGCAGCGGCCAGTGCCTGTGCCGCCGCTGGCGAGTGTCTCGATACGGTGGAATCCAATTGTCGTGAAGTGCTGGAGAATCTGCACAGCGACCCCGCCGAACTCCAACGCCTCGAAGAGCGGCGCGATGCATGGTACGATCTGATACGTAAACATGGGGATTCCGAAGAGACATTGTTGGCGGCTTGGGCCGCCATTGATGCCCGCATTGCCGCCATCGAAGGTCTTGATGTGCGCAGGGACTTGCTGCGCAGTGAACTCAATGCGGCAATTATCTTGCGCATGGAACTGGGTGCCGCTCTCGCTGACGCGCGCCGCGAAGCGTTCAAACGTTTGGCCAAAGGCTTGTCGCGTGAACTGGCGGACCTGGGCATGCCCAAGGCTAAGGTGACGCTCGCCGATCGTCCGTTGGAGAGCCCGGGCCCTTACGGAACGATTCAGCAGGAAATCATGGTGGCGACCAATCCTGGACTTCCGCCGGACCGCCTGGGCTCTGTCATGTCGGGCGGTGAAGCGTCGCGCTTGTCATTGGCCTTTGCCATCGTGCTCGCCGAACAGGATAGGATTCCCGTGCTGGTCTTTGATGAGGTGGACAGCGGTGTTGGTGGACGTCTCGGCATCGCCATCGGAGAAAAGCTGGCGGCACTTGCTCGTGACCGTTCGGTCCTGGTGATCACCCATACGCCTCAGGTCGCAGCCTTGGCCACACGTCACTACACGGTGCGCAAGATCCAACACGATGACACCACCGAGGTCCAGGTCAGTGAAGTCACCGGCAAGGAGCGGGTACAGGAGATCGCCGAGATGTTAGGGGGCGGCAAGGCCGCGCTTGGCCAAGCCAAGGCCCTGATGGGAAACCAGACGTGAGCGAGAGCAGCTACTTTGTTGCGCGCCTTGGTCACACCGTCTTTGTGCGGTCGATCGGTCTCGCCAACATGAAGAACGCGCCGATGCTCGACTCGTTTCTGCGCGAAGCGGTTGGTCAGGGTGCGTTGCAGGTGTGCATTGATCTCTCTGCATGCTCGGGAATGGACAGCACCTTCATGGGGCTGTTAGTCGGATTTTCTCAAGAACTCGTACGCGCGCAGGGCCAGCTAGTGGTGGTCAACCCAACCACCCAGAACCTCCGGTTGCTCGACATGCTGGGGGTCAGCGCCGTGCTGCCGGTAATCGCTCAAGTGGAGCCGGCAGAGTTGGAATTCGTGGTGATTCCCGCGAATCCCACGGTCTCTCCCGCTCAGCGGATGGACATCGTCCGTCGGGCCCACCAGCATCTGGTTGGGCTCAATACCGCTAACGAAGCCAAGTTCTCGGCCTTCCTGACGGCCCTGGAAGGGGACTTGGCCAAACACCGGAATCGGACCCAGGGCTGACATGTAGACCCGGCTTTTACCGTGTTTAGCACAGTCTTGGAAATTGCTGTTTGACAGAGGGGGGTGGCCTTACATATTGCGCCTCCCGCACGTGAGCCAGGAGGTTGAAAAGACCTGGGAAAACGTGGGAAAAACCGGAGAAATCCGGGGTCTTTGACAACGCAACAGCAGTGGAGAAGAGAAGAAGGGAATCAGTCTTTCGGGACTGATTTCAGGACCCATGCAAGTGGGTCCATCCAAAACCGGTTAGCATCTTCGGATGCTAACTAAGTAAGTGAGAACCGATTCAAATCTTCGGAGATGAAGACGTTTTTGATTTAAATGAAGAACCACGAACAAACACTTTTGAAGAGTTTGATCCTGGCTCAGAACGAACGCTGGCGGCGGGGTTTAGGCATGCAAGTCGCGCGAGAAAGCCGCAAGGCAAGTACAGCGGCGTAAGGGTGAGTAATGGTTCGTCAACGTACCGAGCAGACGTGAATAATTTCCCGAAAGGGATTGTAATGCACGATGAGACCACGGGCTGTACGCAGTTTGGGGTCAAAGGTCGGGGATCCTTCGGGACCCGGCGCTGTTTGAGCGGACGAACTCTGATTAGCTAGTTGGCGGGGTAACGGCCCACCAAGGCGATGATCAGTAGCCGGGCTGAGAGGCTGTCCGGCCACACGGGCACTGAGATACTGGCCCGACTCCTACGGGAGGCTGCAGTCGCGAATTTTTCACAATGGGCGCAAGCCTGATGAAGCCACGCCGCGTGCGGGATGAAGGCCCTCTGGGTTGTAAACCGCTGTCGAGGGAGGGGAACCGCTGGATGTAAATAGTATCCAGTCTGACTGCTCTCTGAAGGAAGCCCCGGCAAAACATGTGCCAGCAGCCGCGGTAATACATGTGGGGCAAGCGTTGTTCGGAATTACTGGGCATAAAGGGTGCGTAGGTGGTTTGTTAAGTCAGGGGTGAAATCCCGCGGCCCAACCGTGGAACTGCCTTTGATACTGGCGAACTTGAGTGCGTGAGGGGTAGGGGGAACGAGCAGTGTAGCGGTGAAATGCGTAGATATTGCTCGGAAGGCCAGAGCCGAAGGGGCCCTACTGGTGCGCAACTGACACTGAGGCACGAAAGCGTGGGGAGCAAACAGGATTAGATACCCTGGTAGTCCACGCCGTAAACTATGAACACTAGATGGGTGTCGAGCTATCGATGCCTGTCGGAGACAATTTGGTAAGTGTTCCGCCTGGGGAGTATGGTCGCAAGGCTGAAACTCAAAGGAATTGACGGGGGCTCACACAAGCGGTGGAGGATGTGGTTTAATTCGAAGCAACGCGCAGAACCTTACCAGGTCTTGACATACCGGGATTATTCGTGTGAAAGCATGAAAATTCTCAGCAATGAGGTAACCGGAACAGGTGCTGCATGGCTGTCGTCAGCTCGTGCCGTGAGGTGTTAGGTTAAGTCCTTTAACGAGCGAAACCCCTACGATTAGTTACCAGCGCGTCATGGCGGGGACTCTAGTCGGACTGCCGCGCAAGCAGGAGGAAGGTGGGGACGACGTCAAGTCATCATGGCCTTTATGACCTGGGCCACACACGTCCTACAATGGGTACTACAAAGGGCAGCAAGCCTGCAAAGGCAAGCCAATCCCCGAAAGGTACCCTCAGTTCAGATTGTGGGCTGCAATTCGCCCACATGAAGCTGGAATCGCTAGTAATCGCGGATCAGCCACGCCGCGGTGAATTTGTTCCTGAGCCTTGTACACACCGCCCGTCAAGCCACCCGAATTGGCCGCACCCGTAGTCGTAGTTCCAACCGCAAGGAGGGACGCGCCGAAGGTGATGCCGGTAAGGGGGACTAAGTCGTAACAAGGTAGCCGTATCGGAAGGTGCGGCTGGATCACCTCCTTTCTAGGGATAACTAGAGGTGGTGAGTAGTTGTCGCCCATTCAGGGTGACAAAACAGAGATGATTGACTGGTTTCCAGTCCATTATCAAACGCCACGATCCATAAAATAGATAGCCCTTCTCTTCTCCGCTGCTGTTGCGTTGCCAACGGCTGCGCTGGTGCGAACCAGCCACAATGCCACCGCAAGGTGGCTGTCTTTGACAAGCGCATAACGACGGAACCGGAGCAACACCCGCGGGGGCTTGTAGCTCAGTTGGTTAGAGCACACGCCTGATAAGCGTGAGGTCAGTGGTTCGAGTCCACTCAGGCCCACCACATTTTGCTACAGCACCGCACCGACCAGATGATTGCCACAAGGCGATCATCTGCCCGTGAGGGGGCATAGCTCAGTTGGTAGAGCGCCAGCTTTGCAAGCTGGAAGTCAGGAGTTCGAATCTCCTTGCCTCCACCACTTATGCTCGCTGAACGCAGCGGGACTTCTTTTTGGAAAGAAGTCCCATCAGTGATTGACCGGTTCCATCTAATAACGCGCACAAGTTTTTTGTGGGTTGGGAGTAATCCCGATTCGCAAGCACTTTGACAACGCGAGAATCGTGGAACAGACAAGCATGACGATATTCAAGTATATAAGGGTGCCGGATGGATGGTTAGGCTCTCAGAGACGATGAAGGACGTGCTAAGCTGCGAAAAGCCCAGGGAAGGTGCACCGAACCTATGATCCTGGGGTGTCCGAATGGGGCAACCCACTACAGTGAACCTGTAGTACCACTCACGTGGAGTCAACCGAGTGAATTGAAACATCTTAGTAGCTCGAGGAAAAGAAATCGAATGAGATTCCGTCAGTAGCGGCGAGCGAACGCGGATCAGCCCAAACCGAAGTGTTTACACTTCGGGGTTGTAGGGCCACCGATATGGGACCAACGACGCGAGCAGAATTACCTGGAAAGGTAGGCCAGAGCGGGTGATAGCCCCGTACGCGAAGTGAAGTTGGCTCTAGGTGGTACCTGAGTAACGCAAGACTCGTGAAATCCTGCGTGAAGCTAGGGAGACCACTCTCTAAGGCTACATACTCCTGAGAGACCGATAGTGAACAAGTAGCGCGAGCGAACACTGAAAAGTACCCCTGGCGGGGAGTGAAATAGACCCTGAAACCCGGCACTTACAAGCAGTCGTAGACCTATGTTGCCTCTTTCGGGAGACAACAGGTTGGCGGCGTGCCTTTTGCATAATGACCCAGCGACTTACCGTCAGCTGCAAGCCTAAGATCCTCAGGATCGGAGGCGGAGCGAAAGCGAGTCTGAATAGGGCGTCGAGTAGTTGGCGGTAGACCCGAAACTTAGTGATCTATCCATGGGCAGGTTGAAGCGAGGGTAACACCTCGTGGAGGACCGAACTAGTGAACCTTGAGAAGTTCTTGGATGACCTGTGGATAGGAGCAAAAGACTAATCAAACTGAGAGATATCTGGTTCTCCTCGAAATATATATAGGTATAGGCTCGGGCGTGTAGCAAATGGGGGTAGAGCACTGAATGGGCTAGGGGCCTTACCGGGTTACCAAACCCAATCAAACTCCGAATACCATTTGCCGAACCCCGGGGCTCAGACTGTGGGGTCGAATCTTCATAGTCGAAAGGGAAAGAGCCCAGACTAGCAGCTAAGGTCCCAAAATAACGCTCAGTGGTAAAGGAAGTGATTGTGCTCAGACAGCTGGGATGTTGGCTTAGAAGCAGCCACCATTTAAAGAGTGCGTAACAGCTCACCAGTCGATGCACGATCGTGCCGAAAATAATCGGGGCTTAAGCGTTATACCGAAGCTCTAGCTATGCAGTGATCTGCGGATCATCGCATGGGGTAGAGGAGCGTTGATGACTGGCTGAAGGGAGACGGAAACGACTCCTGGACTGTCATCAAGTGATTATGCTGGGATGAGTAACGATAAAACAGGTGAGAATCCTGTTCACCGTAAGCCTAAGGTTTCCTCCGCAAGGTAAGTCCGCGGAGGGTGAGGCGGATCCTAAGGCGAGGCCGAAAGGCGTAGTCGATGGCCAGTCGGTTAATATTCCGACCCATCTGTACAAGTGCCCACGAGGGACGCATGAGAGTAGCGGGGTGGCACCGTAAGTTGGTCCACCCGGGGAGATGGCTTGCTTGGTTGAAAGATCAAGCGCACGTCGTTTTTCCGGCAAGAGCCTTGAGCTTTATAAGCCCGTGATGATTGTGCCGAGAAAAGCTCGTCGGGAGATAACGTGTATAGATTCCGTACTAAAACTGACACAGGTAGGCGAGGCGAGTAGCCTCAGGTGCGCGAGAGAACTCTGGTTAAGGAACTCGGCAAATTAACCCCGTAACTTCGGGAGAAGGGGTGCCGTCTTTGGTGTAAAAGCCTCGGACGGCCGCAGTGAATAGGCCCAACCGACTGTTTACTAAAAACACAGGACTCTGCAAACACGCAAGTGGACGTATAGAGTCTGATGCCTGCCCGGTGCTGGAAGGTCAAACGGAGCGGTTAGACGCAAGTCGAAGCTGTGAAGTCAAGCCCCAGTAAACGGCGGCCGTAACTATGACGGTCCTAAGGTAGCGAAATTCCTTGTCGGGTAAGTTCCGACCTGCATGAAAGGCATAACGAGTTGGGCACTGTCTCAACCAGAGACTCGGTGAAATTGCAGTATGGGCGAAGATACCCATTACCCGCAGCAGGACGAAAAGACCCCGTGAACCTTTACTGCAACCTGATTCTGTGTTTCTGTGACGCATACGTAGCATAGGTGGGAGACGTTGATCTGCCGGTTCTGGTCGGCAGGGAGTCATCAGTGAAATACCACTTTTGCGTCACGGGAATTCTAACCTGAGGAGTGGATCCTTGGGGACACAGTTAGGTGGGCAGTTTGGCTGGGGCGGCTTCCTCCCAAAGAGTAACGGAGGAGCACAAAGGTCAGCTCAGTACGGTTGGCAATCGTACGTGGAGTGCAAAAGCATAAGCTGGCTTGACTGCGAGACCCATAAGTCGAGCAGGTGCGAAAGCAGGTTTTAGTGATCCGGTGATCCCATGTGGACGGGTCATCGCTCAACAGATAAAAGGTACTCCGGGGATAACAGGCTGATTTCGCCCAAGAGTCCCTATCGACGGCGAAGTTTGGCACCTCGATGTCGGCTCATCGCATCCTGGGGCTGGAGAAGGTCCCAAGGGTATGGCTGTTCGCCATTTAAAGCGGTACGCGAGCTGGGTTTAAACCGTCGTGAGACAGGTTGGTCTCTATCCGCTGTGGGCGCTGGAGAATTGAGGGGACTTTTCATTAGTACGAGAGGATTATGAAGAACGTAGCTCTGGTGTACCGGTTGTTCCGCTCGGAGCATCGCCGGGTAGCCACCTACGGACGGGATAAACGCTGAAAGCATCTAAGCGTGAAGCCCACCCCAAGATAAATTCTCCCTATGAGATCCGTGGTAGACTACCACGTTGATAGGCCAGAGGTCCAAGTACGTATATCCAAAGGTACTCAGCTGACTGGTACTAATCGGTCCATTGGCTTGATCGTCGTGCTGTTTGTTCCGCGATTCTTACGTTGCCACAGGGCATTCTGCCTGAACGGCAGACGGAAAATCGCGCGTGAGCGCGTGAGACCGTGCTCTTACTACAACAAATCTTTTTCCAGGTGACCACACCGGCAGGGCCACACCCGTTCCCATTCCGAACACGGCCGTTAAGCCTGCCAGGGCCGATGATAGTCTAACAGCGAAAGTAGGTCGTTGCCTGGATTTTTTAAAACACTCACCCCGCGTGCAAAACACGCGGGGTGAGTTCTTTTAACTCAGAACATGTCGGCCGCGGTTCGGAGAGAAAACTTCCTCCGTCGAAAGCGACGCACGTCTCCCTTTGCCGTCCAGGCACTGCTTCATCACGGCTTCAACCTCGCCTTGCCAAGCATTCGGTCACCTGATAACTGGTGAACGTCACCACCGTCTACCGGCTCGGCAATACCGTGAAGGAACACCATGCGTCGTTTTGAATTCGTCGAAGGCGGCTCACGCAAGTTCTGGGAAGTCGATCTGCTGGGCGCGGCCCTGACCGTGCGCTTCGGACGCATGGGCGCTGATGGCCAGAGCAAGACCACGACCTTTCCAAGCGCCGACGAAGCCACCGCCGAGATGGCCAAGCTGGTGCGCGAGAAGACCAAGAAGGGCTACCAGGAGATCGGCGCTGCGAGCGACGCACCGGTGGTCAAGGCGTTGCGGCGGCCCACGGCTTACTCGACGGGAGAGCACCCGACCCACTTCATGAACTACGCCGTAGTCGATTTCGATCCCGAAGAGGGCGGCCTCAAGGATATCGAGCGCAAGGTCTATGCTGTGCGCACCGATTACGATGCCGGCGAGGACGGCTTCAATGAACGCATCGAAGCGCTGCTAGCTGATCCCAAGGTCGGTCAACTCAAGGCCCTGGTTATCGGCAACTGGTTCGGCGATGACAGCTCCGGCTCACCGACGGAGCTGATCGCCAAGCTGATCGCCGCCAAGGATCGGCTGACCAGCCTGATCGGCATTTTCCTCGGCGATGTCATCCAGGAAGAGAACGAAATCTCCTGGATCACCCAGACCAGCGTCACCGATCTGCTGCATGCCTTTCCCAAATTGGAGGAATTCGTTGTGCGCGGCGGCAATGAGCTGCGCATGAGCGGCTTGAAACACGATTCGCTGCGCACCCTGATCGTGCAATCCGGCGGACTCAGCACGGCGTGCGTCAAGGATCTTGCTGCCTCGCGACTGCCCGTCTTGGAACGCGTGGCGCTCTGGCTTGGCACCGACCAGTATGGCGGCGATTACTCGATCGCTGATCTCGGCCCCATCCTGCGCGGCGAGGTCTGGCCCAAGCTCGAATATCTTGGCCTGATGAATGCCGAAGGCGCCGATGCCATCGCGCAGGCCCTGGTCTCGGCCCCAATCCTCACACGCATCCGCGCCCTCGACCTGTCGATGGGGGCGCTCACCGATGCTGGTGGCCTGGCGCTGCTGGGATGCCAACAGCTGCGCTCGCTCAGCTTCCTCAATCTGCGCCGGCACTACCTCTCCGATGCGGTGATGGCGCAGTTCAAGAAGATCGGCATCGAGGTTGATGTCTCCGATCAGGAGTCCTCCGGTGACGAGGATGATGAGGAATACCGCAGCTGCGAAGTCACCGAGTAGCGCCGCCACATGCCGCGCTGGGCCCTCCTCGCCGCGCCTGGTGACAAGCGCGCACTCGGTTTCCGCGCCGCCCTTGCGCGCTACGGCCAAGCCCCGCCGCTGCTGCTGACCTGGCCGGAAGTTGTTGCCGATCCGGCCGGACGATTGGCCGAGTTGGCCCCTGACGACATCCTGCGCATCGATTCCCCAGGGGCTGATCAGTTCGCTTGGGCTGCGCTCGCCGAGCGCGGTGCCGGCCGGCTTGTCGGTGATATCTCCGCCGGGCGCTGGCAGCCGGGCGCACGCCGGCACGCCGGTCTGGCCGCGGTCCTGGCGGAACTGGCGACCATAGTCCAACAGCGCGGCCTGCGCGTGCTCGCCGCTCCGCAAGACATCGCGGTGATGTGCGACAAGGTCCATTGCCGCACCCATTTGTCTGCGGCCGGCATCCGCCTGCCGCCAGCCTTGCCCATCTGCACTGATTACGCGTCCTTCCTTGCCGCCCTGGCGCACCAGCGCTGGACGCGCGTCTTCATTAAGCCGCGCTGGGGCTCATCCGGCGCCGGCATCATCGCCTACCAGCGCTCGGGCTGGGGCGCTGGCGCACACGAACAGGTGGTCACTACGCTGACGCACCAACATGCTGCGGGCGAACTCCAACTCTTCTTCAGCAAGCGCCTGCGCACCGTCAGCGATACCGGAGCCTTGCGTGCGATGATCGACCAGGTGTTGGCTGATGGTGCGGTGATCGAGCGTTGGATCCCCAAGCTGTCCGTCGCCGGTGGTGCCGTCGACCTGCGCTTCGTCGCCATTGCCGGGCGGCTGCGCCAGCGCATCGCGCGCGTCGGCAGCGGACCGATCACCAACCTTCACCTTGATGCGCGCCGGCTCGACGCCGATCTCCTGCTGCAGCAAGCCACGCCGGAGCGCCGCGCCCGCGTCCTCGCCACCGCCTTGGCGGTGGCGAAGGCCTTTCCGCGCTCGTGGTATCTCGGTCTGGACCTGCTGGTCACGCATGGCTTCAAAGACGCGCTGGTGTGCGAGGCCAATGCCTGGGGCGATCTGCTGCCTGGGCTCGAACATGAGGGCGAGGACACCTTCACCGCTGAGGTGCGCTCTCTGCTTGTGCCGTCCGCTGGAGTTCCCGCATGCGCGACGTGACCACCGTGGTCTTCGACCTCGACAACACCTTGATCGATCGCGATGGCGCGGTCGCCGCCTGGCTCGCCACCTTGCTGGCGCCGGCGCAGGTCGTTGCCTGCCTGCGTCACGATGGCGGCGGCTACGGTGATCGCGCCGCGTTCTTCGCCAGCGTCTCGACCGCCAGCGCGCTGCCGGAGCCGGTGGTGCGCGCCCGCTTCCGTGCCGAACTGCCGCGCCACATCCGCGCCCAGGTCGGAGCAGAGGAACTGCTGGCGCGTCTGCGCCCGCAGTACCGCCTAGCAGTCGCGACCAACGGCAGCGTCGCCATGCAGCAGGCCAAGCTGACGGCGGCCGGACTGGACGGGTTCGCCCTGGTCGCCATCTCCGAGGCCTACGGCGTGGCCAAGCCGGCGGCGGCCTTCTTCACCCGCCTGCTTACCACGCTCTCATGCCGCGCCGAACAGGCGCTGATGGTGGGCGATCATCCGCACAACGACATTGCCGGCGCGGCCGCGGTCGGCATGCGCACCTGCTGGCTGCGCACGCCGCACTTCGCCGCGCCGATGCAGGCTGACTTTTGCATTGATGCCCTCGACCAGGTGCCCTGCCGATGATTGATCTCAGCTCCATCATGGGCCACCGCGACGTGCTGTTCATCACCCTCGATACCCTGCGCTATGACGTTGCGGTGCAGGCGCTGGCGCAGGGCATGACCCCGCTGCTGGCCGGGCTGCTGCCGGGCGGCCGGTGGGAGAAACGTCATTCGCCTGGGAGCTTCACCTATGCCGCCCACCAAGCGTTCTTCGCCGGTTTCCTGCCCACGCCGGCACGGCCTGGACGCCATCCCAGACTGTTTGCGCTGGAGTTTCCAGGATCGGAAACCATCGGCAGCGGCACCTGGGTGTTCAATCAGCCGAGCATCGTCGCCGGCTTCGCCGCGCTGGGCTACCACACCATCTGCATCGGTGGCACCGGCTTCTTCAATACCACCACTGCTCTGGGACGGGTGATGCCCGGCTACTTCGCCGAGCATCATTGGCATCCGCGCCTGGGCGTCATGGATCCGCATTCCACCCGCCATCAGGTGGCGCTGGCAGTGGAGCGCCTGCAGGCGCTGCCGTCCGAGCGCCGCGCCTTTTTGTTCATTAACATTTCGGCGCTGCACCGCCCCAACCATGGCTACCTTGCCGGAGCGCGGCAGGACACCTGTGAGACCCAGATGGCCGCGCTGGGCTATGTCGACCGCGAACTGCCGCCGGTGATCGCTGCCCTACGCGCGCGCGGTGGTTGTCTCGCCATCCTCTGCTCGGACCATGGCACCGCCTATGGCGACGACGGCTTCAACGGTCATCGCCTAGCGCATCCGGCGGTATGGACGGTTCCTTATGCAGAGATGGTGATCGCGCCATGAATCCACGCCCGACGTTGGCCGCGGTGATCGCCGACGATCCCTATCAGGCCTACAGCTACTCCTATCCGCACAAGACCAGCTACCGGGCGTTCGATCCACCCGTCAGCCTCGCTGAGGCGTGGCGTAACGAGGACCGCTCCGCCCTGCTGCTCTACCTGCACGTGCCGTTCTGCGAACAGCGCTGCGGTTTCTGTAATCTTTTCACCCAAGTTCAGCCCAAGCAGGATGTAGTCGCCGCCTACCTTGATGCGCTCGAACGCCAGGCCGCGGTGACGTTCGCCGCGTTGGCGCCGGCGCGATTCGCCCGGCTCGCCATCGGCGGCGGCACGCCGACTTTCCTCACCCCGAGGGAACTCGAACGACTGTTCGCCATCACAGCGCGCTGGCAGGCGAGCGGCATTCCGACCTCGGTCGAGGTTTCGCCTCCGACTGCCGACGCCGAGCGTATCGCCGTGCTGCGGCGCGCCGGTGTGACGCGCGTGAGCATGGGTGTGCAGAGCTTCCTGCAGCAAGAGACCACGGCGCTCAATCGACATCAGCATCCCGAGGTGCTCACGCGCGCCTGTCGCACCATCGCTGCGGCAGGCTTCGCGACCTTCAATCTCGATTTGATGTATGGCATTCCAGGGCAGACCGTCACCACGCTAATGACATCGCTTGATCAAGCGATCGCAGCTGGCGCCAACGAGCTCTACCTCTATCCGCTCTACGTGCGGCCATTGACCATCCTCGGCGTGCGTCAGGTCGCCGCCTCCAGCGAGCGTCTCGCACTGTATCGGGCCGCGCGCAGCGCCCTGCTGGCGCGCGGTTGGACGCAGGCGTCGATGCGCATGTTCCGCGCCCCAGAAGCGCAGGAGTCCATCGGGCCGGTCTACCGGTGCCAAGACGACGGCATGGTCGGGCTCGGCATCGGCGCCCGCTCCTACACCAGCGCCCTGCACTATTCGAGCGGCTATGCCGTCGACCAATCGCAGATCCGCCGCCTGATCGCGGACTGGTGCGCGCAAGACGATGCAGGCTTCGGGCGCATCGAGCATGGCATAGAGTTAACCGAAGAAGACCAGCGTCGGCGTTTCGTCATCTTATCGGTGCTCGAGCGCGGTCTCGATCGCGCCGCCTACCGCCAGCGTTTCGGCGGCGAGGTCCTTGACCACCTGCCGGAACTGGCCGAGGCGATCGCGCTGCAACTGATGGACGAACAGGATGGCGTGCTCCGCCTGAGCGAAACCGGCGTCGAACAGTCCGACGTCATAGGACAATGGATGTATTCCCCGCGCGTGCAGCAGCGCATGGCCGCCTACCAGGCGCGATGAGTCGCCCGCTGACCATCCTCTGGCGTGGACCGCTCGACAGCTGCAACTACGGCTGCCGCTACTGCCCGTTCGCCAAGCGTCCGGCGCTGCGCAGCGTACTCGACGCCGATCGTGCCGCGCTCACACGCTTCAGCGCCTGGGTCGAGACGGAGGTACAGCGGGAGCTCTCGCTCTTCTTCACGCCCTGGGGCGAGGCCCTGATCCATGCTTGGTACCGCGAGACGCTGGTGCGCTTGAGCCACCAGGCACGTATCCATCAGGTAGTGATCCAGACCAACGGTTCATGCGCGATGGGTTGGACCGCGGAGGCCAACCCCACGCGTCTCGCCCTGTGGATCACCTGGCATCCGAGCGAGATCGGACTCGACCGCTTCCTCGACCAACTCGCACCGCTGCTGGACAACGGTATCCGTTTCAGCGTGGGTGCGGTCGGCGTGCCGGAGCACATCGATGCACTAGAACAGCTGCGCGCCCGCCTGCCGCAGACGGTGCCGTGCTGGATCAACGCGCGCAAACCGTTGCTACCGCTCAGTGACGCCGAGACCGCCCGCTTCACCGCCATCGATCCACACTATGCGTTGACGCTGCGCCGGCACGCCAGCCGCCACCGTTCCTGCCGCACCGGCGAGGACGTCATCGCAGTCGACGGGGATGGCGCGGTCCGTCGCTGCCACTTCGTCGACACCATCCTTGGCAACCTCTACGCTGATGAACTGGTGGCGATGTTGCGACCACGCCCC
>Ga0209591_10006363_pt1 | contig 13120 bp, 6 predicted proteins | sample MAT01_FD_187207 | JGI IMG/M metagenome (GOLD analysis project Ga0209591, IMG submission 187207) | Freshwater microbial communities from Lake Fryxell liftoff mats and glacier meltwater in Antarctica - MAT-01 (SPAdes) (version 2) | ecosystem: Environmental > Aquatic > Freshwater > Ice > Liftoff...
TCGCGGCACCCGGCGCGGGTGCGGGCTGCGCCTGCACGTAGCTGGTGCTCAACAGCATCGCGGCCACGGCGGCGGCCACCGGGGTGGCTTGCAGCAGCGCGCGGGGGGCGCCGTGGCGGGAGTTCGAATTCTTCATGGTGTTTGTCTCCTGGAACGCACGTGATCTCGACAACTTCCGCCGATGCGGGCCGAGTGCGCGCACCGATCGGGCAACAGAAATCTGATCCGTGAAACGAACTTTGTATCAAAACTAGATTTTCGGACACCCTGCGAAAACCCTAGATCGGCACGCCCGGAGGCCCGAATTCGTGCACGTTATGCCTCTGTACAAGCGAATTCGCCAGTGGCTACACTGAAAGAGACGTACCGCAACATGGAAATTTCCGTCCGAGTGCGCCGATTTTGTAGCGAAACTACATTGCAAAAAAGCAACATCTGGTGGACATGCAGCGCCGTCGTCGCCCTGGCTCTGACACTTTGCGCAGGCACGACCGTGGCCAGCGCCGATGGGGCTGCCGGGCCCGCCGCACTGCAACTGCACCGCCCGTCGCCGGACTGGCGCGACCAGGTGCTGTACTTCGTCGTGACCGACCGCTTCGCCGACGGCGACGCCACCAACAACGACCAAGGTGCGGGGGAGTACCGGCCCGGGGACCGTACGCGCTACCAGGGCGGCGACTTGCGCGGCCTGACGCAGCGGCTCGGCTACATCCGCGGCCTGGGGGCCACGGGGTTGTGGATCACGCCGCCGGTGGCCAACCAGTGGCTCGACCCTTCCGGCCACTACAGCGGCTACCACGGCTACTGGGCCGAGCATTTCAAGAAGGTCGACCCGCACCTGGGCACGCTGGCCGACTACCGCCAGCTCTCGCACGCCCTGCACAGCCAGGGCATGGTGCTGGTGCAGGACATCGTGGTGAACCACACCGGCAACTTCTTCACCTACCGCGACCGCTGGCAGCGCGGCCAGCCCGCCACGGGCTACGAAGCCCACGACGCGACACTGCCGGTGCCGCGCCCCAGCCAGCCGCCCTTCGACCAGAACGACCCACGCGATTCAATTCAGCGTAGCGCCGGCATCTACCACTGGACGCCCGACATCACCGACTACAACAACCCGCAGCAGGAACGCACCTTCCAGATGGCGGGCCTGGACGACCTGAACACCGAAAACCCCGTGGTGCGCCGCGCGCTGCGCGACAGCTTCGGCTTCTGGGTGAAGGAGGTGGGCGTGGATGGCTTCCGCGTCGACACCGCCTTCTACGTGCCCCCCGACTACTTCGCCGATTTCCTGTTCTCGCGCGACCCGGCTGCGCCAGGCATGGCCGAGGTGGCGCGCCGCACCGGCCGGCACAACTTCCTGGTCTTCGGCGAAGGCTTCGGCATCGACCGCCCCGGCAGCGACGTGCAGTCGCGCAAGATCGAGCGCTATACGCGCACGCCCGCAGGCCGGCCGCTGCTGCAGGGCATGCTGAACTTTCCGCTCTACGGTGCCTTGGGGGACGCCTTCGCGCGCGGCCGCCCGCCGGCAGAACTGGGCGAGCGCATTACCCGCATGATGAAGATTCACCGCCGGCCGCACCTGATGCCGAGCTTCATCGACAACCACGATGTCGACCGTTTCCTGGCCGGCGGCAGCCAGGCCGGCCTGAAGCAGGCGCTGCTGGCGCTGATGACGCTGCCCGGCATTCCCGTCATCTACTACGGCACCGAGCAGGGCTTCACCGAGCCGCGCGCAGCCATGTTCGCCGCCGGTTTCGGCTCGGGCGGGCGCGACCGTTACGACACCGAAGCGCCGCTCTACCGCGCCACCGCAGAGATGACGGCATTGCGGCGCGAACACCGCGTGTTTTCTCGCGGTGTGCCCACGGTGCTGCATGGCAACGCCGCGGGGCCCGGCGCGCTGGCCTGGAAGATGGCGCAGCCGGGGCCGGCTGCGGGGGAGGAGCTGCCCGCCTTCGTCGTCTTCAACACAGCCGAGGGCGAGGCGCTGCTGCCTGCCCTGGCCACGGGCTTGCCGGCGGGCACCGTGCTGCAGGGCCTGTACGGGCTGCACGGTCGGCCCGATGACCTGGTGGTGGGCGCCGGCGGCCGCATCACGCTGCGCCTGGCTCCGCGCAGCGGCCAGGTGTGGCGCGCCACGGCTGCTCGGGCCTCGAGGTTCGCGAGGGCCGCGCTGGCCGCGCCGCCGGTAGCCGCCGCCCGTTTGCAACTCGACCTGCCTGAGGCCACGCGCCAGCGCGGCGACTTTCGCGTCACCGGCCGTTCACAAGGCGTGACGCGACTTCAACTGGTGGTGGACGGCGACCTGGCACGAGCCCGCAGCGTCACGCCCGGCCCCGACGGCCGTTGGCAGGCCGAGGTGGACACTGCGGCGATGGTCGACCCCGACACCGTGCACCGCCTCGTGGCCTGGGCCGAAGGGCGGGCGGTGTCGGCAGCGCGCAGCTTCCGTGTCTTGAGGCCCTGGCAGATGGTGGTGAACCAGCCCGATCCGGCGGGTGACGACACTGGCCCGGCCGGCATGGCCTACAGCTACCCCAGCGACCCCGGTTGGGGTGCGAACCGGCAGATGGACCTGCGAGCCGTGCGTGTGGACACTGCCAGCGGCGCCCTGCGCCTGGTGCTGAAGATGGCCAGCATCACCACGCCCTGGAACCCGACGAACGGTTTCGATCACGTCAACTTCACCGTCTACATCGAACTGCCGGGCCGCGAAGGCGGCGCCACGGTGATGCCGCTGCAGCACGCCAGCCTGCCCGGCGGCATGCGCTGGCACCTGCGGCTGCGCGCCGGGGGCTGGTCGAACGCCTTGTTTTCTGCAGAAGGCGCCAGCGCCACCCATGAAGGCATGCCCGTGACACCCGGCGCCGCGCTGGCGGTGAACCGCGCGGCGCGCACCGTCAGCTTCACGTTGCCGGCAGCGGCGCTCACGCGGCTGCCATCGCTGCGCGGCGCCCGCCTCTTCGTCACCACCTGGGACTACGACGGCGGCTACCGCAGCCTGGCGCCCGAGGCCGGGCCCTTCGTGATGGGCGGCGGCCTGCCCGACGGGCCGCGTGTGATGGACGACAGCGGCGTCATCACCCTGCCCTGAAACGAAACAAGGGCGGGAGCTCGCGCTCCCGCCCTTGCTGCGTGAAGGCCGAGAAGATTACTTCTTGGCTTCTTCTTTCTTGACGGCCGGCTTCATTTCTTCCTTCTTCATGTCGGCCTTCTTGGCGGCGCTGGCGGCCGGCTTGGCGGCTTCGGCCTTGGCGGGGGCAGCCGTGGTGGCTTGGGCGGAGAAGGCGAAGGCGGCCAGGGCAATCAGGCTCAGGAACTTGGTCATGCTGTCTCTCTCAGTGGAAAAATGAGGTTCTCAACGAAGCTCGTCATCCCGAACCATTCCGGGGCGCCGAGTGGCTGGCGGTGGGCGGTGTTGCACCGCTTTTATGTGTCAGCCACGCTCACAACGCAGCCCATGTCGGTGCGTTGACACACCAAGAAGAAATTTCTGACGCCGCCGGATTCTGGAAAACCCGAATGCGGGGGCGCTCAGCGGCGCTGCTGGACCAGCGCCTGCACGCCGCCATTCAAAGCGGCCAGGGTGTCAATGATGAGCAGCGTGGGGATGGCCTGCAGATAGGGCTCGAACCGCCCCTTGGCCTCGAAGCGCTGGCGGAAGGCGCTCTGGAAGAAGCGCTCGCCCAGCCGCGGCACGATGCCACCGCCAATGTAGACGCCCCCGCGTGCGCCCAGCACCAGCGCCACATTGCCGGCGAAGCTGCCCAGCAGGGCGCAGAAGACATCCAGCGTGCGGCTGCAGACAGCGTCGCTGCCGTCCAGGCCGCGTTCGACGATCAGTTCGGTGGTCAAGGGCCAGGGCAACGCCGAGTGCGAGGGCGCCGCCGCCTGACCCAGCACGGCAGCCACGGCGCCATACAGGGTCGGCAGGCCGATGCCCGAGAGCAGGCGCTCGGCTGAGACATGCGGGTGTTCGCGGCGCACCACCGCCAGCACCGCAGCGTCGAAGTCGTCGGCTGCAGAAAGCGTGGCGTGGCCGCCTTCGCCCGGCACGGCCGCCCAGTGGCCGTCGGCCGTGGGCACCAGGCCGGCCACACCCAGCCCTGTGCCCGGGCCGATGACGGCCAAGGTGGTGCGCGCCGCCGGCATGGCGACACCCGGCCATGCGCGCAGCTGCTGCGGCTGCAGACGCGGCAGTGAAAGCGCCAACGCCTCGAAGTCGTTCAGCACGAGCAGTTCGTCCAGGTTCAGCGCGGCTTGCGTGTCGCGGCGAGAGAGGGCCCAGTCGCTGTTGGTGAAGAAGATTGGGTCGCTGCCCACTGCGGTGGCCACCGCGAAGGCTGCGGCACGCGGTGGCCGATAAGCACTGCCCAGGCTCACCGCCAGGTCGGCCAGATAGTGGGCTGCAGCGTCGCCAGGGCCCGCGTGGCCGGCAGCCGGCAGCGTGGCCACATGGCTGATGGTCACACTGTCTTCGGCCAGCCAGCCGAAGCGAGCATTGGTGCCGCCGATGTCGGCCACCAACCAAGGTCGTGGCAGGCCAACGGCGTTCACATTCAGATCGGGCATGGCCGCGGCAATCACTTTCACTGGGTTACGGTAGCAAAACTACAAACCTTCAACAAGGGTTCTAACACTTTGGGCAGCGAAGTGTCAGCAGAGAAAGCTGGGGTGGCGATCCGCGATAACCTGTAGTGAAGCTACAGGGGCCTGGGGCCGCGTTCGGCACCGGCCTAACCCGAATGATGTGAGGGCGCCATGCGGTCACGCACAATGCGTGCCGTTACCGCACTGGCACGGGGCCAGGCCGACCGACAGCCCAACCGCCTGCCCGCCTGCCTGCCTGACTGCCTGCACCCGACCACCGCTGCCGCCCATGACGCCCCCCCACAGCCCACGGCTGCTTGCCGACATCGGCGGCACGTACGCCCGCTTCGCGCTGCAGCTGCCCAGCGGGCGCTTTGCGCACACCGACTCGCTGCTGTGCGCCGAGCACACCGACTTCCACGCCGCCGTCAGCGCCTACCTGGGCCGGCTGCCTGCCGGCATGGCCAGCACGGTGGAGCACGCCGCCGTCGCCATCGCCAACCCGGTGGAAGGCGATGCGGTGCGCATGACCAACTACCACTGGCAGTTCAGCATCGAGCAGATGCGCCAGCGGCTGGGTTTCACCACGCTGGTGGTGGTGAACGACTTCACTGCGCTGGCGATGGCGCTGCCACACCTGGCGCCGGGCCAGCGTCGCCAGGTGGGCGGTGGGCAGGCGCGCGAGAACAGCGTCATCGGCGTCATTGGCGCTGGCAGCGGCCTCGGCGTGAGCGGGCTGATTCCGCTGCAGGACGGTTACGTGGCGTTGGGAACCGAGGGCGGCCACACCAGTTTTGCGCCCCGCGACGAGCGCGAGATCGCCATCCTGCGCCATGGCCTCACGCTCTACCCGCACCTGTCTTTCGAGCGCCTGCTCTCGGGGCCAGGGCTGGAACTCATCCACCGCGCGCTGTGCGGGCGTGCGAACGTGGCGCCCGAGCCCCTGTCTGCGCCCGAGATCACACGCCGCGCGCTCGACCACGCCGACCGGTTGTGCGAAGAAACGCTGCAGGCCTTCTGCAGCATCCTGGGCACTGCCGCGGCCAACCTGGCGGTGACGTTGGGTGCCCTGGGCGGCATCTACATCGGCGGCGGCATCGTGCCGCGCCTGGGTGAGTATTTCGATGCCAGCCCCTTTCGTGCGCGCTTCGAGGACAAGGGCCGCTTCAGCGACTACGTGAAGGTCATTCCCACCTTCGTCGTGACGGCCGAACACGCCACCTTCGAGGGCGTGGCAGCCATTCTGACGACGCAGTTGCGTGCGCTGCACAACGACCACGGCTCTGCCCTCCTCGCGCAGATTCAACGCGCGCGCGACAGTCTTTCGCCGGCCGAAAAGCGGGTGGCCGACCACGTGCTGGCGCACCCGCGTTCGGCGCTGAACGACCCCATCGCCGAAATCGCCAAGGCGGCGCTGGTGAGCCAGCCCACCGTGATTCGCTTTTGCCGCAGCCTGGGCTGTGAAGGGCTGAGTGATTTCAAGCTGCGCCTGGCCTCGGGCCTGTCAGGCACCCTACCGCTGACGCACACGCAGGTGACGGGGTCTGATTCGGTGCTGGAGCTCGGTGTGAAGGTGCTGGGCAACACCGCCAGCGCCATCCTGCAGGTGCGTGAGCAGCTCAATCGCGACACCTTGGTGCGCGCCATCGACCTGCTGAACGCAGCCGAGCGCATCGAGTTCTATGCCGTCGGCCACTACGGTGTGGTGGCCGACGACGCGCAGTTCAAGTTCCTGCGTTTCGGCGTGCCCAGCGCCAGCGTCACCGACCGGCGCCTGCAGTTGCTGTCTGCCAAGGTGCTGCGACCCAGCGATGTGGTGGTCATCATCAGCAGCAGCGGCCGCGTCGACGATTTGCTGGCGGTCTGCGAAACCGCGCACGCACGCGGCGTGCCGGTGGTGGCCATCACCGCCAGCCAGAGCCCGCTGGCGCGCAAGGCCGACGTCGCCCTGATCGTCGACCACGTCGAAGATCTGGCCACCCATGTGCCGATGGTCAGCCGCATCCTGCACCTGCTAGTCATCGACATCCTGGCCGTGGGCCTGGCAATGCGGCGCGGTGCCGACAGCGCGGTTGCGCGGCCCGATGACGGTCGCACAGCGGACGGCGGGGCCGCCGCGGCTCGGCCGACTGCGGGAGCCAACGCCGACTTCGATGAAGCGCCGGCCAAGCCTGTCGAGCCCGAGGCGCGCCGCGCCGGGCCCGGCATCAGCACCTCGGGGCCGCTGTCGCGGCTGACTTCACACAGCCGCTGAAGCGAGGACGGCGGCAGACGCCTAAACTGCAGGTTCTCCTGAGGAGCGTTGCGACAGCAGACCGAAGGTTCTGCTGCCAGGCTCGGGAACCGGCGTCGCAGGCCCGCGCCGCGCCGGCGGCAACGGCGCTCACTCCCTGACTGATTCCGGAGTGAATGTCCGCATGAGCCCCCTGAGCCCCCTGAGTTCCATCAGCCCCGTGAGCCCGACCCCGGCACGACCCCCTGCCATGCGCCTGTCCGGGCTCGAGCCCGTTGCCATCGGCGACGGCGCGCTCTTCGTCAACATCGGCGAGCGCACCAACGTCACCGGCAGCAAGGCCTTCTCGCGGATGATCCTCGAGGGCCGCTTCGAAGACGCGCTTTCGGTCGCGCGCCAGCAGGTGGAAAACGGCGCCCAGGTCATCGACATCAACATGGACGAGGCCATGCTCGACAGCGCTGCGGCCATGGAGCGCTTCCTGAAGCTGATTGCCGGCGAGCCCGAAATTGCGCGCGTGCCGATCATGATCGACAGTTCCAAGTGGAGCGTCATCGAGACCGGGCTGAAGTGCATTCAGGGCAAGGGCATCGTCAACAGCATCAGCATGAAGGAAGGCGAAGAAGAGTTTCGCCGTCAGGCCAAGCTGGTGCGCCGCTACGGCGCTGCCGCCGTGGTGATGGCCTTCGACGAAAAGGGCCAGGCCGACACCTACCAGCGCAAGATCGAAATCTGCGAGCGCGCGTACAGGATCTTGACTGAGCAATTGGGTTTTGCGCCTGAAGACATCATCTTCGACCCCAACATCTTCGCCATCGCCACAGGCATCGAAGAGCACGACAACTACGCCGTCGATTTCATCAACGCGACGCGCTGGATCAAGCAGAACCTGCCGGGCGCCAAGGTCAGCGGCGGCGTCTCGAACGTGAGCTTCAGCTTCCGCGGCAACGACCCCGTGCGCGAGGCCATTCACACGGTGTTTCTCTACCACGCCATCAAGGCCGGGCTGGACATGGGCATCGTCAACGCCGGCATGGTGGGCGTGTACGACGACCTTGAAGCCGTGTTGCGCGAGCGGGTGGAAGACGTGGTGTTGAACCGCCGCGCAGATGCGGGTGAGCGCCTGATCGAAGTGGCCGAAAGCGCCAAGGGCGCGGCCAAGGACGACAGCGCGCGCCTGGCCTGGCGCGTGGGCGACGTGAACCACCGCCTGAGCCACGCGCTGGTGCACGGCATCACCGAATTCATCGTCGAAGATACCGAGGAAGCCTGGCGCGCCATCGCCAGCGGAGGCGGCCGGCCGCTGCACGTGATCGAAGGCCCGCTGATGGCCGGCATGAACGTGGTCGGCGACCTCTTCGGCCAAGGCAAGATGTTCCTGCCGCAAGTGGTCAAAAGTGCCAGAGTGATGAAGCAGGCCGTGGCCCACCTGCTGCCCTACATCGAAGAAGAGAAAAAGCTGCTGATTGCCGGCGGCGGCGAGGCCAAGCCCAAGGGCAAGATCGTCATCGCGACGGTGAAGGGCGACGTCCACGACATCGGCAAGAACATCGTCACCGTGGTCTTGCAGTGCAACAACTTCGAAGTCGTGAACATGGGCGTGATGGTTGCGTGCCAGGACATCCTGGCCAAGGCCAAGCTGGAAGGCGCCGACATCATTGGTCTTTCCGGTCTCATCACGCCCAGCCTGGAAGAGATGCAGCACGTGGCGGCCGAGATGCAGCGCGATGATTTTTTCCGCAGCAGGAAGATACCGCTGCTTATCGGTGGCGCCACCTGCAGCCGCGTCCACACGGCGGTAAAGATCGCGCCGCACTACGAAGGCCCGGTGGTGTATGTGCCCGATGCCTCGCGCAGCGTGGGCGTATGCAGCGACCTGCTGAGCGACGAACGCGCAGCCAGGTACATCGACGAGCTGCGTGCCGACTACGAACAGGTGCGCACCCTGTACGCGCAGAAGAAGGCCACGCCGCTGGTGACGCTGGCGGCAGCGCGCGCCAACAAGGCCGCCATCGACTGGGCGGCGTACACGCCGCCAGTGCCCAAGTTCATCGGCCGGCGCGAATTCCGCAACTACGACCTGGCCGACCTGGCCAGGGCCATCGACTGGGCGCCGTTTTTCCAGACCTGGGACCTGGCGGGCAAGTTCCCGAACATCCTGCGCGACGAGGTCGTCGGCCACGAGGCGCAGCGTGTCTTCAGCGACGGCAAGCGCCTGCTGCAGCGCCTGATCGAAGGCCGCTGGCTGCAGGCCAGCGGTGTCGTGGCTTTGCTGCCGGCCAATACCGCAAGCGACGACACCATCGAGATCTACACGGATGAGACGCGCAGCCAGGTCGCGCTGCGCTGGAACCCGCTGCGGCTGCAGACCGAAAGGCCCGTCGTCGACGGCGTGAAGCGGCCCAACCGCAGCCTCGCCGATTTCATCGCTCCGAAATCAGGACCGGGCGCGAAGGCCGACTACATCGGCATGTTTGCCGTGACCGCGGGCCTGGGCGTGGAGAAGAAGGAAAAGTTCTTCACCGACGACCTCGACGACTACAGCGCCATCATGCTGAAGGCCCTGGCCGACCGCCTGGCCGAGGCCTTTGCCGAACGCCTGCACCAGCGTGTGCGCACCGACCTCTGGGGCTATGCCGCTGACGAGACCTTGAGCGCGGAAGAGTTGATCGGCGAACAGTACCGCGGCATCCGCCCGGCGCCGGGCTACCCAGCCTGCCCCGACCACACCGTAAAGCGCGACATGTTCCGCGTGCTGCAGGCTGAAACCATCGGCATGAGCTTGACGGACAGCATGGCCATGACACCGGCGGCCAGCGTCAGCGGTTTCTACCTGGCCCATCCTGACGCGACCTATTTCAACGTCGGCCGCATCGGAGAAGACCAACTCGCCGATTGGGCACAACGCCAGGGCCTGGCGGAACATGACGCGCGGCGGGCGTTGGCGCCGGCGCTGGGTTAGCCCGCTTTGGCCCGCCGCCCACGCGGTTCGGCCTGCTCGCGCCGCACGGGGTGGCGCTGATTCGCATCAGTCGGTAAGTGCTGTGCAGGCCGCCAAGGAATTGGCTACACGACTGCCTTGCAGTTGCCGAGAATGGGGGTTCAGGGTCACGGGCATGCCGTGCCCGCCCACAACTGCACTGGCGCCCGTCACGCCGTGCCCCTTGTCATGTTCTTGAACACCCACCGGCGTGCATTCGCCACCCTGGCCCTGAGCACCTTGATGGCCGCTTGCGGCGGTGGCGGCGGCGGCAGCAGCACCGAGGCGGCCGCGCCAGCCCCCACCACGCCGGCCCCCACCGCGCCCGCCCCGCCCGCTGCACCGCTGGTGGAAAAGCCGGCCACGCGGGCCCAGGCCGCGCGGTTTCTTGCCCAGGCCAGCTTCGGCGCCACCGACGGCCAGATCGACCGTTTGATGAGCGTGGGCTACGCCGCGTGGATCGACGAACAGCTGGCGCTGCCCGCCAGCGCGCCGCACCGCCGCCACTGGGACGCACGTGACGCCGAGATCCAGCTTGCCACGCCGGGTACCACCGCTGGCCAGGAACAGGTTTTCGAAAGTTTCTGGAAGCAGTCCGTGACCGGGCAGGACCAACTGCGCCAGCGTGTGGCGTATGCGCTTTCGCAGATATTCGTGATCAGCATGGTCGACGGCACCGTGGGCGACAACCCGCGCGCCGTGGCGGCCTACCTGGACATGCTGGGCAGTGATGGGCTGACCGACTACCGCGCCCTGCTGGAGACGGTGTCGCGCCACCCGATGATGGGCGTCTACCTTTCGCACCTGCGCAACCAGAAGGCCGACGGGCGCACCGGCCGCGTTCCCGACGAAAACTTTGCGCGCGAGGTGGTGCAGCTCTTCAGCATCGGCCTGGTGGAGCTGAACGGCGACGGCAGCGCCCGCACCGCGGGCGGCAAAGCTGTCGACACCTATTCCCCTGCTGACATCAGCGGCATGGCGCGCGTGTTCACCGGCTGGAGCTGGGCCTGCCCCGATTTTCCCAACCCCAACTGTTTCTTCAGCGGCAGCAACGCCGGCAGCAGCGACCCCGATCGCAGCTTCAAGGCCATGCTGGGCTACGCGCCGTACCACAGCACCGAAGTCAAGACCTTCCTGGGCACCACCATCCCGGCGCAGGCACTGGGCGACCCCACCGCGAGCCTGAAGACGGCACTGGACACCCTGGCCAACCACCCGAACGTCGGCCCCTTCATTGGCCGCCAGCTCATCCAGCGGCTGGTCACCAGCAACCCGAGCCCAGCCTATGTGCGCACCGTGTCGCAGGCCTGGGCCAACAACGGCGCCGGTGTGCGCGGCGACATCAAGACCGTGGTGAAGGCCATCCTGATGCACCCCGAGGCGCGCCAGGTGACCGACACCTCCGGCAAGGTTCGCGAGCCGGTGCTGAAGCTGGCCGCCTACCTGCGCGCCTTTCCCCACAGCAGCGACACCGGCAACTGGCGCGTGGGCAACACCGACAACCCCGCCACGTCGCTGGGCCAGACGCCGTTGCGCTCGCCTTCGGTGTTCAACTTCTACCGCCCGGGCTATGTCGCGCCTGGCACCGCCGCGGCCGCTGCCAGCCTGGTGGCGCCAGAGCTGCAGATCGCGCACGAAACCAGCGTGGCCGCGTGGGTGAACTTCATGCGTGACAACGTCGCTTCGGGCGTCGGCGCCACCAACAACACCGTGGCCGGTGTGGCGCTGAACCGGCGCGACATCCGGCCCGACTTCAGCGCCGAGCTGGCCTTGTCTGGCGACCCCGCCGCACTGGTGGAGCGCGTGGCCGAGAAGCTCGTCTGGAACCAGGCCGGCGCTGCGCTGAAGAGCGAAATTGCTGCAGCCGTGGCCACCATCGCGCTTCCGGTGCTGAACAGCAGCGGCAACAACGAGGCCGCCATCGACAGCGCGCGCCGCAACCGCGTCAACGCGGCCGTGCTGCTGGTGTTGGCAACACCCGAATTTCAAGTGCAGCGCTAAGTTCCCCATTTAGCGAAGAGGATCCCGACATGAAAGCCGACCGCCGTCTCTTCCTGCAACACGCGGGCGCCATGGGCGCGCTGGCTGGCGCCGGTGCGCCGCTGGCTTTGAACCTGCTGGCCGCAGGCTCGGCCGCAGCGCAATCTGCGCCTGACTACAAGGCCGTCGTCTGCCTCTTCCTCTTCGGGGGCAACGACAGCTTCAACATGGTGCTGCCCACCGATGCCGCCAGCTGGCAGGCCTACAGCACCACACGCAACCAGGCGCCCGACTCGATCGCGCTGCTGGCCTCGGGCGTGATGCCCAACGCCGGCGCGGCGGTGGGTTCGCCGGCGCGTCTGGGCGGCGTGCTGTCGCTCAACCCGTTGAACGCGAATGGCCTGACGAGCGGCCGCAGCCTGGCGCTGCACCCGCTGATGGGCAGCCTGCAGACGATGTTCGACACCGATCGGCGGCTCGCCATCGTGCCCAACGTGGGCCCGCTGATCCGCCCCACGAACAAGGCGCAGTACAGCCAGAACGGCCACCCCAAGCCAGCCAGTCTTTTTTCGCACAACGACCAGCAGAACACCTGGCAGGCGTTGGCCGCAGAAGGCGCCACACGCGGCTGGGGCGGGCGCATGGGCGATGCGCTGGCTTCGATGAATTCGCGCGCAGTCTTCACCTCGATTTCGGCCAGCGGCAACGCGGTGTGGCTGGCCGGGCAGACGGTGCAGCAGTACCAGGTCAGCACCAACGGCGCCATTCGCATGGGCGGCGACGCCAACGGCCGCGTCTTCGGCAGCACCGATGTGGCCAGTGCACTGCAGCGCATTGCCGCCACCAGCCGCAGCAACCATGTCTTCGAACGCGACCTGGCCGCAATCTCGGCGCGTTCCATCGACGCCGAAGCCACGCTGCGCAGCGCGCTGCGTGCGCCCAGTGATGCCGCCTTCGGCACGCCGCCTGCAAACGGCGCCTACAACGGCGCCAGCGATCCCAAGCTGCGCTACTTGAACCCGCTGTCGGGACAGCCGAACACCAACAGCCTGGCGCAGCAGCTGCAGGTGGTGGCACGCATGATCGATGCGGGCATGAGTGGCGCCACCGGCGCGCGGCGCCAGGTGTTCTTCGTCAGTCTGGGCGGGTTTGACACCCACGACCTGCAGAACCGCAATCACGCCGACCTGATGGCGCGGCTGAGCCATGCGATGAGCTACTTCGACGGTGCCCTGGGCGCATTGAACATGCGCAACAACGTGACGCTCTTCACCGCCAGCGACTTCGGCCGCACCTTCACCAGCAACGGCGACGGCACCGACCACGGTTGGGGC
>Ga0209591_10006385_pt1 | contig 13099 bp, 10 predicted proteins | sample MAT01_FD_187207 | JGI IMG/M metagenome (GOLD analysis project Ga0209591, IMG submission 187207) | Freshwater microbial communities from Lake Fryxell liftoff mats and glacier meltwater in Antarctica - MAT-01 (SPAdes) (version 2) | ecosystem: Environmental > Aquatic > Freshwater > Ice > Liftoff...
CACCAGCTAGTACTGATCAATTTGTTTATGAATTAGATACTGCACTTAAATCGCTTAACAGTGATTATGAGGCAAAACGCTTTAAAGATATTGCTCTTGGGTTGCCTATTGTTCAAGCTTTAGATAAAGGAATTTTTTATGAATGGTTAAAGCAAAAAGGAAAATTAGGAGGGCAACATAAAATTCCTAGATTAAATAATGAAAGAGTTATTTTAGAGGAAGTGAAGGCTATAATAAAAAGTAATAAATAATGCTTAACCAGCAACAAATATGTAAAAATTGTGCCAACCAATACATTGGCAAATTCTGCAATAACTGTGGTGAAAAAGTAATTTATAATCACTCAAAAAGTGTTACCCATTTGTTTGGAGAAGCATTTCACTTTCTTACTCATTTTGAAGGTAGTTTTTTCACAACATTTAAAACGATTATTACAAAGCCAGGCCAGTTTTCTTTAGACTATTGTAATGGAATTCGAAAAAAATACTTCAAACCAGTATCGCTTTTCATGTTGTTGGTGGTTACGTATTTATTGTTTCCTAGGTTTCAAGGGTTAAATATGAAGCTTGATACTTATGCGTCTAAGCAATATGATTATAATTGGGTTTCCATTCCTTTAATTAAAAAAGCGATGAGCCAAAAAAATGCTGACTATAAAACCATTGCTTTAATCTATGATGCTAAATCTCAGAGTGTTTCTAAGTTGGCTTTGTTTCTTATGCTTCCTTTGAGTGGAGGTGTATTATTAGTATTATTATTTTGGGTTAAGAAAAAATATTTCTTTGATCATTTTATTCTATCTGTTGAACTCAATTCATTTTTTATAGCACTCCACTTCCTATGCATTCCATTTATTTCATTTTTAGTAGCTAGTATTAATAAAAGTTGGGAGCCCTTTTTTTGGGATGATAATAAATGGCTCGAAATTGTAATAATAATTATAGATATTATTTTTTTTACATTGGCTTTTATGAAGTTCTATGCCCAAAAATGGTACGTTAGCTTACTATTGGCCTTACTATATGGTATTATTTTTGTGAAAGCGATTTTATACATTTATAAATTGTTGGTTTTAGTTGTTACTTTATTACTTATTTAAAACAATTTTATGCGTTTATTGGAAGGAAAAACATCTATTGTTACCGGAGCAGCCCGTGGAATTGGTGCAGCCATTGCTTTAAAATTAGCAGAACACGGAAGCAACGTTGTATTTACTTATATAAGTGATAGTAGCGCCGATAAAGCAGTTGCATTAGTTCAGCAAATTGAAGCATTAGGTGTTAAAGCAAAAGCAGTCAAAAGTAATGCTGCTGTATTTGCAGATTGTGAAGCATTGGTAAATGATACTGTTAACGAGTTTGGTGCCATTGATGTTTGTGTAAACAATGCCGGCATTTCTAAAGATAATTTATTGTTGCGAATGACCGAAGAGCAATGGGATGATGTAATGGATGTTAATTTGAAGAGTGTTTTTAATATGACCAAACAGGTTATTCGTCCAATGATGAAAGCCAAGCAAGGCAGCATTATTAATATGAGTTCTATTATTGGTATTCGTGGCAATGCTGGTCAGAGTAGCTATGCCGCTAGTAAAGCTGGAATTATTGGTTTTACTAAATCAATCGCTGCAGAATTGGGCTCTAGAAATATTCGCTGCAACGCAATTGCCCCTGGTTTTATAGAAACCGATATGACCCATTATTTAAAAGATGGAGATGCAGCTAAAGGTTTTTTACAAAAAATACCTTTGGGGCGTTTTGGTAAAGCAGAGGAAATTGCTAATACAACTTTGTTTTTAGCAAGCGACATGAGTTCGTATATTACAGGACAAGTTTTAAGTGTATGCGGTGGACTTAATATTTAATAAACCATGAAAAAATACACAGCGTTTTTATCTGCTGATCTTTCTGCTTCTATTGTAGTATTGCTAGTAGCATTGCCACTTTGCTTGGGAGTTGCATTAGGATCAGGCGCCCCTTTGTTTTCAGGAATTATAGCTGGAATTGTAGGTGGCATTGTTGTAGGAATATTTAGTGGTTCTAATTTAAGTGTTAGTGGGCCAGCTGCAGGTTTAACAGTTATTGTTGCATCTGCTATTATTAAACTACAGGTATATGAAGCATTTTTATTAGCTGTTGTAATTGCCGGTATATTTCAATTAATACTCGGTTATTTAAAAGCAGGTGTTATAGGCGATTATGTTCCAAATTCAGTTATTAAAGGAATGCTTGCTGCTATTGGAATAATATTGATTTTAAAACAAATTCCTCATTTGGTTGGGTATGATACAGATTTTGAAGGAGATGAAACATTTTTTCAGATTGATGATAAAAATACTTTTTCTGAAATGTTTTCTGCAATTAATGAAATTACACCAACTGCACTCATAATAGGTACTGTTTCATTATTGATTTTAATATTATGGGGAACAAAAAAAGTTCAATCCAGCAAACTATTGTCTATAATACCAGGTCCTTTAATTGTTGTTTTATTTGGAGTAGGAATTCATGAATATATAAAATTATACCAACCTGAAATTCAACTAGAAACAAAGCACTTAGTTTCATTACCAATTGCAGAAAATATTGGTTCGTTTTTTTCTTTTTTCCGCTTCCCTGATATTTCATTTTTGAATAACCCGACTGTTTGGACTACTGCAATAACAATTGCAATTGTTGCAAGTTTAGAAACATTATTAGGAATTGAAGCCGTAGATAAAATAGATCCTCTAAAAAGAATTACACCAACTAATAGAGAGCTTAAGGCACAAGGTATTGGAAATATTGTTTCAGGATTAGTTGGTGGAATACCAGTAACTTCTGTTGTTGTAAGAAGTTCTGCTAACGTTACAGCAGGTGCAAAAACAAAGTTATCGACTATTTTACATGGTTTACTTTTATTATTGTGCGTAATGTTCATTCCTACAATCTTAAATAAAATACCATTGTGCGCATTGGCAGCCGTTTTAATTTATACTGGCTATAAATTGGTAAAACTTCCTTTATTTAAAGAGTTTTATAAAAAGGGCTGGGATCAATTTGTTCCTTTTTTTATAACAATAATCGGAATATTATTAACTGATCTTTTAAAAGGAATTGTGATAGGTATAATTGTTGCGTTATTTTATTTAGTTCGCAGTAATTTTAGATCAGCAATACTTGTTGCGCATCATGAAAACAATTATATCATTCGACTCAGAAAAGATGTTTCTTTTTTAAATAAGCCAATTATTAAATATCAGTTAAAGTCATTACCATCCAATTGTTATGTTATTATTGATGCAACTAGAGCCGATTTTATTGATAAGGATATAATTGAAGAAGTTAATAATTTTATGTTGAATGCACCCTCAAGAGGCATTCGTGTTGAAGTGAAGAAAAGCTTGCATAAACCTATGCATTTGTTATTTAATAATACGCTTTAAATTTTTTTTATGAATTCATATGATAAACTATTCTTAGAAAATAAAGCATGGGCTAAAGAAAAAATATTGGATGATCCAGATTATTTTAACAGATTAGTTAATATACAATCACCGGAATTTTTATGGATTGGCTGTAGTGATAGTAGGGTGCCCGCTAATGAAATTACAGGTACTCAGCCCGGCGAAATTTTTGTACACCGAAATATTGCCAATATGGTGGTGCACACCGATTTGAATTTATTGAGTGTATTACAATATGCAGTTGAAGTTTTAAAGGTTAAGCATATTATCGTTTGTGGTCATTATGGATGTGGTGGAGTAAAAGCGGCAATGACCAATCACAATTTGGGTATCATTAACAAATGGCTTAGAAATATAAAAGACGTACATCGTTTTCATAGAGAAGAAGTAGATGCAATTAAAGATGAAGATTTACGTATAAATCGGATGATTGAGTTAAATGTTCAAGAACAAGTAATGAATCTAGCTAAAACTTCTATTGTACAGGCTTCTTGGCATAAAACCCAATCTCCAGATTTACATGGTTTGGTATATGATTTACATGATGGTATTACTAAATCTATTTTTGAAGTGCCTGCTGGTACAAGACTAGATCCATTGTATGAATTTGAAGATTTTTAATGTGTATTCGGGAATGCTTGTATAAGCATCCAATATAAAGGCATTCCTATTGTTATATTAAAAGGAAAAGTTAGTCCCAATGCCATTGGAATATACAAACCCGGATCGGCTTTAGGCGCTGCTAGCCTCATAGCTGCAGGAACAGCAATATAAGATGCACTTGCAGCAAGTATTGCCAACATGAATCTATTACCCAATTCAATATTCCAAAAAGTTGTAACCAATACTGCGATACTTCCATTTATTAGTGGGATGATGATACTAAACAAACTAACGAACCAGCCATATTTAGTAAATGCCTTGAATCTTTTAGCAGCCACCATACCCATTTCCAACAAAAAAATGGCTAAAAAACCTTTAAAAATGTCTGAAGTAAAAGGTTTGATGCCTTCAGCTTGTTTACTGTCTGCTATTATTCCAATAGCTAGGCTTCCCAAAATCATCAAAACAGATCCATTGGTAAATGCATCATGCAAAACTGTTTTTAAACTACCTGTTTCACTGTTTTCTTTGTCATATTTACGAATTAAAATCATGCCAACTACTATAGCAGGGGCCTCCATTAGGGCCATTGCTGCTACCATATGCCCACCAAAGACGGTGTTATTCATTTCCAGAAACGATGCTGCAGATATAAAAGTTACCGCACTTACCGATCCATATGCAGATGCAACTGCCCCCGAATCAAATACATTCAGTTTTAAACGCAATAAATAAAAAACATACAATGGAACTAATACAGAAAAAGCCAATGCAATCAACAATGTAATAATGATTTGGTCGTTAATACCACTGTGAACTAGTTCTTGACCGCCTTTGAACCCAATAGAAAAAAGCAAGTACAAAGAAATAAACTTGGCACTGGCAGCTGGTATTTCTAAGTCGCTCTTTACTATTGTGGCAAAAATGCCTAAAATGAAGAATAATAGTACAGGATTGGTGAGATTGCTGATTAATATGTTCATATTCATGTTAAATCGGGACGTATTTTTACAAATAATAAAGAAATTATGATTTTATTACGGCATGATAATTGTCAATTTGAGTCTGCCTTAATAAGATTTTTATAGAATTTACAAATTTATGGCCACAACAATTAACGTTTCCCCATCAGTAGCAGCAAAAAAAATTTTTGGACTGCTGAAACTAGATAAAAAAGATGTATCATCTATTTATATTTTTGCTATCCTAACAGGGCTAGTTCAATTGGCCATGCCACTCGGTATTCAATCGATTATCAGCTTTGTTATGGCAGGCTCTGTTTCAACCTCAATGGTTATTTTAATTGTTTTAGTAATTACCGCAGTTTTTATAAACGGATTGCTACAAGTAAGACAACAACAAGTTACCGAAAAAATTCAACAAAAAATATTTGTTCGATATGCTTTAGAATTTGCAGATAGACTTCCTAAATTAAATATCGAAAAACTAGATAGTTATTATTTACCCGAATTAGTAAACCGCTTTTTTGATACTACTACATTGCAAAAGGGAATTGAGAAATTATTATTAGATATTCCTACTGCCGTTATTCAAATTTTATTTGGAGTTATATTATTATCATTTTATCATCCTGTTTTTATCGGATTTGGAGCAATCTTAATCTTTATTTTGTATTTAATTCTAATTTACACTTTACCCGCAGGTTTTGATGCCAGTATTGAAGCAAGCAACCAAAAATATGCAACTGCTGCTTGGCTAGAAGAAATGGCTAGAGTAATAAAAACATTCAAGTATTCCAGAGGAACATCTTTAAATATCAATAAAACAGATAGAATTGTAAATAAATACCTCGAAGCAAGGACAACCTATTTTAAAGTATTATTAACTCAATATTGGAGTCTCATTAGTTTTAAACTGGTTATTACTGCAGCTATGTTAATTGTAGGTGCAATATTATTAGTAGATCAACAAATTAATATTGGTCAATTTATTGCTGTTGATTTAGTAATCCTTTCTGTAATTGCCTCAGTTGAAAAACTAATAGTGAATTTAGATAAAGTATATGATGTATTAACTGCGGTTGAAAAACTAGGTAAAATAACAGAAAGTGAAATTGAATCGGAAGGAACTATTGTCTTAAATGAAATTGATAAAGGTGTTTCAGTTCATTTTAAAGCATTTAATTTTAGGTACAGCAACACACCAAATGTATTAAGCGATATAACTACTACAATTGATGCCGGTATGAAGGTATGTGTAATTGGAGAGTCGGGCTCGGGTAAATCTAGTTTATTAAGAGTATTAACAGGAGCTTTTAAAAATTTTGAAGGAACTATTTTAATCGACCAAATACCTATAGGAAATTACCGACTTGATTCTCTAAGATCACAAACGGGAATTTTATTAAGTCAGCAAGATATTTTTAACGGAACAATTTGGGAAAATATTACCATGGGTAATAAAGTAATATCTGCAGAAGAGGTAGCTATCTTGGTAGTTAGAAGTGGGTTATCTGGTTTTGTTCAATCTTTACCAAATGGATATGATACTGAATTAGATCCAACTGGAAATAAACTTTCTGGAAAAGTTAGGCAAGATATTCTTTTGCTAAGAGCATTATTAGGAAAGAGTAGGTTGTTATTATTAGAAGACCCTTTGAATAATTTAGTTGGTGATTTTAAGAAGAATATAACTGAATATATTTTTAAAGAAATTAATGCAACGGTAATTATTGCCAGTTCAGATATTGAAATAGCTAAAGAATGTGATTTAGTTATTTATTTAGAAGATGGTAAAATTAAGGCAAGTGGAAAATGGTCGGATATCGAAAATCAAATTAATTAATCTATGATCAATCAATATATTTCTGCAAATATTGAATCTGAAAAAGATAATTCGGATATACAATCTTATAAATCGATCTATCGAATTACAAAAACAAGTAGTGTTAAAAAATGGCTTTGGGCGGTGTTAATTATTTTAATCGTAACATTGTTTTTACCATGGACTCAAAATATTCGCGCTAAAGGGATTATTACTACATTAAAGCAAGACCAACGGCCTCAAGAAGTAAACACAGTTATTGCTGGTAAAGTAATTAAATGGTTTGTTAATGAGGGAAATTTTGTGCAAAAGGGTGATACAATTATGCAATTGGGAGAGGTAAAAGTTGATTACTTTGATCCTAAACTATTAGAAAGAACACAAAAGCAAATTAATGCCAAACAACTTTCTAATGAAGGTTATCAAAACAAAGCCACAACTGCATCTTCTCAAGTATTTGCATTAGAAGAGGGTCAGAAATTAAAGCTTTCTCAAATTGATATTAAACTTCGTCAGCAAGATTTAAAAGTAATCAGCGATAGCAACGATTTAATTGCTGCATCTAATGAATTAGAAGTAGTAAAACGACAAATTGATGCAGCTAAACTAATGCTAGATAGCGGCGTTATTTCATTAGTAGATTTTGAAAGACGTAAAGTAAGTTATCAAAATGCAGTTGCAAAAAGAATAGGTGCAGAGAATAAATTTCTACAAGCAAAACAAGAGCTTACAAGCTTGCGAATAGAAAAAAATGCAACTGTTCAAGAGTATACCGACAAAATAGCTAAAGCACAAGGTGAGAGATTTGGCTCGCTTTCTAATGTTGCCTCTGGCGAAGCCGATGTTGCTAAACTCGAAAATGCATACAGCAACTACGACATTAGAAATCAGTTGTATTATATTACTGCACCTCAAAGTGGACAAATAACCAAAGCCCGAAAAGCAGGTATTGGTGAAGTAATGAAAGAAGGAGAAATGATTGTAGAAATTGTGCCTGATAAAATACAATTAGCTGTAGAATTATTTGTTGATCCAATGGATTTACCTCTATTGCATATTGGAGAAAAAGTTAGGTTCATTTTTGACGGATTTCCCGTTATAGTTTTCTCGGGTTGGCCTGCGGCATCTTATGGAACTTTTGGGGGAGTAATTGCAGCAGTTGAAACTTCTGTAAGTGATAACGGAAAATTTCGTTTATTAGTTGTTGAAGACAAAAAAGAAAAACCATGGCCAAAGCAATTGAGAATGGGTGGTGGAGCAAACGGAATTGCCTTATTAAAAGATGTTGCTATTGGATATGAAATTTGGAGAAATATAAATGGGTTCCCACCTGAATATTACAAGCCAGCTGCCGAAAAAATGAAAAAAGAAGCTGCTAAGAAAAAGTAAGGCATGAAAAAAATAGTGTTGTTTATTTTAATATTGACTAGTATAAGTGCTAATGCTCAAATGCTTACTCCAGAAGCATTTATTGAGCAGGTAAGGCAAAACCATCCTGTAGCTAAACAAGCAACTATACAAATAGAAAAAGCTAAAGCAGATTTATTATCAGCAAGAGGAAATTTTGATCCTACATTTACATTTGATGCAGGCAGTAAAACTTTTGATGGTAAAAATTATTATTTCTATACAAACCCCGAAATTAAAGTGCCTACAAAGTTAGGCGGATTAGATATAAAAGGAGGTTTGCAAAATAATGGTGGCGATAATTTAGCGAATGAAGCAACAGGAGGTCAATCTAGTTATTTAGGAATAGAAATGCCAATTGCTAAGGGTTTACTAATTGATAAGCGAAGAGCAGCATTGCAACAAGCACAAATATATCGTTCTCAAAGTGATCAGGAAAGAAATAGAATGGTGAATGATTTGTTGTTTGATGCATATGTAAACTACTGGCAATGGACAAGCACTTATCAATTGTACAATATCTATTTTAATTTCTTTACAATATCTTTAGATAGATATCGGTTGATAAAAATAGCCTATCAAAATGGAGATAGAGCATCTATTGATACTATAGAAGCATTAACGCAAGTGCAGAATTTTGAAATGCTTCAGGCTGATGCGAGAGTAAAATTAAATACTGCTAGTTTAGAAATGTCTAATTTTTTGTGGAACGATCAAGATAGCGCCTATCTATTGCCCGAAAAAGTAGTACCAGATACTGTGAGGTTTGCATTAAACATATCCCTTCAATCATTAGAAACGCTATTGTCTCGAGCAGCACAAGAAAACCCTGAATTAAGAAGTTACAATTATAAATTGGATGCTTTAGAAGTAGAACGAAAACTTAAACTCCAAAACATTTTACCATTAGTAAATATAAAAGCCAATTTGTTAAACCAAGATTACAATGTATTCAAAGGAGTAAATAGTGCTTTTATTCAAAACAACAATATTTGGGGAGTTGATGTAAAAATTCCTTTGTTTTTACGTGAAGGTAGGGGCCAATACAGGAAAGCCAAATTAATGATTGAAGAAACGAATTACGATTTGAATCTAAAAAAATGGGAAGTAGAAACTAAAGTAAGAAACTATTTTACAGAAACTATTTTATTGCAACAACAAATCCGAGTGACACAAAACGCATTTAATGGATTTTCTGCTTTATTACGTGCAGAAAATTTACGACTTCAGAATGGCGAAAGCTCTTTGTTTTTAATTAATACACGGGAAAATAAAGTAATTGAAACCGCCGAAAAATTAATCAGCTTAAGATTAAAATATTTAAAGGCCAACTATGCAATAGAATGGTCTGCTGGTATACTCAGATAAAGTATTATTTATTTTTAAACTTATTAATAAACGATTTACTGTACTCACTTAAAATAAGCCTGCCACTAATAGCAGCCCTATCTTTTAATAGAGTATCCCAATGTTGTGTACCCTCCCAAAATATTTTCTTCAATTCTTTAATTGCTTCGGGACTAGATTTTGCTAAAGTTGTTGCTAAACGATTGATAGATTCATCAACTCCTGCAATATCTGCATGCAATTCTGCAAACAACCCTTTTCTTCTTGCCCAATCTGCCGGGCGATAAGTTGTTGCGTCAATTGTTAATTGAGAAAATGCCGACAATCCAATCTTTCTTTCAACTGCGGGCCCAACTACAAATGGTCCAATTCCTACAGCTAGTTCACTTAATTTTACTTCTGCTCCTTCACATGCAATTGCATAATCTGCGGCAGCAGCTAAACCTACACCACCTCCAATACATTTACCTTGTATTCGTGCAATGATTATTTTACCAGATGTTCTCATTGCATTAATAACGTTGGCAAATCCACTGAAAAATATTAATCCTTCTTGTTCTGTTTTAATTGAAGCTAATTCATCAAAAGAAGCCCCTGAACAAAATACTTTTTCACCAGCAGATTTTAAAATAATCACTTTAGTATTTTCATCCTGACCTTCACTATGAATTTCTTTTGCCAAGGTCTCTAAAATTTTTCTTGGTAAAGAATTACTTTGCGGATGATAGAATTCAATAGTGGCAATTCCATGTTCTCTCTCTACTTTTACATATCCTTCATTAATTTGTTCAATCATATAACTATTTATTTATCCTTTTCTTGCAACCATGGTTAATATAGTTGCTATTCCAATTAATTCTTCAGTTTCATCTATCATTTCTACCATCCATTTCACAATCCCCTTATCAATATCTGTTGCTTCCTTTTTTTCTTGTCTAATTTTTTCTTTACAAGTAAATCGAATATACATTTCACTACCAGGGTAAAAAGGTTTTGTAAAACGTAATTCGTCAATTCCGTAATTTAATAAAACTGGATTTTTTTCATAGCTGTCTACAAATAATCCCGCAGCAATACTAATTAATAAATAACCATGTGCAACTTGTTTTTCAAACATTGTTCCTGCAAAGTCGGTACCGTGTAAATGAGCATAAAAATGATCACCACTTAAATCGGCAAACTGATTTATATCTTCTGCGGTAATTAATCTCTTTTCGGTTATTAGTTGATCGCCGATACTTAGCTCTTCAAAATATTTTTTAAATGGATGTATAGTATTTGTATTGCCAGTTGCTCCTTGTTGGTATACTTCACTAATTGCAGTAATCATGTTTGGAGATCCTTGTATAGCAACTCTTTGCATATAATGCTTTACACCTCTTAAACCTCCCATCTCTTCTCCACCGCCCGCTCTTCCTGGTCCACCATGCACCAACAATGGAAGAGGTGCTCCATGTCCTGTACTTTCTTTAGCACATTCATTGTTTAGCACTAATATTCTTCCATGATAAGTACCAGCTCCAATTACATAATCTTTCGCAATTTTTGTATCAGCAGTTACTATGGAACTTACTAATGAACCTTTACCCATTTTTGCTAATACAATTGCTTCTTCGGTATGCTGATATGGCATTAATGTTGCAACTGGACCAAAAGGTTCTGTTTCGTGAACTAAGGTGCTGCCAAAAGGATTTTCATTAAGTAATAAAATTGGACTCATAAACGCTCCTTTTTCGGAGTCGGCATCTATGGTTGTTACACTATCAATTGATCCGTATACTATTTGAGAATTGGCCAATAATTTATTAACTTGTTCTTTTACTTCAATTCTTTGCGTTTCTCCTGCAAGCGAACCCATTCTTACAGAAGCATTTAAAGGACTTCCGATAACTGTTTGTGATAAAGCTTTTTGTAATGCTATTTGAACATCCTCTATTTTATTAGTAGGAACAAAAATTCTTCTGATGGCAGTACAACGCTGACCCGATTTAGTGGTCATTTCTTTTCTCACTTCTTTAATAAATATATCCCATTCTGGCATTGAAGGAGTTATATCTTCACCCAAAACAATACAGTTTAAAGAATCGGCTTCCATATTAAATGGAACATTTTCTTCTAAAATTTTTTTGCCCGATTTTAACATCATGCCCGTTGTAGCAGATCCGGTAAATGTTACCACATCTTGCGATCCTACATGATTTAATAAATCTCCCGCACTACCACATATTAATTGTAGCGCACCATCAGGTAATATTTCTGATGCAATAATTTCCTTTACAATAGCTTCGGTTAAAAAAGAAGTTACCGTGGCGGGTTTAACAATTGCAGGCATACCAGCCAACAAATTCACCGCAATTTTTTCTAACATTCCCCATACAGGAAAATTAAAAGCATTTATATGAATGGCAACACCCTCTTTAGGAATTAATAAATGGTGACCAATAAATATATTGGATTTTCCTAAAGGATGTGTTTCTCCATCCAAGCAATATGAAGTATCAGGAAATTTTCTTCGTAAAGAAGCATATGCAAATAAGTTGCCTATACCACCTTCAATATCAACCCAGCTATCGGCCTTTGTTGCTCCAGTTTGATAACTAACAGTATAAAATTTTTCTAAATGTTCCCTCAAGTGGAGAGCTAGCGCTTTTATCATCAATCCCCTTTCGTGAAAACTCATTTTTCGTAATGCTGGGTTGCCTTGATTTCGAGCATAATGAACTACTTGAGAAAAATCTATTCCTTTTGTGGTTGCATTTGCAATTGGGTCTCCAGTAAATGCATTATACAATAATTGACCTTCACCTTCTCCTTTAATCCATTTCCCTAAAATGTAATTTTCAACCGTATACATATATTTTTTTTAGTAGTTACAAAGCTAACGATTGATAGTTTATTAAGGTGGGAAAGGGATAAAAAAACCCGTCCAGATTTAATCGGGACGGGTTAGCAGTTAGTTTTAGATCAAAAACTTGATAAGTCTTACTTAATAGACATTCGTTTATCAATTTCGCTGCAAAGAATCTGAAAAATTTCTTCAACTGTTCCTTCGCCTTTCAAATGAACTACTTTATTAAATTTTTCATAGTAATTGGCCACAACCGTAGTTTTATCTTTGTACTCAATTATACGAGCTCTTATTACAGATTCATTGTTATCATCGCTTCTTCCGCTAGTTAATCCTCTATTTATTAGTCTTTTTACCAATTCTTCCTCACTTACATCCATTGCAAGTACAACGCCAATTTCGGTATTTTTTAATTTTAGTAAATTATCTAAAGCCTCGCTTTGGGCTTTTGTTCTAGGAAATCCATCAAATAAAAAGCCATTTACAGTTTGATTTTGTTCTAAAGCAGAGCTAATCATTCCAACTACTACTTCATCGGGAACCAATTGGCCTTTATCCATTATGCTTTTAGCCTCAATACCCAAAGGGGTTTTGTTGGCAATTTCATTACGGAGTATATCACCAGTAGAAAGATGTTTCAAACCATAAGCTGCAATGAGTCTTTC
>Ga0209591_10006387_pt1 | contig 13096 bp, 10 predicted proteins | sample MAT01_FD_187207 | JGI IMG/M metagenome (GOLD analysis project Ga0209591, IMG submission 187207) | Freshwater microbial communities from Lake Fryxell liftoff mats and glacier meltwater in Antarctica - MAT-01 (SPAdes) (version 2) | ecosystem: Environmental > Aquatic > Freshwater > Ice > Liftoff...
ATATCGCTTTAATGGTGCCGCTCACTGAAGTGCACCGTACTGGCGCAGGGACCTGAATGCGCGGACTTGTTCGTTTATGGGTAAAGCAGTGGAGTCCTCGCTGCCGGGTCTAGGATGGGTCACCACCAAAACGCGCCGCCCCGAGTGTTACCCTTCTCACTTCGGTTCCTCTACTCGTGGGTGTGGTGTGTAATCGTGTTCCTTCCCCCCCCAAAAAAAAATGAAACCCCAGTCCCAATCACTGTTTTCTTGCAGGCGGACCCGCGCCCTTGTCGCGGCTCTGGCTTTGACCATCAGTTTGACGATCTCCCGCGGTGCGATTCTTGAATACGCCGACTGGAACGACAACTTTGGCTCTTCAGGTTCGTCGATCACCGATGGCTTCTATGGCTACGAGCAGAGCACTGGCTCTAATGTCGTTTCCCGTGCGCCCATCTCAGGCGATCCCAGCCCCCGCGCTGGCGCTGGCCTGCTGCGGATGGAAATCCACACCTCTGATGCCGATTATGGTTCCACCGGAGGCAAGCGCATCGAACTTAAAATGAACCAGGATGGGTCGGAGCTCCCCTATTCCTCGGCCAATGGAATGGGGCCCTTCGGCGACACCTACTGGTATGCTTGGAGCGTTTTTATTCCCACCAGCCATTCGGGGGATGGCAAACAGATCATGGGACAATGGATCTGTCGATCGAGCTCGGGGAGCTTCAACCCTCCCATGGGGCTCGATCTCGAGAACGACCAGTGGATACTGACCGTCAAAGACAACGATGCAGCGGTCAATCAGGTCAAATTCGACCTTGGTTCCGTGCAGAAAGGCCAATGGACCGACTGGGCCTTTCAGATCAAGTGGGATCGCCCCAACAGCTCGGACGACAACACCGGCTTCATTCGTGTCTATAGAAATGGCACGCTACTGGACAATGCGCCGGTGACGCTTGGACCCTACACCCAGATATCCAACGACGGCTACACGCACCGCGGCACCAACACCTACACGGCCACAACCGTCGGCGAGGCAGCCAACTTCAAGCTCGGCATTTACAAGCGCACCAGTGTCACCTGGTCCGCGCCCACCCGCTTCTGCTATTACGATGAGGTTCGTGTCGGCACCGACTCCGAGACCCTTTCCTCGATGTCGCCCGGTGGCGCGCCCGCGCAACCGTCCGTTGTGTTGACGCCCTCTTCGGTCGCAGTTCCGGAAGGTGGCACGGCCACGGCTGGCGTGAAGCTCTCCTCCGCACCGTCCGCTTCCGTCACGATCAACACCGCCCGCACGAGTGGGGACACCGACCTGACCGTCAGTGGTGGCTCCTCGCTGACTTTCACAACGAGCAACTGGGGCACCAACCAGAACGTCACGCTGGCGGCCGCGCAAGATGCGGACACGACCAATGGAACGGCTGTGTTTACGGTCAGTGGCACAGGAGTGACCAGTGCGACCTTGAACGCGCAAGAGAGCGACGACGACTCTGCCGGCGGCGATGCCGCCACCGTCGTGGCCTCGGCCGACACCTATGCGGCTGGCGGCTCCACCGGCACCAACTACGGCACGGCCACGACGGTTGCCGTAAAAGAAGACGGCAGCTCCTCCATCACATATGATCGTATCGGTTTCCTGAAGTTCAATCTGGCGGCGCTGGCTTCCTCGCCCACCACAGCGACGCTGGTGCTGACCACGGACGCCACCACGCAAGCCGGCACAATAACGGCCAACCAAGTCACCACAGACACCTGGACGGAGACCGGCCTGACCTGGAGCAACAAGCCCGCCACGGGCACCGCGATCGGCTCCGTTAGCATTCCCGCCAGCACGGTAACGGATGTCTCGATCAATGTGACCAGTTACATCCAGGCACAGTTCGCGGGCGACAAGACGGCCTCCTTCGCCCTGACCGGGACCAGTGCGACCCTGGCCCTAAGGAGCCGCGAGACCGGCACGGGCGACGCTCCGACGCTGGTCTTCACCGGCGGCGGTTCGGGCGGCACCACGCCCACGATCGTCACGACAGTCAGCTCGGTTAACGTGAACGAGGGAAGCACCGGCACCTTTGGGGTGAAGCTCTCCAGCGCACCTTCCGCCAACGTCACCGTGACCGTGGCCCGCACGAGTGGGGACACCGACATCACCGTAAGCTCGGGCTCGAGCCTGACCTTCACGACGAGCAACTGGGGCACCAACCAAACCGTCACGCTCGCCGCCGCGCAGGATGACGATGTGACCAACAACAGCGCCACCATCGCGGCGAGCGCCTCCGGTCTGGTCACAGTGAACGTCACCGCCAACGAAGTGGACAACGACACGATGTCGCTGGTGGTATCTCCGACGAGCCTGTTGGTGAACGAAGGATCGACGAACACCTACACGGTGCGCCTTTCCAACCAGCCCGCCGCGAACGTCACGGTGGCCTCGGCCCGCACGAGTGGCGACACCGACATCACGGTGAGCTCGGGCTCAAGCCTGACCTTCACGACGAGCAACTGGGGCACCAACCAGACCGTAACGCTCGCCGCCGCACAGGATGCCGACACGACTAATGGCAGCGCCACCATCGCGGTGACCTCTTCCGGTCTCGCTACGGTCAACGTCACCGCCACCGAGTCCGATGACGATGTGGCTGGCGACGCCGCGCCGATCACCACCTCGGCCGACACCTATGCGGCTGGCGGCTCCACGGGCACCAACTACGGCACTGCCACGACGGTTGTCGTAAAGGATGACGGTGGCACCGCCATCACGTACGATCGCATCGGTTTCCTGAAGTTCAATCTGGCTGCACTGGCCTCCTCGCCCACCACGGCGACGCTGGTGCTGACCACGGACGCCACCACGCAAGCCGGCACAATGACGGCCAACCAAGTCACCACGGACACTTGGACGGAGACCGGCCTGACCTGGAGCAACAAGCCCGCCACGGATACTTTGATCGGCTCCGTCAGCATTCCCGCCAGCACGGTAACCCAGGTCACGATCAATGTGACCAGTTACATCCAGGCGCAGTTTGCGGGCGACAAGACGGCCTCCTTCGCCCTGACCGGAACCAATGCGATTCTGGCCCTGAAGAGCCGCGAGACCGGCACCAGCAACGCCGCGACGCTGGTCTTCACCGGAGGCAACTGATCAGCAGGCTTGGCCTCACGTTGTCGCCGGTCTCTTTTGATCGATCGACTACGTGATTCACAGGGCCCTTGAAGCCGCTCCGGCTCATGGGCCCTTTCATTTGCTCACGGTCGCTGGAGCTCCGCTGCGGGCAGAGCGCCCGGTGATACCGGATTTCCCGCACGCTGCCTTTGAAGGAAAAAACTTGGTTCAGCCGCATGCCAAAAACAACCTCCCCGGCCAAGTCGGCGTCATTACGAATCCCCCACCTCATGAATCGCAGATCATTCATCTCCCTCCTCACCGTCGCCCCGTTTGTTGCAAAGGCGGTCGCATCCGCCGGGAACGATGCGCCAGAAATCCCGGACAAGCTCATTTTCGTCAACGTTGGGTTTGGCGATACGAGCGTTCTTCACCTCGGTGGGCAGGTCGTGATGATCGATTGCTATCAGGAGCCGGGATACGGCGAGAGTTTCATGCGTTATCTCCCTGGCAGGCACGTGGACTTGCTGCTGCTTACGCACCGGCACTTTGATCACTATTGGGGAATCGAAACCCTCCTGCGCGAAAATGTTTCGGTCACGGAAGTGTGGGAGAGCGCCTACATCGGAGACCAGAGCCCGGATTATGTGCGCGAGAGTAAGTTTGCTCGCGATAATGGCACCCGGGCCCGTTATCTCGTCGAGCAATTGCGTCTGCGCGGGACCAAGGTTCGCCAGGTTTCTACCGCAGAGTCCCACCGGGAGATCGGGGGCTTCAAGCTGGAGATTCTGCACCCGACCTCAGAGTATCTAGAGAACCGGCAAAGCACGCTGCACGATAACTGCCTCGTTGCCCGCCTTAGCTCCCGCGATGGCCGAGTGAGGGTGCTGTTTTGCGGTGATGCGAGCTTGTGGGCTTTGGATCGCGTCTACCGTGAGTGCCATATCGAGCCGGTGAGTGTATATTGCTCCAGTCACCATGGCGGACTTGATAGCATCCACGCTCCACTCCTCGCCAAGGCGAACCCCCTCTACTCTATCATCTCCTCCCGACCCGGATTCCACCCAACCATCCCCGAGCCGGAAGCCCTGGCGGTTTACAGGCGCTACACAAGAAAAGCGGTGTGTCGAACCTACGAGCAAGGGTCCATTATTCTCGAGCTTGGCGATCTCGTTTCCCCTGACGCCACGGCGGCCTCGACGGGTTGACACCGAGAATCCGTGAACGGTGGCCTCATATGGGACGCGTCGTTGAGGGCTCGAGTCCCGACCTAGGGCATGGTTCAGCCACGAGAAGGTCCGTGCGCGCCACTTACCTTCTCCCCAATCCAAGTCGGAATTTATTTTTGCACGCGGCCTTACCGTTCAAGACGCAAGCGCCAGACCCTGAGGCGGAGTTCGCCGGTGCCCGGGTTTTCGAAAGGGCCGGCGGTGGGCCGGGAAGGATCGCGTTTCTGGCCGAAGTAATCGGAGTCGATTGTGAGCGGCGAACCGTCGGCGTTTTCATAGCCGAGCTTTGACCCCGTGGTGGTGCCGAGTCGCGCCGTCGTGACTGGCGAGGTCGCGGCGGATTTCAATTCCGCGCCGAGCGTTAACTGAAGGGAAACGTGGTCGCCTTCCTCGACGTGTTTGAGGTCGGTATTGGCGCCGGTTTCCACCACGGAGCCCTCCTCTTTGGCGTAGGGTGACGCGCCGTTGAAGTAAACGTTGCCAACCGGTCAGCAGTGGGCGCTCCGCAGTTTGATAGGTGGCCAAACCGTAAGTGGCGGCGGGCGGCGCTGTCTTCGGATCGACATCGCGTGTGGCTGGTGCAGCCGACGGGGTGCCGACGAAGACGTTGTTGAAGAAGCGATGATCGCCGCCCGCGATATTGCGGAGACCAGCGACAACCGTGGAGTGCGCCGGGTGGTAGGGCGTGTCGCGCTTCAGCTCCGGCCGGCTGTCCACCCTGCCGCCAAAGAGGTTGTGCGCAAAGGCTCCGCCTTCCGACCAATCGCGCAGGCTGGTAGGTGAGAGGAACAGATTGTTGTCCACGAGAAACGGCCCGTGATTCACCTCAACGAAGAGATCGTCGGTGGTGTTGTCGTAGCAGAGATTGCGTGTGATGCGCGTGCCCTGCGCCATCCAGTCCATCCATAGAGCGCGGCCGGTGTTGTGAATGCGGTTGCGCGCAATGAGCGTGTCGATCGCGGCGTGAATCTTGATGCCGCCCATCTCGACGCCGGCATCACCAGCGCCATCCTCGACCGCGTCCTCCATCACGCCGAGACCGTCGTCATCGAAGGCAAAAGCTTCCGCATGAAAGACCAGATCGAACCGCCGAACTGAAAACCACGCGTCGGTCGCCTCCCTCGTTCACGCCGCCGGTCGCCGAAACCGCCGGCGTTTTTTTACGAAATGATGAGGTGGTTTTCAAACCGCCGGTTTTTGGTGAAGAAGACACCGCCGCTCTCGATGAGACCGGCTCACTGAAGCAGGGCCAGCAGTCCGTGGGCGTTTCGCATCAATACTGTGGGTCGGTGGGCAAGCAGGCCAACTGCCAAGTGTGTGTCGAGTTGGTGGTCAGTGATGGTTGGATCGCCGCCCCAATCGGCGGCCAGCTTTATCTGCCGGATAGTTGGACAAAGGATCGGGCGCGGTGCGCTCGGGCCGGTGTACCAGACGAAGTCGCGTTTGCCACCAAGCCCATGATCGCACTCCAGCTCGTGCAGGAGGCCTTGGCCGATGGCGTAGCCCCAGCACCGGTGCTGGGGGACGCAGCCTATGGCGATAATGCCGAGTTTCGCGCGGGCCTGCGAAAGTTGGGCGCAGAATTTTTCCTGCAAGTCGATGCGGCCAAGCACAAGGGCTGGAGCTTTGAGGCCCCGACCGAACTCAAGCAGGTCCGTCGGCATCCGACGGCTGCGGCCCCACCTTCGCAAACGCTCGTGGAGATTGCCGCCGCTATCCTCGACACCCAATGGCAAAGCGCCAGTTGGAAGACGGCCCAGGGTGAGCAAGGAACAACGAGACTGGCTTGGTGCGAGGTCTGGCTGCAACACGCGCTGCGCAAAGCCGGAGGTGAACTCGAAAAGCTTTGGCTGGTGGTCGACTGGCCGGCCGACGCCGCCACGCCGTATCACTATTATTTGGCGCACCTGCACCGCCCGCCCACTAAAGCGCGTTGCCTGACCCTCAGCCGCAATCGTTGGCACATCGAGCAATACTTCCAGCGGGCCAAGGATGATCTCGGCTTTGATCATTTCGAGGGACGCTCGTGGCTGGGCTTTCATCATCATCTCGTCCTCACCGCGCTGGCGTACCTCTTCATCCTCACGGTTCACGCACGCGCCAAAAAAAACTTTTGGTGCGACGTGGGAACAGGCGCTGCGCGCGATTCAGCCGTGGTTGGTGAGATCAACCGGCTGCTGCTTCTGCTGCGGCAGCAAGTTCGATGATATTGTCGTTTCATTAACTTAACGTAGTAATACTAGGGCGCGACCATCTCCCATCGAATCGCGACGCCATTCCTCGCTGAATCAGACGCTGCCTCAGTTTACCGATAAAGCATAAGTTCTGCTGCGACGTGATTCCCACCACGCGACCCTCCTTGCTCAACTCCATTCTACCATGCAACTCTTGTGCGACGCACTCGCCGTGCTCGGATCACGACACGGCGTGTTATTCAACCCGATTGAACATCGTTGCGGCATCGTTCGCTTCGATCCGTTCGACGCCATGCCGGAACTTCACCTCCGCGCCGGCGTACGAAGCGCCGGACGCGAGCGCATCTTTCCACTCGCTCCTGGTGGGGAGGACTTCGACTTTGTCGACCAGCGGTTGGCTCCATGCACCACCCGCTTCATCGGAATCGACGGACCGTCGGCCCTGAAGGTCACTTTGACAGTCGCCGTTCCATTCCGTGCAGAGGATTTCGCGTTCTCGTCCACTCCCGTGATCGCATTGCGACTGGAAGTGACGCGCCTGCATGGGAAATACCGCTACACCGAATGCAGCGAAGAAGTGGACCAAGTGGAACTCTTCCTCTCGTTCTCCGGCCCGGGCATCACGACGAAAACGAGCGACACAGCCGTGAACCTCAAATTCCGCAGCCGACGTCTTCATCAGGGCGATCCACAACTCGCGGGTGCCGCTGGGGAATGGTCCATGCAGGAAGATCGGTTGGTGACAGCCCGCGGCAGCCCAACCAAGGACGGCTTCTCCCGTTGGGTTGCTCCTGGTAGCGGCGAATCGCTCGACGTTTTCTGGTGCGCACATCCACCAACCGCGCTCGAAGTCCGGGGTGAACGGTGTGCCTTTGTCTTTCAGGAATCGTATCCAGACGTCCAGTCCGTGGCCGCCTGGGCGTTGCGCCATGGGACAGAGATCTGGAGCGCTGCCCGCCAACTTGAAGACCGCGTCAATGCAGCCACCCCCAGCATCAGTCGCAGACGCCTTTTGAGCTACACCCTGCATTCTTGGCTTATCAATACATGGCTGGTCCGCCGACCGGATGGCCGCCGATGGTTCAGCGTTTGGGAGGGAAGCTGCTATTTTCACTCCACCCTCGACGTCGAATACACGCAGGCGCCTTTCTACCTGGCGCTCTGGCCGGAATTGCTCGGGCTCCAACTCGATGCTTGGCCGGAGTTCATGAAGGATGGCCGCACACTCCTCGGCGTCGCGGGGAAGGGCACGCGGTTCTTTGCCCACGATGTCGGTCGCTACGCTGAGGCTAACGCCCCGGCGTACCCTCACGACATGGAAGTCGAAGAGGCGGCCAACTATGTATTGCTGACGTTTGTTCACGCCCGCCATACCCACAACGTTGAACGGGTCCGCGTGCATGGCACTGCGCTGCGCGACGCCCTCCGCTTTCTGCTCGCGTGTGGTCATCCGCGCACCGGCGTACCCATCAAGGGTGTCGCCAACACGATCGACGACGCATCGCCAGCCATCCAATACGGTCACGAGCAGGTGTACCTCGCCGTCAAGGCTTATGCGGCGCTTCGCGCCGGGGCCGAACTCGCCGCAGATGGAGGCTTTGCCGGTCTGCGCCGCCGCCTGACTGCGCGCGCCGAGCGAATCCTCCGGCACATCGAGTCGCGCGGTTGGCGCGGCGATCACTATGCTGCACTGCTGCGCCGCGATGGGGTCGTTACGAATCCGTGGACCAACCGCAAGGAATCCTACGCCGAGATTCCAGGATGGGATGCGCCTCACATCTACACCACGAACGGTCTCGCCCTCCTCGATCTGGTGGGGTTTCCCTCTGGGCTCGACGAGCGACGACTGCGGCAGGACCTGAGCACCAGCATCACCCGCTGCCTGCGTGAGTACGGTTGTGTGCATACCGATTTTGATGGCGCTGCCGCCACAGGAAACGCCACTCTCCTCGGGTTGGCTGGCAATTCCCGCAATCCCGGATGGATCTCGATGAACATGCTCCGCGACCTTGCGGCAGAAAGGCGCGGGATCGACGTCCAGCACCTAAGCGAAAGATACTGGGACTGGCAGGTCGTCACCAATTCACAGGAACCCAAATTGTTCTTCGAGACATTCAACGGTAACAATCTCTGTTTCTACCCGCGCGGCGTCGTGTGCTGGGGCTGGCTCCTGCCCAAGTCCCGATCCCGCCGCAAGCAACCGACATGAGCGGGCCGCTTCCCCCTCTCCCTGCCCTCCCTCCCCGACGTGTCAGCTGCGACGGACGTTTCTTGGTAAACGCCAAGGGCGACGGTTTTCCCTATTTGGCCGACACCGCGTGGGAGATCTTTCATCGCATGGACGCCAACGACATCGTCACCTATCTCGACGATCGCCAGGCAAAGGGTTTCACCGTAATCCAAGCCGCCCTGCTTTGTGAACTCGACGGACTGCGTATCCCGGATCGCCAAGGACGCATCCCTCTGATCGGTCTCGACCCCGACTGTCCTGATGAAAATTGGCTGCGCTGGGTGGAATGGGTCCTGGATGAGGGCGCGGCCCGCGGATTGACCTTCGCACTCGTCGTTGCCTGGGGTGACAAGGTCAAACCCCTCGCCCGTGGGGCTGGACCGATCATCTTCAATCCGGCGAACGGCCGGCGCTTCACCCGCATGCTTTCCGCTCGCTGGCTCGGTCGACCGATCATCTGGATCATCGGTGGTGATCGGAATCCCGAAACCAACGACGAGTTCGCGATCTGGGATACGATGGCGGAAGGGTTGATCGAAGGCGGTGGAGCCGACACCTTGGTCACCTTCCACCCTGAAGGCTACCGTTCCAGCGCAGAATTTTTCCACGACCGCCCATGGCTCGCATTCAACGCGATGCAGTCTGGCCATGGACGTCGCGATTACCCCGTCCATGAGGGCGTGCTCATCGATGCCGCTCGCGCGCCCCGCAAACCCATCATCGATCTCGAGCCCTGCTACGAGGACGTCCCCATCGAGTTCTGGAAGCTCACCGCTGGCCGGCGCTGGATCGACATTCCCGAGGCCGAACTCAACTATGCGAGCTATCGCAAACATCGCGGCTACATGGATGCTTGGGACGTGCGAAAAGCGATCTATCGCGCACTCTTCGCTGGGGCCGCTGGCGCAGCCTATGGGCACAATGCCGTCTGGCAGGTATGGAAACCTGGATCCATTCCGCGCAACGTTCCCTCTCCGATTTCATGGCTCGAAGCGCTCAATCGGCCCGGCGCCCAACAGATGCGCCATGCGCGCACTGTGCTCGACCGCTTTGGCTGGCTCGAACCCCTCCCGGCTTTAATCACTCTTGAACCGGGCCCATTCTCTCCGCTCGTCGCCCGTTCCCATCGCACCGGTGATCTGCTGGTTTATCTCCCTGCCCCACACCAAGGATTCATTCAACGTTCGTTGCTCGATGGAGCATTCGGGCAGCATGGTGTTCTCCTCGAGCGCATCAACCCAACCACCGGCTGTACGGACAAAAAATATACGCAGCCGGCCGATGCTTTGATCCCTTGGTCGACTCCCGAACAAGTCGAGGACGCCATCCTCGTACTGCGGCCAGCCATTGTATTGGATATTGAGCTTTCGGATGGCTCCGCCGATCAAACGAGATCCACGTAATAGGTGCGTGTTCACACGAACCTCGTGCAATCATCTGCGTTCCCTTCCTCTAGTCAGACGGCTATTCGATCACCTCGAGAATCACCACCGTCGTGGGGCCCGTGATGGCGTCCGGTTTGGGAAAGCCGGTCCAGGCACCACCCCGGTTTGGAATCGAACGATTTTTCTCTTCGATGTACTCACCCGTCAATGGGTTGAACCAAGTAACCTTCACGGTCTTGCCCCGGATCTCGGTGGGGGCCATGCCCTGCAAGCCGTCTGTACCGCGAGGCAGGTAATACAGGAAGACCCTGCTATTGTCAGTCAGGCAGTAGGGAGAGTATAGATACTGTTTCGGTTCAAGCCGGTTGAAGTCGTACCGATCGAAGAGTTCGCGAAGGTATCGGTAGTAGCGGAAGTGCGGCTGCTGTTCAGGTCGCAGTTCAGAGGGCTCGTAGACAACCTCATACCAAGACGTGTTCTGCCAGTAATAGGTCGAGTAGGTTCCCGCAAACACGCAAAGATAGTTGCGCTCAAGGCAAGTTTCCGGATCGGAGTAGGCTCCGGTGAAAATCGTGTGCATGGTCCTCTCGTATCCGCCGTGCTCGATATTGAGGATGGGCCGGTTCGGGTGCAATCGGAGAGCCGCCAGCATTTCGTTGTAGAGATTGGGACGCCACTCCTGCATCGAAATGAAATCGACCTTGTCCGGAAAGCGGCGACAGTACGTGTAGTCGTGGACCGTCACCAGCCTCTGATGGCCGTCCATCCGCCGGAGTCGATCGATACGGTCAGTGATGTAATTCAGGTCATTCATGCCGTAGCCCAGCGCCTCCTTGGAAATATCCCAGATGAGATTCGGGTAGGCCTGGTAACGCTTCACGACATAGTCAAAGTAGCGGTTGTCGTCGGGGGAGTACGGCTTCGCCCAGTTTACCTTTTTATTCCAGACGTAGATCATGAGGTGAGCAACAATCTCGTTAGCGTGGAGGTGCGCCATCACGCGATCGAGGTGGCGGAAGAATTCCAGGTTTAGATCCGAGTAATCCGGAGCCTCGTTCGTGCCGGCGTAAGGGAAAACAGCCGGCTGAGCGAAATTGTGCTCAGGCCGGATCTTGTCGCGCTCTCCCCAGTTCGCATCGAATGCATACACGTTCATCACGACCTGGTTGAACTTGCTGTTCACCAAATGTGAAACGATGGATCGAGTTTTCGGAATGCCGGCCGGGTTGTCCCAATCGAGCGCAAAGAGCCAGTCCAGTTCAAACGACATCGCAAAGTAGGGCGTTCCGTCCTCATAAGCGAACCGCTGCGGATTGCCTTTGGCAATGTGTACTGCCCCATGCCGGTCCGCCTTCGTGTTGGGCGAGACCCGGATCTCGCCGCTTCGATTGGCCAGTGCCGGCACGGAAGCGTAGGTCTGGTAGGTCCAGCGACCTTCCAGAGACGGCGAGAATCGAACAATCCATTGGGTCCCTCCGTTGAAGAATCCCGGGACCGTAACTGTCTGCCCGCCTTCGTGCGATAGAGTCGCTCCGAAAACGACATCCCAAGGCCGCTCTACCGCAGCCCCAGCAGAAAATGGCAGGTCAAGCACGGTCCATCGTTCGCACGACTCGGATGCCGGTTGGGCGATCCCGTGCACCGCGAAGACCAAACAGAGCAATGTAAGGGGAAACGGAAACTTCTTCATATTGGATAGATTGCTACGCGATCGATTTGATCAATTGTTCGGCCATACAGACGGTGCCCCTATGGATTCTGCAAGGCAGCACCCACGCCTGCCAAGAAATTCACGAGGGCCTCGCTGCCAATGCCGCGCTCTGTGCGCTCATCGGAAAGTCGGACGATCGCCAAACTCCACTCAGGCACAAAGGCGATCGACATGTTCTTGCTGGCCATTCCCCAACTCGCGCGCATTGGCAGATCAGGCAAGTCGAGTCTCATCCGCGAATGCACGCCCAGCGTGCGGAAGATGAAACCTCCGGGAACGTATTTGGGGTTTGGTTGTGGTCGATCAGCCTGAACCTCTGTGGCCGCCAAGAGAAAGGCGCGACTGATGAGTTGGCACCCGTTCCAGTTGCCATCGTTGGCCAGTAGAACGGCGACCTTGGCCAGCTCGTCGGCACTCGTCGTGATGCCATGAAAGTTTCCGGCCCCGCCGTTCACGTGCGTCCCATCCGCGAGCACGTATTTCCCCCATAAGAACCTCGCGCGATCCACCCCGATCGGGTCGCCGATGCGCGACCAAAAGATGTCCTCGAACGATTCGCCCGCAGCACGTGTGGCGGCGAGGACTCCCATCACGATGGCGGAGTCCGATAGTTCGAAGTTAGTACCGGGAGGAAACGCGGGATCAACCGGAAAGAAGGGATCCGCCAAGGGTGGTTTGCTGTACAACTCCGCAGACGGCACTTCGTCATCGATGCCGCGGTATCCCGATGTGCTGGTGAGAAAATGGCGAAAGGTGACATTAGGGTAGAGAACGGCGAGGCGCGGTTCGTGGCGCACAGCGCGATCATCCAGCGAAATTCTTCCCTCATCGAGCAGGACCCCGAATACGGCGGCCGTGATGACCTTCGGCAACCCACGGACACTCAACACGTGATCCGCCAGCGCGCCGCGCCAGATCACACAGCCGTTCCTCACGACCACCATTCTCTCGGCGCCAGCACCACCCGCAGCGCTGGCGTAAACTTCGATCGCCCGTTCTAGTTTCCCCCTGTCCACCCCGACGGCTTCAGGCGTCGAAATTGGAAGTGCTCGCGGCGAAGATCCCTGGGAAAGGGCCGTCGCAGCGGCGAAAGTGTAGAGTAAGACAGAGCACTGGAGCCAATCGAACCGGAACATGCAAAAGGTTCCCCGCTCCCATGAAGTTACTCAATCTCAGTCAAAGTTTAACTGTAAACAATCCTCACAGACACACTTCGCGCAATGAGCGTCGCATCCCCGAGGTTGAGAAACGCGTGTCTTGACGGTAC
>Ga0209591_10006390_pt1 | contig 13095 bp, 3 predicted proteins | sample MAT01_FD_187207 | JGI IMG/M metagenome (GOLD analysis project Ga0209591, IMG submission 187207) | Freshwater microbial communities from Lake Fryxell liftoff mats and glacier meltwater in Antarctica - MAT-01 (SPAdes) (version 2) | ecosystem: Environmental > Aquatic > Freshwater > Ice > Liftoff...
GACGCCATTTTTCAAAAAAATTAAGAACGAACTAGACGCGCGGCTCACGCACTCGGCTGTCGTCGTGGTCAAGACGAGCGACGCGAATTTGATTCGGTATCTGACCCGTCAAAAAGTGCCAAGCATTTTCGAACACACGTCCGAGCGCCCTGGATGGGTGGGAATTATTGAGCACGCCGCACATTCGTTGGACGCAACCGATGTCGATGTCTATTTGAGCCATGTCTGGGCGGATCACCGAATAATGCGCGTACACGAACTTGCAAAAAGCATTCCTGATGAGCCGAAGACTTGCTACTTTCGCGCCAGTTCCGACACGAATGTGCTAGAGCAGAGCGCTATTTTTTCCCAGCTTGTGCCGCAGGTGAAGCTGATCTTCTTCATCGCCAATTCTAAACTCGATCTTGCGGTCGATCCGGTGAATTTTGGCGAAGATTACTTTGTGGCGCTCGGCAGTTACTTGGGCACATCATCGGGCAACGCGGCAAGCCCAAGCGATTTTACTGAAGTGGTAAAGCGCGCAATTTTGCTAGGCGCGGGCTGCAGTACCGTTGAGGGTGATCGCGCACTCGGGGCACTCGGCGCAATTCCGCCTAATCCCAAGCCCGAAATCTCTTTTTCGCTATTGGATCAAGCGATAGAGAGCCTCTACACAACCTCTGACCGTCGGCACGCAGTCTTTTTGGAGAACGAAGAACTCCAAAAGCGTTTGAAGAATGGCCCTGCGAGCGAAGTCAATTCGGAGGAGAACTTAAATTCGGCGTCGGCCAAAAAATATAGACAGGAAAGGGCCGAGTTAGATGAGAGTGAGAAGGCCAAGTTAGACAAAAGAGAGGAGGAGCTTTCGGACGAGGCCGAAAACTTGTTTGCCAAAGCGTCAACCATTCAATCTTTCTTCATCGCGTTTATAGCGGATTGGAATTCTGATTCAACGCCAAAAAATGACGTTTCGCAATTCGAATCGATCATTGAGGAAATCGAACGAAACAATGACGCGATCAAGAATGCTGGACCGATGCCAACGCTCGCCAGCCTCTCAGCGTCGCGGGTGAAAGAGCTTTTAGATAATTCACGCGCATTGCGTGATCCATGGCGAAATCACGTTATCACTACATTGATTAAGTGCTTCCAACCTGAACTAGTAGATTGGGCGCGGCGGTATCGCCTAGAGGACGATTTCTATTTTGCCTGTGCGCGTGTTTCGCGGCTGGGCGAAACAGCAGACTCTGCGCCTTGGTATGCAGCGGCCTTAATGCCTGAGAAGCTCAAAGCCGCGCTGCAGCAACCAGATTTACGCGCTTGGCTTCGCAAATTTAAGGATTGTTGGAACATTTCGTCGCCCATGATGCTTATGAAACCAAACGCCCTTCTTGATCGTATCTCCAAGGAACTCAGCAATCAGCTTGGCAAAGAATCAGATCTTTTTGAAGGAAGGCAAGCACTCGGCAGAATTCTTCAATCAGACTTGGATCAGACTGCCAACGCGTTTCTACTAGGACTAAAAAGCAAGGAGACTGGAACGTTAGCTGAAATACGCTCGCAACTCCTGGGCATAAAGGCTCTAATCCCGTTCGTTCGTTTCCGGTCGCAAATGCAACAGACCGAGAAACAACGATTCGAGGCGGAGCCAACTCTTCTCTCCGAATTCAATCGTTTGAAAGAAAAAGGGGCTCTGTGGGAAAATGGGCGAAAAGGCGCTTTGGCTGGGATGGTCACCGCGCAAGCAGCGCTAAGTAAAGAAACAGCTTTGCAACTAGAAACTTACGGTCGTGACTGGGAAGCGATTCAGAGGGATATTCAGTTGTTTAACGATTGCTACAAACAGTTGACTTCTTCAAAAAGCAACGAAGCAGGCGAAGACGAGAACAAACTAAATAACGAAAATCAGAAAAGCGAGCGGGGTGAGAAAGGAAAAGATCGCGAAGAAGTAGCAGAAGAAAACAAAAACAAAGAACCCGTCACCCAGACTGCAGTGCCTTCCTGCCTTGATCATTGGCCATTGCTAATGCAAAAGCTTGAGACGCTTAACAAGCGGTTAAAACAAATGCACGAAACCAACGACGCATCGCTGATGAATTACGAACATCTTGTGAACGGCTTCGTCAGCGCATCGATTGAGCCACCTTTCTCGACCAAGACGAATGTTGCGCTCAAACGGCAAAAGCAAATGCAACCTTTCCTCGCGTTTCTTGAGGAAGAATCAGAAGGCAGTGCTAAAGTTGCAATCGGTGCCATTTGTGCGAGCATGTTCGACGAAAAAAATCTTTCAAACCCGAAAGGATGGACTTGGACTGCGAACGATAGCGAGTCAGTCGGTGAGGAATTAAAGGCCGTACGCAAAGCGATCACGACCCTTTCCGCAAACAGCTTTCGATTGCACTCGCCTGATATTGAATCTGTGCGGCTGGAAGTGTTGATCGCGCAAAAACAATTTGAGTCTGCATCGAACATGGACATCAAAGATGAGAATGGATCTGAAACACCTATCAAAGTTGACGCGGCACAAGCCGTTGCCGCTGAGGATAAGGCTCCTCTTATCGCTGAGCGCACGCCCTCTGAGGCCGCTAAAGATCCCACCAATTCTGACACTCGGGTTACGCTCGGTCAGGCTGAAGAAAATGCGAGCATTAATTCTGTCGCTGACTTAATCCAACTACTGCCTCGCCTACTAGACGAACTAGAAGAATCACAAAAGCGCGAACCTTTGATACCCAAAGAGCGCGTTGAACTTTTGCGAGCCGAGTACGAAGAGGCAGGCTATAACCTTGAGGGGGCGATAGTAATCTATGAGCGCTTGCGTGATGCCAGCGATCCCTTACTCGATCCGGTACTGTGGCGCTTGAGCCACTACGGTGCATTGCGTTGCCGAATGAGCGCACGAAGCTTGCCTGAAAAGGCCGGTTATGCAAGTTTGATGTGCTTTGCTGATGTCCAGGACCTGCGCTCAGTTCAACTTGATAGCTATGGGCGCGGCGGAAAGCGGCTTGTGTTTCCAAGCTTTCGCGGCAGTGTGCGCAAGGGCGTACAAGCACTCTGCAGGGACATTCGTGCGGCCAAGGGGCCTGATGCCGGCCTATCGCTGTTTATTGACTTTGAGCATTCCGAAGAAAGTGATTTTGATCCGGTCATTTACGATCGTTTGATGCGTGCCGATGTGGTAATCATATTTTTGTCATATGATTATTTCACCAGCCCGTGGTGCAGGACGGAACTCAGCGTAGCCTTGCAGCAAAATCGTTTTCGGGGCACTAAACTTTACTATGTGGCTGTCGATACGGTAGGCGACACAAACACTGGATCCATCAAAGATTTCTTGCGTTCGCGCTTTCTCGGGCAAGTGTTTAACGTTGCAAACGACGACGATCAGTTTTTCGTCAAAGATCGCCTTGAGCGTCTGTTCAAATATGGCCTGCCGTTAGAGCCCAGCCGCGTGAGTTCCGCAAATTTGGCAAAGGAGCTTCTACCGCACGTGCAGAGAATTTGCGCAGAAAAAAGTCATCTCTAAACCAAATATTGAGGCCTAGCAAGAGCGGTAAATGATCCAACCGTTGCGGCGAGCTGAGACGTTTCGCCCTTTCGCGGCTCATATATTTCGGACAACCAAAACTTGAGGATTGAGCAATGAACAAAGCTAGCGACCAAAAGTTTGCAATTCGAGGTGGGCAGCGCATTAGAAGCGTCGATTCGGATGGTTTGGCTGACGTGGCCGGCGTTGAGGTCGACTTTATGCAGCTTAGCCGCGACGCGTCGACAGCGTTGGAGTTTATCGACGATCGTGATTTTGTGGAGGTTGAGATCGAGGGCGGGCTCAAGATCGCGATGACCGGCGCGGAGCTTCGCACCTCGGAGTGGTTTGAGTTTCGGGCATTCCGGGACGACGGCGTAACTGAGTTGTTTCTGAAGGCAGATCGAACCCGCGGCGGCGGCGGCGGCTTGATTCGGAAGCTGAAAGCTTGGTTCTTTAGCAAGGCGGAAGATCGTCTGCGCGGTTTGGTGCTGGACGAGGTGGAAGGCCTGCTATGCCCGAAGCCTGGTTTCTTTCTAGTGCAGCGCGATCTTGAGCTGGTTGAGGCGGATTCGGTGAGCAGCGCGAAGGACGACGTGCCGTTGATTCTGCTGCACGGCACTTTTTCCTCCACGTTGAGCAGCTTCGGCGCGTGGCTGGCCAATCCGCAGGAGTCGGAGCGCATTTGGCGCGGGTACAAGCGCGTTTTTGCACTGAACCACCGGACGCTGGAGGAAACCCCGGTAGCGAATGCATTGCAGGTGATTGAGCGGCTCGACAAGGGCGCGGAGATTGATCTTGTTGGCTTTTCGCGTGGCGGCCTGATCGGCGAACTGCTGGCGCAGAACGCGCTTAACGCGAAGCCATTGAGCGAAGTGATCACGCGCTTGAAGAGTGATTCCGTGGATGCGGATCAGTTCGCCTTGCGCGATCAGGTGATTGAGCAGTTCCAGGCGCTACATAAGAAGCTTCTCGAAAAACAGATCAAAGTGCGCCGCTTTGTTCGCGTCGGCTGCCCGGCGCGCGGCACCCGCTTGGCCTCGCGCGAGCGTCTGCGCAACGTGCTGGCGCTCGTGCGCTTTGGCACTGAAGCATTGAACACAGCCGCCCGTTATGTGCCATCAACCGTGGTGCAAAGCGTCACCAATACGCTCAAAGGCCTGGCCCACCTTACCGAAGGCGTGGTACTTAATGTGATCAACCCAAACGTGGTGCCGGGTTTGTACGCGATGGACCCGCGCCGCCACGTCATTCGCCATTTGATCAATCACGAGGAGCTCAGCAGCAGCGCGGAGCTGGCCAATGTGGGTGCCAACACAGTGCGCAGCGGCATTAACTTGGGCCGCGCGGCGGATTTTGCGTTGGATCTTTACTTTGGACGCGCCAATGACTGGGTTGTTGATACTGATTCGATGAATGGCGGCGCGAAGCGGCCGAAGGTGGTGCAGTATTTGATCCGCAGCGAGCGCACGCACACGCAGTACTTTGCCGACCCCAGCTTTGCGCAGATCATTACCGATGGCTTGGTCACGCCGCAATTCGATGACTTGACGCGGCTGCGCTATGCCGTTGGCAAGGTTGAGCAGTCTGAGCTGCGTCAAGTTCGATCAGGCGGCAATACCTCCGGGCCGGTGCTGCTGGTGCTGCCAGGAATCATGGGCAGCCAATTGGCGGCTGGCGGCGACAAGCTGTGGCTAGCCGCGCTTAAGTACGCGAGCGGCGGTTTTAAGCAATTGCGTATCGACAAAGCGGACGTGATTGCCAATGGCTTCGTTGGCAAAGTCTATGGCGAGTTCTGCGACGCCTTCCGCGACACCCACGAGGTGATCCCGTTCCCGTATGACTGGCGCCACAGCGTTGTTGACGCCGGGCGCGCGCTGAACGCCAAGCTAAAGGAGCTGCTTGCACGGATCGATATCAACAAGCGACCGATCCAGATCGTCGCGCATTCGATGGGCGGCCTTGTGGTTCGCGCGATGCTGAGCGAGACCGACTCGGTATGGTCAGGAGCGCTCAAGCACCCCGATTCGCGCATCATCATGCTGGGCACACCCAATCAGGGTTCGCATGCCATTACAGCGATGTTGAGCGGCCAAGAGGATCTGATGCAAAAGCTTGCGATGGCAGATCTCACCGAGCCACTGAGCCATCACGTGGGCTTGGTAGCCAAGTTTCCGGGCATTCTCGACATGCTGCCGGCGCCAACCGACGAGGATAGCCGCGACTATTTTGATCGCGCTCAATGGGACGCCGCGCTGCAACCGCTCGGCGCCGCCTGGCCGCGCGCGGCGGTGTCAGAACTGAAGGCAGCCAAAGCGCGGCGCACGCAGCTGTCTGCGCCGGATTTGCTTTCCAAACGAGTCCACTACATTGCTGGGCAAGCGCCTGAAACGCCGTGCAAGCTCGTCGCAGAGAACGGCAAAGTCAGCATGCTGATGACCGAACTCGGCGATGGCCGCGTGCTGTGGGAAACCGGAATTCCGCTTGGCGTGCCGCTTTGGTATGCGCCGCGCGTGCGCCATGGCGACCTGCCGGGTGCCACCAGCGTGCAGCGCGCATGCGCCGATATCTTGCGCACCGGCGCCACCGATGCGCTGCCGCGCAGCAGACCCGAGCGGATGAAACCCGGATGGTTTAGCTGGCTGCGTGACGGCGAAGCGGTAAGCGGCTCAATCAGCCAGGCTGAGTTCGAGCAGCTTGCGCTTGGCGGCGATTGGGCAATTCCGCCGGCCGATGCGCGCAGCGTTTCGGGCTTAACGCGCCTTGATGTAGCGGTATCGTGGGGCGATCTTAAGGATGCGGAGCACCCGCTGTTCGTCGGCCACTACCAGGGCGACGGTATTTTTGGTGCCGAACGCTCAGTGGATGAAATCTTCGACAAACGCCTCACCGATGTGCATCGCAGCGGCCTTTACCCGGGCGCGATCGGTACCCAGCGCGTGCTCTATCACCGCACGGAGGCCGGAACCGTGCGCAGCGCCATTGTGGTTGGCCTGGGCGAGATTGGTAGCCTCAGCGCCACGGCTTTACAGCGCGCGATTCGCGAAGGCTTGATCGCCTACGCCACGCGCACGGCTGAGCAAAGCTCGCTACAACCGAGAGACCAGCCGCTGGTTTCAGCTGGGCTTAGCTTCTTGCTCATCGGCAGCACCTCCGGCACGCTCAACGTGCGCGAAGTCGGCCGCTGCATCTTGCAGGGCGTGTCCGACGCCCGCAAAGCCATTGCCAACGAGCCGTACCGCCTGGACGAACTGCGCGAAATTGAGTTTATAGAGCTGTACCAAGACGTCGCGCATACGCTTTGGTATCAGCTTGAAGAAATACTCGATGGCGCCGATCCATTGGCCGAGCAGTATCGCCTTGACGTAGCGATTCGCAGCAAGCGCGATGGCCGCAAACGCGTTCGCATCGACGATCAAAATCAGTGGTGGCAGCCGCTGAAGATCGAGAAGCGCGGCGAGATGCTGCTGTTCACCAATCTGGCCTCAAAGGCGCGCGCGGAGGTTTCAACGGTCAAGGTCGACAAGATCATCGCCGAGTTGATCGACGCACAGGTGCGTTCGCCGCTTCGTCGCAAGGCTACCGAGTTCGCGCTGTTTGAGCTGTTGGTTCCGGGGCTGCTGAAGGATCTAGCGCCGGAATCGGCTGATCTGCGCCTGCTGTTGACGCCGGGTGCCGCCGCTTATCCTTGGGAAATGCTCACCGATCGACTACAAAGCAACGCTGAGCAAGAGCCGCAGGCGGTGCGCGTGGGCATGGTCCGGCAGCTATCGGCGATGCAGTTTCGCAACAAGCCGTTACTGGCTACAAACCAACGCGCCCTGATCATCGTGGATCCAAAATCGTCTCTGGTTGAACTTCCCGGCGCACAGCTGGAAGGCGCACACGTGCATCGGGTGCTGGAAGCCAAGGGTTGGGAAGTGAACCCCAGCCTCAGAGACAAACCCGGCGAGATCATCATTAAACACTTTGGCGACGGCCATGAAATTGTGCACTACTGCGGCCACGGCGTGGATGACGTGCGGCGCTATGCCAATGGCTTCGAGCACCCATTGCCGGTGTCCGATCCGGAACATGCCGTCAGCGGCATGGTGCTGGGTGAGGGCATTTTTCTGACCGCTGAACTGCTGGAAAGCTTGCGTGAGCTGCCAAAGCTGGCGTTTGTCAACTGCTGCCATTTGGGCGCAATCAAAGACAAACCGCACGCGGTGGCGGCGCATTTTGCCGAAAAATTGGTGCTGATGGGCGTGCCCTGCGTGATCGCCGCCGGTTGGGCGGTCGATGATCAAACGGCCGCCTGCTTCGCCGAGGCCTTTTACGGGGCGTTCCTGACCGGCGTGAGCTTTGGCGAGTCGGTAAAGCGCGCACGCAAGGCTGCGTACGAACACAACCCGCAAAGCACCACCTTTGCCGCTTACCAGTGCTATGGCGATCCCAGCTTTAGCCTGGCGCGCGAATCAGAGAAGACGCGCTGGAAGCCGCCGTCGCGCATACCCAGCGAAGCCGCGCTGATCGCCGAAGTTCTGCCGCGAATAACCGATGTCCAGACGCTCATGATGGTGGCGGAGCAGGTGGAGCAAGAGGAGCAGGCCAAACATCTGCAGTCGGCGCTCGCCTGTGAGGCGCTTGCTGCGGCGTTCGAACGTCTTGGTGATTTGGAATCGGCTGTCGCCTGGTATGGCAAAGCAATCGCCAAATCAGACAACATGAATTCTGTGCATCTCAAATCGTTCACGCCCTGGGTCAACCTGCAATCGCGCGTGCTGCTGCAGAAGTTTCATTACAAACAAATTAAGGCGACGGAAGCGCACAAGACCATAGATGCATTGTTGGAAACGGTTTCGAAGCTTCTCAACATCCCCGTGTTTGAAACTTCCGAGCGCTACGGACTGCTCGGCGCTACGCTGCGCCGCAAGGCCTTAATTGAAAAGGAGAGCGCTGCGCCGACGTTGAGCGCTGCACTAGTGGCATACGAGACACACTTGAAGCTCCTGACTGGAAAAAGCGATGCGAAGCTTAAAATCAGCGCATCACTACGCATTGCCTTCACCGCCAGAGCGCTCGCGCTAGCGCACGGGTACAAGAAGAGCGAGGCGGCTAATACAACCGCCGTTCAAGCGCTCAAGGACGCCAAGACTGCATACACCGCATTAAAAAAAGCCAAGCCTGCCAAGAGCGCGAATGACTGGGACTATTTCATGCAGGCACAGATAGAAGTAGTGCAGGTCTACGTCAGCGATATCGCCACTTCAAACGCAGCCCAAGACCTGTTGGCCGAAGAACTAAGCAAGGTCAGCAACCGTGCCAACCGCATGGCCATCCTTGAACAGATCGTTTTTATGGAGACGTTCCTCACCACCGCGCAACAGGCTACGTCAAAATGGTTTAAAGCGCTGCTTGAGAAAATCAAGTGATTGCGCGGGGTCATTGGAAGCACCTTGCTTGCAAAATCGCAGATGTGGCAAAGGTGCTTGAGTGGAAAATTTCTGAGAGGATACGATATCAATGAGCGCGACGGCATTGGGAATAGTAATTCGAGGAGCCAATCATGCCTAGGCCAGGTCAAGCGTCTCCATCAGATCGTACCTTTGCGTTTGACACGTACAGCGTCGCTATTTCATTTTCAGGAAAACAAGACAATTTGATTAGAGCGCTAGCCAAACGGGTTGAAGAGCTGCTGCTATATGGTGAGGTTTTTTTCGACGAGTATCGCGAATCCGAAATACGTGGATTGGATGCGGAACAATATCTGAGCCAAGTGTTTGAGCGTCAAGCAGTGCTTGTGATTCGCTGCCTCAGCAGCACTTATGGGCACTCGTCTTGGACGAGAGTTGAACTCGAAGCCATCAAAAAGAGAGATGAGAAATTTCGCTATGACGTAGCTGCCGACGGGTTTGTATATTCGGATGGCATGGGCACGAAAATTGATGTTGTATTGCTAGGAGAAAAGCCAGAACAGGCGGCGATGGAAATCGTTAATCGCATCCGAATTGCGTTCAATAACGGGCCAGATATTCGCTACCTGCAAATCTGCAATCCGTTTCAGGCGCTTGAGCTAATCGATGCGCTGTCTGCGGTTAATATAAACGATGACGAGATACAGCGCGCAGTTCCAAAGTCAGTTACGGCACCGTCACCTGAGCCGTCTGACTGCTGGACTATTAAATGGTGGATCAACCGGCTAAGGCAGAAAAGCTGGGGAGTTTTCGAAGAGTTTCTGCAGAACATCTGGCCCAAATTCAACAGGGCGGAGCGCTCTTTCGTACGTAAATGGTTCAGAGTTGTAGCGCAGCAGGATTTTCTCGAACCCACGCTCTCAAATGCTCAACCTTGGATTTGTCAGGTTGTGATTGGACCAGATCGAATTCCAGGCCAGTCGAAATCCCAATCAATTTACGAGCTTAGGGCGCAGATTTGGTCAGGTACAGTGCAGAAGGATTCCACATTCGAAAAACGTGGATTGAACCGCGCCCAGCTTCGCAGCGCCTTTTACGAAGCCACTGAGCACGCGTTTAAGTATGCGAAAACAATTGATCGTGTCGAACTCATGCTCCCGGTAGCAATCATGGTGCTCCCCATGCACGATTGGGAAGTCAGAAATGGGATATCCAAAGCGCCGTTAGGCTGGGTGCATGAGGTTACGGTTCGAAGTTGGGAGCGAGCTGTAGGAAAAATCTCCGCAGCAGATGCACGACCAATTCTACCAATGATTACTCCATATTTTTCGCAGCAAGCTCAGAGCTTTTCTGAATGGAATATGTGGAACACTCAACATGGGCTAGTTGTAAATGCGCTGAACAGGGGCGAAACCGGCCATAGCGCTGAAGAAGTGTTGGGAAAAATTGTGCAGTCCCGCGTACCCGTCGCGATGTGGTTTTTCAATGTCGATCAAGCGTGGATCAATACTCATCAAGGCGCAATTTCGCTCTGCTTCGCTGGTGCGGCGCAGCTACCAGGACACACCAAATCACTGCGCATCAATAAATGTGCACCGAATGCTTCGCACGCTATTTTAATGTACGAAGATCCTAACGTGCCCATTCCTTCATATGTAAATGACTACCGTTATAGCGACGCGCACTTAGCCTCCCAAATTCTTGGAGAAAACCGATGAGTACACCCGATACCGCGCAAAAGACGGCAGACGCACAGCGCATACTGAAGCCATTGATGCGAATCGACTCTCAACAGTCTAAGCCTGCATCGTTTCCCGAGCCGCCCCCTTGGCGCGCGTTTAACACAGCGGCTGTGGTCGAGAAATCACGCTCTAAGACTGAGAAAGAACCGCTACAAAATTGGGAGCGTCGGGGTCGCGACCACGTGCCGACACAGGAGGAAGTGGATGCTGTCAATTTGGCGCTCTATTTGCACCGACCAATTCTAATTGAAGGCAAGCCAGGTACAGGAAAAACCTCATTGGCCTATGCGGCGGCCTATCGCTTAGGTCTGGACAAACCTTTCGTTTGGGCAATCAATTCCCGCTCTACGCGACTGGAAGGTTTATATCACTACGATGCGGTGGCGAGATTGCGTGACGCATCGCTGGCAAAATCAAAAACAGGCTCAACTGGGTTGATCGAAGAAATTGGCAGGTATTTGAGCCTCAACGCTTTGGGCGCAGCATTGCAGCTGTCTAGCCCAACGCGACCCGCGGTACTACTGATCGACGAGATTGATAAGAGCGATGTCGACTTGCCGAATGATTTGCTGCACTTATTTGAAGAAGGGAAATTTAGTATTCCTGAGTTGGCGCGTGAAGGAAAGTCGACAAAGGTGGGTATAGCAGGCACCGGTAAAGAAGTGGAAATCAGCAATGGCCTAGTGCATTGCCAGCACTTTCCGCTCGTATTTATGTCCAGCAACGGTGAGCGTGATTTTCCACCTGCGTTTCAGCGCCGATGCGTGCGACTAAAAATCGCGCCGCCCAAAAAGACGGAGTTATTGCGAATAATCAGTAGCCAACTGGGGATGAAGATTAGCGCCGATGTCGAAGGCGTGATCGACGCTTTTCTGGCCTATCGTGATGAAAGTGGTGAGCGCGAATTGGCGACAGATCAGCTTTTGAACGCGCTCAAGCTAGTTAAAGACGGCGTGGTGAAGCCAGATTTTGAGCTGTTTAAACGCATGATGGTGTTGGCGGACTTGAAAGAATAGACATGAATGGAAACCTGCTACCCGAGTGGCTAGCCGCAGAGCCGCAGCTGGGCTTTGACGAGCTGCTGTGGCTACAAAGCATCGGCGTTCTAGGCACCATGTCTACGCCAACCAATGTCGTAGAAGAAACGCAGCCAAATCAGGCGCAATCGTCAAATCCCGATTCTAAAAAGACCGAAACAGCGCTCACGGATTCCAATAAGCAGGATCCGGTTCCGTTTATTTTGAATAAGAAAAAGTCAGACGTAGTTGACGACAAGGAGGGCAAGGCTCCGCTGACGAACAAAAGTTCAGGTGCGCCGTGTCGGTTGCCGGGCGTCCGTGCGCTTCCAGAAGCACGCGAGGTTCAGCGCGCGTTGCGTGCTCTAAAGCGTAAAAGGGATTCACGTTCTGAGTTTGTACTGGACGTTCCTGCCAGCGTTGAGGCAATGGCCAACGGTGCCAATAATTTTCCCGAGTTGGTTTATAAGCCAAAGCGCGAGCGGTGGCTGCGCTTGAGCCTAGTTATTGATCAGGCCCCAGCCATGATTTTGTGGCAGGAGGCAGTTGCTGAATTGCGCAGGCTGTGCGAACGATTGGGCGGCTTCCGCGACGTACGCGTGTGGTTTTTGGATGCAGAACGCGTGCGGCTGAGAACGCCAAGAAGCCCACAGACGCGTTCCATGCGGGAGCTGGTCGGTGCGCAAGGTCAGAGCATGACTTGGGTGTTGAGTGCATTCGCTAGCGCGGCGTGGACCAAGCCCATATTGCGCCGTGCCGTTGCTGAAATCGGCAAAACGCAGGCATTGGCGCTGTTTCATATGCTGCCGGCGAAAATGTGGCAGTTCTCGGCGTTGGATCCGTGGCGTCCTTACAACTTCTGGGGTGCGGTAAGTGCGCAGGAAAAAGGCGTAGCAAATACGACTTACGCCTTTGATTCACAACACAGCGCGTGGGTTGAAGCACCAGTCAATGGCGTCGCAATACCGGTAATTTGCCTCGACCCCGATTCGCTCAAATCCTATGCCGCGCTTATAACTAAGCCTAGGCAAGCGCGTGCGCCAGCGATCTATTTTTCGACAGTGACATCGCAAGAGCTGGAACTAGCAACATCGACACCAAACAAGGCAGAACTGAGCGACGAAGCGATTCAGCGTCATTGGCATGCCTTCCTTGAAAACGCTTCCAAAGACGCAATTCGACTTGCAACTTTGTTAGCGCACGTGCATCTGCAATTGCCGATTGTGCGGCTGGTGCAGCACGGGTTGATGCACAGTAACGGCACCTTGCTGAGTGCCAATGCCGTTTTGTCAGAAGTGTTCTTGAGCGGTTTGATAAAGCGCATTCCACCCGACGCGAAAGACAGCCGCTTGGTCGTGCCCTTTGATTTTCAAAACGGCATCCGCGCCCGCTTGGAAGCAGCAACAGATCGTAGCGACATCGTGCGCGTCGGCCAT
>Ga0209591_10006391_pt1 | contig 13094 bp, 13 predicted proteins | sample MAT01_FD_187207 | JGI IMG/M metagenome (GOLD analysis project Ga0209591, IMG submission 187207) | Freshwater microbial communities from Lake Fryxell liftoff mats and glacier meltwater in Antarctica - MAT-01 (SPAdes) (version 2) | ecosystem: Environmental > Aquatic > Freshwater > Ice > Liftoff...
TCGATGAAATGGGCGGCGACGGTGTCAGGCGAACGGAAGAGAAACGTCTCCTTCGTCATGGTCACGTGCTCCGCTGGCACGCCGGCCTGGCCGAACCGTTCGATCACGTGCGTGTCCACGCCCCAGGTCATCGGACTGACGAAGCCCTCCGGCGGGGGCGGCATGAACGACGCGCTGATCTTCAACAGTTGCGACACGAACGACGTCGGGTCGTTGGGCATCCAGTTGCCCATCACAATGCGTCCGCCGGGCTTCGTCACGCGCACCAGCTCGCGCGCCACTTCGAACGGCTTGGGGGCGAACATGGCACCGAACATCGACAGTGCGATGTCGAACGACGCGTCGGCCACGCCCTGCAGGTCGCAGGCATCGCCGTGCTGGAACGACAGCCGGCCGAGCCCCGCCACGGCGGCGCGACGATTCCCGGCGTCCACGAGATTTCTCGCGATGTCGATGCCCACGACCTCGGCGCCCTGTTGCGCCAGCGGCACAGCCGTGGTGCCATCGCCGCAGCCCAGGTCGAGCACGCGCAGACCCGACGTGGCCCCCAGCGACGCCGCCACCGCCGCCCCTGACTCTCGCATGAAGGCGGCAATCTCGGTGAAGTCGCCTTTTTCCCACAGCGCTTGATTCGGATTCATGTGCGCTCCCTGTCGCTCTCAGCGACCGCGGGCAGAATAGCACCGCACGTTGCGCTCCTCGACTACACTCGGCCGGCAATGTCCACGCCGTCGCCGGCCGTCGGGCCGCAGCTCACGCGCGCGATCGGCCTCACGCAGGCCACCGCCATGGTGGTGGGCACGATCATCGGCACGTCGATCTTCGTGCAGCCGTCCGAGATCACGCGCGAGGTGCCCACCATCGCCGGCATCCTGATGGCCTGGACGCTGGCGGGCGCGCTCACTTTTCTGGGCGCCCTCGTGTGCGCCGAGCTGGCATCGGCGTTCCCGCAGACCGGCGGCGTCTACGTCTTCCTGCGCGAGGCGTTCTCCACGCGCGTAGCGTTCATGTGGGGCTGGGCCAACTTCTGGAGCATTCACTCGGGCATCATCGCCGCCATCGCCATGGTGTGCGCGCGCTATCTGGCGTTCTTCGTCGAGCTCACGTCGTTTCAGGAGAAGCTCGCGGCCGCGGGCGTGATCGCCGGCATCTCGGCCATCAACTACGTGGGCGTACGCGCGGGCACCACGGTGCAAACCGCCATCACCGGCGCCAAGCTCGCCGCCATTGCGGCCCTACTCATCGGCGGCGTGGCCTACTCGGGCGCCGGCGGCGGCGACGCGTGGACCTTCACGCTCGCCGACGTGACCGCCGTACCGCTAGGTCGCCTGCTGCTCGGCGTGGGCGCAGGCCTGTTCGCGTTTGGCGGCTGGCACATGGTCACCTACACCGCGGGCGAAACTACCGACCCGGTGCGCACGCTGCCCAAGGCGCTCACGATCGGCGTGGTCGTGGTCACCGGGTGCTACATCGCGCTGAACGCGGTCTACCTCTACGTGCTGCCGCTCGAGGCCGTGCGCCGGTCGCCGCGCATCGCTGCGGATGTGGCGCAGGTGCTCGTGGGGCAGGGCGGCGCGTCGGCCGTGTCGGCGCTGGTGGTGGTGTCGGCGATTGGCGCGCTCACCGGCATCGTGCTGGCCGGCCCGCGCATGTATCTGTCGATGGCGCAGGACGGCGTGATGCTGCCCTGGGCTGGAGCCATTCATCCCGTCTACCGCACGCCCCATCGCGCCATCGTGCTGCAGGCCGTGTGGTCGAGCGTGCTCGTGCTCACGGGCAGCTATCCCGCGCTCTTCGGCCGCGTGATCTACATGGAGTGGTTCTTCTTCGCGCTCATGACGGCCGGCGTGTTCGTGCTGCGCCAGCGCGCGTCGTATCAGCCCGCCTACCGCATGTGGGCCTATCCCGTGGCGCCGCTGCTGTTCATTCTGGCCTCGGCCGCCATCGTCGTGAACCAGCTTCGCTCGCAACCAGCCGAAGCCCTGTTCGGCGCCGCCGTGGTGGCCACCGGCTGGCCCGTGGCGCTCTGGGTCACGCGGCGTCGCGCGTAGCTGGCCAGAGACTGGGCGCATTGACGTCACCGGGCTGGGCCGCGCGCCGTGTGGCCGTGTGGTAGCCTTCGCGCGTCATGGAAATCCTCGACGTCCACAACCACTACTACCCGCCCGAATACCTGGCCGAGCTGAAGCAGGGCCACAGCACCATCACCGTGGATGAAGACGCCGAGGGCAACCCGCGCGTGCACTATCCCGGCGATTACAACATCGTGGTGCAGGGCCACCGCGACATCGACTACCGGCAAGACATCCTGGATCAGCTCGGCATCACCAAGCAGGTCGTCACCTTCACCACGCCTGGCGTGCACGTAGAGGGGCCGGCTCTGGCCACCCAGTGGGCGCGGCTCGTCAACGACTGCCTGGGTAAGATCACCAAGGAACGCCCGCGCCACTTCTCGGCGCTGGCCACGCTGCCCTTGAACGACCCGGCCGCATCCGTGGTGGAGCTCGAGCGCGCCATGAAGGAACACGGCCTGCCCGGCGCCATGCTCTTCAGCAACGTCAACGGCGTGCCGCTGGCCGACCCGCGCTACTTCCCGCTCTACCAGAAGGCGAACGACCTCGGCGCCGTGCTGCACATCCATCCCATGTATCCCCTGGGCGTCGACGCCATGAAAGACTACTGGCTCATGCCACTCGTGGGCTTCCTGATGGACACGACGCTGGCCGCCGCGCACCTCGTGTTTGCCGGCGTACCCGAGCGCTACCCGTACATCAAGTGGGTGCTCGGCCACCTGGGCGGCGCGATTCCGTATCTGGCCGAACGGCTCGACCGCGGCTACGAGGCGTTTGCCGAGTGCCGCGTGAACATCACGAAGCCGCCCACGGAGTACCTGAAGCAGTTCTACTTCGACACGGTCAACTTCGATCCCGACGCGCTGATGCTGGCGGTGAAGTTCGCCGGCGCCGATCACATCCTGGCCGGCAGTGACTACCCGCATCAGATCGGCAGCATCCAGAAGATGAAGACCGCGCTGGCGAGCCTGCCGCTGCCCGAGGATCAGAAGGCGCTGATCTTCGGCGGCAACACCAGGCGCGTCTACGGCCTGTAGCTGCGCCCACGCCTGATGATCCGGGGCACTGGCATGACGACATCCATCTCACGACTCCTGCTGGCGGCCTTGCTGCTGGCCATTCCCGGCAGCGCCTCGGCCACGTGGTCGGTCATCGCCCTCGACGCGGAGACCGGCCAGGTGATCATCGCATCGGCCACCTGCGTGCGTCAGGCCGGCTTTCCGGCCAGGGCCCCGAACGGTGCGCGCGACCTGATGGACGTGCAGGCGGTGATCGTGCCGGGCCTCGGCGTGGCCGCCTGCCAGGCCGGCGTCGACAACTCGCGCAAGAACCAGATGCTCGTCTACAACGAGATCAAGAAGGGTACGCCGCCCGCCAAGATCATCGAGCTGCTGCAGCAAGATCCCGACGTGCAGCGCCGCCAGTTCGGCATCGTGATGATGCCGCAGGGCGACACTGTAACCGCGCGTAACAACCGCGCCGGCTTCAACGGCAGCGGCAACTCGGTGTCGTCGCTCTACTTCGGCGGGCAGGTGGGCGACATCTACTACCAGGTGCAGGGCAACACCCTGCTCGGCGACCAGGTGATGCATCAGGCTGCGCTGGCCTTTACGCGCGCCAGCGGCACGATGGCCGACCGCGTGATGGCGGCCATGGAAGCGGCCGACGCGAGCGGCGGCGACCACCGCTGCAACTGCGGCAACAACCCGCTCGACTTCGTGCCCTGCGACCACAAGACCGCGCACGTGGCCTACCTCACAATCGCCAACCAGGACGACGCCGTGGGCGTCACCCACAACGACGGCAGGTACTACGCGTTCATCAGCGTCACCGACGACAACATCGTGAAGGGCGAGAGCGCCAATCCGGTGAAGACGCTGCGCCTGCGCTACGACGCCTGGAAGAAGGCCGGTTCGGCCCGCACGGCGCCGCCCGGACCCACGCCCTACAAACCGTAACTTCGAGGAGCATCAGCATGGCCAGCACCACCCAGACCTACAAGACGCACGGCAAGACGGTGCCGCTCTTCCACTTCGTAGTGCTGCCGGTGCTGCTCGGCAACATCCTGTTGATGGCCTACCACGTCGTGCAGGCACCTGGCCTGCCCAGCGTGTGGGGGCTGCTGATGGGCGTAGCCCTGTTCCTTGGGGCCTTGTACGCGCGCGTGTTTGCGCTCGCCGCGCAGGATCGCGTGATCCGGCTGGAAGAACGGCTGCGGATGCGTGAGCTGCTGCCGCAGGATCTGAAGGCGCGCATCCCCGAGTTCTCGCGCGAACAGCTCATCGGCCTGCGCTTCGCCAGCGACGCCGAACTGCCGGAGCTGGCCGCCGCCGTGCTGCGTGATAACGTGCACAAGCGCGACCAGGTCAAGAAGCTCGTGAAGCAGTGGCGCGCCGACGACCACCAGTTGTAGTCAGGATTACGCCACCACATGAAGATCGCCCGGATCCGCGCCTACCAGATCGACCTGCCCCTCGTCGAAGGCCGCTACGCGTGGTCGGGCGGCAACTCCGTATCGGTCTTCGACTCCACCGTGGTGGCGGTCGAGAGCGACGACGGACGCATCGGCTGGGGCGAGATTTGCCCGCTCGGCCCGGCCTACCTGCCGGCCTATGCGGCAGGCGCGCGCGCGGGCATCGCGGAACTGGCGCCGCACCTGCTCGGCCTCGATCCCTGCGCCCTCGACGTGCTCAACGCCGCCATGGACGGCGCCATGCGCGGGCATCCCTACGTGAAGTCGGCCATCGATATCGCCTGCTGGGATCTGCTCGGTCAGGTAAGCGGCCTGCCCGTGGTCACGCTGCTCGGCGGACGCTCTGGCCCCGACGTGATGTGCTACCGCGCCATCTCGCAAGACACGCCGGCGAAGATGGCCGCGCGCGTGAAGCACTACCGCCGCGAGGGCTACCGCAAGTTCCAGTTGAAGGTGGGCGGCGACCCCGACGTGGACATCGATCGGATCCGCGCCTCGGCCGCCGTGCTCAGCCGCGGTGATGTGCTCGTGGCCGATGCCAACACCGGCTGGACGCAGCACGCGGCACTGCGCGTGGCGAGCGCCGTGCGCGACGTGGACGTCTACCTGGAACAGCCCTGCCCCACCTACGAGCAGTGCCTCGCGGTGCGTGCACACACCGACCGGCCGTTCGTGCTCGACGAAGTGATTGACGGGCTCGACATGGTGGTACGGGCGGCGGGCGACCGGGCCGCCGACGTCATCAACCTCAAGATCTCGAAGGTGGGCGGCCTCACCAAGGCCCGGCAGATCCGCGATCTGTGCGTGTCACTCGGCCTGGCCATGACCATCGAAGACACGTGGGGCGGTGATGTGACCACGGCGGCCATTGCCCACCTGGCGCACAGCACGCCGGCGCGCTATCTCTTCTCCACCACCGACTTCAATTCCTATGTCACGGTGGCGTTTGCCGATGGCGCGCCGCGGCGCGTCGGCGGGCGCATGGCGGCATCATCGTCGCCGGGCCTGGGTGTGACGCCCAAGATGACGCTGCTCGGCGCGCCGGTCATCGACATCAGCCGCCCTGGCGGACGGCGCACAGGAGCACGCGCATGACGCGATCGACTCGGGCACGATTCACGGCGGCGGCGCTGGCACTGGCCGTGGCGATCGCCTGGGCAGGCGCCCACGGCGTCGCGCAAACGCCGGGGCCCAAGACCACGCCCGACACGCCCTTCAAACTCGCCACCTTCGAGGCTGGCGGTCAGGTGCGCGTGGGCATGGTGCTCGGGGCGCGCGTGCTCGACATCAGCGGCGCCAATCGCCACGTGAGTGAACGCGCGAAGCTGGCGGCCATGGCGATGCCTGGCGACATGAGGGCGCTCATCGAGCAGTACGCCACGCTGGCGCCGCGGCTCTACCAGATCGCCAACTTCTTCGCCGCCACGCCTGCCACCAACCAGCCGTTCGCGTTCGACTTCGCGGCGGTGTCGGTGAAGGCGCCCATCAAGTACCCGTGGAACCTCATGGCGGCCTCCGCCAACTACAAGGCGCACGCCGAAGGCATGGGCACGGCCGGCGCGGGCCAACCCGCCACGCCGGCGCCCGCGGCAGCGCCGACCGCCCCAGCCGCGCCCGCGGCCCCCGGTGGATTCGACGCCTCGGCTGCCGCACGCATCGTGCCCGATCGCGACGCGCCGATCATGTTCGCCAAGTCGCCTCGCTCGTGCATCATCGACCCGGGCGAGCCGTTCTACATCGTGGACGGCCGCGGCCGCACCGACTACGAGGGCGAACTCGCCGTCATCATGGGCCCGCGCCCGGCCTATCGCGTGCCGCGTGAGCGCGCCCTCGACTACGTGTTTGGCTACAGCATCATGCACGACCTGAGCGATCGCGGCAGCGAACGCCTGCGCGAGGTCACGATGTTCCCCGGCGCCAACTGGTTCGACGGCAAGAGCATCGACCGCGCCGCCCCGTTCGGTCCGGTGATCGTGCCCAAGGAGTTCATGCCGAAGCTGCCGAGCGACCTGCGCATCACCACCAAGGTGAACGGACGGCTCGTGCAGGACGCGCGCACCAGCAACCTGATCTGGAGCGAGGCGCACCTCATCGCCTACCTCACGTCGCGCATGACGCTCTATCCCGGCGACGTGATCAGCACGGGCACGCCGGCCGGCACTGGCATGGAGCGGCAGACGTTCCTGAAGCCGGGCGACGTGGTGGAGATCGAGGTGGAGGGCATCGGCGTGCTGCGCACGCCGTTCAAGGCCCTCTCGGAACGGCCTGCGCCCTAAAACCCGAATCTCTGCTCAGTCACCACGACCAGCTCGTAGCCGCCCGGCTCGCGCGGCTTCGCCAGTAGCGCCACGATGTTCCAGGCCTGGTCGTTCATGCCGTCGAAGCGCAGCTTGAACTCGATGCCGCTGCAGGACGCCTCGAGCGCCGAGAGCTGGACCGGCGACGCCCAGTTCTGGCGCCGGTCGGTCGGCACCCACGCCGTCAGGTAGTCGTTCCAGAACAGGCCGGCGCCGGCGAGCACGCCCTTGCCGAAGAGGCCGAACGACGTGTGCCGGTCGATGCCCACGGCCGGGCCCGCCTTCGCGTCGCCGCCGCGCGAGAGCATGAGCACCACGCGCTCGCGCCGGGTGTCGCGACCACCATCGCGGGAACTGGTCAGCAGGCCGTCGAGCGTCCAGCCGTCAGAGGTCGCCGCCGCGAGCGGAGCCGTCACGTCTTCCAGGTCGCGCTTGGTGCCGGTCAGCACGCGCGACTGCCGGGCCCCAGCGCCGGACGCCTTCATGGCCAGCACCAGGCCCTTCTCAGAGAGGCCTGGCCAGCTGCGGAACGGCGCGCGCACTACGAACTTCACGTGGAAGCCGTCACTCGCGGCGAGGGCGAGCGCGCCGTCGAGATCCTCGAGCTTCTCGAACTCGATGACGCGCCACTCGCCCTGCGGGCGCGTGGCCGTCGTACGCTCGAACACCACCTGGTGCCGCGTGCCCACCATGCGTGCCGTGGCCATGGGCACGAAACCTTCCGCGACGAGGTCCGGCAGGGCCGCGGCCAGTTCGCGTTCGGGCACCACGCGGTACGCCGCCGACGGGCCGGCGGGCTCAGCCGTCTGCAGCGCCGCTACGGTGCACGGCAGGCCATCACTGATCGCGGCCAGGCGAAAGCCGCGCGCCGCTTCGCGATTGAGATCGCGCTCGAGATTGCGTTCGCCGGCCCGCAGCCAGACCACCGCGCGATCTGCCGCGCCGAGTCCGACCGGCACGGCGCCGAGCAGCCCCACGATCACCCCCGCTACGACAGCCCAGATTCGCATCACCGGGGGATTCTAGCCCGAGACGGTTGAACCCCCGATCGGTGAGCCGGCCTAGCCGAACGGCTGGCGCGTCGGCGCGCGCAGTCGCGTAGCGTTGGGACATGACCAACCTGCTGGCCTCGCTCTCCGCTGAACTCGCTGCCGCCACCGACCTGGCCTCCGCCTCGGTCGTGCAGGTGCAGACGCGCCGCCGCCCCGTGGCCGGCGTGGTCTTCGACACCGACCTGATGCTCGTGCCGGGCCAGCACCTGGACGACGACACCGCGCCGGTGCGGCGCGCTGACGGCCAGACCTTCGAGGGTCAGGTGCTGGGCCGCGATGCCGCCACCGGGCTCGCCGTCGTACGCGCCACTGGCCTGGGCGCCCCGCCCGCCACCATCGCCCACGAGCCGCGTCCCGGACATCTGGCGCTCGCTGTGGGCCGCACGTGGAGCGGCGGCGTGTTCTCGGCCCTCGCGCCGGTCACGGTCGTGGGCGGACCGTTGCGCACCGGCCGTAATACTGAGGTGGCGCGGGTGGTGCGCGTGGGGCTCGCGCCGCACGGGGCGCTCACCGGCGGCGCGCTCGTGAACGGCACCGGTCATGTGCTGGGCGTCGTCACGGCCATGGCCATCCGTGGCACCACGGTCGTCGTGCCGGCCGCCATCGCCTGGGCAGCTGCACATGCGGTGGTGGCGCAAGGCGGATCGCGCCAGGGCTTCATCGGCGTGAGCTCGATGACCGTCACGCTGCCCACGCGCCAGCGAGGCACCGGCGGCGCCAGCGGCTTGCTCGTGACCGGCGTAGTGCCTGACGGGCCGGCCGACGCGGCGGGTGTGCTCGTCGGAGATGTGATCGTGGCCTTCGGCGACGCGCCTGTGACCGAAGCCGACGACCTGCTCACGCGGCTGCGCGGTCACCAGGTGGGTCAGGCGGCCACGCTCACGATGCTGCGCGGTGGCACGACGGTGCCGGTGACGGTCACCGTGGGCACGCGGCCGCGCGGATAAGCTGGATCCCGTGAGCGTGCGCAGGCGGGTGTTCGTGGCGGCGGTGGCGGGCGACGACCGCCGCCGCCTGCTCGACGACGCCGCACGCGCCGGCTGGGTCGTGGTGGATCGACCCAGCGACGCCGAGTTCGTGCTGGGTCCCACCAGCGCGTGGCCGCGCGGTGAAGGCGCTGCTGACGGGGCTGGAGCCGCGCGCGTGCGCGACGACGAGCGGCCGGTGGAAGCGCTCACACCGCGCGAGCACGACGTGCTCGTGCTGCTCGCAGACGGCGTCGGCAACCGCGAGATCGCGAGCCGGCTCGGCATCAGCGAGCACACCGTCAAGTTCCACTTAAGCGCCGTCTTCGGCAAGCTCGGCGCCACGACGCGCACCGACGCCGTACGACGCGCGCTCAGGGCCGGCCTGATCGACCTCTGACCCAGGCGCACCGCCCACGCCCGCCGCGCTACCATGCCCCATGAATTTTACCCGGCGTGACTTCCTCGCCGCAGGGAGCCTCACCATGAGCACCGGCGTCACGGCACTCGGCACGTTCGGGCAGGCGCAGGGCATGCATGGCCTCATTGGCAAGATGACCGCCACGCCGGGCCGGCGCGACGACCTGGTGGCGATCCTGCTCGGCGGCGTGTCAGGCATGCCGGGCTGTCTGAGCTACCTGGTGGCCACCGACCCAGCCGATGCCGACAGCCTCTGGATCACCGAGGTGTGGGATAGCGCCGCCAGCCACCAGGCCTCGTTGTCGCTGCCATCGGTGCGCGCGGCCATTGCCAAAGGACGTCCGCTCATTGCCGGCTTCGGCAGTAGCACCACCACCGTCCCGATCGGTGGCCACGGTCTGGCGCTACCCGCCACGAGCGGTGGCGAGGCCGACGTGCGCGCCGCCCTGGCCCTCTTCCGGCGGCTTTCGAGAACCTCGAGTGGGACACGTTCCGCCAGTGCTTCGATGACACTGCCACGGTGTTCTTCCCGGCGCCGACGTCGCCCGAACGCGCCGATGGCCGCACCGCGTTCGAAGCGCGCTTCACCGAGGTGTTCGCGCAGATCCGACGCGCCGCGGCAGGCGGTCCGCCCTTCCAGCGGATGGTGCCTGACGACCTGCACGTCGAGATGCTCGGCACCGAGGCCGCCGTGGCCACGTTCCACCTGCGCAACACCGAGCGGCTGGCGCGCCGCACGATCGTGCTGCGCCGGCGCGACCGCGGCTGGTTGATCGCGCACATGCACGCCACCTAGCGTGCCCCGCCCATGACCTCGGAGTACCCCATGCACTACCCTGCCCCCGCCCTGCTGGCGTTCGCTCTGCTCGGCGCCCTCGGGGCGTGCGCCGCGCCACCACCGCCGTCCTCGCCGACCCAGGCCGAGCCCACGTTCATCACAGCGGCGCCAGCCGTCGCGCCCGTGGCCTCACCAGCCACCTTCGTGAACCGGGTATGGCGCGTCGCCGACTCCACCGCCGTGGCGCCGGGGCAGCTCTACGTGTTCCTGTCGGAGGGCACGCTCGTGATGACCTCGCCCTCGAGCACACCGTCACTCGGCACGTGGCGGCGCGACGGCGCCGGCTTCACGATGGTCGAGGACGGCCGGCCGTATCGCGTGGACATCCTCGCGCTCACCGAGGAGGAGTTCCGCATCCGCAGCCACAATCCCGGTCAGCCGGTGGACATCCGGCTCGTGCCGGCCGGGTTCCCGGGTAACATGGCCCCATGACCCGACGACACGCCCTCACGGCCACGGCTGGCGTGCTGCTGGCCTCCACGCCCGGCCGCGCCGAGGCCGCCGACGCGCCGGTGGTGACGCTGCTCGATGATTTCGCCGCCGCCTGGAATCGCCACGACGTGGACGGCCTCATGGCCTGCATGACCAGCGATTGCGTGTTCGAGGCTGCCGCCGGCAAAGACGCCGCCGGCGCGCGCCACGAAGGCGCCGCCGCCGTGCGCACGGCCTACGCCGCCGTGTTCACCACTTACGCCGACGCCCGCTGGAACAACCCACGGCATTTCGTGGCCGGCGACCGCGCCGTATCGGAATGGACCTTCACCGGCACCACCTCCGCCGGCGCGAAGGTGGAGATGAACGGCTGCGACATCTTCACGCTCGCGGGCGGGAAGATCGCCGTGAAGAACTCGTACCGGAAACAACGCACGGCCTGACCGGCGGGCTCGACGGCACTCACTGGCGTCCGCGCGCACTGCGCCGGCGCCCTCAGCGCAAGGGGAACGATGATGATGCGACAGCTGTGCGGCGTGCTGGTGGTGGCAAGCGTGGCCCTGGGGGGCGCGCGTCTCTTGGCGCAGGGCCCGATGCGATCGGCCCTGCACGACTACCGCGTGGTCACGGTGGCCGAGGGGTTGGTGCAGCCCTGGTCGATCGCCTTCGTGCCGGGCGGCGACGTGCTCATCACCGAACGGCCTGGCCGTCTGCGCATCGTGCGTGGCGGCAAACTGCTGCCCACGCCGGTCGCCGGCGTGCCTGAGGTGGCCTACGAGAACCAGGGCGGGCTGCTCGAAGTGGCGCTCCATCCACACTTCGCCACCAACCGGTTCGTATATCTCACCTACGCCAAGAAGCGGCCCGATGGCACCGGCAACACCACGGCCCTCGTGCGCGCCACGTTCGAGAAGGACGCGCTCACCGGCGTGACGCAGCTCTTCGAATCGGTGTCGACCGGCCGCGGGCACTTCGGCGGCAAGATCGCGTTCGACGGCAAGGGCCATCTCTTCCTCACGCTCGGCGATCGTCAAGTGCCGCCCGAGGGCAACCTCGAGGCGCACCCCGCGCAGAATCTCTCGAACCATCACGGCAAGGTGGTCCGGCTGAATGAGGATGGCACGGTGCCGGCCGACAACCCATTCGTGGGCCGCGCCGGGGCCAAGCCCGAAATCTGGAGCTACGGTCACCGCAACGTGCAGGGCATCGCGATCGATCCCGCCACCGGCAACGTGTGGACCAACGAGCACGGTCCGCAGGGCGGCGACGAGCTCAATCTCGAGCGCGCCGGGAAGAACTACGGCTGGCCGGTGATCGGCTTCGGCGTGAACTACACGACCGGCAAGGCCATCCACGCCGGCACGCACAAAGAGGGCATGGAACAGCCGCTGCACATCTGGGTGCCGTCGATCGGCATCTCGGGCGCGATGTTCTACACCGGCGACCGCTTTCCGCAATGGAAGGGTCAGCTCTTCATTGCCGGCATGCCCGGGGAACAGCTCGGCCGGGTGACGCTCGCGGGCGAGAAGGTGCTGTCGCGCGAAACGATTCTGCCGGGCGTCGGCCGCATCCGTGACATCCGCCAGGGCCTCGACGGCTTCATCTACCTGGCCACCGAAGACCGCGACGGCAAGCCCACGCCGGTGGTCCGGCTCGAGCCCGTGGACCGCGCCACGTCGCGCTGACGGCGGTCGCAAGCAGGGCGCACATCATGCCGGCCGCACGCCCCTGGGGCACCTTCACCCTTGTTGCCACGCTGGTGGCCTCGGCCGCGGTGGCCCAGGCGCAGCCGGCCACCCTCGGCCGGCCGGCGCTCGACCGCACCGCGCTCGATGCCGAACTCGGCCGCATCTTCCAGGCCGGCGTCTACGCCGTGCCGCGGTTCGGTCCAGCCCGCTGGCTACCCGACGGCGTCGGCTACTCCACCGTGGAAGCGACCGGAGCTGGCACGCCCGGCGGGGGCAGCGACATCGTCCGCTACGACGCGGCCACCGGCACGCGCACGGTGCTCGTGCCCGGTGCGCGGCTGTTGCCGCCGGGCCAGAAGACCGCGCTCGCCATCAGCGACTACGCGTGGTCGAACGACGGCGCGCGGCTACTGGTGTTCACCAACACCGCGAAGGTCTGGCGTCAGAACACGCGCGGCGACTACTGGGTGCTCGACCTGCAGTCGGGCCGTCTGCGCCAGCTCGGGGCCACGGCGCCGGCCTCATCGCTCATGTTCGCCAAGTTCTCGCCCGACGGTACGCGCGTGGCCTACGTACGCGCCAACAACCTCTACGTGGAGCGGATCGACGACGGCCGCGTCACGCCGCTCACGACCAGCGGCTCCGACACGATAGTCAACGGCACCTCCGACTGGGTCTACGAAGAAGAGCTCGACGTGCGCGACGGCTTCCGCTGGAGCCCCGATGGCCGGCGCATCGCCTTCTGGCAGTTCGACACGGCGGGCGTGGGCATCTTCACGCTGCTCAACAACACCGACAGCCTCTATCCGGTGGCTACGCGCATTCCGTATCCCAAACCCGGCACCGCCAATTCGGCT
>Ga0209591_10006398_pt1 | contig 13089 bp, 10 predicted proteins | sample MAT01_FD_187207 | JGI IMG/M metagenome (GOLD analysis project Ga0209591, IMG submission 187207) | Freshwater microbial communities from Lake Fryxell liftoff mats and glacier meltwater in Antarctica - MAT-01 (SPAdes) (version 2) | ecosystem: Environmental > Aquatic > Freshwater > Ice > Liftoff...
CTCATGATAAAATTATACCATTTGAAGGTAGAAATGCGTCCGAAGATGCGAAGCTATTTTTTGGCCAGGCGATCCAAAAAACCGTTGCATAGCCTTAGCTACGGAACTATTTTTTGAAGAAGCCTGGGCGGAAAAGAGCGAGCAGAACGGACGTATTTCTACTTCCAAATGGTATTAGCCGTGCGCTCGTTTCAAGGGCCGCTCGTAGAACGTGGTCACGATCAACAGGAAGAAGAGCAGGTACATGCTGTCCTCGATCGGGATCGTATTCAGCCGAATGCCGAGGTTCTCCGCGTTGTTGTACCACACGATCGGCTCGGGTAGCAGCCAGCCCGTGAGTATGCCGTTCACAAGAGCGAAGGGGATCAAGCTGATGGCGTAACCCACGTAGAAGCGGCCGAGCCAGGGACTCTTCGCCACGAACACATGCCAGGCCAGGAACAAGGCTGTGCAGAAGAAGGTGACGTTGGTGTAAATGCGACCCCAGGTAGCGATACCCACGATCAACAGCACGACGATCAACACGATACTGAATGGCCGGGCATACGGGCCAAAGACATCGCGCGGCACGAAATAGCGCATCACCTCATAAAGGAACATGCACGCGTACGGCACCACAAAAAAGAAGAGCCACTCCTCGATCGGTAAGTGCAGGAAACGCGGACCAAGCGTATACCGAGGGTTGAAGCCCCATACCCCGTTGGCCGTGAAGATGGCATCCCAGACGAGGAAGACCAGGGCCATTACGCCAATGCCGGTGAAGAGCCCGGGCCATTTTTTCCAGAAGTCTATCCGGCGATCGAAACTGCGCGCCAACGGAAAAGCAATGCTGAAAAGATCCAGGCCGAGGTAATAGAATTTTTCCATCAGGTAAGCGGCAGCAAGAGGTTCAGTCCCGCAAAGAAAAGAACCTGCGCGAGCAGGACATAACGTGCCACCGGGTTCTCGCGGCGCACAGGGAGGAAGAAGAACAAGGAGAAGAAGGCCATGCTCGTGATACCCCACGCCACATAGTTGCGAACGGGTATGATCCCCTGTTCCCACGACCAGAAACCGAGGCGGACAGCCACCGGTTCCATCAGTAGGTCCAACCCGACCATGGCCATGCTACTGAGCAGCACCTTGGCCCAAGTGGGCAGGTTCGCGCGATCCATAGGCACGCCCACAGCGAACACGAGCATGCTCCAGTTGAGCCCGATGAGCAGCGGAACACGGAGGATCTTTACGCCAAGCGCCTCTCCATAGGCGTAGTTGCCGAAGATCCGGCCCGTGTGTACGCCGATCACTTCCACGAAGTAGCCCAATGCACCAAGGATCAGTGCCAGCCGCACGGTTGGAGCATCCAGTTTCGAGAATACCACCATCACGGCCGCGGTCAGCACCATGTTCAATGGTGTCAAGCTGATCACGTGCTTGGCAAAGGGTGTGAAGAGCGCGATCATCCCCACCGCGTGCGACAGCATGACCAATCCGATCCCTGTGCGTAGGTCAATGCGATCGATCCACGCTTTCATGTGGTGGGTGGTGTTGTTCGCGTGCAGTGATCAATTCCGCCGTGATCTTCGCACTGCTCAGAGCCAGTGGTATGCCGCCGCCCGGATGTACGCTGCCGCCGCAGAAATAGAGGCCCTTCACGGACCTGTGGAAATTGGGATGCCGCAGGAAGGCAGCCCACGGCGAATTGCTGCTGGTGCCGTAAATGGATCCCTGGTGGCTGAAGGTGCGCTCGCCGATCTCACGCGGATCAAGGATCCGTTCCACGGCGATGAGCGGTTCCACATCCACACCGATCGTTCGCTTGATCTTGTCGATGATGGCCCTGCGTGCCTTGGCCAGGAGGCTCTCGCGATCCTGTCCCACATCGCGTGGTGCGTTGATCATCGTGAACCAATTCTCGCAACCCGCAGGGGCGTCACCGGGCGTGTGCTTGCTTGTGATGTTGACGTAGACCGTGGGATCATGGTACACGTTCAATGCTCTGAATAGCTGTTCGAATTCCGCGCGGGAGTTGTTGCTGAAGAAGATGTTATGCAGCCCGAGTTCGGGGAAATTGCCGCGAATGCCCCAGTAGAAGACCAACGCAGAGCTGCTGCGTTCCTGCTTCAGGGTACGCTCGGGAGCCTGCAGGTCGGGTAGCAGCTTGCGGTAAGTGGGCACCACATCCATGTTGCTCACCACCACATCGGCAAGGTGCTCGCCCTGTGCGGTGCGCACGCCGGTGGCCTTCCGCTGATCCGGGTTCAGGAGGATGCGTTCCACCGGACAATTGAAGTGGAAACGCACGCCCATATCCACAGCCAGGAGGTGCAAGGCCTGCGTGATCCGGTACATGCCGCCAACAGGATAGAAGGCGCCTTGGCCGTGTTCCAGACCGGGTATCATGCGCATGAGGCCCGGTGTGCGGTAGGGGTCGCTTCCGTTATAGGTGGCGAAACGATCGAAGAGTTGCGCTGCTTTTCCTTCACCAAATACACGGCGGTTCACGCTATGCAGATCGCTGGTCAATTCGGACAGGCGCGTGGTCGTGAGGGCGCGAAGCACCCCGCCTTTCCAAAGCGTATCTGCCCGGTGCAAGGAATGCTCCAGGAACGTGCTGCCCGCCGAGCCTAGCAGTTGAGTGGCACGCTGGAGATAGCCAAGTGTGGTCTTCTGATCAGTGCCGATCTTCTCATCCAGCTCCCTGGCAAAACGCGTGGGGTCACACCACCCGGTAACGCGGGTCCCATCCTCCCAGAAATAGCGGTTGGCTTCATCGAGCCGCTGGTAGGCGAAGCGTCCGGAAAGTTCCACACCCGCATCACGGAAGAGCTCTTCCAACAAGTGGGGCATGGTGAAAAGCGAGGGCCCCTTGTCAAATCTGTAACCGGCCTCACTGAATTCGGTGAGTTTGCCTCCTGGTGTGCTCGCCGCCTCGAAGACCTGTACCACATGACCCTTGGACGCCAGCCTGATCGCCACCGCAAGACCGGCGACCCCAGAACCGACAACGATGGCCGAAGTGGATCTATCCATAACGCTGCGAGAACAGAGAAAAGGCTCTCGATCGTTCGGTGTGCATGCAAAAGACCGTCAGCTTCGTTACGTTGAGTTTTTTCCGCTTCGGCCCCTGGCGCGATCGGCTATGGGGCTTTCGGCAAATGGCAGAAGCGGGGTCACAGTTGCGCAAGGTACCCGGTTTGTCTTTTTTTCGGTTGTTGGGCACCGGCAGTGGTGATGGGTTCTCTCCCTGGCCGGATACACAGGACATCGGCCTGCTCCACGTATGGCAGGATCGCGCATCCGCTGCACGTTACTTCCAGGAGCATCCGCTCCATGCCCAATTCGTGGATCGTTCAGAGGAACAATACCGACTAGATCTGTTGCCAGAATTCGGCCATGGGAAATGGGCAGGACAGGAACCCTTTGTGTACAGCGGTGAGCGGCGCACGAGCGGACGTGTTGCGGTGATCACGCGGGCTACGATCAGGCGCGGTGCATTGCTCGATTTTTGGCGAAGCGTGCCTGCTGTGCGCGGGACCTTGGCGAACACGCCGGCCATGCTTTTTGCTGAAGGCATTGGTGAGTGGCCGCTCATTCAGCAAGCCACGTTCACCGTCTGGCGCGATGTGGCGGACATGATGGCCTTTGCCTATGCATCGCCGCACCACAGCAAAGCAGTAGCAGATACTCGTAAGCTGGGTTGGTTCAGCGAGGAGTTGTTCGCGCGGTTCACTGTGGAAGCAACGCATGGCACATGGGGCGGCACCGATCCATTGCATGATGCTTTGAGTGCCACGGAAGCATTCACAGCGGCGACCCTGGCCACCTAGAGTTGACCTGGCCGTAGCAAGGGTCTCCGACGCTTACGAGTTCGCCCGGGCGGTTCGCAACCAGTTACGGCGATCCCAGGCTGCCACGAGCAGGGCGTGGGGCAATGTTAGTACGCTGAGCCCAATGAAATAAGCGGTCAAAGAGGTGGGCAGCGAAATGTCGATCTCTGCGGCACTGAGCATCCAGGCAATGACGATGGCAATGAGGATGATCGCCACCAGCATGCCAACACCGAGCAGCTTGGCTGCGTTCGTCTTTTCGTGGAGGGCTTCCACCCGAAGCAAGTGCCTGAACGAATGGAACCAAGCGAAGTACAAAGCGATGAAGGCGAATGCTGGCAGGAGCCACGCGAGTAAAAGCAGACCGCACCATTCGAGCGTAGGGGGCAACCAAGGCTGGTCCTTGGCGGAACGTGATCCCAAGAGCTGGGCCACAGCCGCCGCGCACACCAGAGCGATGCCGGTGGTTTGCCAACCTTGGTCCGTGAGTGAATGGGTACTGAACATCAGCGTGAAGGTGCGCACCTGTGCCGCATGGAAGGCGAGTGGCGCACCCACGACAAGCAGTCCTTTGCCAAGCGCCAGTGCAGCGGTCACGCCCAAACGCTGTGGCCACGGCCAAAAGTCGCCGCAACCCCAGTGCATGGCGGTGAGCACAAGGAACAAGAGGAATGCAGTAGGCGGATGCCAGAACCAGATCAGGCCCATGACGCCCATGATGATCAGGTAGGCGAGGATGTAGCGCGCGTAATTGAGCCGAGTTCGCAGGGTTGACCATTCCTTGGTAGGCCAAAGCACGTCCAATGCGCCGTGTGGAAGACCGAGGACCAAGGCACTGGCAAGAAAGGCCCATTGACCATTGCGTTCCAGTCCTTCGGGGAACACAAAGGCCAGGAGCACGACGATGGCAGCCGCGAGCCAGGGTATACCGTGGAATCGCGTCAACTGGACCACCGCGTGACCGGCACTTCGCCGTTGGCTGGTAGGTTCTTGCAAAGCACCGAGCGCACGTATCATCGGCAGGTATCTATGGTCCCCATCAGGCATAACAAAAGAGAAGCCCCGCACGGGCAGGGCTTCTCTTCGTCATGTTCCTTAAGAATGGGTTAGGCAACGGCCGTACGCGAGTTCTTGGAGGCGATCGCGATGGAATAGACCACCAGACCGAATCCGATCTTGTTCACGGCATCAGCGATGTTGTAGAACAGGTCCACATTGTTGGAGTTCCAGCCCAGGCCGGTGTTCAACCAACCACCGGGCATGCACATGTAACCGATCGGGTAGATCGCCCATCCGACCAGAACGAACCACGCCAGTGTATTCACGCCTTTTATCACGGTCTTATCGCCGGACTTATCGGCCAGCATTTTCACTTCACCGAACCAGGTGGTGTACAGCACATACACATAACCGATCGTAGAAATTATCCCCCATGTGGTTGAATGCATGGTACTTCCGCCTTCCGGATTGAACGCTTCGCCGATATAACCGGCAACAAGCATCAAGACCGAGGCTGCGATCAACTTCCACATCAACGTGATCTTCGCTCCAGCGGCTTTGGTCAACAGATAGAATTCCACACACATCAACGGCACTGTTAGCGTCCAATCGATATAACGCAGTGCAGTGGGGTTCTTTCCCGTCGCCGTGTAATAGTCCCGCATATAGTAGTAGTGGACCGCTGCTATACCCGTGATCAGCCCGGAGACGAGCATCGAGGTCTTCCATTTATCGTCCACGCGACCGCGTTCGAAGAAGAAGAAGACCGAGGCCGCCAACATGGCCATATACCCGGTAAAAAAGGTGAATGCGACCGGATCATTTACCGGTATCTCGACAATTCCGCTTAGAAGTAGTTGTGACATGGTGTTTATGGGTTTGTCGATTATTAACACTTGTTCAAGTGTTTGGTTCAGTTCCTTCAACAAAAAGCAAACTCCACCCACCCGATCGTGTTCGGTCGCCCTTACTTTTTATCCTCGTTCAAGAGGAGATAGCCTGGTGGATCACGGCCATGGGCGGGTAGTGCCCCATTGGCTGCGCTGGAGAACATACGACCCGAGTTACACGAACCTTATGCGAACAGTGAAGCCGGGATGGATCTTCACGCTCCCGATCGGCGCACGCACGTACCCATCAACGGGAACGCCCCATCCAGACCAATGGACAGGGCGCTCACCGGCGGAGGAGAACCTTCTATTCCTTTATGAATCGGCCTATTGCCTTTGCCTTCGCATCGGTGGCCTCGATCTGATAGTTGCCTGCCGCAAGTGCCTGGGTGTTGAAGCGCAACAGGTCACCTGCACGTTGCGCTGTGATAGCGACAGTGCGGCCCGCCGCGTCCAAGATCCGTACACGGGTGTTGGCACCCAGGGCAAGTGGTAAGCGAACCGTGATCTCGTTCACGGCGGGATTGGGAGTTACCGTAAAAGTGAGTGTGGTTGGGCCATCTACTATTCCTGTGGAAAGGTCCAAGCTCGCGATGTTCGTCCATGGTACAGAAGCCCCGCCAATGACCAATTGGTTGTTATTCAGCAAGGCCATGTCGTGAACCGTGCCAAAGAAATCGCACATGGGTTCCACGGCATCCGCAGTACCATTGAAAACAGCGAGACCTTGCCCCTGCACCATCCCTTGGGCAATGAACATGTCGCCTGCCAGGTAGATCTTTCCTTCGCGCGCTTGCATGGCGAGTATCCGGGCCGGGGCATCCAAGGGCGAGAAGATGTAGTTGGTCAAGTTCGGCATCAGCGGTTCCCACTGGTTAGCACCTACGGCGATCCGGGCCAAACCGAAATAGGTCTCCATCTCCAAGAGCAGATCACCGCCGGCATACAAGGTGGTTCCCTGCAACACCAGATCGCGCACTCCACCATTCAAGCCATCGCCGAGTTGCTCCCACACATTCGCGCTCAAGCGGGCAACGTGCGCGATATCCTCGTTCACAGCCAGGAAATTTCCTGTGAAATCTCCTCCGCAGACCAATTCGCCTTCAACGGTCGCGATCGTGTGGATGCTGTTGTTCAAGGTCTGTCCCACATTATCCCAAACATCGCCGTTCTTGCGCCGCACATCGTAGCTGATCCCTGCGAAACCAGAAGAAGCACCGGCGGCATACAGCGCGCCGTCGTGAACGTGCAAAGCCGTAACCTCACCAAACTTGCTGGAGAATACCGACCCGGTGGTCCAAGCCGAACCGTTCCACATGGCCAGGTCCGTTGATCCGTTGTTGAATGTGCCACCGAGGTAGATGTTCCCATCGAATTCGATGCTTGCATTGATCACGCCATCTGGTAGGCCAGGCAGCGCAGCATAGTAACCGCCGGTGTAGCGAGCGACGCGGTTGGCGGTGCCACCCCCAGCTTCGGTGAAGGTGCCAGCCAAGATCAGGTCGCCATTCGATAGGGTCAGGAGTTCGCTCACATCGCCATTGGTCCCATCGCCCAGCGCGAACCAGTTGTACGCTGGTGGGTAGCCGGGTTGGATCCACGCGAGCTCGTTGCGATCAAAGCCTTGCGCATCGGCCCAAGCGTTGATCTCAGGCCAGTGCATGTCCTTGATGTAGGTATTGTTCATGGCGGCACTGATGCGTTGTGCCAAGGCTTCGTTCCCACTTTCGATGATCAGTTGCCCAACAGCGCAGGCGGTGTGATCGGGGTCGATGAAGATCGGGTTACGAAAAGATAGCACGTGGTTCTGTGGGAATTGACCTCGGTCGGCGTAGCGCTGCAATTCGGCCAAACGTTGGTGGCGGTTCGCGGCCTGCGCTACAGAAAGGCCTTCTTGGGCGCGCGCGGCCAAATGTGCTTGCACGAGGTGCAGGTGCGTTGCGATCCGTTCGGCTTCATTGGCGAAGGAGACCAGTTGTTCGCCATCGACGATGGTCGCATGGTTACGCCACTGCGCGTTCACCTCGTTCATGTGCTCGAACAAGGGGGCCTGTTGTTGAGGAGCCAATTGTGCCAAGGCACCAAGGCTACAGAACAGGAATGCGTAAGAGAGCAGTTCACGTTGCATGGTGTTCCTGTTTAGGGGGTCTTCGATACGTTCTGACGGCAAGACAACGGTAGCGTGTTCAAACGCTGCCTGCGTCGCGACGGAAAGTTACGTAGCCTGGTTCATGCCATCCTTCATGTCGGGTCTCGTTGCGCTGATGAGCCTGCTCGACCAACAGACAGGGATCGCCTCCCTTTCCTCCATTCCCTGCGCTACCTCCTTCACTACCCACGATCACCTGGTAGGTCGATCCGTTGGAGTCGACGCTGCGGGATCTTTGTGGCTAGGTTATCATCACCTCCCTCACCTCCCTCACCTCCTTTACCTCCCCTCATACGGCCATTCCTTTTCAGAAGAACCAGTTGTGTCACGTGTCCCTATAACTTGCGACCGTGGAGCAGACAGAGCCACATCATCGTAACCCTGTTATGTTGAAGATCGCCATTGTAGGTCCGGAGAGCAGCGGAAAATCCACGCTGTGTGCGGCGTTGGCTGCCCATTACCGGTGCGCATGGATGAAGGAATATGCCCGTGTCTATCTGGAAGAACGTGGTGCGGACTACACGCAGCAGGATCTCTTGCACATCGCAGCCGGGCAATTGATGGGCGAGGCCGAAACGGCCAAGCTGGCGCATGAGCACGGGCCTGGATTGTTCTTCTGCGATACCGACATGCTCACGATCAAGATCTGGAGTTTGGAGGTGTTCTCGAAGTGTCATCCGATCATCACGGAATTGGCCAGGGACGTGCTGTACGATCATTGGCTGTTGTGCCGACCCGATCTGCCGTGGGTGCCCGATCCGTTGCGCGAGAACCCCCATGATCGCGATCGCTTGTTCGCTGTATGGGAGAGTGAGTTGAAGAAGTTGCGCAAGCCCTACACGATCATCTGCGGATCACGAAGCGAGCGCGAAAAGTTGGCGGTAGAGGTGGTCGATGCCTTGTTAGCGACTGAACAGATCCAGTAGCGGCGTGCGCTCCAAGCGTGTGGTCTACGTTTTTGGGTAAAGACCCATCAATGCGCGCAAGGATCCACCACTTCGGTCCGCGACGGATCCTGGGCTATCGCGTCAAATTTCTCGCGACCGGCGCGACTTTATTTGCTGACACAGGCGTGGATAGTAATGGGTTCTTTCGCATCCGCCATACGGCGGATGTAATGCATTTCGCCTTGCCTCGCCGAGGCATTGCGATCAACGTTCATCCACAGCCGCGTACAACACATCGTGCAAACATCAATTAATACCCGGTAACCCTGACAGCAGATCGTCCGGTTCCGGTTCGTGCATTAGCTTTGACCCGTCTTGCAACGGGGTGCCCTCCTAGCGAAAGCTGGAACAGGCTGAGATCATACCCGCCGAACCTGCGCAGGTAATGCTGCGAAGGGATCCGCTCTCCGAAACACCGGGGACACTCCGCGCAAAGGCTTTCATAAAGCGGAGTATCATGAATTGGAATAAATTGATCTGTTGCACAACGTTCTTCGTTGTGGGTACATCGTTCGCACAAGTGTCATTCACGGGAATGGTGATCGACCCGGGTGGCGCTCCGATACCCGGCGCCAATGTGGTGTTGGGCAATGATCCGGGTTTCGGTGGATATACCGATGTTGCCGGTCGCTTTTTGATCCGTGGTGTACACGCAGGGCCACAGCGAGTGCGCATCTCCTGCATCAGCTATCAACCATTGGATACCCTGTTCGTGGTGGGTGCATCCGATGGTGAGCACACCTTTGCGCTGCCAATGCAAGCGGTGGCCATGCGTGCTGCCGAGGTCACAGCACTCCGCGTGGGCGATCGTGCGCCTTTCGCCAAGACCTTGCTCACGCGTGAAGCGATCCAACAGATCAACGTAGGGGTTGATCTGCCCTTTTTGTTGGAACAGCAGCCCAGCGTTGTAGCGACCAGCGATGCGGGTACCGGCGTGGGCTACACCTACATGCGCATCCGTGGCACCGATGGCACACGCACCAACATCACCGTGAACGGTGTGCCCTTCAACGATGCCGAGAGCCAGGGCTCATTCCTCGTGAACATGCCCGACCTGGCAACAAGTGCAGAGGATATCGAAGTGCAACGCGGCGTAGGCACCAGCACCAACGGTCCTGCGGCTTTCGGCGCCAGCGTGAACATCCGCACCACGGCGGTGAAGCGGGAGCCGTGGGCCTTGCTTGCGGCCAGCGGTGGATCCTTCAATACGCAACGCTATTCGGTCAGCGCCGGTACGGGACTCATCCAAGATCGGTTCAGTTTCGATGTGCGTCTATCCTCCATCACCAGCGACGGCTACATCGATCGCGCTTCGGCCGCGCTGAAGAGCTACTTCCTGCAAGGTGCGTGGATCGGCAAAAAGCGCGCCTTGCGGTTGATCACCTTCCGCGGTCAGGAGACCACCTACCAGGCGTGGGGTGGCGTCCCCCGTGAGTTGATCGCCACCGATCGCACCTACAATGGGTACACTTATGACAACGAGGTGGACAACTACGACCAAACCCACTATCAGCTGCTGTTCGATCAACGCTTGGGCGCGCACGCCACCTTCAACGCAACGCTCTACCACGTTGCTGGGGCAGGTTACTTCGAACAGTTCCGGCAGGCCGATGACCTCTCCACGTATGGTATACCGAGCGCCGTGATCAATGGCGATACTATTGCCACCACCGACCTCGTGCGACGCCGTTGGTTGGAGAATACATTGACCGGGGCGAACATCAACACCGACATTACGTTGGGGGCGCATCGCCTGGTGATCGGTGCCAGCTTGAACGAATACCAGGGAGCCCATTTCGGCGAAGTGATCTGGGCGCGATACGCGGGATCAAGCAACATACGCGACCGCTACTACGATGATGATGCGACCAAGCGCGATGCCAGTGCGTTCGCGAAATTGACCTATGCCGTCAGTAGTAGGCTCGATCTCTACGGGGACCTCCAAGTGCGCCACGTGCGGCACAGCTTGCAGGGGCTTACGGCCGATCTGGAGAACGTTCGCCAACGCGTGGAATTCAACTTCTTCAATCCCAAGGCAGGCCTGCTGTGGAAGGTGGGTGAGCGCGGCAAAGCCTACGCCTCTGTAGCGGTGGCCAATCGGGAACCGAACCGGGAAGACCTTTTGCAGACCACGCCCACCAGCCGCCCCAAGAGCGAGCGCCTGTTGGACTATGAAGGTGGATACGAGCACCGCACCGGCCGGATCAATGCGGGTGTGAACCTCTACTACATGGATTATATCGATCAGCTCGTGCTTACCGGCGAATTGAATGACGTTGGAGCAGCGCTGCGCACCAACGTGGAGAGCAGCTACCGCGCGGGTGTGGAATGCATGATCGCCATGCAACTCACCAAGCGCTTGATCTGGCGGGGCAATGCGACCTTCAGCCAGAACAAGGTCCGTTCGTTCACCGAATTCGTGGATGCTTATGATGCGGAGGGCAATTGGGCCGGCCAGCAGATCGAACGTTATGCGAATGCCGATCTGGCTTTTTCCCCATCCGTCATCGGCGGCAGCGAGGTGGGCTTTGTGGTCGTCGACAGGCCCGGTAAGACCCGCGCAGAGGCCACGTTAGTGACCAAATACGTGGGGGAGCAATACTTGGACAATACATCCAGTAAGGATCGCATGTTGGATGATTATCTGGTGAACGACCTCCGTATCAACCTGTCCTTATTGGGCTTGAAAGGCGCCAAGTCCATCGACTTCAACCTCACCATCCGCAACCTCTTCAGCACCTTGTACGAAAGCAACGGTTGGGTCTACAGCTACGTGGTTGGTGACCTGCGGCAGCAGGATGTAGGCTTGTTCCCCCAAGCGCCGATCAATGTGCTCTGTGGGCTGAACCTGCGCTTCTGACCGAAGGATCACAGGACTGCACCTGGCGCGTTGCCTCGGCGATCGAGGATCTTTTCTTCCGTGGCCTGGACCGGGTTCCAAAAGTGGCTCCCAAAGAACATCGGTCCAGAACTGGTGGGGGATAACAAAGGTTATCTGCCTAGTTTTATTTGGCCGCCCTAGCTTTCCGCACCGATCCCGATACCATGAAATACCTGATCCTCACTTCGCTTTGCCTGATCGTTGGTCAAACCGCCTTCGGTCAAACCACCTACGATGCCAAGATCCTGGAGTACAAGGGTCTGAAGTATGCCTGCGACAATGGGTCGACCCCCATCTTGAAGATCCGCAATGAAGGATCGGTCACCATGAGCGGATGCGTCGTGGAGACTTGGAAGAACGGGCTTCTCGTGAACACTTTCGACTGGCAACTGGCTGTTCCCGCAGCCCAAGGGCAGGTGCGGCAACCAGCGTTCCCGGTGGTGCCGGGCACCGAGCCTGGTGATGATCTGGAGTTCCGGATCAAGACCGTGAACGGCATCCCAGATGAGGACCCTGTGGGCAACATCATACAAGTGGTCCTTGACGAGGCGTTCGCTGAAACAGCGAGTGTCTCGGTCATGGTGAAGGTGGAGACCGGAGATGACCCATCGGGACTAACGTGGCAGTTGCGCGACCATCTGGGCGTGTTGCTCGCTTCAGGCGGCCCGTACCTGGATGCCAATACCGTGCTCCAGATCCCGGTGGTGCTCGGCACCCAGGGTTGTTATGACTTCAAGGCCTTGGACACTGGTCGCAGCAGGAGCGTGGGGTCCCGCGTACAGGTGGTGAGCAGTGGCAATACGCTGTTCACGGCGGCGGGGTCCGAGCTTCAGGCTGGATTTGAAAATGGCCTCACCACCGGCAACGGTCTTGGTTGTTCCGAGTTCCTCGTGGTCGAATTGAACACGGATGCATCACCGGACGAGACCACGTGGGAGGTGGTCGACCAAGGCAATACCGCCATCGTGTGCGCGGGTACAGGTAGCTACCCAGCCGAAGCCACGATTACCGGATCGTGCTGTCTACCTATCGGCTGCTATCGCCTGCGGGTGCTTGATGCTGGCGGCGATGGCATGACCACCGGCGGGTACTCCCTCCGTACACAAGGCTCGAACCAGCGCATCATTGACAACAAGAACAACTTCAACGGTGTGTTCAACGGCTCTTTCAGCGCGATCAACGGTGGACAGGGCTTCTGCTTGCCGATCGGCACGGACAAACCCATCTTCAGCAGCTGCGACAAGGTGGATTGGGTGGCCAACAAATTCATCGTGGCTTCTGCGAACCCGGTCGTCAGCGCCCAGTTCGGCGTTACGAACGCGACCAGCGGCTACGAGTTCTGGTTCTTCGACCCGAATGGCAGCTACAGCTACCGCCGTTTCCGCAGCCACGCCACCAGCGACGGTTTCGGGAC
>Ga0209591_10006399_pt1 | contig 13088 bp, 11 predicted proteins | sample MAT01_FD_187207 | JGI IMG/M metagenome (GOLD analysis project Ga0209591, IMG submission 187207) | Freshwater microbial communities from Lake Fryxell liftoff mats and glacier meltwater in Antarctica - MAT-01 (SPAdes) (version 2) | ecosystem: Environmental > Aquatic > Freshwater > Ice > Liftoff...
GCGCGTTCGATTTCTTCTTCGATCAACGCGAAGCGTTTTTGCGAGGCCTCGTCTTTTTCTCTGCGCACCGCTTCGCGCTCAATTTTCAGTTGAATCAGGCGCCGGTCGAGTTTGTCCATCACCTCGGGTTTCGAATCGATTTCCATTTTGATGCGCGCCGCCGCCTCGTCGATGAGGTCAATCGCCTTGTCGGGCAGGAAACGATCGGTAATGTAGCGATTCGACAGTTCGGCCGCCGCGACAATGGCCGGATCGGTGATCTCGACGCCGTGGTGCAGTTCGTACTTCTCCTGCAAGCCGCGCAGAATCGCAATGGTTGACTCGACGGAGGGCTCGTTGACCAGCACCTTCTGGAAGCGACGCTCAAGTGCCGCGTCCTTTTCAACATACTTGCGGTACTCGTCGAGTGTTGTCGCGCCGACGCAATGCAACTCGCCCCGCGCCAATGCGGGCTTCAACATATTGCCGGCGTCCATCGCGCCCTCGGCCTTGCCGGCACCGACCATCGTATGCAATTCGTCGATAAAGACGATGGTCTGACCTTCGTCCTGCGAGAGTTCTTTGAGCACTGTCTTGAGGCGCTCTTCAAACTCGCCACGATACTTTGCACCGGCCACCAGCATCGCCATGTCTAGAGACAGTACGCGTTTGCCCTTGAGGCTTTCCGGCACTTCGCCATTGACAATGCGCTGGGCGAGCCCTTCAACAATCGCCGTTTTGCCGACGCCCGGCTCGCCGATCAGCACTGGATTGTTCTTGGTGCGCCGCTGCAATACCTGAATGACACGGCGGATTTCGTCGTCGCGTCCAATAACGGGGTCAAGCTTGCCCATGCGGGCGCGCTCGGTCAAATCGATGGTGTATTTCTTAAGCGCCTCGCGCTGTCCTTCGGCTTCCTGCGAATCGACCGTATTTGACCCGCGCACCGCCGTAATTGCCGCATCCAGCGATTTAACGTTGGCGCCGTGTTCTTTGAAGATGCGCCCACACTCACCTTTGTCGTTGGCCAGCGCCAGCAGGAACCATTCAGACGCGATAAATTGATCGCCGCGTTTGCTGGCTTCCTTGTCGGTGAGATTCAGAAGACTGGACAGATCGCGGGAAACCGATATTTCGCCACCGGTTCCCTCCACCTTTGGCAAGCGCTTAATCGACTGCTCAAGCGCGGCCCGCAACTTTGGAACCGCCACGCCGGCGCGCGACAGCAGCGACGCGTTACCGCCGTCGGTATCGTCGATGAGCGCCACCAGCAAGTGCTGCGGCTCGATGTAGCTGTTGTCGTTGGCGAGCGCGCTCGACTGCGCGTCGGCCAGCGCCTGCTGGAATCGGGTGGTGAGTTTGTCGGCACGCATGGCGTGATATCCTCATTTTCAGGTTATGTGCAGCGGCTTTAACTGCGATCAACCTACATATGCGTGTCCCAATTGATATTTCAAGGCAACCCGTGCCGACTCCATCCGCCGATACCGCTCCCGAGGCGATCAATCATCGCCGCCATGATATCGAAGCCGCCGTCACGCGTGATGTCACACTGGCGCTCGCGGAAGACGTCGGCAGCGGCGACCTGACGGCGATGCTGATCCCCGCAACCAAGCGCGGGGTGGCAAGCGTCATGACCAGGGTGGATGGCGTTTTGGCCGGTCAGGAATGGTTCACACGCACCTTTACCGAACTTGATCCGGATTGCGAGGTCTTCTGGCACGCGGGTGATGGTGATGCGATTGTGGTGGGTCAGCCGCTTTGCGAGATCTCCGGTAATGCCCGGTCGATGTTAACGGCCGAACGCAGCGCCCTCAATTTTCTGCAAACGATGTCGGCGGTTGCCACCAAAACAGCTATCTACGTCGATGCGGTCATGGGCACCAACGCCAAGATTCTGGACACACGAAAAACCTTGCCCGGCATGCGCATCGCGATGAAGTACGCGGTAACCGTCGGCGGCGGCTTCAACCACCGGATCGGACTGTTCGATGGAATTTTGATCAAGGAAAACCACATCGCCGCGGCGGGCGGGATCGCTGCGGTGCTGCGTGCCGCGCACCAGCTGGTGAAGCACCAAGCGGCGGCCGACACCATGATCGAGATTGAGGTTGAGACCATCCTGCAACTCGAAGAGGCGCTATCCTGCGGCGCAAAGCTGATACTGCTGGATAATTTCAGCCTTGACGATATGAGCAAGGCCGTCGAACTCACTGGCGGCCGCGCGGAACTGGAAGCCTCTGGTGGCGTCAATATCCACACCGTACGTGCTACCGCCGAGACGGGGGTTGCTCGCATCTCCATCGGCACGCTCACCAAAGATATCATCGCGCTGGATCTTTCCATGCGCTTCAAACTCCACTAACGCGACTGCCAATCCCTCATGTTCAAGAATCTTCTAGTTGCCGCCTGTCTTTCTTTGCTCGTCGGTTGCGCCTCGACCACCGCCCCCAGCGCGGACCCCTGGGAGGGCTTGAATCGCGGAACCTTTGCCTTCAACGAGACCGTCGACAAGGCGGTATTCAAGCCGATTGCCCAAGGCTATGAGGCGGTGACGCCGAAGTTCGCGCGCACAGGGGTCTCGAATGTGTTTGGCAACGTAGGCGACGTTGGCAATGGCCTGAACAATCTGTTACAAGGCAAGCCCGCCGCCGCGTTCTCAGACATTGGTCGCCTCGTGGTCAATAGCACGTTGGGTATCCTTGGCCTGTTCGACGTTGCCACGCCAATGGGACTGGAAAAACACAATGAAGACTTCGGTCAAACGCTCGGCAAATGGGGTGTAGGGTCAGGCCCCTACCTGGTGTTGCCGTTGATGGGCCCATCGACAGTGCGTGACGCCATCGGCCGAGTTCCAGATAGTCGCACCACTTCCTACAGCCGCTGGATTGAGCATGTGCCTTCCCGCAATGCCACCTTAGGGCTCGACATCATCCATATTCGCGCCGAGCTGCTTGCCACATCAAAGACACTTGAGGAAGCGACGCTCGATAAGTACCAGTTCCTGCGTGACGCCTTTTTGCAGCGCCGGCTGAATCAGGTTCAGGATGGCAACGTGACGCGGGCGCAGCGCGACAAACTCGAAGAAGAACTGGAAGGTCCCGCCACACCGTCAACAACTGCGCCCGCGCCGCCAAAGGCACCGGCCGGGAAGTAGCACATGCTCGAGCTGAGTTTGATTGCCGTATTCGCCGCCTTTTGCGCGATCATGGGCGGCGTATTGATGTTTTGCATCCGCGAGCGTCGGCTTGTTGACGGCCTCAATGCCGTTGCACCACTGACGCCGGAAGCCATCGAGGCTGAGGACAACCGTTTGGTGAAGGTTCTCTTTGGCGCGATCATCGCCGGCGCGGCGCTGGCACTACTGACCGGCTATTTGGTATTTTTCAGACAGTGGAACTAATTATTAATCAATGTGTTACGACTAATCTCTAACCCATTCTCTCAAGTCTTGCAAGACTTGGCAATGGTGTCCTTGAGGCGGTCCACCGACGCCGTCAACGTGGCAAATCGTTGTGGCAATTGCTCGATACCAACGTACTTCGCCGGCCTGGCCGGTGTGCGTGCCAAGGCCTCGACCATGGTTGACTCGAACTTGGCGGGAAGCGCGGTTTCCAGACAGATAAGCGGACCGCTTCCATCATGAATTTCGAGTCCGACCTTGATGCCGTCGGTCGTGTGCGGGTCAATCTCAAGCCCGTACTTACGTTCGACTTCGCGAATGGTATTGACGCGATCTGCATGGGACGACTTGCCGGAGACAAACCCAAACGCCGGTAGGCGTGCCCAGATTTTTTCGCAAGCGGCAAGATCAAAACCACCTTCCGCCTCGACCTTGTGCATCAGTTCCCGGACCACGGCGGGATCGCGCCACACAAGATCGTAGAGGAAGCGTTCAAAATTTGACGCCTTCGAAATGTCCATCGATGGGCTCGATGTTTGACGGGTATCGACCGACGTGCGCGGCCGGTAGCGCCCGGTCCTGAAAAACTCGTCAAGCACGTCATTTTCGTTGGTTGCAACGATTAGTTGCCGAATCGGCAAACCCATCATGCGGGCGACATGGCCCGCCAGCACGTTGCCAAAATTGCCGGACGGCACGGAAAAACTCACCCGTTGAGTATTGTTGTCCGTCGCGGCGAAGTACGCCTTGAAGTAATACACGACCTGCGCAACGATGCGTCCCCAATTGATGGAATTGACGGCGCCGATACGATATTCAGCCTTAAAGCCAAGGTCATTGGACACCGCCTTTACCATATCCTGGCAGTCGTCAAACACGCCCTCGACCGCAAAGTTGTAGATGTTCGAATCCTGCAAGGAAAACATTTGCGCCGTTTGGAAAGGTGACATCTTGCCCAGCGGCGAAAGCATAAATACGCGGATACCGTGCTTGGACTTCATCGCGTGCTCGGCGGCAGAACCGGTGTCGCCGGAGGTGGCACCGAGAATATTGAGTTCGCGTCCGTCGCGTGCCAGCACGTACTCAAATAGATGCCCAAGCCACTGCATCGCGACATCCTTGAATGCGAGCGTTGGGCCGTTGGAACACTTCAACAGGTGCAATCCCGGTTCGAGGGTCACGAGCGGCGTGATGTCATCGCTGCCAAACACCTCCGCCGTGTACGTCTTGTTGATGATGGTGCGCAAATCCTCCGGGGGGATGTCGTCAACAAAGCGCGAGATGATGTTAAACGCGAGTTCGGGATACGACAGGTCGCGCATCCCAAGAAGATCTTCCTCACTCAGCGATGGGTACGACTGCGGAAGATACAAGCCACCGTCTGTCGCCAACCCGGCCAACAATATCTCGCAAAACGACTTCGGCGCGTCAGCATCCGCGCCTCTGGTGGAAACGTATCGCGCCGAGTTGGTGCCGGTTTCGGCCATCAGTTCAATTCCTCCAAGCGGATGCGCACCACTTTGCTGGCCATGCTGGCCAGCGTTTCGATTTTGGCGATCGCCTTGTCCGCATCTTCTTCCAAACAGCGGTGCGTGAGGATAATGACGTCGACGACATCCTCCCCTTCCTCGGCTTCTTTTTGCAACATCGCATCAATCGAGATGCCATTGTCGGCAAGGATGCGCGTGACATCCGCCATTACGCCGGGCCGGTCGAATGCCGACAAGCGCAAATAGTAGGCCGTTTCGACTTTGCCCATCGGTAGGATCGGCGTGTCGTGCAGTTGGTCGGGCTGGAACGCCAGGTGAGGCACTCGTTGTTCAGGATCGGCCGTCAACATCCGCGTGACATCCACCAGATCGGCGACAACCGCGCTGGCTGTCGCTTCGGCGCCGGCACCGCGGCCGTAATACATGGTCGCGCCAACGGCGTCGCCCTTGACCAGAATCGCGTTCATCACGCCCTCGACATTGGCGATCAGACGCTTCGCCGGGATCAGCGTTGGATGCACCCGCAACTCGATACCGGCCGCGACGTGCCGGGTGATGCCGAGCAACTTGATGCGATAGCCGAGCTGTTCGGCGTACTTGATGTCCTTGTCGGTCAGATTTGAAATACCCTCGGTGTAGGCTTTATCAAATTGCACCGGCACACCAAATGCGATCGCCGACAGAATGGTCAGCTTGTGGGCGGCATCAATGCCCTCAATGTCGAAAGTGGGATCTGCTTCAGCGTAACCTTTCGCTTGCGCCTCTTTCAGCACAGACGCAAAGCTTGCCCCACGCGAGCGCATTTCCGACAGGATGAAGTTGGAGGTGCCGTTAATGATGCCCGCGATCCACTCAATGCGGTTTGCCGTCAGTCCTTCACGCAGCGCTTTGATGATCGGCACGCCGCCGGCAACGGCCGCTTCAAAAGCAACCATCACTTTCTTGCGCTGGGCGGCAGCAAAGATCTCGTTGCCGTGCTTTGCCAACAGCGCCTTATTCGCGGTCACGACATGCTTGCCGTTTTCGATGGCCTTTAGCACCAGGTCCTTGGTCGTGGTTTCCCCGCCGATCAATTCACAAACGATGTCGATATCGGGATTGCTGACTATTTCCATCGGGTCGGCAACGATCGTGATGCCTTCAAGCGAAACCGGTCGGGGCTTTGTGATGTCTCTTGCCGTGGCATGGGTGATGCGGATGTCGCGCCCGGCGCGGCGCGAAATTTCTTCCGCGTTTCGGCGCAATACTTCAATGGTCCCGGCGCCGACGGTGCCGAGGCCCAACAGTCCAACATTGATCGGTCTCATTTCAGTGGCGCAACAAAGTGAAAAGCGCTGATGGTCATCCCCTCGCGGAAGTAGAAGCGATGCGCCTTCTGCCGCTGTGTTCCAGAGTCGAGACAAAAATAGTCGCACTTGCGGGCGGCGGCAATTTCCTTCAGCGAATCGAGCATCAATTTGCCGACGCCTGAAGAACGTTTTTCCTCGTTGGTAATGAGGTCATCGCAGTACAACTCGCGCCCGTAGTGGGTCTTTTCGGTGACGCGAAACACCGTGAGCCCCAGCACAAACTCACCATCGTGCACAACGAGCATCTCCGCGCCGCTGCCGAAAACCTCCTTCATCCGCCCGATATAGTCAGTGGATAGATTGGGGCGGAGTTGGCGGTGGACGGATTCTGCCGACGCCAGCCATGCCGGCTCGACGATTTCGTGCGTGCTGTTCGTGATGTGTATGACGTTCATTTGAGAAATCCGTCCTTGCGAAACATTTCTTTAATCCCACGTACCGCCTGCCGGGTCCGTTCTGCGTTTTCGATCAGCGCAAAGCGAACATGGTCGTCACCGTATTCACCGAAGCCAATTCCCGGTGACACCGAGACCTTCGCCTCGGCCAACAGCTTCTTGGCAAATTCGAGCGACCCCATTTTGGCGTAGGGCTCCGGGATGCGCGCCCAGATATACATTGACGCCTTTGGCTTGGTCGTCTCCCAGCCTGCTTCAGCGAGCCCCTTGTGCAGCACATCACGCCTCAATTGGTATTCCGCAACAACCTCCGCCACACATGCCTGTGGGCCATCAAGTGCGGCGATGGCAGCAACTTGAATCGGGGTAAATGTACCGTAGTCGTGATACCCCTTGATGCGGGCCAGCGCCGCCACAAGTTCCTTGTTACCCACCATAAAGCCAATGCGCCAACCGGCCATGTTGTACGACTTGGACATGGTAAAAAACTCAACCGCGACGTCGCGAGCGCCGGGAACCTGCATGATCGATGGCGCTTTCCAGCCGTCGTAAGTGATATCGGCGTACGCAAGATCATGTACGACCAGGACATTGTTTGCCTTGGCGAGCGCCACGATACGCTCGAAAAAATCCAATTCGACGCACATGGCAGTTGGATTGGACGGAAAACCAAGGATCAACATCTTCGGCTTTGGATAGCTCTCGCGAATGGCTTTTTCGGCCTCGGCAAAGAAGTCCACGCCTTCGGTCATGCGGACGTGCTTGATTTGGGCGCCGGCGATCACCGCGCCGTAAATATGGATCGGATAACTTGGGTTCGGCACCAGCACCATATCGCCGCTGTCGAGTGTGGCCAGCATCAAGTGCGCCAAGCCCTCCTTTGAACCGATGGTGACAATCGCTTCGGTATCCGGGTCAAGGTCGACGTCATAACGGCGTTTGTACCAATCGCAGATCGCCTTTCGCAGCCGTGGGATGCCTTTAGAAACGGAATAGCCATGCGTATTGGGCCGCTTGGACGCTTCAACCAGTTTGTCGACAATGTGTTGTGGTGTGGCGCCGTCAGGATTTCCCATCGACATGTCGATAATGTCTTCACCACGATGACGGGCAGCCATCTTCAGTTCAGCCGTGATGTTGAAAACGTATGGGGGAAGGCGCTTGATGCGGGAGAATTCGTGGCTCATGGTTCGCAGAGGACTAACACGGTAGGACTAACATCAAAGGGCTAACATGAAGGGGCTAACTTATAATCACGCCGTGCTTGCTGCACTGCAAAAATTGATTTTAGCCGACTGCATCGCGCTTTTGGCGTATCCACCGACTTTGCCCGCCCTATGAAGCTGCATCTACATGCTGAAGACGGCCAGAACACGATTTCCGGCCATGGCCCCGGCTACATTGATATCCGCGGCCAGCGCATTACCGCGCCTTTGATCGTTGCCGCACAGACGCTCATCACCCCATGGGTAGTACCATCCATCGATCAATTGGTGTTTGATGATTTTGCAGTTCTGCTGGCGTTGCAGCCGACTCTGGTCATCTTTGGCTCGGGTGCGACGTTCCGTTTTCCAGATACCCGTATTCTCGCGTCGTTTAGTCAAGCGCGGATTGGCTTTGACGTCATGGACACCGGTGCGGCGTGCCGTACTTACAACGTGCTCTTGAGCGAAGGCCGCAATGTTGCGGCGGCGCTAATGGTCTGACACTGGCCTGATACTGGTCTAGTGCAGTGCTTCGTTCTGTTTGGCACTTATTCGATCCAGCGCTTACGAAGGCGACGCGCGCGATAAAAGAACCGTCATTCCCGCGCAGGCGGGAATTCGATTTAGTTGGGCGTCACTAAATACTGACAACTTAGATCCCCGCCTGCGCGGCAATGACGGCGTAAAGCCAATTACCAGCAACAAGTCGTGCCAGATCAATGGCCCATAAGGTGTATCAATTGCGAAGCACCACACTAGCAAAGGGATTTATGAAACAACTTCGAACGATGTGCGCAGCGCTAGCCCTGATTGCTTCGACGTTGGCTGGTGCGCAGCAGCCATTACCGCTTACGACGGTCGAGAAAGTCGATCTGAACCGCTACGCCGGCAAGTGGTACGAGATCGCCCTCTTTCCCAACGAGTTTCAGGCACAGTGCGTGGCCGACACCACCGCCACCTACGCGCTAAAGCCAAATGGTCGCATCGAAGTCATCAATCGTTGCCGCCAAACCAACGGCAAAGTCGACGATGCAATCGGCGAAGCGAAGCTCGATACCGATGACGGCAGCAATGCGAAGCTACGCGTGCGCTTCGCCCCGGCGTGGCTCAGCTGGCTGCCGAACGTGTGGGGACGCTACTGGGTGATTGAACTCGATCCCGACTACCAGCACGCGGTGGTTAGTGAACCGACACGCGAATTTCTCTGGATACTGGCCCGCCAGCCTAGCCTTTCTGATGCAACGCTCGCGGGCATCAAATCGCGATTGACCGCGCGCGGCTATAACGTCGCCAAGCTGCAGTTCAAGCCGCAGAACCCAAACAAGCCGTAGCGGCGGTTGCTGAACCCAAGGCGGCGTCGATCGGACATGGCCTGAATCTCATGCGCTAAAAATGAAACACGACTATCGGCGGGCGTTTCGAGGCATAAATGTCTGAAATAGGTCGCCAATAGGCGAGTTTTTCCAGAGTAAATTCTGTAAACCTCAAAATTTTGTCTCCCCGGCCCCCGATTCAATCATTCGAGGTGAGGCTCCGGCCGGGCTCCAATTTGGTTGATACATCAACGGATGACAAAACTTGGATACCTCCATTCGCCGGTATGACAGGGGTTTTTCGAAGTTCTCCAAAGGGTGTGCCTTACGAACCGATCACACCACCATCGTTCTTTCGGATAACCAGCGTTGCGGTTCGCGGCTTGCCGTCGGCGACCGTGTTTGGCCATCCTTGCATCGGGTGTTGTACATTCACCCACGCGCTTCGATTGTCCGGGCTAAAGGTGAGTCCGGCCAGTTCTGCGCCGACCGGGCCCACTAGGAAACGGCGCGACTCACCGGTGACGCGGTCGATGGCAATCACCGAATCATTGCCGCGGAATCTAAGTTCAACCTCAGGCACTTCTGCGGTATCCGTGCAGGCCCAAAGCCGACCTTGATAGTCAAACGTCAGCGTGTCAGGATTGGTGAACAGATCACCTTTAAGGTTACCGCGCAGCGCCGTATCGGCGTGATCAGGCTGCCCGCAACTGACGAACACATCCCAATCAAAGTTCACCGCCGCAGCGTCGCCGTCGGCTTCACGCCAGCGAACAATATGCCCAAACAAATTGTTGTTGCGCGGGTTTGCAGGATTCACCCCTTCTTTGCCGGGTCGACCACGTTCACGGTTGCCGGTGAACGCCGCGTAAACCTCGCCCGACTTGGGCTCGACCGCGATCCATTCGGGACGGTCACATTTGGTGGCACCCACCGTGTCGCCCGCAATCCGGGCGAACGTCACCACCTCGGCTTGTGTCGGGAATCCATTGTCAGCAGTTAGGCCGTTTTGGCCCTGCACCAGCGCAATCCAGCGCCCTTTGCCGGCCTCGTCAAAACGCGCAACGTAGAGCGTGCCGTGATCCAACAAATCGCGATTTGCCGCCCGATTTTCACGATTCCAGCGATCACGGCTGACGAACTTGTAGACGTACTCAAAGCGTGCATCGTCACCGGTATAAATTACCAAACGGCCATCACGCGCAACAGCATGGTGCGCACTTTCGTGCGCGCAACGACCGAGTGCGGTTCGCTTCGCAGGTACCCACAATGGATCAAACGGGTCCACTTCCACGACCCATCCGCACTTGTTGAATTCGTTCGGGTGCTTCGAGGCGTCATGCCGGACATCAAAATCAGGGTGTTTGTAAATCGGCTTGGCGCGCAGCAAATAGCGCGCCTGCGTTGCATTGATCGGGCCGCCCTGCGTCGCAAAGTAATCATGAAAATTTTCTTCGCAGGTCAAATAGGTGCCCCACGGGGTGGTGCCAATTCCGCAATTGGCCATGGTACCCATTGCCGCAAATCCGGACGGGTCGAGCGCGGAGCGCATCAACGACGATCCAGCGGCCGGACCGCCCAGCCGGGCCGGTGTCAGCCCGTGCACCCTTCTTGCATACTTCGACGGTCGAACGATTTTCCAGCCGCTGGGTTCAAGTATGACTTCGAGCACCGAAAGGCCGACGGTTGCGTGCATCTTACGAACCTTTTCAGCAGACATATCCTTGTCGCCATCGGCAAAAAGCTGTGCCACCCGCGGGTACTCGTGATTCATCACCAGTAACCCGTGGTCGGAACGCGTCGAGCCGACCGGTAGCGGGAAAAACCACATGCCGTCGTTCATCTGCCCGCACTGCTGCATCGCCTCATCGGATGAATTTGCGGCGTTAAATTTCCACCTTGGGCCGTCGGAAACCGGGTCGCCGTGCAAGAAGAACGGCGTCGCGGTGTAACCGTCGGCGACCACCACGCTATCGGCCAACGACGGCGGCACCGACTTGAACGTGAAGGGTTGTGGTCCGCCGACCACACTCCGGTTGGCCGCGCTGGTGGTTGCACTGCTACATCCGCCGATCAATCCGCTGGCTGCCAGCGCGGTTGTCGCCGTGAGGAAGTCGCGCCGTGACAGTGCGGTTGCGACAAGCGAATTGAGGCGATTGGTACGCGGCATTCAGAACTCCATTGGTGGCGACAGCGGCGGATAATTATGGCGCAACCCAGCTCGGCGGCCGCGCGCCGGCGCCGAGCATGCGCTTGGTCGCGCGATCAACGGCAGATCGCTACTTCCATCCCGCCCGGTCAAAAATCTGCGCCGCCGCCGTGTAGTTCTTGCCGACCATTTCCATCTTCAACGGATCCCGCTTGAACGTTCCGAGTGAATCCAATTCCACGTTGTTGGATTTTCCGTTCACCGGGTATTCATTGTTACCGTTGGCGAAATAGGATTGGGCTGCGGGTGTGGCGAGATATTCGAGGAACTTGATCGCATTGGCTTTGTTGGGTGCGTAGCGGGCAACGCCGGCACCCGAAATATTGATGTGCGTACCTCGTGCATTAATGCCGGTCTGGTTGGGAAAGATCACACCAACTTTGGCGACGATGGCCTTATCTTCGGGCTTGTCAGACCTCATCAGTCGCACAAAGTAGTAAGTGTTGCCGATCGTGATGTCGCATTCGCCGGCCGCCACCGCCTTGATCTGGTCGGTATCCCCGCCCTTGGGTGCGCGCGCCATGTTGGCCACGACAGCGCGCGCCCAATCTTCGGCTTTGGCCGGGCCGTTGGCGGCGATCAGCGAACTCATCATCGAAATATTGTAGGGGTGGGTGCCGGAACGCGTACAGATCCGGCCCTTCCATTGCGGATCGGCAAGACTCTCATAGTCGGGCAATTGCTTCGCATCGAGCTTGCCTTTGGCGTACAGAATCGGCCTCGCGCGAACAGAAAAACCGAACCACGAGCCATCAGCAGCGCGTAACTCCGCTGGCACCGACGCTTCCAGCACGGCTGACTTGATCGGTTGAAACAGGCCGGCTTCCTGTGCCTTCAGCAGACGACCCATATCGACTGTGATCAGCACGTCGGCAGGGCTGCGGCTGCCTTCACTCTTCATGCGTTCAAGCAGCGGATCTTCCGGCCCTTCGATGCGGTTGATCTTGATTCCTGTCGTCTTTTCGAAGTTTGCGTACAGCGCCTCATCTGTCTGGTAGTGGCGGGATGAATACAGGTTTAGCACCTGCGATTGTGCAGCGCTAACGATGCTGGTTGCCCCGACCATGATGCCGGCCAAGAGTGAAGAAAGTTTCATCTAGATTCCAATTGAGTTGGGGGTACAGTGGCGATTTCACGCCAAGATGAAACGGACTATAATGCGAATGATTCTCATTTGTCAAACTCCTTTTTTGGTATCCTTCACCATCCAACACCTGTCAAAGGGTTCTTCTTAATGGCGCCGCTGCTTCGCATCCAAGACCTGACGTTCGCCTATGCCGCTGGCAAAAACGTCTGCCACTCACTCAATTTTCGAATAGACGAAGGTGACATTGCTTGCCTGCTGGGGCCAAGCGGGTGCGGTAAAACCACCGTACTCCGCCTCGTTGCGGGCTTTGAAAAACCCATCAGTGGGCGCATCACCATCGGCTCGTCCGTCGTTACCGCGCCGCACATGTTCATCGAGCCTGAGCATCGGGCGATTGGCTATGTGTTCCAAGATTTTGCGCTGTTCCCGCACTTGAACATCACGCAAAACGTCGCCTTTGGCCTCAGAAAACTTACCGCACCGCAACGCGCCGAGCGCGTCAACGAAATGCTTGAACTGGTCGGCATGCAGGCGTATGCGCTACGCTACCCGCACGAACTGTCCGGCGGTCAGCGCCAACGTATCGCGCTCGCCCGTGCGCTCGCACCGCGCCCCAAACTATTGCTGATGGACGAGCCTTTCTCCGGCTTGGATATCG
>Ga0209591_10006404_pt1 | contig 13085 bp, 14 predicted proteins | sample MAT01_FD_187207 | JGI IMG/M metagenome (GOLD analysis project Ga0209591, IMG submission 187207) | Freshwater microbial communities from Lake Fryxell liftoff mats and glacier meltwater in Antarctica - MAT-01 (SPAdes) (version 2) | ecosystem: Environmental > Aquatic > Freshwater > Ice > Liftoff...
GCGCGAAAGACGGTGAGGTGGCCCTGACTCGCCCCCAAACGATCTCGCAGATGTACTGTGACATCTCCGCGATGTGTCCGATCTTGAAACGCAACATCCGCGTCCAGCGCCAAAGAAGCCTCTAGCACAAGTCCCACCAAGCCATTAAGTTCTGGTGAGCCCTGCAAGAGCATTGCAGCGACTCGATCAAAATTCGGCGCCGATCCCCCGGGAAGGCTGGCTGGGGTTGGCGGCTGATTGCTGGCCGGTGCCGGATTGAGCGCGCGGAGGTCCATGGCTCGAGGGGACCTGTCTCGAAGTAGGAATAGTCGTGCGCCAAGTACGAGGGCACAGAGAATGGCGATGACGGTGACGGTGCGCGAGAGAGCACTGCCTTCCCGAAAGTGGCACGACGCACTGACTCCCCCGCAGTCCGTGGTGGCAGATCTACGCGCCAAGGCACCCAAGCTCCGAGGCGGAGCGGGGCGGAGCGCGATGCGAGAGGAGCCGTATGATCGGTTCAACAAGAGGAAAAACCGGTCGAACGTGGGGTAGGAAGATTTACTGCTGCGCTTGGATTGTGCCTGCAAAAGGTGAGAAGGTCAAGAACAAATTTAAGCAATCTGCCACCATATAATGCGCAGTCCTTCGGAACCGCAGCAGTCAGGGTCCGACCCCCGTGACGGTGGGACAGAGATTGGTATTGGGGCCAGGTGACCACGGCCCGGCCGATCCGTCGGGGGAAATAAGCGCCCTGAGGGGAAGCGCTGCGCAAGGAACAGTTGAAGCAGTCGCTCAGCGGATCTCGGACAAGCGCACCGCGATCCGCTCCTTCGCCGACATGAGCGCCGCCTCGAGCACGCGCTGCGTCTCGTACGCGTCTGCGAAATCGGGCAGCTCCACCACCGGCTCTTGCCCCGCGATCACGCGGATCACGTCGGCGGCCATGTTCGTGAAGCCGTGCTCGTAGCCGACCACGTGCGCGTCGGGCCACCAGTTGGCCGCGTACGGATGCTCGCCCGCCGTCGACGTCGCGATGATCCGCCGCCAGCCCGCCGTGCGCGGCCCGAGCGTCGCGTCGTGGAACCACAGCTCGGGGCGGGGCGTAGGACTTCCAAGCGCATCCCGAACGGTAGCCGACCCACCCTGGAGTCCCGCGTGAGCCGTGCTGGGCTTCTCGCGGCGTGCCGTCCGGTCTGTGGCTTGGCTGAGAACGCTCATTTCGGAGGCTCGACGGGTCGTTTACCTGTCGCCTCGTGTGAATGGCAGCATGGCTTCGCCAGCCCGAGCCTGCTCAGGAAGCACGATCCAGGATCCGGCCCGCTACTCTGCGAACTCGAACTCAGGCGGCCCTCGAGCGTGCGCGATGCTTGGCGCGTCGGTCGGGAGCCCGAGGTGTTCGAGGATCTTGCGCACGACCAGACCATCGGTCAGGAACGCGATCAGTTCGCGCAGTCCGCCGCAATGCGGACAGGTCAAGACGTCGATCGAGAATGCGCGCAGCATGAGCTCGGCCCAGGTTGAGCGCGTGCGGCGCTTGGGTTGGCGAGCACTGGGCGAGGGAGCGGACTCCGGGCTCGGCTCGTGAGGCTGTTCGCCGTGCGTGCCGTCCGCCGAACTCGGAGGCCGCGGCACGATGAGCTCGCGCCGTATGGCCGCCGGCGCCAGCACGCCGTGATACGTCAACAAGTGCGCTCGCGGCCGCGGCACGAGCGCCGCGAGCCGGGCCAGGAAGTCGAGCGGCTCGAACACGATCGCCGAGGTGCCGTCGCGCCAGCGTCGGCGGAGGGCGTAGATCACTTTGCCATCGGGGGCGAGCGAGAGTCGGTCGAGCTTGATCGGTGGGCGAGTCACGTACCGACACAGCCGCTCGAGCCCATCACGATCGTCGGCTGCGATGCGGACTTTGGCGTGCAGCGAGAAACCGTCGCCGTCACAGCACAACTCGCCCGGCAGAGAGTGCGAGCGGTCGAGCTCGCGCGCTCGACGATGTGCGATTGGATTACGGGCATCTGCGAGCGACTGATGCCGCTGCGCGCGCATCTCATGACCGCCGTGCTCGCCTGCGACGTCGTGCATGCGGACGACACGCCGCTCCTTTGCTTGGAAAACGCCGAGGGGCGCGGCAAGAGTCGCGCGGCACTGTGGGTGTATCGCAGCCTGAAAGCGACGCTCTTCGATCTGCGACCGAACCGCTCACGTGATGGACCATCACGGATGCTCGCGAACTGGAAGGGACATCTGGTCAGCGACGCGTACTCGGGATTCGACGAGATCCACCGCAAGGGGGATGTCATCGAGGTCGGCTGCATGGCCCACGCTCGCAGGAAGTACTTCGAGGCACTGCCGACGTCGCCCGAGGACTCGTCGCGCATGCTCGCGTCGATCCAGTCGCTGTACGCGATCGAGAAGGAAGCGCGCGAGAGCTGCATGGATGTCGACGCTCTGACGCGGCATCGAAAGGAGAAGGCGCGCGCAGTCGTCGACGTGATGAAGCGCGACCTCGACGACATGGCGACGCGCGCTCTGCCGCGCAGCATGCTCGGCGAGGCGATCACCTACATGCAGCGTCAGTGGGTCGCGCTCACGCGCTTCGTCGACGACGGTCGGCTGCCGATCGACAACATGCCGGCCGAGCGCGCGATTCGCGGCGTGGCTGTCGGGCGCAAGAACTGGCTCTTCGCAGGGAGCTTCGCGGGTGGAGAGCGGGCGGCGCTCGTGTACTCGCTGATCGAGACGTGCCGTCAGCACGGCGTCGAACCGTTTGCGTACTTTCGCGATGTGCTCGAGCGGGTCCCCACGATCGCCGAGGATCAGATTGCGGAGCTCACGCCTTGGGCGTGGAAGGCAGCGGCGAGCTGAACTCGGTTCTCCCGGCGAACGAAGGGCGGCGCTCCCGATGGGGCGCCGCTTTCGTTTCGGGACCGATCACCGCGAGGTCCGTCCGGATGGGATGATCGGACGCTTACGGTTGACTACGCACAGGAGCGCTTGCAAACTGCTGCACGTCGGAGTTCTCCGATCCGCTCGTTGCGGTTGCCTGGTACCGCAGGAGTGCGTTCCCGATTAGACTAGGTCCTCTTTCCTGGGGATTTCTAATGACTCGACGAACGTTCGTGGCGACCCTCGGGGCTGTCGCCCTCGCCTTCTCGGCGGTTCACGCCGCACCCTGGACCGGTTGCGGCGCCTCCATCGGGCCGATCAGCGACTCCGGCCACGCAAGCAGCTCGAACACGGGACAGTGTTTCCCGAACGCCTCTCAGGCCGGCCGCTCGGCCCGTTTCAACCTGGACACGATCGTGCTCAGTGCGAACGAAGTGGAGTGCGACGCCTCCGATTGCGTAAGTGGCAGCTGCGCGCCGTACGTGACCTACAACACGTCGGGGCAGCCGGTCATCTCGACCTACCAGGATCCGCCGGGGTCGGGTTGCTGGAAGGCGACGTCGGCGTACGTGACCGGAACGGTCACGATGGGATGTAGCGCCTGCAACCCGCTGTAGGCGATGCCCGGTCTGGTCGAGCGCGCGCGCTCGACCAGACTTGAAACCTATTACCGATTGAACCCGATGAAGCGTCAGCCGAAAACGTTGGTACTCGCCGGTGTGACCTGCGTTGCTATTGCAGTCGCCGTGATGCTCGTCGTACGGGCGCGCGAATCGTCAATCGGACAGGTTGACCAGCCGGTGAAACACTCTACGGCGGACGACACTGCGCTGACGGCTCCAACGCCAGGCGAGCGCGCGTCGGTGAATACAGAACCCACGACGCCCAACGCGAGTGCCGAGACGTCGATAGAAGTGGGGGGGGTGGTCCTTGTCGGAATGCCGGGACAAACTCGAAGTCGAGCGAAGTCGGGCGCTCTTCGTTTCGAAGTTCAAGGTGGGACCATCGCTGGCAGGAACGAGTACGAGGCACTTGTGCGGGAGGGCCGCTGGCTAGTGTCTATCCCAAAGTCTGTAACGCTAGTACCCACAGCGTATGTCACAGGGGCGGGTCGTATCGGGCAACCAGCGCATCTGATCATTCCATCTGCGGTACCGCCTACTGAGCACACAGTCTCTGTCGATTGGGAGCTCGGCCTATCTCTGCGCGTTGTCGAAGCGGAAACTGGGCAGGACGCGAAGGACGTCGAGCTTCGGCTTTATACGGACTCCGGATACGAGCCTGCGCGTGGGGGGCCGCCCAAGATGAATAAGTCAGAACTTGAGGACCCCGACCGCGTTATCGTCGGCGATTCGCCCCTTCTGCTTCCGTGTTTTGAGATTCCCATTCAGGGATGGGTACGTTCGCAGCAATCAACTTGGCAACCTATCGGATTCGCCGGCTGCGACGGACAGCGCGTAGTGTATGTGTCGAAGGGCTGTGCGCTAACTGTCGTGATTAGCGATACGGACGTGCTCCCGGCCGGAGCCCACGTATCGATCTGGGATGAGTCGCACCGTCCACCTGCATTGGTGGATCGTCAGCCCGCAAGCGGCTCGAGCCGCATGAACTTCACCGGGCTTCCGGCCGCGCCGCTTGCCGTTTGCCTGAGCATTTCCGCTACCGAACGGTGTGGCCAGCTGCTCGATCTAGGCAAGGTGCTTCTCAATCCAGACACCGCGAGTACTCTCACGCTGTGCGGCGCGTGCGAGGGGGCATCCTCGCGAACCGGTACTATGTCGGCTGCGCTGATCGGATCAACCGACTCCGTGAGCGCCGTGATCGTCTCCCCGGTCGGCGAAGAAACGCTGCCGTTTGCCCCGTTCACCTTGCGACCGGTTCCGCCGTCGAAGGCCGGTTCGACCGCACTACCACTCGGCCGGTACGCGCCTGGGCAATATCGCATCGATCTCGAGCCAGCCTTGGCTTCGGCGTTGATTACCGTCGAGGCTGGCGTTAGCCAAGAAACTGCGATGCCAACAGATGTGCTTCGCGCGACGAAAGTGAGGGTCAGAGATAGCGCAACCGGGGCGGAGTTTGCTGACGCGGACGTGCACGTGCGCCTGGGTACTTCAAGCACGGTGATGTGGACAAGAGTGCCGTACAATACCGACCTGCAACGCTATTCGGTCGGTATCGGAGAAGGTCAAGTGCAGTTTCTTGCGCATCGTGACGGCTACGGAAGTGCACTTATTGCCTTGGAGGATTCGGCGCCAATCGACGACGTCATTCTGGTGATGTCCAAGACGGAGCAGCTTCCCGTTCGCCTCTACCTCGAAGATGGCGGCTCCGGTGTAGTGACTACGGTTGACGAGCTATCACAATGCACGATCTCTCCAACCGCGGCGTGCAGTGGCAACATACTGCGAGCGACGTACGGGCGAACGGGAGAGCGCCGCATGGTGCGAAACTACGTCGAGTGGTTGGTTAGTGAACCTGGGCAGTATGTGATTCGCATTCCGCAACTTCGGGGCTACCGCGCGGTCGAGCCTGTTGAGATAACGGTCAGCCGGAGCGGAACCTCGCCTGCCGTTGTTCAGCTCGAGGCCGAACGGCCGCAGTCGCATCGTTGACGGCACCATGAGCGGCGAGACGCGCCAAAAGAACGTGCTTGTCCTTCGTTGGACGAAGTCGAAGAATGCTCAACGCGTACGTCTAAGGGCGTAGGACTTCCAAGCGCATCCCGAACGGTAGCCGATCCACCCTGGAGTCCCGCGTGAGCCGTGCTGGGCTTCTCGCGGCGTGCGCGGCGCGCCGTCCGATCTGTGGCTTGGCTGAGAACGCTCATTTCGGAGGCTCGACGGGTCGTTTCCCTGTCGCCTCGTGTGAATGGCAGCATGGCTTCGCCAGCCCGAGCCTGCTCAGGAAGCACGATCCAGGATCCGGCCCGCTACTCTGCGAACTCGAACTCAGGCGGCCCTTGAGCGGGCGCGAGGCGTGGCGCCTCGGTCGGAGCCCGAGGTGTTCGAGGATCTTGCGCACGACCAGGCCATCGGTCAGGAACGCGATCCGTTCGCGCAGTCCGCCGCAATGCGGACAGGTCAAAACGTCGATCGAAAAGGATCATCTTTCATACTGCACCTCTCGCAGTGGATCTGCCCTTGGCGCCGAGGGCTGCGCCCGCGCCGGAAGTCCTGCCGTCGGGTGAAAGCTCTTGCGGCGGATCATACAGCCACTCCCCTTTCTCGTTGCAGATGCGAGCTTCGAGGCGTCCCTCGCGACGCCACCTGCCGACGGTCGTGCGGCGGACGCCGAGCGCGGCGGCGATCTGCTGGCCGGTCAGCATGCCGGCGTCCAGTAGGCGTTGTTTGAAGCTCTTGAATCCGGCCGAGAAACGCACCCACTGGACACTTTGCCGATCGAATGCATCGCCGGCGCCGGTTCGCAGCCCGCGCTCGTTGAGGACTGCGGCGACTTGCGCGTCGGTGTACTCGTCCAAGAGCATGTTCATCTGCTGGCGCGCTGCGGTGCTCGTGGCTCGCAGTTCGCAGGCGGTCACGGGGCGCGGCAGCGTCAGCGTGGTCGTCGCCCCGCCTTTGAAGCGCACGTGTGCGGTGACCTGGCGCTGCTTGAGCAAGGTGACATCCTCGATGAGCAGCGCCAGCATTCGCTTGCGCTCACGTTGCGGTGTGCTCGGGTCACGCCAGAGCGCCGGGACGTCGCTGGCCAAAGCGAGGATGCGCCGGCGTTGCTCATCGTCGATGCCGTTGCGATCGGCGTTGCGCTGGCGCTGGTACTCCTCCTGAGCCTCGCCAAGGACGCGCAGCCTGGCGTTCCAGTCGGCTTCGAGCGAATCAGCGACCAGCCGATTGGCCGAGTCCACCTGCATGTAGCGCTGGCGAGCGCGGTCGGCTTCGTACTGGGCGCGCTCGACCTGGCGATGACGCAGGCGATCGGCTTCGTCCACGCGCGACTGCATCTCCTGCTGGACGGCCAGCGCCACCTCGAGCGCCAACGGCGTCACGGCTTCGACCACGAGCTTCTCGACGGCGGCATCGATCTCGGTTCCACGGATGCTCTGGCAGAGAGGCTCGGCGTAGCCTCTTCCCCGGCCCGGGCACACGTAGTTGGGGACGAGTTGTCCGCTGCGCAAAGTGTTGTAGCGGATCTGCATCCGGCTGCCGCACAGCCCGCAGGCGACACGACCCTGCAACAGGGCGGGACCTTCGCGGGGCGGCCCTTGAGAGCGCTCGAAGCCGATGGCTTTTGCCGCTGCTTGCAAGCGTTGCTCGATGCGCTCGTGCTCGTCCCAAGAAATGTACGCGGGGTGCGCGTCGCGCAAGAGCGCGTGCCACTCTGCGCGCGGCAGACGTTGCCGGCGCATGCGCCCGTCGGGCTGCTTGCGCCAACGGTGCCGGCCAAAGGCGTACGCGCCCGCGTACCAGGGATTGTGCAGCACGTGCGCGACGCGCCCGAGGCAAAGCGGTGCCCACGCGAGTTCGCCCTTGCGCGTTCCCGCGGCCAAGCGCGTGGGGAAAAGCAGCTTCTGTTCTCGGAAGTGCTTGACGGTGGCGTGCGCTGCGCCCGTCCGGTCAAAGGTCTGGAAGAGGAGCCGCACGCTCTCCTGGACTTGGCTGTCGGGATCGAAGACCACGCGCCCGTCGGCGTCGTAGACGAAGCCGACCGGCAAGTGACAGCGCAGCTCGCCGCGGCGTGCCTTGCTCAAAATCCCGCCGCGCAAACGCGAGCGCAGCACGTGCAACTCGGCCTCGCTCATCGTCCCCTTGAGACCGAGCAGCAGCCGGTCGTTGAAGTGCGCCGGGTCGTAGACGCCGTCTTCGTCGAGAATGAGGGTGTCGGTCAGCGCGCAGATCTCCAGCAGCCGATGCCAGTCGGTCGAGTTGCGCGCCAGCCGAGAAACCTCAAGCCCGAGCACGATGCCGGCGCGGCCCAGCCCGACCTCGGCGACCAGCTTCTGGAAGCCTACGCGGTCCACCGCCGAGGCGCCCGACTGGCCCAGGTCGGTGTCGATGACGATGACGCGCTCGTTCGGCCAGCCCAGCGCGACGGCCCGCTGGCGCAACGCGTATTGGCGCTGGGTGCTCTCGGTGTTCTCCAAAACCTGCCGGACCGTCGACTGGCGCACATAGAGGTAGGCGTTGCGCTCGAGGTGGCTGGCGCTGACTTTTTGGTGAGCTTCAATGCTCATGTGCTCGACTCCTCCCGACTGCAAAGGGCCATGCCGGCCAGCACTTGCACGAGGCTGGCGTGGATCTCGTCGGACACGGTGATCGACGCCGCGCGCCGAGCGGGAATCGCCGCCGCCTCGGGCGTGACGAAACGCGTCGAGCAGCGTGACATCCAAGCAGTCAGGCCTTCTCGAAGCAGCTGGACCAGCCCGAGGTGGCTACCGAAATCCGCGCCGGTGACCACGCGCTTGCGCAGATCCTCGTAAGCAGCCACGCCTGTGTCGCGGTCGCTCGTCGCCACGTCGCAGGCGATCACGGCCGTTTTTTTTCCCCTCGAGCGAGGGCCCGCCCGACGCTGCGTGGATGGACCACGAGCTCGAAGCGCTCCTTGACTCGCCGCGCCAGCTCTTGCGAGGTCACGGACGCATCTTTGGACCGCTCCCGTTGCAGGAAGTCCAGCACCTCGGTGCCCAGCTTGTGCGAGCGCCGCGGCCCGGGCTTCTTCGGCACCAACGCCGCCAGCCCACCGCGCTCGAACAGCGCCTGAGCCTGGTAGAAAGTTGGGCGCGAGAAGCCGAAGGCCGCCGCGCTCTGGCTGATGGGTTTCCGCTCGACGCGCACGCGCCGCACCATCTCGTACTTGACCTGCACCAGATCGCGGGCGTCGAAGAAGTCGGCGCCGGCGAAGAGCGGGTCTTGGACCCGCTCGGGGTGTGGGTTGAGGCTGCCGCGTTGTCGCAGCGCCTCGCGCTTGGGGTCGGGGGGTCTGGTCTTGGCCATGGGAGTCGCTCCTGGGCAGCAGGGCTCGATATGTAATGCTATTTATGCCGTACACGATGGAGCTGTCAAGGCGAACTCGCCGATTCATGCGCGAGAAACTGCCGAAAATTAGGCGATACACGAACCGATGGGCTACCTCGCCGAGGGCCACGCCCGGCATAATTCTCATTACATACCCGGCGAAATCTGCTTTACAGCGCCAGCTTCCAGCCCACGCCGCCTTCATGACCGCAGCCTCCGTACCAGGGCCACCAGCGCGATCAGATCCTCGACCCGGAATCGCGACCGACCTGCCGCCACGGTGACGAAAGCATCCTCGGGCACCACGCTCGTCCAGCGCGCCGGCAGCGATGCCAAGTGTCCGTGACGATCACGGAAGAAGACCCGGTCCACACCCCAGTTGTGCCGGTGAAAGACGAAGTCGATCTCCTGCCCAAAGAGCGGATGGAACGGATGCGTGATCCGGATCGGTCCAGTCGCATCCCCTGTGCGGGGCGTAGTTGATCGTGTGCACGAATGCGCGCAGCATGAGCTCGGCCCAGGTTGAGCGCGTGCGGCGCTTGGGTTGGCGAGCACTGGGCGAGGGAGCGGACTCCGGGCTCGGCTCGTGAGGCTGTTTGCCGTGTGTGCCATCCGCCGAACTCGGAGGCCGCGGCACGATGAGCTCGCGCCATATGGCCGCCGGCGCCAGCACGCCGTGGTACGTCAACAAGTGCGCTCGCGGCCGCGGCACGAGCGCCGCGAGCCGGGCCAGGAAGTCGAGCTTGGACGCGCAGGCCGGAGACCTCCGCCGACGGCCCCCAGTTCACATTGCGCATTGTGCGACGTACGAAGCATCGCCCAGCTCCGGGAAATGTCGTTGAACGTCCGCGATGATACGTCGGTTCCCGAAATCGAGCGCGAAAGAACTTAGTCCCGAGGCAGCAAAGCAAGACTGGATTGGATGCTTGCAAAGTCCTCGCTCTTAAATCCACCACTCTCGACGATTCGCGAATTCTCAGCGCCAGAATTAATCCTCCAAGAAGGCATGTTGTCAGCCGGGTTGACGATCGCTTCCGCGGTCCTCGGCTGCCAGTGCAAGTCGCTGCCTCGCGCCATCAGACTGCCACCAATGGGAACGAGGCCGGCATGCGCGTTCCCAGCCCAGACTGCATCGTCACGAGTTCGCAAGCGATCCTCGATTCTTGCTGTGAATCCCCAGCTACCGTCAGTGTCGTTCCCGAACAAAATTTGCATTCGAGACCCTTCAGTGTCCTGAGGGCTACCATTGTACCCACTAACTCGCTCCTGGTCGACCTCGAGCATGAACTCCCCCAACTTGTTGGGACGACTCGGATCCACGAGAAGTCTCGCTACTCCCAGAGCGGGGTCCATCGCGATCCGGTACTCAACTACGCCGTCTTCTCGTTTCGATGCTGAACTCAGGTCGATCGCTGAGAGTAGAACCGTTGAAATGGCACGAACGTCCTCCGCGCGGGCCGTCCCGTCGAAGAGGGCACTCGAGATGCCATGGATCCGATGCCATACTTCGTTGGATCCGATCGAAGACGGCTTCGGGGAGGGCGGTTGGGCTGACACGTCGACCGGAAGGTCGGTTGAGACTCGTTTGTCAGCTTCCATCGGCCGGACGATCCGCTCTGGCGAGGCCTCCAGGTGGCGCGGTGTTCCCATAGCGATCCCTTCGAGATGGGAGGGAGAACCGGCGTCATGATCCGTGGACCAGAGCAGCAGGGCCAAGCCGGCCATCCCGACGACAGTAGCGATCAAGGCGACCCGTTTCATAGTCATGGGAACCATCCTCCTCAGGTAGGGGATGCTGGCCGAGCCGTAGAAGTCCGGCCCGGCCAGCTCTCCGTTCGGCAAACTCCTCAGTTGCAGAAACCATGGTTCGTGCAACTCGTGCCACCGTATCCGATCAGACACGTGATCGCGCCAGTCGGGGCACCGGGGCAAGCCCAGTAGCGCTGCTGCGTCGCCGGATCGAACATGAGCGTGCAGATCACGCAGTCGTTGGACGGGGGGGCGAGCGTCGCACGAGCCGTCGAGGAGTTTAGCAACGCCAGGACCGCCACGGATGCAAGAAGAATGCGCATCATTGTGTCTCTGCCTTGCCGGTTAGCCGGCAAAACCTCCACTTCACAGATCCTTGCAAAGCCCCCGAATGGCTCGGAGAAAACTCAGCAAGTGCTCAAACCTGGGGTCGTCAAGCGAACTCTCCTCGCGCGCGCTCCATTCACCGAGCGCTCGCGTCCACAGAACCTCATCTGCGTTGCCTGTTGCCATGAGAGTTAGAGGCATCCAGCGCGCCGTACCCGGCCGATACTCCTGGATGGCGCCTGTACGCATGGGGCCGATATCACCTAAGTGTTCTAGGAGTTCCGTAGTTTGATGCGGATGACTTTGCAGGCATACAGTAAATAGGGTAAGCGAGTCGCCGGCGAACGTTAGTCCGAAGGAAATCTCCGCCGTCACGCTTGTACCTGCTTGGCTGGACCAGTCAGGGACTGTGCCCCTAAGTGTCACTTCGTATACATGATCTCCATTCGCCAGCGCGCGAAAGACGGTGAGGTGGCCCTGACTCGCCCCCAAACGATCTCGCAGATGTACTGTGACATCTCCGCGATGTGTCCGATCTTGAAACGCAACATCCGCGTCCAGCGCCAAAGAAGCCTCTAGCAGCCCGTGGTGAAAGTCCGCGCGGCGCTTGAGGTCGACCCCACCGTCGAAATAGCCTGACGCCATCCAGGAGGTCGTGCGATGGCGGTTGGTCGACGGAAGAGTGCGAAGCAAGCGGATCTGTGGGTGTCGACGAGCGACTTGGCTCGTTCGCCCGGCCACCCCTTCTACGAGCGCGTGAATCGGCTGCTCGCTGCGGCCGGCTTCGACGCGTTCGTCGAAGGTCGATGCGCGAAGTTCTACGCCGAGAAGCTGGGTCGCCCCGGTCTGCCGCCCAGCGTCTATGTGCGCATGCTGCTGGTCGGCTACTTCGAAGGTCTCGACTCCGAACGCGGCATTGCGTGGCGCTGCGCCGATTCGCTCGCGCTGCGAAGCTTCCTCGGTCTGACCTTGAGCGAGATCCCGGCCGATCACTCGACAGTATCGCGCACGCGCCGGCTGATCGATCTTGAGACGCACACCGAGATCTTCGGCTTCGTGCTGAAGCTGCTGGCTGAGCGTGGCCTCGTCAGCGGCAAGACGATCGGCATCGACGCGACGACGCTCGAAGCCAACGCGGCGATGAAGAGCATCGTGCGCCGCAAGGATGGGCAGACCTACGACGACTTCCTGCTGGAGCTGGCGAAGTCGTCGGGCATCGAGACACCGACGCGCGAGGATCTTGCTCGGATCGACAAGAATCGTGCGAAAAAGGGCTCGAACGACGACTGGAAGAACCCGCACGATCCCGACGCGCAGATCACGAAGATGAAGGACGGCAGTACGCACCTCGCGCACAAAGCCGAGCACGCGGTGGACATGCAGAGCGGTGCGGTGCTCGCGGTGACGATCCAACCGGGCGCGACGGGCGACACGACGAGCGTGTACGAGACGATGGCCGCCGTCACGAAGAACATCGTCGAGCTGCTGAAGGATCCTGCGGTCGCCGACAAGATCAGTCAGAACGCGCTCGACGAATTGGTGACCGACAAGGGCTACCACAGCAACGACACGATCAGCACGCTCGCCAACATCGGCGTCCGCGGATACATCTCCGAGCCCAAGCGCGGTCGAAGGAAGTGGCGCGGTGACGAAGCGATGCGTGACGAGGTGTACGCGAATCGACGGCGCGTGAAAGGTGATCGCGGCAAAGGGCTGATGCGCAGGCGCGGCGAGTACCTCGAGCGACCATTCGCGCACTGCCTCGAGAGCGGCGCCATGCGACGCGTGCACTTGCGGCGCTGCGACAACATCGCGAAGCGCTACTTGGTGCACGCTGCGGCGTGCAACTTGGCGCTCTTGATGCGGACGCTGTTCGGAAACGGCACGCCGAAGGGCGCGGCGCGCGGGTCGAGGGCGGTCGCGGCGCTCGCCGCGGCTTGTGCGCGGTGGATCGAGGTGTGTCGACTCCAAATCGCTCATCTCGTCGGCATTCGGCTCTACCCGGCTACCCCGGTCCTGCCGTGAGCTGCCCGGCCGAAAACGTCACTTGCACCACGGGCTGCTAGCACAAGTCCCACCAAGCCATTAAGTTCTGGTGAGCCCTGCAAGAGCATTGCAGCGACTCGATCAAAATTCGGCGCCGATCCCCCGGGAAGGCTGGCTGGGGTTGGCGGCTGA
>Ga0209591_10006405_pt1 | contig 13083 bp, 8 predicted proteins | sample MAT01_FD_187207 | JGI IMG/M metagenome (GOLD analysis project Ga0209591, IMG submission 187207) | Freshwater microbial communities from Lake Fryxell liftoff mats and glacier meltwater in Antarctica - MAT-01 (SPAdes) (version 2) | ecosystem: Environmental > Aquatic > Freshwater > Ice > Liftoff...
AAGCACCCGAAACTCGCTGCGCTTCTTGGGACGTTTCCTGAGCAGTTAGCTCGACAGCCTGCATCACCGAGGCCACCGAGCGAGCTGTTTCATTCTGTTCTACAGTGTCCGCCGTAATCGATCGCACTAACACGTCAATTCGATTAGTAACTTGAATGATATCTTCAAGCGATCGCTTCGCCTGTTCTGCCAATCTCGTCCCCTCAATCACCTGCTGCGTCCCTTCTTCCATCGCCGTCATTACCGCGCCAGTTTCACTTTGAATTTGCATCACGATCTGCTCAATTTCTTTCAAAGACTTAGCCGATCGATCTGCCAACTGTCGCACCTCATCCGCCACGATCGCGAAACCCCTACCCGATTCCCCAGCTCTTGCTGCCTCAATACTAGCGTTAAGAGCCAACAAGTTCGTCCGAGAGGCGATCGCCGCAATCAAACCCACAATCTTAGAAATTTCTTGAGAAGCTTCCGCCAACCGCTTGACTTTTCTCGTGGTTTCTGCTACGGTTTCTCGAATTTCCAAAATCCCGGCCACCGTTCGCTCCACAGCCTCGCCCCCTTTCAGAGCCGTTGCCGCCGCGCCCCGAGCCACTTCTTCCGCCTCTCTAGCACTCTCTGCGACCCGTTGAATCGCATCAGTGAGGACTTGCACCGAATTCAGCGTCGCCGCCAGTTCCTCAGCCTGCCGCAGCGCGTCAGAAGACAAATCGCCCGCAAACTTGGCACTATCCGTAGCACCTTTGCTAACCTCGCGAGCCGCCTGCTTCACCTGGTGGACAATTTCGCGCAGGTTTTGAATTGTCAAGTTAAACGAGTCAGCAACAGCGCCCAAAACGTCTGCCGTCACTTCCGCCGTCACCGTCAAGTCACCACGAGCCGCTCCTTCCACGTCATCTAGCAAGCGAATCACTTGGCGCTGCAAGTCTTCCTTTGCCTGTTCCTGCTCGTCAGACTTGCGCCTGGTATCGCTAATCGTAGTTTGGATCACCTTCGCCATGTGGTTGAATTTAGCAGCCATTTTGCCAAATTCATCTTCCGAGTAAATCGTAGCCCGAGCATCCAAAGTTCCTTGAGATACAGCATCGAACTGAGCTTGCAAATTGTCCGAGGACTTGCGCACCTGCTTGGCGATCAACTGACCGATGCCCCAAGAAGTCAAAAAGCTCGTAACACCTGCTGCTGCCGTCATTACCCAGCCTGTTTGGCGCAGGTAAACGATCGCCTCCGACTTGTCTTGCTTCAGAGCTTGATAGGAAGCAATGTTAGTCACGAAAGCCACAGCTACCAGAGAAACCAGTCCGGCCCCGATCGCCGTGTACAACTGTTTAGTAAACAGAGGGGCATTTTCCAAGAAAGCCAGTCCCCCCTGTTCCACAGTCACCGAAGTATCGATCGCTTCAGTGTCTGTCGAAGCAAAACTCGGCACCGACGAATCAGCAGGGCCGGAAATGCTAAAGATCTCATCGTCTCGAATTGCCGAGCCGTCGCTGTTGTCAAAGTCCAAGCCACTGCCGCTCGTACCCATCATCCCGCTGGTCGAGTTGCCGAAATTGGTGTTACCTCTAGTCAGGATCGAACTGCTGGCATCTTCTGAGATGTCAAAGTCCGGCAAATTGCCCAAATCGTCAAAATCGTCAAATTCGTCTAAAAAGCCACTGTGTTCTTCAGCATTCCCAGTTTTTGACGACCAGTCACTGCCGTTATTGGTGGCAGCCCCGAAAGCTGTCGCTTGCTCGTTTTCGTCAATAGAGAAAGCATCGCTGAAAGCGTTGTCATCAAAAGCATCTAACTCGAAGCTGTCTAGGTCGCCAAATGCCGGCGGTTCCGAGTCGCCGTAACCGTTACTATTGGAGTTTGATCGATCGGCCTCATAGTGTTTTTCCGAAGAGTGTCCTCGGCTCGACCTTTGACTTTGAGAATTGGGGACAGCACCTCCCATCAACAGCGTTTCGTCTTCCGCCAGCGAATAGTTTGACGAAGAGCCAGTGCCCGCATCCGGCTGCTTGTTTGGCGATCGAGAAGACCCAAAATCCGATGACATCGGCTGAGCAAAAGGGTCTGCCTCTTCTGCCAGGGGTGGCTTCTGACTGTGATTTTGCCCAGTTGGGGGTGGGGATTGATAGTCGTAGTCGTCATCATTCAGGTCGAGTTCGTCTGGGAAATCGAGTGGCGCAAAAGGTTCGCCAAAATTATCAGACGGGCCGGTGGGAGAGTCTAGTTGTTCCGAGTCAAAGGAATTCCCGCTTTCGGAACCAGCAAAACCTTGACCGTTGAGCATCTGAGTTGGAGCTTCTGAAAACAAATCTCCTGAATAAGGCGCCCTGGAACCAGAAACTTTGCTATCAGACAAGTCACCAGCATCAAACCCTGGGTCATCTAAGCCAAAAGGATCTCCCAAGTCCGAGCCGAATTCGTCCATGTCTAGCGGCTCAGACGCATCAGCATAAGCTGCCATCGCGCCGCTGTCGCCAGCAAAGGGGTTAGTTAAATCTTCGACAGATCTCGCAGCACTGCTGTCTTCTGGTTCCCACTCCAACCCGCTCATGCCCAAGTCTGCCAAGTCCTCGTTTTCCATGTCCTGTGGCGATTGACTCCCATAGGACATGGATGAGGAATTCCCTTGGAAAAGTCCCAAATCCTGGTCTTCTGGCCCTTCCTCCATAGACAAGTCTGGGTAGAATTCCAATTCAGTTTCAGCAGACAAAGCCTCGAAACTTTCCGTGTGCAGTTCTCCCGATAAAAATTGGTCTGTGTGGCTAATGCCGCTATGAGAGTGTTCGACCAAACTCGGGTCGTCACTCAGGCTCAGCACGACCATGTACTGTTCCCGTGCCACTTCATACTGTTGCAGTCCGTAGCAGTATATGTGTCCACACAGCAGGCGAGCGCTGGGGTCTTCGGGAAAATCTTCTACTAATTGATAAACTAGGGCTGCGGCTTCTGAATAGTTGCCATCCATGTAGGCTGCTTCTGCCCGTTCGTAGTCCTGCTGAAAGTTGGTACTTGTTGCCATTGGCCGACCTCTTTAGATTTTAGATTTTAGATTTTAGATTTTAGATTTTTATCTTGAATGTTTAGATGCGCGCCTCAAGTCGTGTGACTGTTGATGGTTAGACCCCAATCGCCAATCGCCAATCGCCAATCTAAAATCGATTTCACCTGCATCACAGGGGATTTAAGCCCCCACCTTTAGGTGGATTGTTTTTAGGCTGGGGCTTAAATCTCCTGCCTAAAAACTTCGCACTCAACTGTCAACTGTCAACTGTCAACTGTCAACTGTTAAGCTGCCCACCGCGCTGAGCGGAGAATTTTCACTTGATCTAGCAGTCGGAGCACTTTGTCAGCTTGTGCACCTAACATCCATTCTCCCCTCAGAAATGGAATCATGCCGTCTGGTGCATTGTTCTGAGAGTGCAGTTGCTCTACGTCGAGCCAGTCCATCCCTACAATTCGATCGACTGCAAGCCCCAAAATCGTATCTTGGTCTTCCACAGCCACGATCGGGATTTCGGGTCGATCTGTGTTCAGAGGTGTTTGGTCTCCCAGAAACTGGCCCAGATCTGCCACCCAAATCACTCGTCCTCTCATGTTTAGCGTACCTAAAAGCAAAGAGGAAACGTTGGGGATGGGTGTCATTCGGTCTGGGGAGGGGGATAGCACCTCTCTAATCCCTGTCGCCGGCAGTGCGAACTCGTTCCCCGAGGGAACGTAGAACCGCAGATGCAGCTCACCTTCGGGAGTTTCTAGTTCTTGGAATTCCGGAGCATGATCTACCCCTTGTCCTGGTAATATAAAGTCTGGGCTGCCACTCATCATAATTTTTCTCTCTGGGAAACCCACACTGTACCCGTGCTCAAGTCGGTGTTGGGAGGGAAATGGGAGCTGAATCTATGAAACATAACTATAACCGTCCTTTTTGTGAATGTGTTGGCAGTATTTGTCAGTAACTCAGGGAATCAACGCCACTGAGCTTGTAAGAGAAATCAAGCAAGCTGTGCTGACCAGACCACCCTAAGCTTGTTGAAGGGTAAACGTTATTTGAGTCACGACACCCCGGAATGCGAAGCTAGTTCCTTGCTCTGTCATCTGCAATTAAACAGTTTTAAAGTCACTGAAACAGTGTTGCAGGTCTAAAAAGCTTTTATAACAGGTCGAAGCTAACGTTACCCCGCTTTCGTAGGCTCTAATCGAGCAAACATTATGCGTACAGGGTTGTAAGGTTTGAGATGGTAATTGTCAAGAGTGAAAGTACATTACAAAAGTACACCTAATCGAACAACTCGCCTGGCGGTAATGGAAAGATTCACGGTGGTTAAAACCACCCGCGTTGTTTCCCTCTCAGGGCTAAAGCCACTGAGTTTCCCACTTACCGAGTTTTTTTATGACTAATTCGTTGCACCTATCCGCTTGAGTTGAGAGCTTAAAACTTCCACTGGTGCAGGTAGCAATTTTTTCTATAGCGGTTCTCAAAAAAGTGAGGTATGCCATATCCCATATCCCATATCCCATATCCCGGATAGTACCTCATCTTTCTGAGAAAGGCTATACGTCAGTCCCTATTTTGTTGCCACTATTAACTATCTGATACTTTTAACCCTTACATCTGGGAAATTTTAGAGATCCTAGATGCTAAGCACAACACGAGCGAGCTTGGGCATTAGCGATCGAGATTATATCCCACAAAGCCTTCAATAAAATCCTGGTGGTGATCTGGCAATTCCTAGGGATTTCATACCCATAGTCAGGACACTTAAAATTTTGGTATCCACCCAATTTTGAGTATAATTTTCCCCATAATCTGAATGTTTTAGAGGTGGATTCCTCTTTGCTTCCAACTAACTTGGAACTGTCAAAGTAACACAAGTGTTGTAAGGTTTTACTGAATCGCTAGCCTGCCAAATTTATCATGGGTATCGCCGATTTACTCCTTAAATTACAATTTTTTTAACTACTATTTGATAGGTCTCAAATGTCGCAAAAAATATAAAATAGTAAGTTAGGGCAAGAGCGGAAGCAATTTGTTTGTAACATTCCAGACGTAAATACTCAATCCTGGTTTTGAATGCTGCCAGTGTTTGACCGATGCAACATTGAGGAATTAAACCTGATGTTTTTAGCACCATTTTCAAGCCTCGCTTTCCTCTACTATTGCTGCTCTATAGCAATCCTAAATCATTTTCAATAACTGGTTCCCAGGCTCTTGGCGAAAGGAAACCCATGTCACTCTTGCTCTGCCTCGCCTGCGAAAATGGAGGCAGAGCCTCCGGATCTGCGTTACCAGGCAGAGCGAAAGTAACGAGTAGTCCCACAAATCATTTAGGATTGCTATAGTTGAATTTGAGTCCTGAGCCGATGTCGGTTTAGCCATAAAGCCAGCGTTTGCTTTACCTGGGAAATTTAACAGAGGATGTCTTGTATGTCTAGTCTGTTTGAGATTTGAGTTTCAAGGAGTCGTTGTTCTGGGCATTGGTTTGGGCGATCGGCTGCAAGTGGAGAACAAGTATATTATATTTGCACTTCGATCGACTTCGCCCCGACACCAGTCGAGAAATTGAACAGAGCTTTACAGACGCCGGACGGCCAGCGCGCGAATTTATACATTCTAGTTTATGGCGCGATCGCCCGCAGAGAGAAAGCTTTCTCTCTCTGAATGTCGGGACTGCCCTGGCTTACTCCGGTACAAAAAAGCTCTGCTCGTGCCATCAGTACGGAATTTATTGGCTTATAATTCATCTTCTAGCGATCGGCTGAATAATTTTTCCGAGAGATTGGCCGGAGGATAGCCCGGGCCTACATATTTTTCTACCAGCATTAATAACTCGCTTTCGCCAAAAGGTTTGGTGAAATAGTCAGTCGCCCCCGCCATGCGGGCTTGAACGCGATCGATAAATCCGTCGATCCCTGTCAACATGACGATCGGCGTGTGCCGGAAAGCGCTAGAATTTCGCAGCATCGCGCAAATTTCGTAGCCGTCAAGTTCGGGCATGGCGATGTCGCACAAAATTAAATCGGGTTTGAGTTTAAAAACCAAACTCAGGGCTTCGAGGGGACTGCTGATACCAGTCGCTTCATAACCCTGTTCGTTTAAAATTGACTCGACTGTTTTGCGAATCACATTGTCGTCGTCAATACAGACAACTCTCTTGACCTTGGTTTCTGGAGACGACCATTCTTTTTTGTTGTTGGCTGGGGCAACAGAGGGCTCGTAAAATACTTGCACCAATCCCTGCTGCACGAAAGGGTAAATTGCCTTAGCGACAGTCAACACGTCTCGGTTAAGGTAGCGCGCCATTTGGCGGATCGAAGTGTGGCCGTCGGCCCAGCGTCTGAGAGTATTAAAGGTATTGGCAGGCAACGCGACTCTCAGCTCAGCGGGATCTGAAATCACCGGGCATTGGTTGGGCGACTGAATGTGAGGGTGAAACTGCTTCCACTGCTGCACTTGTTTGACAATTTTCGCCAGCAGCGAGCTAATTTCTAAGCTGGTGAGTTGAGGAGCCAATGCTGACCCCATTTCAAAAGTGAAGGAACCCTGATGGAGACTGAGCAAGTCAAACAGGGTTTCGTGGATCATGCTGTGGATGATGTTGCGCCCTTGAGCTGGGGTCAGGATGTGGTTTTCTAGCAGGGCCCACAGGTAGCCGTATTCTGGGGCATTGGTAGATGCCATATAGGGAACTTGGATTTTGTCGAGGGCGGTGTCTGCTTTGTAGCGGCGCAGGTAGTCGCGCAAGCGTAACAAACTGCCCGCACTCTGGGTAGCGTAAATAATCTGACCGTTGAAGCAGAAGACATACCAGGATTGTCCTGCAGGGGAGCGCTGGGTAGGTAGATTACCCGTGCTGCCGGTGAAGCTGTAGGCCTCTACGAACAGTTCTCCGGTGCGCTGACCTAACTCAATTAATTGCAGGATGCTGCGGATGTCAATTTCACTCAAATTTCCCTGCATGCAGCTAAAGTATCCTCCTTAAAACCGTTGGCGTCTGAAATCGGAAAGACTGTGCGATCGCCCTCCTATTGACTTTGGTTTCTGTCAATAATTTACGGGCCCGATGCCACTGGCACAATTAGGAATTGACGAAAGGGCAATTTTCTCTTTTTGACCAGAAAGAATTGGTTTAAAGCCAGAACCCCGATCGGGAGAAATTAAAATCAGATGATTCATTGCTCCAATCCTCTTCCTTCTTTTGTCAAGTGCTGTCAACTGTCAACTGTCAACTGTCAACTGTCAACTGAATGACATACTCCCCACCTATGGAGGCATAGGGATTCTGAGCTTCGGACAGCAATTGCAGGCATCAGCCTGTCTAACATCACCTAAATCGGGCGGTCGATGCCCCGATCGCACAAATAGTCAAAGCAGCATTTTCATCTGTCCATTTAATGATTGACCGGATGGACAACGCCATTCTTTAGTAGACCAATCTAATTCTTTCAGAATGTGGCCACAGTTTAAACAAGTCTTACTAGATGGATACCACCGATCGCAAAAGACGATCGGCAGATCTTTTTTGTTGCCAACCCATTCAAGGATTTGCCAAAATTCTCCCAATGTCAAGTCAGAGATTTTACGTCCCCAGAGACGTTGCGTTCCTTTAAAATTTAACGTCTCAAAACACTGCAAATCTCTATTTGTCAAATCGTGAGCGTGTTTCCCAAGCCAATCATAGCGACGATTTACAACTTCTTCATATCTGCGGACTAAATTCTTTTTAGCTTTTTCACGGTTAGCCGAATCTTTCACCTGATTAAGAGAGTGTTCGCAACTAGCTTGATTGATGACAGTGAGAGATTGTTTGAGGAATTGAGGTGATGCAATTTTAGTGCCATCTGAAACTGTGAGAAATACTTTGAGACCAAAATCAAGTCCAGGGAGTTTACTCGTCTCGGACTTGATTTCTGACCGGGCAATTTTTTCAATCACCACGACCATAAATAACTCACTTAAGGTCAGTTTAATAGTTAATTTTTTGACCTTTTCTTCAATTTTTCGGAAATTCCAATCTTGACAAACTCGACTCCTATTTTTGATTATGTTTCCACCTATAAACTTGTAGTCAGCTTGTTTGAGCGTGAATGATTTATATTGGCTAACCTTCTGGAAATTCGGCGGACGGACTCCTTTTTTATTGTGTTTAAACAACAACCGATCGGTTTTTTCGATCGGCTGGCAAATGTCTTGTACTGCTTGAGTTACTAATTGCGAGAATAAATTTCGTTGCCGTATTTGGGCAATAGGAAATTGAAGTTTGGCACAGTTTAAGTGCTGACACCACATCCGGGAGTCCCGTTTGTGAAGTGCAATACAATGGCTGTAGATTCGCCCAGCGCCATGAATTGACCGCTTGATGAATCTATTTCGTTTGTATTGATACAGCTTAAACTTTAATGTTTTCATACTACTATTTTACAGTGCATGATTGCGTTTTGAGATGAAGAATGATTGAGTTTTTTGAACTCTATTATTCCAGGCTTCCCAGCTTAAATAAAAAGCCGTCAAGCTGATGACGGGGCTTTAAGCCGACCTTTTCGGTAAGTCGGCCGCGCTACCAGTCCACAAGCTGAAACCGTGGCAGAAAGTGGCATTCTCCCAGTGTAGAGTTTCACCTGGTAGTTGACTGTCGCCTAAACTCGTAGAATCGAGATCACAGAATTGTGCGGGCGTTGCGCGATCGCGCAACGTTGGCAGGGACGACTGGTTCAAGTCTTCGATCGCCAAAATTTTGACGTTTACCTGGCGCTGTTGGTCTTTGCGGTTGAGTTCTGTCTTAAACTATTGACTTTTTTGCTCCCCTGTGGCTCAGTCACAGGCTCGCTTGATAACTATTCTAAGGCAGCGCGGTTCAAATCCCTAGTCCGCCTGCGGAGGACACCCGCTTTGGATAATTAAGGACGAGATCGCGATCGACCCGCAACTAAAGCCTGGTACAATTAGTAGAAAGTTTTTGACTGACTTACCTTTTTTGGCTTTGGGCTATGGTAGTCCCCGCAGTTTTGCTAGTCTTGAATCAAGTGGCATTGATACTGCTCTCCCATTCGTTGAGAAAGTGGGCGGCGGCAGTGCTTTCTAGACGCAGTGCCAGAGAAGCAGTGCTGTGCGCGAGTGCCGAAGACAGTTGAAAAAGGATGCTATCTCCCGATCGGGCAAACGACACCTTCATAGAGGACTATTAGTGTGCTGTATCTAGCAGAAGTACAAAAACAGAGAAGCGGCTTTGGTCTCGGTGGCGGTAAGGCTGAACTGAAACTGCTAGCTTGTCAGCGGGGCGAACACAATTGGAGCGCCGTACCAGGTGATGACGCGATTCCAGTTGAGGAAGCTAATAAGTTTAACGACGGCACGCTGGTGCTGGTGGAGTTGAGCGCTAGCAAGCAGGTGCAGCGGATTCAGGAGGCTGCCCGCCAGTTGGTGAGCATTCTGCAAAATTTCTCGCGATTGCAGGACAAGTTTAAGGATAAGGAGGAGGAAATTGAGCAGTGGAAGGCTTCTCTGACGTTTTCGAGTCAGGAACTTAATCGCCGGGAAATGGAAATGCAAGCCCGCGAGGAGCAGTTGGCTCAGATGGAGGAGGAGTTGGAGCGGCTGGAGGCTCAACGCTCGGAAATTGAAGGTATTCGAGATGAGGCTAATGGATTGCGAGCGGAGGTCGATCGCAGCCGCGCCCAAATGGAGACGGCTTGGGAACAGTTGCGGGGCGAACAGCAGCAGGTGGCGTTTGAGCAGTCTCAGGCTGGGCAGGGGGCTGTGGTTGACGAGGAACAGGCACTGAGGATTCAGGGATTGATGAACAAGCTGGGAGGAGCAATTTCTGGGGCTCAGGGGGTTCGGGAACGACTGAATGAGTCTTTTGGTGTTGTGGGGGCTCAGCAGGCAATTTTGGATCTGCACTGGCAGCACTTGGAGCAGAAACGGGTAAATGCTGAGCAACGGCAGGAAGAGGTCGATCGACTTTTGCAGGGCTTCCAAAATCGCCAGGCTGAGTGGTATCAATCTCAAGATGTTTTGGCGCAAGCTCGGGGGGAGCTTAGGGGGCTGCAATGTACTCTCAGCGCTAAGCAGGCTCAGACTCAATCTATGTCTTTGCAGGTGAGTGCTGTTCAGGATATGTATCGGCAACTCTCCGGGCTGGCTTCTGGTTCGGGTTCGGTAGCTCCGGAGCAGGTGGTGGATGTGTCTGCTCTCTCAGGGATGCCGGTTGAGGAGTTGCAGGGGCTGGTGCAACATTTGCAGGAGGATTTGGAAAAGGTGTTCCGGTTTGTTAATGATCAGGAGGAGGAGTTGACTCTCCAGCAGGAGACAATTGAGGAGCTGCAAGCGAAAATTCAAGCTGCTACCGAGTACGATCGCATGGCTTTGGAAAATGAAATGGCTGATGAACTGGAAAGTTATCAGATGTTGAATGAAACTCTGGTGGGACAGCGCCTCCGCTTGCAGGAACGGGAGAATGTTTTGAAGCAGCATCAGGCGGTGTTGTGGCGTCGCTTGGGTACTGCTAATCCTCAAAAAACAGAACCCGGAGATATTGATTTGGGGCCGATCGTCGCACAGCTCAAGATTCAATGCCAGCAGCAAAGCGAAGAATTGCAAGGGCTGGAAAACGAAATTCAGCAGGTGCGGGAGGCTATATCTCAAATTGAGGGAAATGTCAACCGTCAAAATGGGGAAAGTGAGGCGAAACGCAATGAACTTAAGCGGTTGGAGCAGAATTTATTTAACGAGAAGGGTGCTGTGGCGGAACTCTGGGGGCGGGTGAATGTTTATCAAGAGATGTTGCAGCCGGTGCAGGACAATTTGAGCGGGCTGCGCCAAAAGCTGACAGCGGTGGGGGCTGAACTCGATCGCGTGCAGCAAACTGGAGAGCAGCAAGATCAGGTGGTTTCTGATTTGCGGCAAGCTATTTCGGGTTTTCTGCCCAGCGCTTAAAATTAAATATCGATCCTCTTCGAGGGCTTCGCTAACGCGATCCAAGGTTTTTCGATTCGGGCGATGGCTCCTCCAGGAAATGGATCGGTTTGCGATCGATTGGGCGCTGAGATTAGGCTGGTGAGTTTTTCTACGCTGTCAAAACTGGGTGCGGAGGGTAATATTTGTTGCAATATTTGTCGCATTGCGCGCCGCTGTAAGGCTAAGGGTGCGTCTCGCAAAATCTGGCGATTTAGCTTGATTGGTAGTTGAATTTGCACCTGCGGGTTGTCTGTAGTTGGGGAGATGGCTTGCTGTAGTAGGTGGCTGGCTGCGAGTTCGAGATATTCGACATCGGCGCGGAGGAGTTCGGCTGTTTGGGCGAGGGCTGTCGATGCTTTTGGGTTGAAATGAGTTTCTAAATAGGGTAATAGTTGCGATCGAATGCGGTTGCGGGCATATTGCAAATCTTGATTGGTGGAATCTTCCCAAATTGGTAGTTTTTGGTCTTGACAAAATTGACCTGTTTGCGATCGGGTGATTTCGAGCAAGGGACGAACTAAATAGATTTTAGATTGTGGATTTTCATCTAGATTGTGCGATCCTCTTCGAGGGCTTCGCCAACGAAAATCGGCAAGGGGCCGTGTCCAGGTGAGGGCGGAAAGTCCGTCGGCGCCGCTGCCACGAATTAGGTTGTAAAGGAGTGTTTCGGCGCGATCGCTGGCTGTGTGGCCTGTCACGATGTAGGGGGAGTTGTGGGCAATCGCAATTTCGGTTAAAGCTTGATATCGCCACTGTCTGGCGGCTGCTTCGGTTTTGGGGATCTCCGATGCTGTTTGCAAATAGTAGGATATTCCCCAATTTTTAGCTAAATTTTCTACATGATTGGCATTGGATTGGGAATCAGAACGCCAGCGGTGATCGCAGTGAGCAATTGCCAATTGCCAGCCCCATTTTGGCTGCAAATCTAACAGTAATTTAATTAAGCACAGAGAATCTTGTCCGCCGGATACTGCTACTAACAATCGCTGATTTGAGGGCAGTATTTGTTTGTGCAGCAGTGTCCGGTGCAGTTGAGCGTGCAGGTGTGTCCAATTGGAAGATTCAGGCATTACAGTTGACAGTTGTCAGTTGACAGTTGACAGTTGACAGTTGACAGTTGTTAGTTGTCAGTTGACAGTTGTTAGTTGTTAGTTGTCAGTTGACAGTTGTCAGGAAAGCAGTTGACAGTTGACAGTTGTCAGTTGTCAGTTGTTAGTTGTCAGTTGTAGGAAGGCAGTGCAGTTTTAAGCTCTTCAATTCAAAACTCTGAACTTAAAATTTAAAAATCTTCCTCCTTTCCCTCTCCCGTAAGTAGCAGCTTAGCTCCACATTCCTCGACTCTGGGGGTTGCTGTCTGGATACCTAGAAACAGGAAAATCATTACTTATTTCTGTTGAGTCGCTGACATCTATTTGCTCATCTTGATAAGTTTCGTAGCTATCTGCGGCGTTGTTTTGGGCGCTGTCTGATTCTTCCGGGGCGGCGGGAAGGGCTTTTTGTTCTTTGATATCAGGTGCGAGGGGGATGAACTCCAGGCGCAATCTAACTTTTCCTTGTGTCCAGGCTTTTCCTGAACTTAAAAGCTCGCAATCCATGCCGTCGGTAAATAGTCTTTCTTCTAGCAATTTTGACTGCATAATGGTCATAAATTCGCCAACTTTGAATGTACACTGGTACATTAAAGCTGTGGCAGGGGTAGACAAAACATCGTCTTCTTTGAGAAATATTTGCGACTCTTCCATATCTATTTGCCTTTGAGTAAATTTGAGTAAAGAAGTCAGTTGAATGTTGACTTTTGGCGGTTGATTTTTGATATCAAATCTGGTTAGATTTGGATACCCGTGTGAGGGATTGGTGCCGTCCCGCTCTTGCTGAGTTGCGCGAGGGAACGGTGAGCATTTAATAGTCAAAAATTGTCAGTTTTTATTAGAAAAACCAACCATAGGAATGTAAACCTTTGCCTAACAGATTAACGCCTAGATAGCAAATCCAAACTACCACAAAACCTGTAGCGGCTAAAATTGCTGGGCGTCTTCCCTGCCAGCCGCGAGTGATGCGGGCGTGTAGGTAGGCTGCAAATACTAACCAGGTAATTAGTGCCCAGGTTTCTTTGGGGTCCCAACTCCAGTATGAGCCCC
>Ga0209591_10006412_pt1 | contig 13077 bp, 14 predicted proteins | sample MAT01_FD_187207 | JGI IMG/M metagenome (GOLD analysis project Ga0209591, IMG submission 187207) | Freshwater microbial communities from Lake Fryxell liftoff mats and glacier meltwater in Antarctica - MAT-01 (SPAdes) (version 2) | ecosystem: Environmental > Aquatic > Freshwater > Ice > Liftoff...
ATTAGTCTTTTTCCGGCTGCTGAGACCTTTGGTCAGCATGGCCAGGCATACAATCACGATAGAAAAGGAGAACAAAATGAAAAATCCGACCACACAGAGTTTTTGGAACAGACGCAAACCAAAAGTTACACGCGGGGCGGGCCCTGCCTGCCTATGCACATGGAGAGGAAGATCGGTTTTGATAACTGTCGGGTAAAGCGTGGCCATTCTTCATCGTAGCGCACGGGGCGTGCAAGCGATAGTGTCCTTCTACAACTTATACCACTGCAAACACTTAGAAACACAGATTTGGTGACTGCTTGTTCTCTGCGATGCAAAGTGCAGATTCTTTGCACCCTAGTGGTCATTTTATTTGATTTCGGAGCCTAACCTCTATTAAGTGCGTGAATGCGTTCAACCAGGGGAAAGTTGCATGTTTTTTTAGCCCTGACGCTCTGGGTAACGACGGTAGGCTTCTCTGCGGAACCAACTCATGAGCTGACACAGAAATTCGAAGCATCGATTTCGGGCGAAACCGTGGTTCTGGAGGCCGGGGCTAAAGTCGAAGTTGTGCAATGGCTCGAGCCTACAGCTTTCGTCAAACACTCTCTCTCCGGAGGAGGCGCCACCATACTCCAAATTCCGACCGCCCAACTGCAAAAGATCCCTGCGGCTGCGCATGCCGCCACATTAACACTGACACCCAAAACGGAGGGTATAGCTCTGGCCCAAACAACCGCTCCTGACTCTCCCACTGATAAAACCAGGATCAAACTCACGGCCACGGACGGAAAAGTTTTCGAAGGTAAAATCATCAGGGTGGAAAAAACGGTGGTTGTTCTCCATCAGGCAGAGGACGAAGTTCTGGATATTGCCCTCAAATCCCTGGACGAACCAAGCAAAGGTCTGGTCGCAGATCACGCCTCGCAATTGAAGGGGAAACCGGCCATTCCTGACCCGCGTGTTATTCCTGGAAAAAAAATTTTCCTGAGCTTTCCTGAACTCGGGGCCAGTAACCAGTCGGATCCGGCAAAAATACAGATCCGTATTCCGGAAAACTACAAAGCCGATCAACCCGTTCCCCTCATCCTATTCATGGCGGGAGGTGAAGGCTCTGAGAACTGCGACGGAGCGAGTGCCTTTGTCGATCCGCAGAATTATATCTTGGTGGCCTTTCCTTATTCAAAAAAATATCCTTCGCCAATGAAGGCCTGCATCGCAGGTCAAACGGATGAGCTGATTGCTTTCCAGAAGCCTATGTTGGAACGGTTGAAACTTCTGGTTCCCAACAGTGATCCTCTAAACCGGGTGGTGGTTGGCACCAGCAACGGAGCGCACAGCATCGCTGTGGCTTCCTGTGATGGTTGGGATGAGTTCACTGATTTTTTTAGTGCCTATGTCATGCACGAGGGAGGAGGATCGAAGTCAGGCAATTTCAAAGCCCTCAAACGGAAAGATGTCTACGTCATGATGGGAGCAGACTCCGCAAACCGGGCCTTTGCCGAGGGGATAGCCAAGGCCGTTGAGAAAAGCAACCCGAGGGTTGAAACCTACGCGACTCCCGGCGAAGGACATGGGATAGGCGACAAATCCCGGGAGGCAGCCAAGGCCTGGATTGAAAAAACCAGGCTGGCCCAGAAATGAACCCAAGATTGTAGGGGTGTCGGCGTGGGCCCGCCCCCCCTACAGATCCAAAGTCTCAATGCCCGGCCTGCTATTCCTGGATGTATTCCTGCTTCAGGCCAAGTTTTTCCGGGGCGTTCAGGATCAGCATTTTCATACGGATATCTTCCGGCACGGAGGACTTGCTCAGCTTGGAAACCACGATCAACAGAGTGATGGCCAAAGGCAGGGCCCAGATGGCGGGTTGCTCACACAGAATACGAATCAGGGGATGGGCCAACCGTATGGACCTCAAGATTGATCCACTGAAGATCGCTGAAGCTGGTCAGGCTGATTCCGCCCAGGGCCAGCAACCCACCGGTCAACATGCCGGTGGCCGCACCCTGAATGGTCATCCCTCGCCACCAGACACTCATGAAGAGCAGCGGAAAACAGCTGGCCGCCGCGATGGCAAAGGCCTGCCCAACCATGAAGTTGATCTGAAAAGGCTCCACCTGCATGCCAATAAAATAGAAACCACACCGATCAGGATGGCACAATAACGGAAGGCTTTCATCCGCTGATCAAGTGTTGATTGGGGACGAAGCATGCGACCATACACATCATATCCCAGCGCCCAGGTCATGGAAACCTTGAGACCGCTGAAGGTGCTCATAAAGGCGGCAAAAGCCCCCGCGCAGGTCACCCCGCTGATGATGGAGCCCAGGACGCCGTATTTCTCATTGAGAAGAAGCAGCAGTTCCAACACGATTTTGTCCGTTCCTTTGGCTCCTGTCGCCAGATAGAGTTCGGGAAATAGATTGCGTCCGGGGAGGCCGAAGACCGGGGGATAGATAGAAGACGCCGACCAGGATCATCACCCACATGAAGGTGCGCTTGGCGGCGGCCCCGTCAGAATTGGTATAAAAATGAACCAGGATATGAGGCAATCCCGCCGTTCCGCAGACAATGGCGATAATCAAGGAGTAGGTGTATCACAGGGAATACGGACGTGGCTCTTCAACTGATAATCCCGCCTTGTCCGCAGCCTTGGCCGGAAGCTCTTGACGCTCAAAGGTAGTCTCCGCAACCAGGGCGGACGGGACTGCTTCACCGGGTCTGCGGTTTTTTTCCAGATGAGCACCGTAGGCACCATAGACCGCCATCAACACGAAAATAGGAACCGAGGTGGCGAACATTTTAGTCCACCATTGAAAAGCCTGGATCTGGGTAATTCCTTTCATGCCTCCGAGCGCCACATTCAGCGTGATGATGACACCGACCAGAACCACCCCGCCCCAATATGGCAGGCCGTGGAAAATAAAAGCCAACGTGGTGCCGTCCCCCTTCATCTATGGCATGATGTAAACACCGAAACGGCGCAGGGGGCCCGCAATAAAGAGCAGGAGGAAAAGATAACCGCAGGTATAACAAACCGGATACCACAGGGCATCGTAACCCGAACTCATGACCATTCCGGCCACACGCGTCGCCATGAACTCCGGGAAAACATAATTGGCAGCGGCAGAGCCATTATAAAATATTAATTCCTATTTTTACCATACTTGAAAATGAGCTTTTTAAGTCTGGCATTGGGATTGCTTGTTTTCATCATCTTGAAGCAAGGGCACTTCCGTTGAAAGGCCCGGCTGCAACCTATGCCCAACTTCCTACTTAACTTATCACCGGCCTTCTCTTTGCTTTGCAGCTTTTCAGGCTTTGCGTTAAACTCCTGTTCCTAATCCTTCCGTTTCCCATGCCCAACTCTCAATCCCAATCCCAATCCCAGACCCGATCCATCTCCTGCCGTCTGCCACAGGGGGGACAAAAAACGGCCTACAATGAACTCCTCGACACTCAGGGGCAGTTCCGTCCGCAGTGGGGCAAGGTGCTGCCCTACCTCAGGCCCGAAGGGTTAGACAGTCTCAGCGAGTATTGGCAACAAGCCGAACGTATCCTACGGGACAACGGGGTGGCTTACCATATCTATAACGATCCAAAAGGCATGTTGCGGCCCTGGATGCTGGATGCCATCCCTCTCTGCATTTCCGGCACGGAATGGCAACACATCGAACGCTCCATCATCCAACGTGCCCACCTTCTTAACAACCTACTCAACGATTTCTATGGCCCTCAGAAACTTCTACAGGATGGTTTGCTGCCTTCCTCACTCGTTCTGGCCCACCCTGATTACCTGCGTCCCTGCCACGGCCTGACCGTCCCGAAAAATATCCGCCTGCACCTTTACGCCGTCGATCTGGCACGCTCCCCCGATGGAACCTGGTGGGTGCTGGCCGACCGCACCCAATCCCCCTCCGGCGCAGGTTATGCTCTGGAAAACCGTATCGTCATGAGCCGGGTTCTTCCCGAAGCCTTTCATGATGGAAAAATCGAAAGACTGGCCTCCTTCTTCCGCTCCACCCAGAGCATGCTGGCCAGTCTCTCCCCCCGCAGCGACCATGCCCCGCGCACCGTCCTTCTGACTCCGGGGCCCTACAATGAAACTTATTTCGAACACGCCTACCTTGCCCGCTACCTGGGCTATCCTCTCGTCGAAGGCTCAGACCTGCTTGTTCGCGAGCGCAAGGTTTATCTAAAAACCCTGGGTGGATTGCGCCAGGTGGACGTTATTCTGCGGCGTGTGGACGACAGCTACTGCGATCCACTTGAATTGAAGGGGAATTCCCTTCTGGGGATTCCCGGGCTGGTGGAAGCCATTCGCAGCGGAAATGTCACCGTGGCCAACAGCCTGGGCAGCAGCCTGGTCCAAACGCCCGCGCTCAGCGGATTCCTGCCCGGTCTCTGCCGCCACGTCCTTGGCGAAGATCTGCACATGCCCTCCGTGGCCACTTGGTGGTGTGGGGAAGATCCGGCCAAAAACTACGTCAAGAAGAACCTCGACCGCCTCGTGTTGCGCCCGACTTTTCCCGGGCCGAATTCCCTGCCCATTTTCGGCGACCGGCTCTCCGCCCGGGAAAAAACCACATTACTCAGGCAGATCGAAGAACGTCCGCGCGCTTTTGTCGCCCAGGAACAGGTCCGCCTGTCCGAGGCGCCTGCCTACCTGGGAAACCGTCTCGAATCACGCTCCATCCTGATGCGTGTTTTTGTCTCTGTAAACACGGATGGGAATTACATCGTGATGCCGGGTGGCCTGACCCGCGTGGCCAACTCGGAGACCAGCCACACCGTTTCCATGCAACAGGGCGGCGGCAGCAAAGACACCTGGGTGGAAGCCACCTCCTACCGCGAGTATATCAGCTTGCTGCCGCTTCACAGCTCCGTTGCCCTCCGTCGCGGCACCTACGACCTGCCCAGCCGTGTGGCAGACAATCTTTTCTGGCTGGGACGTTACGCCGAACGCAGCGAATCCACCGCCCGCCTTTACCGCGGCATGATCAACCGTCTCACCCTTGAGCAGGAACGCCACGAAATGGAAGCCATTTTTCCGGTGCTGCAGACCTTGGCCTACTTTGACCAGCTCAGCCTGGTCCCCGATATAACCATGCCGCGGGAACTGGTGGAAAACACACTCTCCCATGACCTGTTTGATCCCCAGAGACCGGGCAGCCTGCGGGCCATAGTGGAGCGGCTCCATGGTATCGCCGCCACCGTCCGGGACAGGATTTCCACCGACACCTGGCGCATCCTTAACCAGCTCAAGGAAAATCTGGAGCGGGACTCCTCCGGCGACGAACCACAGTTGGCTGACCAGTTGCTGATCCTCAACAACGTCATTCTTTCCCTGTCTGCTTTCAACGGCATGACCGGTGAAAATATGACCCAGAGCGTCGGTTGGAGATTTTTGCAGCTTGGACGCAAGCTTGAGCGTTCCCTTTACAGCACACGCCTTATTTTAGAGTCCCTCCAGGCAACTGCGGAAAACCAGTCTTCCCGGCTCGAACTGCTGTTGGAAATATTCGACTGTGTCATCACTTACCGGCAGAAGTATTTTTCCCTCCAGCAGGATGCTGTTCTGGATCTGGTGTTGACCGATGAGGACAATCCCCGCTCTCTGGCCAGCCAGCTCCGTTATGTTTCCGGACACCTGGAAGAACTGCCGCGGGATCCGGCAGATACCACACCCCATGCCGAGGAAAAACTGATCCTGCGTGCGCACAGCCAGATCCAACTGCTGAATTTCAGCCTGGAAAGTGACCCCGCCTCACGAACCCTCCTTTTGCAACAGCTCGAACAGGTCGAGAATGCGGTGGGCGAATGTTCCAATCTCATTGCCCTGCGTTATTTCAGCCATCTCCGCCCCTCCAGCGCCGGACATGGAGAAAATCTTCTGCGGGAGCTGCTGTGATCTACGAGGTTTATCACAAGACCGAATACCGCTACTCCGAACCGGTCACCATTTCCAACCACACCATCCACCTGCAGCCGCGCACGATGGATTACCAAAAAGTCCAACATTGCCTTTTGGACATCCATCCCCGCCCCAACACCCAGCGCGAGCGCACTGACTACTTTGGCAACAGCAGTCTTTTTTTTACCATCGAAGAACCCCACCTCCGGCTTCAGATCACGGCCCGGAGCCGGGTGGAGGTTCTCTCCCGCCTGATCCCTTCCGCACGACAGACACCTTTATGGGAGCAGAGCGTGGATATGCTGCTCAGGGATCAGACGCAGAGCGGGCTGCACGTGGCGGAATTTTTGCACGAATCCCCACTTATCCCCTACCTGCCGGAACTTCGCGACTACGCCCTGCTTTCTTTCCTCCCCCAACGCCCTCTGCTGGATGCTGCTCTCGACTTGAACCAGCGCATTTTCGAAGACTTCGATTTTGATCCGGCTGCCACTACGGTCAGCACCCCGGTCATGGATGTTTTCCGGGACCGCAAGGGGGTATGCCAGGATTTTGCACACATCATGATTGCCTGCCTCCGCTCGTTGGGGCTTGCCGCTCGTTATGTCAGCGGTTATGTCCGGACTGAGCCGCCGCGCGGAAAACCCCGCATTTTTGGCGCGGACGCCTCCCACGCCTGGACGTCCGTCTTCTGCCCGGGTTATGGCTGGGTCGATCTGGACCCGACCAACAACCGGATGGCTCTGAACGATTATGTGACCCTGGGATGGGGACGCGATTACAGCGATGTCAGCCTCATCCGCGGTGTTCTTTCCGGCGGCGGCCAGCACAGACTCTATTTTTCTGTCAACATGCAGCCGGAAATGATGTCGGCCTGATGCTTCCCCCTTTTTCTACAGCATACGGAACAGCCTGACGTAGGTAATGTTTCCCTTTGCTTCCGCCCAGTCCGCGCGTGGAAATATCAAGCCAGAACCCCGGCAGCAGAACCGCTGCAATACGGAGTCTTTTGGAATAGGTTCATAATCCATGGACGACAAGCCTCTGGGATTACAAAGCAATGTTTGTTTTTAGATTTTGGATTTTCCTTCATACGCTATAAGTTGTTGGATGCCTCCGACTTCAGACCTCCCCCTTTTTCAGCGGTGCTGCGCCGCTCTGGTGGAGCACTCCCGTGGCGCCGGACTTTTACTGGCAGCTCTTTGGCTGATGTTGTTTAATCAACTGCAGGTAGAGTGGTCGATCAACCCCCAATACAGCTACGGCTGGCTGATGCCCCTCCTCGGCTTCTACCTGCTCTACCGCCGCTGGGAAGACAGGCCCAAGCCTGAATCCCCAAACCAATCGCTCTACCCAATAATCCTTCAGGTCTCCCTTGCGACTGGCCTGGCTTTTCTGTTGTTGCCGGGGCGTTTGGTGCAGGAAGCCAACCCTGACTGGCGACTGGTCAGCTGGTGGCTTGCCTTTTGTGTCCTGGGCCTGACCCTGCTGGCCCTCTACCGTGCAGGGGGCTCTTCCTGGCTACGGCATTTTTCCTTTCCCTTCGTTTTCATGCTTTTGGCCGTTCCTTGGCCCACAGTGCCGGAACAGGCCGTCATTCAAAATATGATGCAATCCGTCACCACGGTAACGGTCGAAGCCCTGAACTGGTGCGGCATCTTCGCCCTCCAACGCGGTAATCTGATCGAACTTCCGGGTGGGGTGGTCGGCATTGATGAGGCCTGCAGCGGCGTCCGCTCCTTCCAATCCACCCTCATGGCCGCTCTGTTTATTGGCGAACTCTCCCGTCTGTCATGGGCCAAACGTCTTTTCCTCCTGGTCTCTGGCCTGGTTCTGGCTTTTCTCCTGAATTGTCTCCGGGCATTCTCCCTGGCATTTTTCTTCACCCGCAGCGGTTCCAAATCTCTGGAGGAATGGCATGACCCAGCCGGCTATGCAATCCTTCTCATCTCCTTCGGACTGCTTTTATTAATTGCCTACAAAATCGCGGGCCCTGCGCCCCATCCTAAGTCCGCCTCCCCAACCAATCCCCCAACGGAAGCACGCTTTTCCGGAAAATGGCTGGCCGCCATGGGCTTGTGGCTTTTGTTTTGTGAAGTCGGCACACGTCTTTGGTATCTCAGCCATGAGCAACATCAGACCAGCGGGCGAAACTGGACCCTCTCCTGGCCGCAAGAATCGGAAACCTTCCAAAAACGGGAAATTTCGGAGAAAGTCCAGACCATCCTGCGCTACAACGAAGGAACCCAGGGCCTGTTCCGTAATCCGGACGGAACAGTTTGGAATTTCTTCGAACTGGTCTGGTATCCCGGCCGGATTTCCGCGCAACTGACGAGAAGTCATTCCCCCGAGATCTGTCTTCCTGCGATTGGCGCCGCCCCTGTCGGAGAGAAATCCCGAGAGAGTTGGACCATTAACAGCATCCCTTTCACTCTTGATGCCTATACCTTCCGCCAAGGCCCGAACGACTGGTATGTTTTTTATGTTGCCTGGGAAAATAGTTCCAGTCCCCGGAACGACGCTTCAACAGATAATTTTTATGCCTACTCTGCCAAGTTTAAGGCCGTGTGGCGCGGGGAACGAAATTTAGGGCAAAAAGTTCTCCAACTGGCAGCCTCCGGCTATCCGGATCGCCAATCCGCTCAATTCGCTCTCAAAGAATATCTTACAAAATCCGTCATCCCTGAGTAAGATACTCAATCTTCAGCCACGAGGTCAGTGTTCCCAAAACCAAGGCCCGGTGTATTGCCCTTCATTTGATCGTGTTGATTCCCTTTTATTCAACGACAACGCTTGCGTCGCTTCCCGGTTCGCGGCAAAATCAGCCATGGCTACCGAGCTGACCCGCCTTGTTGAGTACACTGAAAAACATCTCTCACACCAAGGCTTCCAGGATTATCCCGGAGCACTGAACGGCCTCCAGCTCGAGAACAACGGGCACCTTACGCGCATTGCCGCCGCCGTCGATGCCAACCTCCTGACCATCGGCGAAGCAGTGGCCGTCAAAGCGGACCTCCTCGTCGTTCATCACGGTATCGGCTGGTCCCCCCTCTGCCCGGTCACCGGAGTCCGTTACCAATGGTTCAATCTGGCCGTTGAAAACAACCTCGCCATCTACAGCTCCCACCTCCCCCTTGACGCCCATCCCGTCCTTGGAAATAATATTTTGTTAGCCAAAGCTCTCGGCCTGAAAAAAACATCCCCCTTCTTCTTTGAAAAAGGAATCCACCTCGGATATCAGGCCAAAGGTTCCTGGCAACGTGAGGAACTCCTGGCCCGTGTGGGCAAGGCGACCGGAGCAAAACCCCTCTTGCTGCCTTTCGGACCCATCACAGTCAAACGCGTAGGCATCGTGACCGGAGGGGCCGGCAACAGCCTGGCCAAAGCAGCCGGGGAGGGAGTGGACACCTTCATCACCGGTGAAGGTAATCACTGGACTTTTTCCACCGCCCAGGAACTCGAAATCAACGTGATCTACGGCGGCCACTACGCCACAGAAACCTTCGGAGTCAAAGCACTTGCCGCGCATCTCTCCAAAAAATTCAAACTGCCCTGGTCCTTCATCGACGCTCCCAGTGGACTCTGATTTATGTGCGCCTTTTTCAAGAAAAAAGACAAGCTCTTCAAACCCGGCAAAAAAATAATCGCCTCCGGTAAATCCGGCGCCATCCGCAAGGTTTGGGCCGGCTTTGCCCGCAGCGAGATCCTCGATTGGTGGCAGAACAAAAAAGCTGCCGTCCTGCTGGATATTCCCGCCACCCATTTTGCCGAACGTTCCGACCTGACCGGAAAACTGCTTTGGGCAGATGTCTGCGAGGGCTTGGTTATAAGGGGAGTGCTGGAGACGAAAGCCGGAAACTCCCTCATCCGGGTGGTGACACGTGCCGCCGATGCGGAGGAATTGAAACAGTTCGGACATCCCCGTATGCCAGTGCTGGAAGCACCTCTCTTTGCTCCACTCCCGGATCACCTTTTTGAAGAGGAGGAAGAGCCCGATCTGTTCGGACTACCGTCCACTCTGGGTTAGGGTCTGTCAGGACCTAAACCTGCCTGATCCCACAGGCATAACAAGTGTATCCCGCTCCGAAGGAACACAGCCAGGCATCCGCGACCCCGTCCTGCAGGGCCTTTTCCAAAGCAAAGAGAACCGAGGGACTGCTCATGTTTCCGTTCTGGCGCAGAACCTCACGGCTGTAGCTGTAGCCTTTGGCTGGTAGTTTTTGTTCCACGGCTTCGATCACTTTTTTGCCTCCGGGATGGATCAAAACCGTTGTTGCAGGCCGGCTGCCGCTTGCCAGATAAAGTTCTGTGACCGTTTCGGCAGCCAGGGCCGGCACGGCTTTGTCCAACACATTGCGCAGTTTTCCCCCGGCGTTGACAAAACGCAGCAGTTCCCGTTTCTCCGGAAGATGCAGTGTCTGAAATCCCCCGCAATAAAGGGGTCTCACCCCTTTATCTCCGCTCTTTTCCCCGCTCCAGATACTGGCACTGGCACCATCGGCAAAAAGCGCGGCACTGATCAGAACCCCGGGATCGTTGTCCAGATAAAAGGCGGCCGAACAAATTTCCACTGCCACACAGGCCACTTTCGCCTGAGGATGGACTTTGGCAAAATTGTGGGCGGCACGCATTGTGGGAATGGCAGCACCGCAGCCCTGTCCCACGTTATCCAGAAGAAAGGCATCGCCACGTAATCCCACGCGATGCGAAATGTGCGAAGCCAACCCCGGACAGATATAGCCGGTGCAGGTGCAGACAAAAAGCGCATCCAATTCTGACGGATTCAATCCCGCCTTCCCAAGGGCGTCCCGTAAAGCTTCAGCGCCAAGAGCAGGGCCTGTTTCTTCAAATCGATGATTAAGAGACTCTGCATCCAGGGTAAAAAGTTCATCCAGATCGGAGCAGCAGAAATGGCGCGAGTCGATCCCGCTGTTGCCATTGAGCACTTTGTTCAGAAGCTCCATCGCTCCCGGCCTCAGTTCCCGTGCCCACGTTGACTTCTGTAGTGAATCCCAGACCTCTTTTTGGGAAAAGCGATGCGAAGGAACCCGGTTGGCGAGGGAATGGAGATACATGAAGGAGAGGCTTGAGAAAGAGATTAACGGAAAGCCGGGAACAAACAACAGGAAGTCCCAGAAGTTTTACGGGGCTATTTCTTACGCTGATCCGGCAAACGATCCAGCGCATCTGCGTCTTCCACCCGGTTCTGATTCCAATAATCCGACAGAACGCTTTTCTTTAAATGGAGTCTGGAGCCATCCGCACGTTCCCACGAAATCATGCGGTGGGGTGTTGACGCTTCAAAAATAATCGTATCCTTACCACCAGTATGTGAGAGCTCGTAGGATATTTCTTTCGATGTGCGCCTGGTTTCGGTAAGATTACCGGGGGCAAAGTTTAACTTGCCGGTGCGGGGACTGAGAGTACTTGGAAAAACATCAAGCCGGAGAGGTTGAACAAGAGGGGTGGAGGCCGACATCCGCAACACCAGAGGGACATCATCATAAAAGAGCCAGGGGCCCGGCGGTAGTTTGATTTCGGATGTTTGATCACCTTCTCCATCGAAATAGCTCAGGATATTCAACGTCATGTTATCCTTACCGATACGCGCCGACTTGAAGGTGGCTCCACAAGCCTCCTGATTGGACATGGTAAACTTGAGTTGTTTTCCGGTTGTGCAGGAGAAGAAGGAGGAAATCATCTGCCGATAGGTATAAACACCTGTGGGAATGGAAAGTATTTGGTTGAGTTTAATGACGGAAAAATCACTTTTGCCTGCGGCCTTCACGTTCTTCTTTTGATCCCAGCCTTCTTTCACCAAAACGTGGGTGACCTCGCTCTTCCGGGCAATTCCATAACGGATTTCAGTTGCCTCATACAAATTGATTTCGGCCTTACCCTGATCCCAATATGGAAGTTGGAGCAGTGAGGGTGTCGGCGTGGCATTAAGTGTTGGGGAGAGCACTGAGAGGCAGCCGAAACAAAGGGCCTGAAAAAGTCCGGAAGATTTCATCAACTAACCTAGCCGGAAAAAGATTATTTTACCAAGTTCCTTTTAAAGAACTGGATTTGCACTTTCCCTGTTATGAGCGATGATATAACCAGATGGAAACCAAACTGCCCCCGGGAGTCGCCCCCGACGAAATGATTTTAAGTGTTCTACCCTACGCCCACGAAAGGGGGGGGGTTCTGATCCAGCCGGAGGATATGGGCAAAGTGAAATCGCGCGCGTTGCTGGCGATGGAAGAACAGGTCGGCTCCCAGTTGAAACAAATCTACGGTCAGGTGGAGGTTCTGGCCCGTCAGGCCCAGGAACTTCGGCGTCGGGCGGAAATTTCCCAACGTCTCTATCAAGTGGAGATGCGGCACGAACCTTTGATCGGCCATACTTACTATGTCTATGAACGCCCGGATCAGAGCTGGTGGTTTTCGTTGATCGAACCTTCCTCCTGGCCCGGGAAATCAAAAAAGCACGTCGCAACAGTCCGTCTCATGGCCGATCATACCTGGGATGTGGTGGAGGATGTGAGAGCTGATCTGCATCCACAGAATTAGGGCCCGTTTCCTGGCCGGAAGAATAGTCTGAAGAAAATTTGGACATTCAAATGGACAACATGACATTGCCGCCGCAGACCGGCACGAAGGCACCGGTGATAAATCCCGCCAGATCCGATGCCAGAAAGGCAACCGCGTTGGCGATGTCTTTGTCCTCACCACGTCGACGCAGCGGAACATTTTTATTATAGAGTTCCTGATTTTCCGTTTTGTTAAGGCGATCCCGCTCGCTGATGGTCCAGCCGGGGGCGACTTGGTTGACAGTGATGCCGTGCCCGCCAATTTCCCTGGCCAGAACTTTGAGCACACCATCCATGCCACGTTTACCTGAAACATAGGCCGAGTGGTTGGGCAGACATTGGACGGCGCACTCGGTGGAGATCGCAATGACACGACCCCCGCCTTTTTCGATCATGCCCGGGACAAACTGCTGGGCCATAAGAACGTTCTGCGCCACCGTGGTTCTGAACTGGTCTTCGTAGTCGGCCAACTCCTGGTCCATAACAGCTTTCCACTTATATTGGCTGACTGCATTGTTCACGAGGATGTCGGGAGAGCCCAGGTTCTTTCTGACCAGGTCACCCATCGCTTTGACTGAAGCGGCATCTCCTACATCCGCCTGAACCACG
>Ga0209591_10006413_pt1 | contig 13076 bp, 12 predicted proteins | sample MAT01_FD_187207 | JGI IMG/M metagenome (GOLD analysis project Ga0209591, IMG submission 187207) | Freshwater microbial communities from Lake Fryxell liftoff mats and glacier meltwater in Antarctica - MAT-01 (SPAdes) (version 2) | ecosystem: Environmental > Aquatic > Freshwater > Ice > Liftoff...
TTTTTTAGATATTGCAAAATACAGTATTGAGAAAAAATTTTACATACAAATAAAATACCCTTTGACAAAATATTCAGATTTGTCAAAAGGTATAAAATATTTTTAAATATTTACCCTATAATTATTTTATTATTATTTTATTAAAAGCATTTTTTTCGATTCAATAAAATTGCCTGACTGAAGCCTGTAAACGTATGTTCCGCTTGACAATTCTGAAGCATTAAAACCAACAACATAATTTCCGGCAGTTTTAAATTCATTTATAAGAGTCATAATTTCTTTTCCGCTCAAATCAAAAAATTTAAGATTTACATTTCCTGATATTGGAATAGAGAAATTAATATTAGTAGAAGGATTAAATGGATTTGGAAAATTTTGACTTAAACTATAATCTGAAGGAATAATATTATTATAATTATTTATTTCCGAAATTAAAGACATTCTTGCAATTAAACCATTATCACCAACAACCCATCCTTTCGGACATCCTGCTGTAACTTCTAAATCAATATCATTATAAACAGCACCCGGCTGAGTAAAAACAGTATTCCATGTTAAAGCATTATCAGTTGATCTGTATATATTAGAATTGTTTCTTATTGCCCACCAGTCTGTCCCTGTACCATCAATTCCATTCAAACTTCCTGAAACTCCCGGGGAAACTACCGGCGAATAATTTAAACCTCCGTTAGTTGACTTCACCATAATATCTCCTGCAGCCAGCCCATTTGAAACAGAATTAAAATGAAGAGAAAAAGAATTTACATTTCCTGAAGTAGAACCATAATTCCAGTTCAATCCCAAATCAGCAGAATAATAAACTTTTGTGCCGTTTGTTCCAAACCACATATAACTTCCTGAAATAAATAATGAATTATTCCAACCTGTATTACTTCCAATTACAACAGGTTCATTCGGCATTCTTGACCATGAAGCACCTCCATCGGTAGTTTTTAAAACAGTCCACTTCCCGTTAACCGGGTCTCCGGTAGCATAACCTTCATTTACTGAAATCATTTGAATAGCATTAATAAATCCATTTGACTGAGAATAAGTTTGAATCCAGTTTAGTCCGCCGTTAGTAGTTTTATAAATAAAAGTGGAAGTAACAGAGCTTGCAGTTGCCAGTGCATCATTATTGCTCCAGGCATAAATATTGGAAATATCACCAGTAATAACACCCGGATTAGGATTTCCATTTGTCCATGTAAGTCCTCCGTTAATTGTTTTTCTTACAGTTCCTGAATTTCCACCTGTCCATCCAACTAAATCTGATACTGCAGAAACTGATAACAATTGTGAAGGAGTACCTGAATTTTGTGAAACCCAGTTATAATCACAAACTGAATTAAAAGTTTGCACATTATGATTAATGTTGTAATTATTAATTTCAACAAAATCAGATTTACTCTTTTTAATATTATTATTTGATTTGCCGGAAATATTTTTAGAATATGAAAAGTTACAGGAAAAAATTATTACTGTTATTGTATAGAAAATTATTTTACTCATTAAAATTATTTAAATTATATTAATCAGATTAATTGAATTAAATAATTAATTCAATGAAATTATGAATATTTAAAAAATTTCTAAATTAAAATTAATAATAAAAAAAGCCCGTGTTAAAAAAATAACACGGGCTTTGAAAAAATATATATTTACAGAATTACTTTATAAGTAACATTTTCTTTGTTTCTACAAAACTACCTGATTCTAATCTGTAGAAATATGCACCACTCGGAAGATTAGCTGCATTGAAACCTACTAAATAGTTTCCTGCGTTTTTAACTTCATTAATAAGTGTTGCAACTTCTTTTCCAACCATATCATAAACTTTTAATGAAACTAATCCTGATTTAGGAATAGAGAAATTAATGTTTGTTGTAGGGTTAAAAGGATTTGGATAATTTTGTTTCAATAAGAATGATTCAGGAACTTCTACTCCAATGCTTGAAACTCCGGTAGTAGTAGACATTTTTGCAATTACTCCAGCAGATCCAACTACCCATCCCTGAGGGCATCCTGCAACTACTACTAAATCTATATCCTGGAATGTTGCACCTGTCTGAGTATATGCTGAAGCCCATGAAGTTGCACCATTGGTTGAACGAAATACTTCTGTTCCGCTTCTGATAGCCCACCAGTCTGAACCAGCTCCATAAATTCCGTTTAAGTTACCGGCTGTTCCAGGTGCTGCAGCTGCAGAATAACTTGTTCCACCGTTTGTTGATTTAACCATAGCTGTACCGCCTGCTAAACCTGTTGTTAGACTATTATAATGAACTGCATATGTGTTTAAAGTTCCAGTTGTCGCTGCAAATGCCCATGTCAAACCTGCATCTGATGAGTGGTAAACTTTTGTTCCGTTTGTACCAAACCATAAATCCGAACCAATAGCTACAAATGAATTATTCCAACCCGCATCTCCACCAATAACAGCAGGCTCAGTTGCCATTCTTGCCCATGTGCTTCCAGCATCTGTTGTTTTTACTACAGTCCATTTACCCGCGACCGGATCTCCAACTCCATAACCGACTGTAGGAGAAACCATTTGAAGTGCATTAATGAATCCACCTGCTAAAGTATATACCTGAGTCCATGTTGTTCCACCATTGGTAGTTTTATAAATAAATGTAGCAGCAGGAGAAGTTGTGCAAATTGCATCATTTGCACTCCATGCATAAATATTGTAAATATCTCCACTGATGACACCTGGTGTTGTATTACCATCTGTCCAGGTTGTACCACCGTTTACTGTTTTTCTTACAACTCCGGCTGCACCACCTGCCCATCCTACTAAATTTGAAACTGCTGAAACTGTATATAACAATGAAGTAGTACCTGATGTTTGTGCTGCCCAGGAATATGAACATACAGGAGGTGGAGCTCCGCTTCCTGAAACTGTAATCATATCAACTCCGATAAGATTACTATTGTCTCCCAAAGGTCCGCCATTAACTACATTGTATCTTAATGCAAATCTTCCGTTAGTACCCGCTGTAGCCATTCTGTATTTTCTTTGTGCCCATGATCCTGAAACAGTATTTAAGAATCTTCCTAATTCTACCCAGCTTCCTGCTTCCGGTGTGGAATCACCTGCTGCTGAATACATAACTCTCATAGAATCTGGAAATGGATTTGCTGTAACAGATCTTTCCCAGAACATTAAAGAATCTCCGGCACTGATATTCATTTTTGGAGATACTAACCAACTGTCAATATTGTTTGTACCTGTTACAACATTAAAATTTGCCATAACATAACCTGTTGAAGGACCATTGAAAGCAGGCCAGCTAGTTCCACCCTGAAACCAAGTAGCTGTCAAACCCTGTGCTCCTACTCCTCTGTAATAAACTTTATAACCTCTTGCTTTTAAAGCTGTTGTATCATTTGCACCGTTAAGACTATCTACAAAAGTAATTGCTGATGCAGGAGTATTTGGGTTTCCGATATTATCTACAATATTTCCTTTTGTATTGAGTAAATCAGGTGTTTTTGATCCATGAGGATCGTTGTTATTTGTAAACCCTAAAAAAATCCCTAATGCCATTACTCCGGCAACTAAGAACATTGTAATTCTTGAAGTCATTTTTTTGCCTTTCTGTTTTTAATTAATGAAAATTAATATTTATTTTTTGTTTAAATTGTACAAGAAAAGATAAAATAATAATTTGGTTATTCTTTTAACATTTCCTTAATACTTCTTTCACAAAGATATTACATTCAACATTAAAATTCAAGATTCGAATTTAATAAAAAAAAAGACCTGTGCTTTTGAAACACAGGTCTTTGATGTAAATTTATTTATATATTTTATTTCAATAAAAGCATTTTCTTTGTTTCAACAAAACTTCCTGATTCTAATCTGTAGAAATAAGTACCACTTGATAAATTAGAAGCATTGAATTGTAGATTATAGCTTCCTGCATTCTTCACTTCATTAACTAATGATACAACTTCTTTTCCTACTATATCATAGATTTTTAAACTTACCAATCCTGATTTTGGAATTGTATAATTAATAGTTGTTGAAGGGTTAAATGGGTTTGGATAGTTTTGTGATAAACTAAAACTAACCGGATTATTAGAAATTACAGTGTTGTTATTAACTCCAGTAATTAATCCACCATTTGAAACTGTCCATGCAACAACAGCTTTTAATACTGCTCCGAATCCGCCTGTGTAATATCTTGGATCCTGAAATACAGTAGCAACATTGTATCCTATCTGAACATTTCCAATTGCAGCTAACGTATCTGCATTTGTGCGATTTGTATATCTGTATAATGAAATGGCAGATGCATCGAACTTGCTGCAACCATCAGGCCAGTAGCTTCCTCCGGGAGGTGTTGCTGACATTGGTCTTTGGTTACCGACATCGATTGTAACTCCTTCTGTAGCAGGAGCTGTTGTCTGAGCATTATCCAATCTGTAAACAAATTTTCCGTATGTTTCTGCAAATTCTAAATCTCTTCCACCGCTAGTAGCTCTGCTGTAATTGTATCCCTGGTCGGCACCAATACTTATCAGTGATTTTTTACTGGACGCAGTTCCGGTTAATAACCAAGCTTTTACCTGAGCACGAGCACCAGCTCCTAAATATCTAAGAATAGCTGCATCAAAACTTGTTTCCTGTAAAATGATTGTAGTGTAAGATGTTAAAGAAGGAAGAACAGTATTTGAATCAAATCCCATTCTTGTAATATTTCCTACATATCTCGGTAAATAAGAATTCATTGTATCTCTGTCTGCTTTTCTTTGAGCTGTACTTGTTGCTAAAGTGTCATGAAAAAGTACAAGTGTATTACCTGTTGCCGGAGGAGGTGTTAATGTTTTCAGTACATAACCAACGATTGCATAATTCTGATAATTCAATGAAAGTAAAAATTTTCCGTCTTTTACAAAAGCTTCTGCACCACCTGCAATACCAAGTGTGCCGCCGACTAAAGGAACTGAGTATATTTTTGTATTTACGTTTGAGCCAATGTGTATTCTGTTTAGAGTATTAGGAGTACCAGTTGTTGCACCTTGACTCCAAACCCATAAAAATGCAGAGTCCGCTGTAGATGTACTGTCAAATGCCATTCCGTATTTACCGGGTAATACATTTGCAAGAGTTTTTAATACAACTCCGTTAGTATCACGGCAGACTATATTATCTGAGAAATTACTGCTCCAGAATCCTTTTCTGTTTGGGTCCCATGCAATAGTTCTGTATGCAGCACCTGCATGTGTGAATGTTGCAAGTCTGTTTCCATTTGCATCCATTTTATATAACGCAGTACTTGCAGATCCGCCCCACAAATATGAAGTGCCGGATCCGTCAGGACCTACTGTCATATCTCTGATTGCACCGGTACCGCCATTATATGCAGTATTTGAATCGGCAATAGTACCAGGACCGCCATTTGCTCCGTCAGGATTTAATCTGTAAAGGGTTGCAAGATTCCATCTGTTGTTTATGTATTTTCCGTTGAAATAACATGCTCCGACAGAGCCAGCGCTTTGTCCGCTTGGAAGTAATGCAAAATTATAATTCCATAAAGTTGGAGGAAAACCTGCAGGAACTAATGTATCAGTCTCTGATGTAAGTACTAACTTTGAAATATCAGGTGTCTGATAATTTGTAGTTGATTGCGGTGCTGAATCATTTCTTGGATCATCCTGTATTCCATATCCGTAAATCAGGAAAGATACAAGAAGTAGTGGTAAAGCATAAATCAATAATTTTGATTTCATTTTTTGCTCCTTTTTTTGTTTAGTTTACAATAATTTAAATATTAAATTATTTATTTTTTTTAGTTAGAAATAACTATCTGTTTTCCTTAAGTTATTCATTCTTAAATTTATAATCAATAAATAAACTGAGACTTTTTTAAATAATTGGTTTTTCCGGAATTCAAAAAAATCAATTCTTTTGTAAATTGAATATGAAACTGTAATAATCTATTTTGATTAAAATTAATAAATAAATGTCATTAACTTTTAATAAATTTTTTTTATTCCTCACAGTTTTATCAGTAATTATTTTTCAATCTTGCGGTAAAAAAGAAGAGCCGCAAACCTTTGTCCCACCTCAGCAGGAAAATAATATTGACAAAGAAAAAGAAAACAAAGAACGGGAAGAATTTGAAAAATTGAAAAGGTTAAAAGATGGAATAACCGATACTTCTGCTATTACAAAAGACACAATTTCAAATAAAACTGATTCTGCAAAAACAATAACAGACACAACAAAAAAAGCTGCTGATAAAAAAACTGATAAGAAAAAACTTGTTCAGAAAGAGAAAGAATTAAATAAAAGATTAGATAATCCAACTACAGCAATAACCGATTATCTTGAATTTCTGAAAAGAGGAACAAGTGACGGCGGAAACTTTGAAAAGAACATGAAAAAAGCTTCAGACCTTTGGCAGTCAGGTAATATAGACAGATTTAAATCAAATTATAAAAACACAAATAAAATAGTAATCCTAGAAGAGCCGAAAATTATTTCGCAAAATGGTAATGATGCAGTCGTACAGGTAAAAATAAAGAAAATTGACAGAAAAAACGGAAAGAACGAAGAAATGGAAATGACAGTTAAATATAATCTTTATGCTGACAGCAAAGGAAAATGGAAAATAAAAGATAACATAGTTGTAAAAAAATAAAAATTATTTTAAACAAATTAAAATTATATAAAAAAAATTAATGAGTATTTTAGTAAACAAAAAAACAAAGGTAGTTGTGCAGGGAATTACAGGATCGGAAGGTTCATTTCACGCAGGTCAGATGATAGAATATGGTACAAATGTAGTTGCAGGAGTGACTCCGGGAAAAGGAGGAAGTTTATTTCAGGAGAAAGTCCCGATTTTTAATTCTGTCAGCGAGGCAGTAAAATTAACAGGAGCAGATGCTTCTGTGATTTTTGTACCGGCATCATTTGCTGCAGATGCAATAATGGAAGCTGCAGATGCCGGAATAAATGTAATCGTATGCATTACAGAAGGAATTCCTTCTGAAGACATGATAAAGGTTTATGAATATGTAAAGAATAAAAATACAGATACACATTCAGTAAGATTTATCGGACCGAATTGTCCGGGAATAATTACACCGGATGAATGTAAAATCGGAATTATGCCAGGATTCATTCATAAGAAAGGAAGAGTTGGTTTGATTTCAAGAAGCGGGACATTGACTTATGAAGCTGTGTGGCAGATGACTGAACTCGGAATTGGACAGTCAACATGTATTGGTATTGGGGGCGATCCTGTAATCGGCACAAGATTTATTGATGCGGTAAAATTATTTAATGAAGATAAAGATACTGATGCAATTATGATGATAGGTGAGATTGGCGGGAGTGCAGAGGAAGAGGCAGCGTATTATATTAAAAAGAATGTTAAGAAACCTGTGATTGGATTTATCGCAGGAAAGACAGCACCTCCCGGAAGAAGAATGGGTCATGCAGGAGCAATTATTTCCGGCGGAAAAGGTACAGCAGACGAAAAAATAAAAGTAATGAAAGATTGCGGAATCATTATTGTGGATTCTCCGGCTGATATTGGAATAACAATTCAGAAAGCTATAGGAAAACTAACAAAAAAAATTGTAAAAAAAACTGTTTCAAAATCAAAAAAGCAGATTGTTAAAGTTAAGATTTCCTAAAGATTTCCTAAAGAGTTCTTAAAGAGTTCTAAAGAGTTCTTAAAGAGTTCTAAAGAGTTCTTAAAGAGTTCTAAAGAGTTACATTTTTTAAAAATCAAGAATTCATTCAAAAAAAATTGACAGAAATTAAAATTAATAATGCAAAGTTTTTTGCTTACCACGGAGTATTGGAGTATGAGCAGAAATACGGGAATGAATTTGAAGTTGATATTTCCATGAAATGTAGCCTTGAGAATCTCGGAACCACAGACGACTTAAATGAAACAGTTAATTATCTGGAAGTTTATCATTTAATTGAAAAACTATTCACATTGAATAAATTTTTTTTAATAGAGACTTTGAATCAGAATATTTGTACAGAGATTCTGAATAATTTCCCCAAAGTAAATTCAGTAAAAGTCAGTATAAGGAAACCGAATGCACCGCTTGGAATTATTGACTCAGTTGAAATAATAAATGAAATTAAAAGAGAAGAATAATGACGGAAGTATATTTAGGAATAGGTGCAAATATCGGCGACAGAGTTTCATTCATTGAAAAAGCAGTTAATGAAATTAAAAATATTCCGGAATCAAAATTCATTGTTTCTTCTTCAGTATATGAAACTGAGGCATGGGGAAAAACAGATCAGGATGATTTTTTAAATTGTGTAGTCGAAATTTATTCAGATTTAAGTGCAGAAACTTTACTGAAAAAGCTGAAAGACATTGAAAAACAAATAGGCAGAATTGAAAATAAAAAATGGTCAGAAAGGGAAATAGACATTGATCTTTTGTTTTACGGAAATGAAATTATAGAGAATGATTTAATTAGTATTCCGCATCGTGAGATTGAAAACCGAAAGTTTGTGCTTGTCCCGTTTGCAGAATTAAATCCGGATTTTTTGCATCCTGTTTTAAAAAAAACTATTCAAGAATTAATAATTTCTTCAACTGATAAACTGAATGTAATAAAATATCAATCAAAAGAAGTTTAATTAATTAATATAATTTGGAAGAAAAAAAAATAAAATATATTGCAATAGAAGGAGTCATCGGAGTCGGTAAAACTTCTCTTGCAAAAAAACTTTCTGAAAGACTTAACGGAAAATTAATTCTGGAAAATTTCGAAGATAACCCTTTTCTGGAAAAATTTTATAATGATCCTGTAAGCTATTCATTTCATACACAGATGTTTTTTCTTATGAGCAGATATAAACAATTGCAGGAGATTAAGCAGATTGATCTTTTCCATGAATATTATATTTCAGATTACATTTTTGAAAAAGACAAAATATTTGCATATCTGAATCTGCAGGATGACGAGCTGAAATTGTATGAAAAAATAGTCGGGTTGATAGAAAAATCTATTATCGTTCCTGATCTGATTATTTATCTGCAGTCTACAGTTGACAGGTTAATGCAGAATATAAAACATCGTGACAGGGAAATTGAAAAAGAAATTAAAGAAGATTATATAAAAGATCTGAATGAAGGATATAATTATTTTTTCTTCAGGTATAAAGCTTCAAAGGTTATGATAGTAAATTCCGCTGAGATTGATTTTGTAAATAACGACAGTGATTTTGAAAATCTGATCAGTGAAATTCTAAAGCCGGATCACTCATCACTTGAATACTATAATCCGGTAATATCTAAAATTGCAAAATAAATATTTTTTCTTCATAATATGACACGGTTAATAATAATACTCCTTTTAATATTTATAATTCTTTCACTCATAAAAGCTTTTGTGAAAAAAACTGTAATAAACCCATTTAAAAAAAATATAAACAACAAATCAAATTCAGACATAGATTTAAAATCAGGTAAGACAGATAAAGATGAAAACATTATTGATGCAAAATTTGAGGAAATAAAATAATTTCCTGATATGTTAAAATACATTTTCAAGATTTTCGGAAATTCAGAGAAACCCGATTTAAAATACATTAAAACTGAAAATGTAAAAAACATTCTTATAGTCAGACAGCATAATCAGCTTGGAGATATGCTTTGTTCGGTGCCTTTATTTGCAGCTATCCGTAAAAAATTTCCTAATGCACATATTACACTTGTAGCCTCACCTATTAACTATGAAATATTATTCAGCGATATAAATCCTTTCATTGATAAAGTTATTACATATCAGAAATCTTCCATGAAAAATTTACTTGAATTTTATGCAGAGTTAAAATATCATGAATATCAGATCGGAATTGTTCCATCGACTGTTTCGATTTCAAGGACATCGCATTTTATAAATTATTTTTCGGGAGCAAAAATCAGAGTCGGAGTTAATAGTATAGATGATAAATTAAATTCAGTAAATTATCTTTTAAATGTTAAATCCGATTTCAAATGGAATGAAAAAAAACTTCATCAGGTTGACAGAAATCTTGAAGTCGGGAGGCAGATTAAATGTGATTTAACAGAATCAGAAAAGAAAGAAGTGATGATACATTTAAGTGAAGAGGAAAAAATATTTGCAAAGTCATATATGAAAGTAAACTTTCCCGATACCGGTAAGTTAGTCATTGCTTTTCATCCGGGTGCGGGGAAAATTCAGAACAGGTGGCGGAGTGAAAATTTTATTTTATTAATGAAAATGTTTTATGAAAAACACGGATGTTATTTGCTAATGACTTCAGGTACAATAGATAAAGAAATTACTGATTTCATTAAACATAATTTAAAAAATAACAATATAAACATAAAAGTTCTTGATAAAACAACTATCCGAAAAGTTGGTGCAGTTATAAAAAACACAGATTTATATATTACAAATGATACAGGAACGCTTCATGTAGCCGGAGGAGTTGACGCAAATGTAATTTCACTTTTCGGTCCGACACACGGTTATGAATGGGCACCTAAAGGCGACAATAAAATTTTTATACAATCACCTTCAGAAAACATAAATGATATTACCATAGATAAGGTCTTCGAAACTTCACAGCAATTATTAAATAAAATTTTTGAAAAAAAGAAATTATAATTGAATAAAATTATTGCAGCGATAGACATTGGAACGAATTCATTCCATTTGGTAATTGCTAAAATTGATACGAAAAAAAGATTTACTGTTCTTACCAGAGATAAGGAAGTCGTGCGTCTCGGTACGAGCTCTAATGATATGAAATACATTACAGAAGATTCGATGCAAAGAGGGATTGAAACTCTGAAAAGATTTAAATTGATTTGTGATTCTTATAATGCTGAAATAATTGCAGTCGCGACGAGTGCTACTCGTGAAGCATTAAATAAAGATATTTTTCTTTCAAAAGTTTTTGCAGAAACAGGAATTGAAATTAACATTGTTTCAGGCTATGAAGAGGCGAGACTTATATATCTTGGGGTGCTTCAGTCACTGGATGTTTTCGATAAAAAGATTTTACTGATTGATATCGGCGGAGGAAGTACGGAATTTCTGATTGGTGAAAAAGGAGAAGTAAAGTCTGCAAGCAGTATTAAAATTGGTGCAGTCCGGCTTACACATAAATTTTCATTAGAGGATAAAATTGATAAGACAAATTTAAAAAATTCAAAACAATTTGTAAAAGGCGCAATAAATCAGATTGTACGTTTACTTGAAAATGAAAAGTATGATTTAGTGATAGGATCATCGGGGACGATTATAAATATAGGTGCGATTATAAGTTCTGAAAATAATCCGGAAGGAGAGATTGATATTAATCTGAATGGTTTTATTTTAAAGAAAAAATCTTTGGAAAATGTTTTCAGTAAAATTTTCAATGCTGAAACAAAGTTCGCCAGAATAGCAATTTCTGGGCTGGATCCGAAACGGGCTGATATTATAACTGCAGGTGCGGTAATACTCGAACAAATTACTGCCGAACTTAAAATTGATAAAATAACTTTATCGGGTTATGCACTTCGTGAAGGAATTATAATGAATTATATTCAGCAAAACAGCGGTGAGTATGATTTCGGGCATTTAAAAAATGTAAGATATAACAGCGTTGTTTATCTCGGGGAGTTGACAAATTTTGACAGAGAGCATGCCTTTCAGGTGATGAAAACAGCTGATAAGATTTTTGATTTTATAAAACTGAAATTCGGGTTAAGTGATGACGACCGCGAATATCTTGAAGCAGCGGCTTTGCTGCATGATATCGGTTACCATATTTCGCATACAGATCATCATAAACATTCTTATTATATTATCCGTCATGCGGAAATGCTGGGCTTTAACGATAAGGAGATTGAGATTATAGCAAATATTTCCCGTTATCACAGAAAATCACATCCTAAAGTAAAGCATGAAAATTTCAATAAACTTGATTTACAAAGTAAAGACCTTGTAAAAAAACTTTCGGGAATTTTGAGAATTGCCGATGCTCTTGACAGAAGTCATTCTAAAATGGTGAATGATTTTGATATGAATATTAAAGATAAAGTTCTGGAAATAACTCTGAAAAATTGTAATGGTGATCCTTCTCTGGAAATCTGGGGAGTCAATGTGAGAAAGGGTTTGTTTGAAGAAAGTTTTGGATATGAAGTGAAAGTAAAGTGTGAAAGTAAAGTGTGAAAGTAAAGTGTGAAAGTTAAGAGTGAAAGTTAAGAGTGAAAAATAAATAAAAAGAAAAATTAACCGAATAAACTTTTTAAAATTTTTTCAAACTCTTCTTTGGAAAAATCCTGTTGATAATAAATCTTAAACAATTCTTTCTTTTTTTCTGATTCGGATAAATGAGCAGGCAATTGTGACAAAACTATCTCACGTGCAGTCTGACACATGCTTAACATTTTATTGAATCTTTCTTCGTGAGTTAAGGAAGCATATAATTCAAAAAGTTTTTTTTCTATGTTAGGATGTGTATCGTTTCTATACATTTCAAAAATTAAATTTTGTTGTAAATATTTATTAAGTTTAATTTAACAATCCAGTTTGTAAGATAATCTTTGTCAATATTGTTACGCATTAACTGCCTGATATCTCTAAACTGTAATTCCGGAAATGATTCTTTTTCCCAATTCAATTTTGCAATTATTAAATCTTCAATGGAAATGACATAAACTTCCATTCCGTTAATTTTCAATTTATTCTTTCTTTTAAACATTGAATCTTCTAACTCATTTCTTACAGTGAAAATAAAATCAATTTTAAAAAATGTCTTTTTATCCAATATATTGAAAAGCATTTTATTTTTAATAGAATCAATTAACATATTTTTATCAATGTAATATTCATCAGAAAATAATTCAAAAAAATTGTCAGCATCTTTAATATATAATTTTAGTAAAATATCAGCATCCCGTGTCATTCGCGGTGCAGCATAAAAACTCATAGCCATTGAGCCGGTCAATAAATATTCATATTCGCCAATTTCTAATTTATCAGTAACCCTTTTCAGCGATTCAATTTCTTCTGTCATAATAAAAATATTATTCATTATTTCTTTCCCGGGTTTCTTATTT
>Ga0209591_10006419_pt1 | contig 13067 bp, 11 predicted proteins | sample MAT01_FD_187207 | JGI IMG/M metagenome (GOLD analysis project Ga0209591, IMG submission 187207) | Freshwater microbial communities from Lake Fryxell liftoff mats and glacier meltwater in Antarctica - MAT-01 (SPAdes) (version 2) | ecosystem: Environmental > Aquatic > Freshwater > Ice > Liftoff...
GAAGATGGTGGAAGCCGCCCTAGGCGCGCCCGACTTTCAGGCGCTGTCGCCCGATAGCTCGCTTTGGCTGGATCGACTAGAGCAACAATGGAGCCAGCAGAGTGGATTGGAAGGCAATGAAAGCGGTGAACAGCAGATCCCGATTGGCCAACGTCGCACGGGCACGCAGGTGCGCTACGCCGTCAGCCCAGTGGTAATTGCCGCCTGGGAAAGTGTGGCACGCGACCTGGGCTGGCCAGAGCAGCCGATTGGTTGGCAAACAATTCAGGAGAAAGCAACGCAAGACCCAGATTTCAAGTGGAATCACCCTAGCACTAACAATGCCAGCGGTCTCTTGGCGACACTGGCCGAGTTCTATGCCGGTGCCGGGATCACACGCGGCCTGACCGAAGAGATCGCGACCGCGCCATCGACCTTGGCCTATGTGCAGGCGGTGGAAGGGACGGTGCGCTTTTACGGTGAAGGGGAAGAAGTGATCGTACAGCGCTTGGCCGACGAGGGCCGCGCCTTTCTCGACGCCTTTGTGGCCCAAGAGCGGGTCGTGATCGACTGGAACCGCGGCAACCCGGCAGAACGGCTGGTTGCCATCTATCCGGCGGAAGGAACACTTTGGACCGATCATCCGCTGGCATTATTGGAATTGACCGGTGAACGTGAAAATGAAAATGCCATCACCGACAATCAGCGGCTCGCCTACCAAGCCTTTGCTGCCTATCTGACGGGTGAAGCAACGCAACAAGCGCTGCTGGCTGCTGGCTATCGACCGGCGGATCTAAATATCGATCTGAGTGCAGCGGGCAGTCCATTTGCCGATGCCGACGCGGTCGATTGGCGTCAGCCACAGACAACGTTGCAAATGCCTTCACCGGCCGTGATTGATGTGGTGCAAAATGTTTGGTACTACACGAAGCGCCCGACCAATGTCTACTTGGTCGTCGATACGAGTGGCAGCATGGAAGGCACCAAGATCGAGCGAGCGAGAGAAGCGTTGCGCGCCTTTGTCGAGCAGATCAAGGGCGACCGTGACCGGCTGGGTATTGTCGAATTTGGCAGTGGCACGAAGAGTTTTCTGCCGCTGCGTCCGCTGGATGACAATGCGCGCCGCGATACGCTAAGCCAGATCAACCGGATGGAGGCGCTCGGGGGCACCGCACTGATTGATGCCGTTTACAGCGCAGTCACCGATATGCAAGCGCAGGCCGATAGCCAAGCGATCAATGCATTAGTCGTCATGACCGACGGCCAAGAAAATGAGAGTAACTATAGCCAGCGCGATCTGAGCGCACTGATCCGCAGCCAGCCCGAAGCCCGCCTTGTCATCTTTACGATTGCCTTTGGTGACGATGCCGATGAACCGTTGCTGCGCGATATCGCCGAAATCGGCAACGGCCAATATCGGCGGGCCGATGAAACTGATATCGACGAGTTATATCGGATTATTTCAACCTACTTTTAATCGACGATTTTTGATTTACGATTTACGAGGTCTTCTCGTCGACATCGCGGTTGAATAAACGAACCATGATTTGTTGATTAAAGCATCATTTCATCTACGAAGTAGCTTCATAAATCGTAAATCAAAAATCGTAAATCAAAAATCGTAAATCCTATGACCACCATTCGTTCCGAGTTGCAACAAAAAGCCCAAAGCGTCATCCTCCAGTACGCGATCTTGCGTTGGGAGAGCGCCGTCATTATCGCGGTGACCATCGTGCTGACGTTCTTATTGCGACGCCCATTTGTCTGGTGGCCTCCCTTTGGCTGGCCGCTCTTGGGATTGATCGCAGTCGCAGTGTTGGTCTATTCCAGCTTGATCGATGCTGATACCAACGCCCAGGTGCTGCTGGTACAGTTTCAAGAGCAGTTCGCGCCCGGCTCGATCAAAGACAAAACTTTGCGCCAACAAGTGGAAAATGCGCTCGAATATCAGCGCCGCATCGAGACGCAAATCCGCAAGCAGCGGGCTGGCCTGATTCGCGACAAGTTGGAAGATACGGCCAACCAGATTACGGAATGGCTGAGCAATATCTACCAATTAGCGCTACGCCTTGATGCTTTCCGGGCTGATGATCTGCTTGCCCGCGAAAAGGCATCGGTGCCCAAAGAGATCGAGCAATTGACCGCCCAGCAACGGCTGGAAAGCAATCCGGCGGTAAAACAACAATTGGGCGACGTGATCACCAGCAAAGGCAAGCAGTGGCAAACCCTGCGCGACCTAGACGCGCGTATGCAACAGGCTGCTTTGCAAATGAACCAGAGCCTCACAGCCCTGGCGACGATCTACGGCCAGGTGCAACTGATCGATGCGCAGAGCGTGGACAGTGGCCGCGCCGAACGCCTGCAAGCCGATATCCACGAACAAGTGGCGCGGCTCAACGACCTGGTGAGCAGTATTAATGAAGTGTATGATTATAGTAAATAGCAATTAGTAAGCGGTAATTAGTAAGTCAATGTCATTAAGGTAAGGCAATGTAGGTGCGGTTTGTAACCGCACATTGGTGGTCTCGCCGAGACCGTGCGGTTACAAACCGCACCTACATGCGATGAGTTTGATCTTAACTTAATGACATTGGTTAGTAAGTGATTACCATTTACCACTTACTAATTACCATCTACTACTTCCATCATCGGTGTGAGGAAATAAATGGCGCAACGAATCCATCTAACTATCTTACTGATCATCGGCCTGCTCTTGTCTGCTTGTAATAGCGACGGCGACAGTGGCGGCAGCAGTGAACCAACGCGCGGTGACGCCGTGGTCTTTGTCGCCGTGCCCTTGAGCGGTTTCCAGGCCAATGGTGGCCAGACGATCTTGGGGGGCGTGCGCCTGGCGGCCGAAGAGATCAACCGCGCCGGTGGTCTGCTGGGCTACCGCCTGGTTGTGCGTCCGCTGGACGACGAATCCGACAGCGAGGTTGCGGTCGATCAGGTCAGCCAAATCGAACAGGCACTCAACGCTGGCGAACATGTGCTCGGCGTGATTGGTCATCTGAACAGTGGCCAGACCGCGGCAGCTATGGAACTCTACAAGGATATGGCAGTTGTCGTCATTACGCCTACGGCCTCGGAACAAAGTCTGACTAGTCATGGCTACACGAATTTTTTTCGGGTCAATGCCAATGACAACGTCCAGGCAGCAATTGATGCCCAGTTTCTGGTGGAAACGTTAAAAGCGCAGAGTGTGGCTGTCGTCCACAATGACACCGACTACGGCAAGGGTCTGGCGGCGTCGATCAGCAAAGAGTTGGAGCAGCGCGGCGCGACCGTGGCCTTGACCATACAAGTGCAAGAGGGCCAGAGCCGGTATGCCAATGAAGTGCTCGAGATTGTGGGCGCCAACCCGGATGCTATCTTCTATGCTGGCTATGAAATTGAAGCCCCCTATCTGCGCGCCGAATTGGTAGAAACTGGCTTTACCAAGCCCATGCTGGCCAGTGATGGCGCTTTTCTGGCCGCTACAATCGACGAATCGAACGGCACCGCCGAAGGGATGTATGTGAGCGCCTTTGCCCCCAGCCCGCGTGAAGTGGCAGATGCCTCGTGGATCGAGGCTTATCAGGCGGTGGAATATCGCAACCCAGACACTTACTCCGTCAATGGCTATGTGGCGATGCAGGTGTTGGCCGAGGGGGCGCGCAAAGCCAACAATTTAGATGCAAGCGCCGTGGCCCAATCCCTGCGCAACAGCGTGCTCAACACCTTGCTCAACGGGCTGCGCTACGAAGAAAATGGTGATTTAGTTGACCCCAAGATTTGGATTTATCAGGTTGTGGACGGGGAGTTTCAGCAGGTAGAGTAGGGGAAATTAAAACTCTTCCTTGCCTATTGCATCGTTTACGCAAATGAATTGGCGCTTGTTGACCGTATTCAGGAAAAATATCCAGATGAAGTCGTGTTGATTACCGAGGTATTACCGGTCCCGGAGCGAGTACTCCATTTCCGCTCACCACGATTCATCAAAATGCAATGATTATCTCTAGGCAGTAAAATTCTTGGGAAATGTTGGAACCAAAGCGGATTCGCCAATTTCGCCAGCCACACTATAAAACTTGACTTTGCCCTTCGCATCGCAGATCCAAATTTCGGCTGCACCCGCTTCAAAATACAACTTCCGTTTATGTTTCATCTCGTCGGTTGAATTACCCGGCGAAATAATTTCAACGCAAATTTCTGGCGCAATCGACGCATCAAGTTCATCTTGTACTTGATGCCAGCGCGCCAAGGAAAACCAAGCAACATCGGCCACTTTCGTCCCCTGGCTGGTTTGAACAGCGCATTCTGTGATAACTTCGCCAGCTTGTTGCATGAGTTGGCTTAATAGCGCTGCAATCATGGCTTGGTGTCGCCCATGAATCAGCCGAGCTGGCGTCATCACAATTTGCCCCCATTCATTTAATTCGATTTTATAAGGTAAGTCTTTTAGGTTGGGGTCTGCCACTACCTGCTGCCAGTTCATCGATTCCTCCTATGCAAACACTGTTGGCCAGACATTTGATCAAAAGCGCATGACAAAATCAAGTCGATGCCTGGACTATCATTGTACCGCATTTATGTTGTAGAGCAAGGAACTTGTCATCCATTAGATACGTTCCTGATTTTTTGGCACAATTAAAATTGGCGGCTGACAATAGCAAGTCGCTGCGGCGACTTGCTATTGTCAGCCGCGGGATTTATCCCGCGAAAAATCGTTTGGCTCTAACTGCCTAGCTCGCTCGCGTCGCAGCTGTGCTCAGCGCGCGCGCCACGTAGATTGGCGCGACCGAGCGGCGGTACGTTTCGCTGGCGTGGATATCACCCATCACATCGTCGCCCAAGTCGCTGCCAATCAAGGCAGAGGCAGCGTTGATATTCGCTTCAGTTAGCGCTTTGCCGATCAGGGCTGCTTCAACGGCAGTGGCTTTGGTGGCGTGCGAGGTCAAACCACCGATTGCCACGCTAGCGGCGCTACAGACGCCATTTTCCACCTGGAGCTGCACAGCGCAGCCAACTACGGCATAACGCGAGGCAGGGTTGAAGAGTTTGGCGTAAGCAGAACCGCCACCGCCGCTTGGCACGTCGATGCTGCTCACCAATTCGCCCTCTTGCAAGGCCGTCTCAAAGAGACCCAGGAAAAAATCCTGCGCCGCCACACTGCGCTCGCCGCTGGTGCCGATCACGTTGATCGTCGCACCCAGCGCGGTTAAGACGGTGGGCAGATCGGAGGCAGGGTCGGCGTGGGCAATATTGCCGCCCACGGTGCCGCGGTTGCGCACCGCCGGATCGCCAATCCAACTAGCGGCTTCCGTCAACGCTTGGGGCAGCGCGGTAGATGTGGCAACCAGCGCATGGGTTGTCAACGCGCCGATGCGCGTACTGCTGCCATTCGCCGTTATGCCGCGCAGTTCCCCAATGCGCCCAATGTCAATTAGAGTGCCCGGATCCGACAGACGCAGTTTGAGCGCTGGGATCAGGCTATGGCCACCAGCGATCACCTTGGCCCCGGCATGTTCTTGTAGCAAAGAAAGCGCCTCGTTCACCGAGTTGGCGCGGTAGTAATCAAATTTTGGCGGATACATTTTGTTTGCTCCTTTTATGGTTGGCGTTGGGAATCAGTAAGACAGTAATGCAGTAGGACAGTGAAACAGTAACACAGAGTAGCTTCTCTGACCTACTGTTTTACTGTCCCACTGTTTTACTGTCCTACTGCATTACCGTCCGTTGGCGTGGATGGCGTTATAAATCTTCTCGGCCGTGAGCGGCATTTCCAGATGGCGGATGCCCAGCGGGGCCAGCGCATCCATGACGGCGTTGGCCACGGTGACAGTCGATGCCACCGTGCCCATTTCACCTGCGCCCTTGACGCCCAGCGGATTGGACGGCGAAGGTGTCTCTGTGCGCGAGGTATTGAACATGGGGAAAGCATCCGCACGGGGCATGGCATAGTCCATAAACGAACCACTCAACAATTGACCGTTCTCGTCATAGACGCCATATTCCAGCAATGCCTGGCCGACACCTTGCACGATACCGCCCTGAATCTGGCCCTCGACCAACATCGGGTTGATGACTTTGCCCACGTCGTCAACGGCGAAATATTTCTGCAAGGTAACCGCGCCGGTCTGCGGGTCGATCTCCACCTGGCAGATATGGGCGCTGTTGGGGAAGGTAAAGTTGGGCGGATCAAAAAAGGTGGTCTCTTCCATGCCCGGTTCCATATCGTCGGGGAGGTTGTGCGCCGTATACGCAGCAAACGAGAGATCAAAGAAAGATTTCTTCTGGCTGGGCGAGCCTTTGACGTAAACGCCGCCACCGTTGCGGTCGTAAACCAGATCATCTTCGGACGCCTCGAGTTGATGCGCCGCAATCTTCAGCATTTTCTTGCGCACCTTATCCGCACTCTTGAACAGCGCCGTGCCACCCACCGCCGCGCTACGGCTGCCATAGGTGCCCATACCAAACGGGATCAAACCGGTGTCGCCGTGCAACACTTCGATATCATCCATCGCAATGCCCAATTCGTCGGCCACAATCTGCGCAAAGGCGGTTTCATGGCCCTGACCGTGGGAGTGCGAACCGGTGAGCACCGTTACTTTGCCCGAAGGATGGACACGAATCACACCGCTCTCCCAGAAACCAACGGCTGATCCCAGTGCGCCAGCCACCTTGGAAGGGGCCGGACCGCTGGCTTCGATACAGCCGGCAATGCCAATCCCGACCAGGCGACCCTGTTGGCGGGCGGCGGCCTGGTCGGCGCGCAGACCCGGATAGTCGGCGGCGGCCACGGCGGCGTCAAAGAGACGGTCATACTCGCCACTGTCGTAGACCATCGCCACGGGCGTTTGATAAGGGAACTCGTCGGGCTGAATGAAATTGATGCGCCGGAACTCGATTGGATCCATATCCAAATGGCGCGCGGCCAGGTCTACCAAACGTTCGACCAAATAGGCGGCTTCCGGACGACCGGCGCCGCGGTAAGCGTCCACCGGCACGGTCGTGGTCAGCGTGCCCCACATTTCGGCATAGATATTGGTAATTTTGTAGAGACCAGAGAGCAAACAAATGTAGAATGCGGTCGGGATCAATGGCGCAAAGGTTGAAAGATAGGCGCCCTGATCGGCCCAGGTTTGCACATGCAGACCGGTGATCTTGCCAGCGCTGTCCAGGGCCAGTTTGGCGCTGGTCACATGGTCGCGCCCCTGCGAATCGGTCATGAAAGATTCGCTACGCGTGGCAACCCATTTGATCGGCCGGTTGACCTTGCGCGCCACCCACGGCACAATGATCTCTTCCGGATAATGGAAAATCTTGCTGCCAAAGCCACCGCCTACGTCGGGCGAGATCACACGCAGTTTGTGTTCGGGAATGCCCAGCGTGAAGGCGCTAAGCAGCAGGCGGATCGGATGCGGATTCTGGCTGGTAGTCCAGAGCGTCATCTCTTCGCTGGCGGCATTCCACTGCGCCACCGCCGCGCGTGGCTCCATCGCATTGGGAATCAGGCGCTGATTGGTCAGGTCCAACTCGATCACATGCGCCGCGCTTGCCACCGCTTTCTCAGTGGCAGCTTGGTCGCCCAGCGCCCAGGTGTAAGAGACATTATCAGGAATGTCGTCATGCACTTGGGTCACACCAGGTTGCATCGCCTTTTTGGCATCGATCACGGCTGGCAGCGGCTCATAATCGACTTCGATCAAATCGAGCGCGTCTTCGGCAATGTATTGGGTCTCGGCCACGACAATGGCCACACTGTCACCGACATGGCGCACTTTGTCGCCCACGGGCATCACCGGCCAGCGGGTGGGAACTTTGGTGCCTGGCACAAGCCAGCCGCAGGGCAGCTTACCAACGCCGCCATCGATCAGGTCTTGACCGGTGAAGACGGCGATCACACCGGGCAACGCCTCGGCGGCGGTCGCATCGATGCGGAGGATGCGCGCATGCGCATAGGGACTGCGTTTGATCATAACGGCCGCCATATTTGGCAACTGGATGTTGGCGACATACTTGCCCTTGCCCTGGATAAAGCGCGGATCTTCTTTGCGTTTAACACTAGAACCAATTAATGTGCTCATCTTAGCCTCCCTGCATAGCCGTCGCGGCCTGGGCCACGGCGTTGACAATGTTTTGATAACCGGTGCAGCGGCACATATTGCCTTCCAGCCCGTGGCGAATCTCGGCTTCGCTGATGGCAGGATTGTTCTCCACCAACTTGGTCGCCGCCATGATCATGCCTGGTGTGCAAAAGCCACATTGCAAACCGTGCTGATCCCAAAAGGCCTGTTGCATGGCGTGCAAGTGGCCGTTGGTCGCCAGCCCTTCGATCGTCGTGAGGCTGCTGCCATCTGCTTGGACAGCCAACACTGTACACGCTTTGACAGCCATGCCGTCCATATGGATGGTACACGCGCCACATTGGCTGGTATCACAGGCAATGTTCGTGCCGGTGAGGCTTAGGGTGTCGCGGATAAAATCCACGAGCAACATTCTTGGTTCGACGTCTCGCGTATGCGTAGCGCCGTTTACCGTAACAGTGATACTTTGCATAGGGTTCTCCTACAAAAGCTGGAAATGGATGATTAGAAACGTGCGGCTTATTAGTGGGCAAATTGATGTTTTGTACATTGGCAAAAGATTGTGTTTGCCGACCTGCGATTGATGAACGTATTTATTTTGGGTGCAAAACAACATTACGCAAAAGGAGCTGTTTGTTTTTGCGGTAAATGCGATTTGAATGGGTGGTCAACGGTTACACGCAACGGTCACAATTGGCACGGGAGGAAGCCGTTGACGTGTAGCTTGGGTAAAGCTAGCTGACATTCTAACGCAGGGGTGGCAATCTGTCAACGACGATCATCGACTTGAGTCAGATTGGGGGCTTGACAATGAGTTTAAATCGTGATTAAATGAATGATATTCATTCATTTAATCACGAGGAGCAAAGTGGCCGCATGGCAAGGCCGATTGACCCAGCCCTACAAGGCAAAATTCTAGAGGCAGCACGAACAGTATTGGCCGAACATGGCTATACCGGCACCCGCATGGCCGATGTAGCCGCGCAGGCGGGCATTGCCACTGGCACGATCTACCTCTATTTCAAATCCAAAGATGCGTTGGTCTTAGCCTTAACCGAAGATTTGAATTTACGCCTGCTCACCGCGGTTTCGCCCAAACTAGCCCAGCCAGACTTTGCGCTGGCCATCGCCGATGCCGCGCGCGCCGCATTAGCCGTCTGCGCCAGCGAGCGCGACCTGCTCAAATTATTATACTTGAACGTTGGGTTGAGCAAGCTAGTCGAGATGACGCTGCCCACCTACGATCTGTTGCATCAACAGCTAGCCGCCACATTAGCCAAACAAATGCAAGCTGGCGTAGTCTACGCCTACGATCCCAAAACCTTGGCCGAGTTGCTCATCGGCTTGATCGACTGGACGGCGCAGGCATGCTTGATCTGGGGGGATGGCGATCTGCCCATGTATGAAGCGACGCTGATCCAGATGCTGCAACGGGCGTTGGTGGCGGGGGATGGTAGACAGGGAAATAGGTAGACAGGGAAACAGGTGGTGCCTACTTGTCTACCAGTTTCCCTATCTACCCGCGCTAATGGCGTATTCTCGATCATGTCATCATCAACAGGTGAGGAATGAGTGGGAACATGAGACGTTTGAAGTTTTTCTTTTGGGTCACCGATATTGGCTTTATCGTCTATTGGCTGCTGACTAAGCTGCCACGTTACACACAGCATCATAGAGCAAACAAACACTTTAAAGGAGTCTTCCATGAAACAAAAACCACCGCTACCAACGCCTGCCCCGGCAGCTAATTGGCTCCGATGGACTGGTATCGCCTTGCTGATCCTCTCATTTGCCTTCTATGCCAGCCTCTTACTCCTACCCTTCCTGACCCTAGCAGGAACGACAAAAGCAGCAGCAGTTACCGTCTTGATCGTGCTAGCAGAGGTAGCCTTCTGGATCGGCGGTATCATCTTGGGCAAAGAGTTCGTTACGCGTTACCGGCGCTTTCTGGATCCGCGTAACTGGCGCAAAAAATAGAGCCAAAAAAACTGCAATAAACTACGCTACGGTGTAAAGGAGATAAAACGATGAAGACAGAAGTGATGAATAAGAACCTGGTTGCCAGCCAAAGCGCCGCAGCCCCGCCCCAGCATACGCAATTACCGCCGGGACCGCGCAGCCGCCTGGGCATCAGCAGCGCGCTCGGCTTTGCGCGCGACCCGCTGGGTTACTTTTGCCGTGTTGCCAAAGATTATGGCGACCTGGTAACGATCCCTTTTTTGGGCCAACAGTTTTTCCTCGCCAATCACCCGGATCTGATCGAAGAGGTATTGGTCAAGCAGAATCAGGCCTTTATCAAAGACAAGATGTTGCGTGAATACGCCAAACCGGTCTTTGGACGCGGTCTGTTGTCGAGTGATGGTGAATTCTGGCTGGCCCAACGCCGCTTGGCCCAACCCGCCTTTCATCGCAGCCGCATTGCCGCCTACAGCGAAACGATGACCACGTTTACCGAACGCGCCTTGGCCACCTGGCACGACGGCGAAGTGCGCGATACGCACGCCGACATGATGCATCTAACGCTCGAAGTGGTGGCCAAAACGCTGTTCAACACCGACGCCGCCGCCGAAGCGACGGCAATCGGTGCGGCGCTTGATGCGATTATGGTGCGTTTCGACAACCAAGATCTGTTAATGGTATTGGAGCAGGCAACCGGCATCACCTTGCCCACCGCTAAGCTGCGCCGCTACCAAGCGGGCGTGCGCAATCTCGACGCGATTGTCTTCCAGTTGATCAACGAACGGCGCGCCCACCCAGCCGACACCGGCGATCTGCTGTCGATGCTGCTCGCCGCCCGCGATGAAGAGGGCAATGGCATGAACGATCAGCAATTGCGCGACGAAAGTGTGACGATCTTTCTGGCCGGGCATGAAACCACAGCCCTCTCGCTATCATGGACATGGTATCTGCTCGCACAACATCCAGAAGTCGCAGCCACGTTGCACGCCGAGCTGCAACAAGTGCTAGACGGACGCACCCCGACACTAGCCGATCTGCCGGCGTTGCGCTACACGGAACAGGTGATCCAGGAGTCGATGCGCCTTTATCCGCCGGCCTGGGCGATCCAACGCGAGACAACGCGTGATGTAGAGCTGGGCGGCTATCTGATTCCGAAGGGATCCGACGTGCTGATGAGTCAATATGTGATGCACCGCGACCCACGCTACTTCGACCAACCCGAGCGCTTCTACCCGGCGCGCTGGGCCAATGATTTTGCCAAGACGTTGCCCAAATATGCCTATTTCCCCTTTGGCGGCGGCCCACGTCTTTGCATCGGCGTCTCGTTTGCGATGATGGAAGCGGTCTTGATGTTGGCCACGATTGCGCAACAATTTGAACTGACACTTGTCCCTGGCCAACGCATCGTACCCCAGCCATCGATTACGATGCGGCCAAAATATGGTTTGCAGATGCGCGTACGGAAACGATAGATGAACTATTACGCACGCAAAGGCGCAAAGGCCGCCAAGAAAAACAGGCAAGGCTCATAATAACAATTATAACTTTAACTATACCTGCCTTGGCATATAGGGTCCATCGACAAGAGCAGCAACCATTGTTAGACTGATTCCATGTAACAATTGTGTACAAGTTCAAGGAGATCAGATGAAAAATCAAACGAAAACAAATCAACAAGCCGCCACGAATGGCACGCATGCACAAGATGATATTCAGAAACTTGGCGAATTGATCGAGGATATCCAGATTACGATGCTGACGACGGTCGACGAAGATGGTTCCCTGCGCAGTCGGCCGATGGTGACCCAGCAGATTGAATTTGATGGCGATCTCTGGTTCTTTACCAGTGCCAGCGCGGCCAAGGTCCACGAAGTGCAACGCAATCACCAGGTCAATCTGGCCTACGCCAATCCGGATGATCAGCGCTATGTGTCCGTCTCTGGGACGTCCGAACTGGTGCGTGACCGGGCAAAAATAACCGAGTTGTGGAACCCAATCTACAAGGCGTGGTTCCCCGCCGGGCTGGATGATCCCGACTTGGCCTTGCTCAAGGTACAGGTGGAAAAGGCCGAGTATTGGGAATCGCCCAGCAGTAAGGTGGTACAACTGATCGGCTTTGTCAAGGCGGTCGCGACCGGCAAGCCTTATGAAGGTGGTAAAAACGAGAAGATCGAGTTAGGTAACACGCAGGCCATTGCCCAGGATATCTAAATTATAGGGCATAGAGTTTTGGTACGCGGATAAACGCAGATGAACGCGGATTTAAATGCATTAACAAGCAAAAAATCCGCGTTCATCCGCGCAAATCCGCGTACCATTTTCCGCTTTGTCGTACTGTTGTTTTGTTGAAGTTGTGCGATACTAGCGGCATGGACAAACTAGCCATTACGCCTGAATCACCCCTATCCACTCTGCCCAAAGCCGCGCCACAACGGATTGCCTTGCACGTCAGCCGTGATGGCGAACGGGCGCTGCGCAGCGGACACCCCTGGCTTTTTGACAACTCGATTGAACGCCAAAGCCACGCCGGCAAGCCGGGTGACTTGGCGGTAGCTTTTGATCAAAAACGCCGCTTCTTGGCGATTGGCCTTTACGATCCCACATCCCCACTGCGGATGCGCGTCTTACAACACGGCACACCGGCCACAATTGATCAGGTTTGGTTTTTAGCGCAATTGCAGACAGCCGCACAGCGGCGGGCACCGCTACTGGGCGACAACCGCACCACCGGCTACCGCCTGGTGCATGGCGAAAATGACGGGCTACCAGGGCTGGTGGTGGATCGCTATGCAGAGACGTTAGTGATCAAGCTCTATAGCGCGGCGTGGATTCCGCACCTGGCCGATCTCCTGGCTGCACTGGCAACCGTGCAACCAGCGCAACGTTGGGTTCTGCGCCTGAGCCGCACGCTGCAAAAAGCACCAGAGCATCTCTATGGCCTGACGGATGGGTTGTTACTGATGGGGCTGGCGTTGACGGGACCGGTGCGCTTTTTGGAAAATGGCCTATGTTTCGAGGCCGACCCGATCCGCGGCCAGAAGACCGGTTTCTTTCTCGATC